>WBZV01001492.1_pt1 | contig 10467 bp, 11 predicted proteins | sample 5204221 | NCBI WGS metagenome assembly WBZV01 (sample SAMN12344360, study PRJNA552823) | activated sludge metagenome | biome: Activated sludge suspended growth; feature: Nitrification reactor; material: Wastewater; isolation source: activated sludge from nitrification reactor of wastewater...
CCTTTGACGGCCAGCAGGTAGTCGGCCTTTTGAGCCAGGATCTTCGCGGCGATCTGGCTCTGGCAGCCCATTGCATCAATGCTGACCAGATAGCCCCGGATCAGCAGGTTGTCGAGCAGTTCGGGGATGGCGGAGATCTCGTTGCTCTTGTCACTGACCTTCTCCTGGCCCAGCACCAGCCCACATTCGGTGGCGAAGGCGCTGACCATGTGGATCGGCCTGTTCTCGCCATCGCCCGAGCCTCGTATCGTCTTGCCATCGACCGCCAGCGTGCCCGTGCTCACCGCGGGCACCAGGCCACCCGCCCAGCGCCGGAAGGCCGATTCGAAGGACTTCGGGTTCAGGATGCGGAACACCCGGTTGAAGGTGTCGTGGGACGGAATGCCGCCCTCGAGTTTGAGAAAGCGCCTGAGCCAGGCCTCCTTGCTCTGGGCCCAGAAGGCGATTTCCTCGAAGCTGTTCATGTCGCACAGCACCGCGCAGATGGCCATCGTCAGGATCTCCTGGAGATCATGCCGACGCGCATAGCCGGCACGGCGAGGGTCGTCGACCAGGGAGAGGCAACTCATCAACGGCATCGGTGTGGGCGTTTCCATGCTCATCGTCCAAAAGACGAGAGTAGACGCCTTTTGGATGAGGTTCACAAGGTGCTTGCGCAAGCTGTTGAGTGTGAACGGGTTTTGGTGTCAATCGATGTTGTTTGAGTATGCGGGAGTTCGGATGACAAGTAAGTGCAATGGCCCTGAAGATCAAGGCCGCCTTCCCCGGAAAAGCGCGATGAACCTAAAATACTCCCCAAAAGTTGACGCTGACGCGCTGTCCGTATGGGGTTTAATCGAAAGTGTGGGAAAAAGAATCCTCGCCGTTCGGCCAGAGCTTGTCGAAGGCCAGCCTCGGTATGGCATGTTGGTTCGACAGGATCACCATGAACCTGCAATTCCCCACGCTTTCGACTGCACCTATCCGCATGATTGTTGATTGACAAGGAGCCCCGAACAGGATACGTGAGATGCCCGCGCGTCATGAAAAGCTGGTATAATCAAAAGATTGCGTTGGATTTGGGAGTTTCCAAAATGAAGAAGTCGATGGTATTGGCCCTGATTCTAGTTGTCGCAGCGGTCGCATTCCTAGTTGCGCAGATTGCACCTAGAGTCCCCGAGGCGGTGATTAAGTCTCCGGTTTCGCGCCTAGATACCATCCTTAAGGACGGGAAGATTCGCTGTAGTTACTTGATTTACTCGCCGTATTTCCGGAAAGATCCGAACACTCACGAGTTGTCGGGAATCTTCCATGACCTGATGGAGGAAATTGGTCGCGTCTCTGGACTCAAGATCGAGTGGGTTGAACAGGTTGGGTATGAAAATATCTTCTCTGGGCTAAATAGTGGTCGCCAGGATGTCTTCGCCGGTGGCCTTTGGCCAAGTGCGACTAGAGCGAAGGCCGGACTATTTACGGACCCGGTTTTCTACAGCGTTATTAAGGCTTGGGGGCGTGCCGACGAGTCCAGATTCACGCACCTCGAAGGAATCAACCAGTTAACGGTCCGCATCGCGACCATTGACGGGGCGATGGAGGACATCATAGCCCAAACGGATTATCCGAAGGCAAAACGCGAGTCTCTGCCTCAACTCAGCCCTTTTACGCAAAACCTCCTCAACATAACTACGAAGAAGGCTGACCTTACGTTTGCTGAACCTGGGATTATTCAGGAATTCCTGCAGGCAAATCCGGGTACGCTCAAAGAGCTTGCACCTGAACGGCCGCTACGAATATTTGGCAATGCGCTAGTTGTACCCAAGGGAGAAGTCGAGCTTAAGGAATTTCTTAACGTGGCTATGCGTGAGGTTCTGTACAGTGGAGCAGTTGACAAGATTTTGGCGAAATATGAGCCCGCTCCCGGGGTGTTCCCCCGAGTCGCGCTGCCATACCGCGCTGAAACCGCCGTACTTAGAACCGCTGCTCATTAGCAAAGTCTTTAAGGCAATCCTGACCTCGTGAGCATCTTCGATATCCTCCTTCGCTATCGCGATGCGCTTGCAGCAGGGTTGTTGGTCACGCTGAGACTAGCGATAGTTGCTTGGCTCGCGGGTTTGTGCGTTGGAATAATTGTCGGGGCGCTGGCGCACCGATGGCCCCGGCTGGTTGGAGTACCGTTGCGCGTACTGGCATTCCTGTTGTCTGGCGTGCCATTCCTTGTGCTTCTTTACTGGGCGCATTATCCGTTGCAGGAAATATTGCGAGTAGTTGTTGATCCGTTTATTACTTCTGCCACCCTCTTGAGCCTGATTAACATCGTGGCCGTTGGCGAGGTCTGGCGAGGTGCATTGGACGACTTCCGTCAGGAATATCGAAACGCCGCGCTCGTTTGTGGTTTGACTACATTTGAGGTTCTTCGATACGTCCAAATCCCCTTGGTTTTGCGGCAAGCGTTGCCAATGTTGCTAGGCATCCAAGTACTAATCCTACAAACCACGCTGTTCACCAGCCTGATATCAGTTCAAGAGCTATTTCGAGTGACACAAGAGATCAACTCCACAATATATAGACCCATCGAAATCTATTCTGCTCTTGCGATCCTGTTTGTTGTCGTTTGTGTGCCGATATATGCTACGGCCATTCTCTTGCGGCGCAAGTACACCAGAAATTTGTCGGAACGATAGACATTTATGGATATGCCATATATATGCTAATCGCTTCAAACATAGTGAAACGTTTTGGCGCTGTTCTGGCTCTCGGCGGGGTGTCTGTCTCTGTGGAACCCGGCGATGTAACGGTTGTGATGGGACCGAGTGGCAGCGGAAAGAGCACTCTTGTCCGAGCCATTTCCCTAATTGATCCTCCAACCGACGGAGAAATCTGTCTCGGGCGCCGAGTTCTTTATCCAAGCCGGCCGGAACCACAATGGGAGCCTGTTTCACCCTGGCCGGAGATGACTGTCGTATTTCAGCAGTTCTTCCTTTGGCCGCACCTGACGATATTGGACAACATCACCCTTCCGGCGCGCCTGCGTGGCAAACCGCTAGATATGCTGGATGGGCTTCTTGCTGAACTAAGTATTGCAAACGTCGCGTCTCGTTACCCCAATGAGGTTAGTGTCGGACAACGCCAACGGGCGGCATTGGCCCGATGCGTTCTGCTACAGCCAAAATATCTCTTGCTTGACGAGGTAACCTCAGCTCTTGATGTAGAGCAAATTCGCAAGCTGACTCCGGTATTGCTCCGTATGATGAGTCAGGGCACAGGACTATTGGTTGTTACCCATCATCACGGTTTTGCGCGAACACTATTGTCAAGCGGCGCACGCGGCGGATTTGTCTTCCTGGAGAATGGCACGGTCGTGGAGAACGGGGATCGGAGCCATTTGGATAGTCCCAGTACCGCACGGTTGAAGGAGTTCCTGTCTTTGACAGAATCAATTGTGTAAGTCAATTCTCGCCATTTAATTGCCCTTTTTTATGCCATGAGTGCTATGAACTACTTTTATGCCGAAGATGACGCTGCGATCTACGACCGAACGGTGTTCATGACGGATCCTCACTATGGCGAGTTGCACGGCGCTCTAGATGGGCTATTTCGTCAGTGGATTTCTACAGAGCATCAGCCATCGGTGCCATCTGGCCCAGTAGTAGTCGACATTGGTTGTGGTACAGGTGCTGAGGCGATGCGCCTGCTCGAATCAACAAGAGACATCAGTCTGGTCGCTATCGATATCAGTGCGAGAATGCTTGACGTCTTGGAAGAGAAGTTGATTCGCAGATATGGAGACAATACAGCAGGTGGCCGCTGCAAGCTCGTTTGCCTTGACGTCCGCGAGAAGGGTTGGATGGCTAAGGCGCTAGAGTTGGTACAGAAACCCGGCTCGCGTCGGACGTGTGATGCCGCGATAAGCGTTTACGCTCTCCATCATCTCGACGTGAAGATGAAGCGTCAGGTATACAGAGAGATATTCGACCACCTATCACCTCGGGGCATATTTGCCAATGCTGACTTGTTCGCTTTTGAAACGAAGTGGCTGGCTGACTATGCCCAAACGATGCTCGAAGAATGGATAAACAAGCAATTTACTGACCCAGCTGCGCCCCACTATAAGGATGGGCCTTCCCTTGCAAGTGATCGTCAACGGCTAATGGCGAATTGGCTTTGCCATGTCCATGAGGAGAATTGTCCACTTCCGGCAATTCCATCAGCAAGAGAGCAAAGGGGGGGGGTTAAATCGGTTAGTGAACAGGATATTCTAACTGCCGTTGGCTTCCCTACTACGGAGTGTGTATATCGTTCTGGGCAAAGCGCCATTCTTTGGGCGAGTAAGGAATAGGTGCGCAATGAGAACGTCCGAAACAGCCGAACTTGTTTCTGGTCAAGCAGGCTGGAGCGCGGTCGATCGCGCTACGTTACGAGCGAAGGGACGACTAGTCGACGTAATTCAGCAGATCCAAATCGTATTGGACAGCGACCCTGTCGTTGAGTTGTGCAAACAATTGGGAATTTCCAGTGCGGGGTTCCTATTCTTTGACTTTTTCAGAAGCGAGATACGTTTCCTATTTCCGTCCGGCGATGACGAGCGCATAGAAAGCTATTACACCCCCTATCTTTGGGGGCGGACTGATATTCCAACCAAGGAGTGGTCAAGTCTCGTTCATTGGCTTTTTTACGCCGTGCGCAGCAAGCAAACTGGACGGCCTGGTCGCGAGGAAGTCAGGACCGAGGAGTATTTTGTTAATTTGCCTGTGACTGGCGATTGCGATCTCGGTTTGTCAAGCGCTGATACCGCGCTGAGAAAAAAGTATGGTATTCACTACTGCTCTGCTGGCGAAATGGCGTACTCGATCTTTCTATGGCGTGCGCTTAGCGTTGCTAGAGACAATGGTTGGGGCGACCGTCCCGTGAGTGCAGCTATTGTGCCGTTCGAACAAGAGGCAGTGAACCACGTTTCCTTGTTATGGCGCGGGCAGAATCTGTGTGCCGAGGACTGTGATGAATCGCGTCTGCTTAGTTCCATGTGGGGACAAACCATTGGTCCGGTGGGTACTTGGGGCGATGAGTGGAATTCTTTGATGGCACACTCATCGAGTGCCGAAACCTCTCATGACTCGCAACTGTCCTCGGCCTGCGTATTTGCGCAGGAAGCTGGGATTCTCGGTCAAAACATCGGACAGGTTGTTCGTGACCATGCTACTTTGAATAGTATGCTTCAGAACTCCGCGCCAGAATTCTTGATGCGGCTTGGGGCGACCGAGCGTCCCGGTTCTGTCGCTGAGTGTTTGGATGCCTTGGAAGTCAATGCACGTTTTCCGATTTTGCCTTTTTATGTCTGGAATACTTTGGATCGAGCAACTAAGTGCTATAGCGTCGTGCCGACTTGGACATCACAAAATTACTCACTGCAAACCCCTTTGGGCGATTGCCCACACCTTGGCTTGGCGCTAATAGCAACCAGACCGTTGTCGCAAATCGATCGGACTATTAATGCTGAACCTGTTGGAACAGCGAATCAAGTTGCAGCGGCTTCAGACGCGGATCCAAGACTGCTAATCAACTTTCTGCGCTTGACCGCAAGGCCACTTGTCGAGGGTCACATCTATCATCCATTGATACACAAGGTGAAAGACCATATTGCTCGTGTAGGTGAAGCAGTAAAAAATGGGAGCGATGACTTCATTAACGAAATTCTGGAGTAGCTATGGCCTCGCAGTCCGAGCACCAATCAGATATCTGGTCCGAATTTAACTTTCGGGATAACCCATACAGATTCACGGCTCTGCGATGCGTCGAGGAGGATGCTCGGTTGTTTACTGGACGAGACTCCGAAGCTGAGGAATTCATTACTCAGATGGATACCAAGACGGGCGGGCTAGTCGTGGTATCGGGTGACATAGGAGTTGGGAAGACAAGCTTCTTCAATGTTCTACAGTACCGAATGTACAAATCTGGATCGGGGCCACGATTGGTGCCCTGTCAAGAGGTCGTGCCAATCGGTAGCGCTGATTCGGTTCCAATTGCGCGGAGCATAGCGTACAACGCCGTTCTCAGCATTGAGGCTGAGTGTAAGGCGACCGGTCGCCAGCTTCCGGCTAAGATAGCAGAGATTAAGTCTTGGCTATCTCATGAGCCCGTAGCAAGGCTTTCAACGGTCGGCTTTTCAATCTTGGGAACCGGAGGGCAGATTGCAACACCAGTTTCTGTCCAGAGTCCGAGAGATGCTTCGCTAGAGAACTGGAAGGCTGTCCTCGAGATTCTTGTCTCCGAATGTCGGTCAGCACTTCCTCAAAAAAGAGGGATCGTAGTGTGCTTGGACAACGCAGAATCGTTGAGTAAGGAGAAGCTGAACGAACTCTTGATTGCGTATCGAGATACTCTTTTCTCCATCGACTATGTGTGGTGGGTGCTGATTGGCAAGTCAGGGCTTTACACGTCTATCTCACGATTCGACCAGAGAATTTCACAGCGAATATCGGGGCATGGTGTTGAAATTCCGCCTCCTTCGGCTGAAGAGTTTCATGCCTTGCTAGATAGGCGCGTTAAGGAGTATCGGCAGAACCCAAGCGCAGTAAGCCCACTGTCAGAAGCGGTGCACTCACTGCTGTTTAACGCTTCCAAGGGAGCACTTCGCTTCGTTCTGAATGCTGGCGATGCGCTTGTGAGAACAATTGTCGCGGGAGTACGAACTCACGCCAAGAAACGGCTGGCCAGTACATCCGCCTCGAATGAAACCATGCAAGAGTTTGTCTTGAAGAATGCCCTCAGAGAGGCATTGATCGATCACCGAATACCCGACGATACCGCGTTGCCGGTACTAAAGAAGTACGCCAAGAAAATGATCAACGCCATGGGGCTAACGCAAAGGCAGATTGAACTGTTGATGATGATCGGCGATGGCGAAATATCCATTGATGACCACCATAGGCTCGGATTTTCCTCCGGGGAGGAACTTACTGACCTACTGCAGTCGCTGCAACCGTTCGAGCACGGCGAAGAGATCTTGCATCGACGGAAGTCGAAGGATTTGGTTCTCTATTCACTGAAGGGCTACGCTGCGCTGTGCCACCATTTCAACACGCTTGGCGAAATTGGACACTCGTAGTTTCTCGGCGAAGAAGCGACGCACCTTGCTTAGACCTGCTTAGACCAAACTCCTCCGCGAACGGCTGCTACCGATTTTCGCGACGGACCGGTCTGGGTCTGTTGTCTGTCGAGGGAATGATCGGGTCCCTGCTCAGAAGCTGCTGGAGACATACCGGCGACCTGGCTGGGTGACTGGGCGTGAGCCGGCTTGCAGCAACTTGCCAAGGGGCAGGCAGAGCGAATGACCGTCTGGTGTTCATGATAACGGCCATTATCAAGAACGCCATTTTTCGACGACAACTTGGCCGGTTAGTCGTCGCCGTCCCGGAAGCCAAGAGAAATCAGCCGGTTGAGCGGGCCTTCGGGGCGCGAGCACGATTGGGGCCACCGGATCCACCCTCGGCAGCCCGGGCTGTCCTCGAACGCGGCGGTGCGGATTCCGGTCGCTGGTGACACCCAGTGCAATTCATCGTGATCAAATCCGATTCGTCTTGATCAGTCGGTTCGTAAGCCTCCGGCCAACTCATCTTCCCTCAGCGCCTTAGCTCGCTAAACATAGTGTCCACTAGCGCTAGAAGTGGACACTTCCATGACCATCACGCAGCAGCCCCGCCGTACCCGTCGTACCCACTCCGAAGCGTTCAAGCGATCATTGATCGAAGCCTGCGGCGAGCCAGGCGCCTCGGTCGCCGGGGTGGCCCTGGCCAACGGGATCAACGCCAACCAACTGCGGCGCTGGATGCGCGAGCGGGGCATCGAGCCGCCCGAGTTGTCCTGCCTGCCTTTACGCCCAGCGGCGTCCGAGGCCATTGGCGGCTTCGTCCCGGTGCAACTTACCCAGAGCACCCATGCGCCCATCCGCATGGAACTGCGCAAAGGCGCGGCGACCGTCACGGTTGAGTGGCCCGCCTCGTCGGCTGCTGCCTGTGGCGTCTGGCTGCGCGAGTGGCTCGGATGATCCGGGTCGAAGCGCTATGGCTGTCGGTGGTGCCCCTCGACATGCGTGCCGGCATGGACACGATCCTCGCCCAGGTGGTGCGGGTCTTTGGCGAAGCGCGCCCCCATCACGCCTACCTCTTCGCCAACCGGCGCGGCACTCGGATGAAGGTGCTGATCCACGACGGCCTGGGGCTCTGGCTCGCCTGCCGGCGGCTCAACCAGGGGCGCTTCCGTTGGGCCGAAGGGAACGGCTCGATGACGCTCACCCAGGCCCAGTTCGACGCACTGGTGCTCGGCCTACCCTGGCAGCAACTGGGCGGCGACGGCGTGATCCGGATGATTTGAAGGTCCACCATCGGGGGATGTCCCGATAGCAGTGGCGGTGTTCCAACGGCATGATTTGCCCATGTATCTCCCCGCCAATCTCCACGCACTCGACGCCGACGCCCTGCGCCAGCTACTCATCGCGCAGGACCGGGAGCTCATCTGGCGCCAGACGAAGATCGACCAGCTCACCCACGAGCTGTCGCTCCACAAACGCTGGCGCTTCGGGGTCAAGACTGAGCGCCTGTCGGCGGAGCAGGCCCAGTTGTTCGAGGAGACAGTGGAGGCGGATCTCGCGGCGACGACCGAGGAGCTGGAGCAACTCTCCGGCAAACCGTCTGCGGCCAAGGGAAAGGCCAAGCGTAAGCCGCTGCCACCCGAGCTTCCGCGCACCGAGATCCGCCACGAGCCGGACTCCACCACCTGCGCCTGTGGCTGCCAGATGAAACGCATCGGCGAGGATGTCGCCGAGAAACTCGACTACACCCCGGGCACCTTCAGCGTCGAGCGCCACATTCGCGGCAAGTGGGTTTGCCAGGATTGCGAAACCCTGGTGCAGGCCCCGGTGCCGGCTCATGTGATCGACAAGGGTATCCCCACCACCGGCCTGCTGGCCCAGGTGCTGGTGGCCAAGTATCAGGATCATCTGCCACTCTACCGGCAAGAAGGGATCTTCGGTCGGGCGGGGCTCGCTATTCCCCAGTCCACGCTCGCGCAGTGGGTCGGCCAGATGGGCGTGCAGCTCCAGCCCCTGGTCGACGCCCTGAAGGACGAGCTCCTCACCTTCCCGGTGCTGCACGCCGACGAGACTCCGGTGGCGATGCTCGACCCGGGGGCCGGCAAGACGCACCGGGCCTACCTGTGGTCCTACAGCATCGGTGCCCACGATCCGATGCGGGCGGTGATCTACGACTTTGCCGACAGCCGCGCCGGCAAGCACGCTCAGGACTTCCTCGGCGACTGGCGCGGCACCCTCGTCTGCGACGATTACGCGGGTTATGTTGCGGCCGAAGTTATGTTGTGTGCAGAGAGGCGCCGACCTCCATCCGGACGATCGGCGCAGCCAAGCCGCACATAAGTCTCGGAGCCATCGTGCGCTAGAGTCGCCGCATGAACTCCATGAGGGACGGCGATGGCGACCGTAGGCGCGCCGCCGCCGGCAGGTCGGTGATATCGACACTGGCGAGTGCTTTGGCCTTCATCTCGAGATCGACTTCGGCATAGATGTGGGTGGTGTCCAAGGAGACATGTCCGAGCCAAGCCCGAATCGTGTTGATGTCGACGCCTGCTCTGAGCAGGTGAACGGCGGTCGTGTGGCGGATTGTGTGGGGGCTGACCCGCTTGTTCCGCATGGATTCGACCTGCTTACTTGCGGCTCCGGCGTAAGTCGTCACGAGGCGATGAACGCCAAAGCGGGTCATCGCCTCCCCAGTCCGGCCTCGGAACACACGATCCTCGAGCGCACAACCCGCGACCAGTGGTCGCAACGCGGCCACCGTGAGGGGCCACAGCGGGCACACCCGCCACTTGTTCCCCTTGCCCAGGATGCGCACGGAGGGAGACGTCCCAAGCTGTAAGTTGCCCACACTTAGGCCGGCGGCCTCATCAGCCCGGGCACCGCTGTTGTACAGGAAGAGCAGCAGCACGTGGTCCCGCGCACCCAGGCATGTACGCTGATCGGGTGGCGGAGCAGATCGGCGATCTCCTTGATCGACACGCCGGTCTTCTGCAGCCGGGTGGCCATTGAGCGCTGAAGCACGTGAGTATTACAGAACCGATCCGCCAGAGCGCAGCGGGCAAAGGCCCGATTCATCGCGTTGCGGATGGCCGCTACGCCAAGAGGGACACCGAAGGGGGCCCGGTGGCGTATGAACAGAGCACGGCTATCCGTCGGCGGACGTCCGTCCCGCAAGTAGCGGGCAAGCGCCTCACCCGTCTGCACCGGCAAGGGCAGGTGCTGCACGCGCTGGCTCTTGGTCCGGTGGAGCGTCACGATCCCGTTGCGCCAATCCACGGCATCCAGCGTCAGATGCGTGGCCTCGTCGCCCCGCAGGCCCAGATCGAGCAGGCAGCGGGCGATGGCATGGTCGCGCAGGCCGACCGGATCAGTCAGATCGAAGGCGTGCAGGAAGTGCTCGATCT
>WBZV01001494.1_pt1 | contig 10465 bp, 11 predicted proteins | sample 5204221 | NCBI WGS metagenome assembly WBZV01 (sample SAMN12344360, study PRJNA552823) | activated sludge metagenome | biome: Activated sludge suspended growth; feature: Nitrification reactor; material: Wastewater; isolation source: activated sludge from nitrification reactor of wastewater...
GGGTTCCCAGATGTGGTGGCCGCCGAGGGTCGTACGGACGCCTACGTTGTCGGGCCGGGCCTCGCCGACCAAGGACGCCTCCACACGGCGGTGAGCCAGGCACTGGCCTCGGGGCGGCCTGTGGTGCTCGACGCTGAGGCACTCACGAAGGTGGCCGCCGGTCCGGTGGTCATCACACCTCACGAAGGCGAGTTCGCTCGTCTGGGGTACTCGCCGGGGACCGATCGGATCGCCGCGGTGCGCGCCGCCGCGGCGGCGATGGGGGTCGTGGTCCTGCTGAAGGGTGCGGTCACCGTGGTGGCTGCCCCGAGCGGTGAGGTCTTCATCAATGCCCACAGCAGCCCGAACCTGGCGGCCGCCGGCAGTGGTGATGTGCTCTCCGGGCTGATGGGCGGCATGCTGGCCCGCCACTTCGTGGGCCGGGATCCCGAACATGTCGAGATGGCCCGCCTGGCCGCCTGCGCGGCCCTTGTCCACGGGCAAGCGGGCGCGCTGGCGTCGTTCCCCGCCACCAGCCTGGACATCGCGGATCGGGTGGCCGCGGCTGTCGCCTGGGCAGCGGACTGACCCGTCGAGTGCTGCAATACCGCGCGACGCGCCAGGGTGTCGTTGCAACGTCGCGGCACTCGACGCGCGTGTGACGTCCCCGCTGGTGTCGGCGGCTTACGATGGAGGTGTGTCCCGCGCACAAGCCCGTATCGACCTCGACGCCTTCGCGCACAACCTCTCTGTGCTCCGGGCGGCGGCGCCGCACAGCGCACAGATGGCTGTGGTCAAAGCCGATGCGTACGGCCACGGTCTGCTCCCCATGGCCCGAGCCGCGCGTGGGGCCGGGGCGGAGTGGTTGGGCGCGGCGCTGTTCGATGAGGCGCTGGAACTGCGGGCGGCCGGCGACAGAGGACCCGTCCTCACCTGGCTGGCCGCACCTGAGGACCCCTGGGCAGAGGTCGTCGAGGCAGGTATCGACGTTGGTGTGTCGACGCCGGACCACCTCGAACGCATCGCGGCCACCGGCCACCGGGCTCGACTGCACCTCAAACTCGACACCGGTCTGGGGCGGGCCGGCTGCCCTCCGTCGCACTGGGAGTCCTTCGTCTCACGGGCCAAGTCGCTACAGGACGCGGGGCAGGCCGAGATCGTCGGGCTCTGGTCGCACTTCACGGTGGCCGATGATCCGCGCAACCCCCTCAACACCGTCCAGATCGAACGCTTCCACTCCGGTATCGAGCAAGCCGCCGCGCTCGGTGTGGACCCCGAGCACCTGCACCTGGCCAACTCCGCGGCCACGCTGAGCCTGCCCGACGCCCACTTCACCCTGGTGCGGCCGGGTATCGCCATGTATGGGGTGAGTCCAGGCGTGAGCATGGGCACGCCGCAGGAACTCGGGCTTCGACCGGTGATGACACTGATCGGCCGCCTCACCACCGTCAAGCGCCTGCCCGCCGGTTCCGGACTCTCGTACGGCCACCAGTACACGCTGCCGGCTGAGGCGACGGTCGGGGTCGTCCCGCTCGGTTACGCCGATGGCATCCCGCGTAACGCGACCAACGTCGGCCCTGTCTTCGCCGCGGGGCGCAGGCGGACGATCGCGGGCCGGGTCTGCATGGATCAGTTCATGCTCGACCTCGGTGACGACGCGGCGGTCGAAGGTGACGACGTGGTGCTGTTCGGGGACGGTCAGGGCGGTGTCCCGCTGGCCGAGGACTGGGCCCAAGCGACCGGGACCATCGGCTACGAGATCGTCACGCGTCTCGGGCCCCGCGTGCCCCGGGTGTACGTCGGGGGTGGGTCGTGAGGGGTCTCATCGCGCTTGCGGCCGGTGTGGCTGCCGGTTTCGCCGCCGAGCAGCTCGCGGTGCGTAAGCCGTGGCGACCCGACCCGTACAAGGACGAGCCGTTCGGCTCGGTGCGCGGGGAACCCCATTGGCTGCGCGCTGACGACGGCACCGAGTTGTACGTGGAGGTGCACCCGTGCGACGACCCCACTGCCCCCACCATCGTCTTCGCGCACGGCTACTGCCTGAATCAGGACAGTTGGCACTTCCAGCGCAAGGCCCTGCAAGGGCAGGCACGGCTGGTGCTGTGGGATCAACGCGGCCACGGCCGAAGCGAGCGTGGGCCGATCGAGAACGCCACCGTCGAGCAACTCGGGCGTGACCTGCTCTGGGTGCTCGACGGCTTCACGCAGGGCCCGGTCCATGTGGTCGGCCACTCGATGGGTGGCATGACGGTGATGTCCTTCGGGTCGCTGTTCCCGGACATCTTCGAGCAGCGGGTCGCAGGGTTCGGTCTGGTGGCGACCAGTGCGGGTCATCTGTCGGCGGAGTTCCTGGGCCTGCCGTCGAACGTCGCCCACCGGGCGAGCACCGCGGCATCGGGGGTGAAACCCAACAAGGTCCTGATGGGGTCTTTGATGCAGCAACTGCGGTTGACCGACCTCAACTTCATGCTGACCAAGCGCGCGAGCTTCGGCCCCGGTGCCCCGAACTCGCTCAACACCTTCACGCTGGCGATGCTCAACGCCACGCCGATGGAGACCGTGGTGGATTTCCTGCCGTCGCTGCTGGCCCACGATCTGCATGATTCGCTGAAGGCCATGGACGGCGTCCCCGGTTACATCGTCTGCGGCGAGGACGACGTGATGACGCCGGTCTCCCACACCCGCAAACTCATGGAACTGCTCCCCGAGGCGCGTGGTGTGATCCTTCCCGACACCGGCCACATGATCCAGCTCGAAGCCCAGGACGAGGTCACAGATGGCATCCGGCGACTCGCCTTCGGCAATCGTGGAGCGTGAGGTCGAGACGGCCGAGGCGATGGTCGAACTCGGTCGACTCCTCGGGATGCGCCTGCGTGCCGGCGACGTGGTGTTGCTCAGTGGTGACCTCGGGGCCGGCAAGACGACCTTGATGCGTGGGGTCGGGGAGGGTCTCGGTGTGCGCGGGCCGGTCACCAGCCCGACCTTCGTCATCGCCCGCCGCCATCCCTCCCAGGTCGAAGGCCCCGATCTCATCCACGCCGATGCCTACCGGCTCGGCAGTGCGGGGGAGTTCGAGGACCTCGACCTCGATGACGACGCAGCGGTGGTGTGCGTCGAGTGGGGCCGGGATCGCGCGGAGGGTCTCGGCGAGCGGCGACTGGAGATCGACATCGAGACCACTGCCGCGGGCCGTCTGGTCACCATCACCGGGATCGGCCGGGAGGTCCCCCTGTGAGTGTGCTGGCCATCGACACCTCGACCGCCCACTGCACTGTGGCGTTCGGCGAGCGACGTGCCGGGGTGGTCGCCCCGACCGGGCACGCAGAACACCTGGCTGACCTCATCCGTGAGGTCGTGCCGGACATGACTGCGATGGAACGCATCGTGGTCGGTGTGGGCCCCGGGCCCTACACCGGGTTGCGGGTGGGCGTCGTGACCGCGGCGACCATGTCGCTGGCCCTCGGAATTCCGGCCGCGGGGGTGTGTTCCCTGGACGGACTGGGGCGACGACTCGGTTACGGGGTGGTCGTCACCGACGCCCGCCGGCGTGAGGTCTTCGCGGCCCGCTACGAGGGTGGACGGCGCGTCACGGGTCCGGATGTGCTGCCCCCGGCGGCGGTCGCAGACAGGTGGCCCGGCATTCGGGTCGTCGGACCCGCGGTGCAGCGTTATCCAGAACTCGGCGAGTTCGCGCAGTTGGAAGCCGCCGACCTACTGGACGTCCCAGCCGATCTGCCGGTCCACCCCTGGTACTTGCGCGAGCCCGACGCGACACCGGCCTCATGACGTCCCCTGTCATCCGGCCGATGAAGTGGTGGGATCTTGAGCAGGTCCTCACGATCGAGACCCAGGTCTTCGGGCCCACTGCCTGGCCACCGGAGTCCTACTGGGGGGAGTTGGCGCGGTCGGACCGGTACTACGTCGTCGCGGAGCACGACGGGATCGTCGGCTACGCCGGGCTGTGGATGTTGCCGCCGGATGCCGACGTGCAGACGATCGCCGTGGCCCCCGGGGGGCAGGGCGCCGGCCTGGGCCGGACACTGCTCGGCCACCTGATGGACGTGGCCCGGGAGCACGGGTGCCGCCGTCTACACCTGGAGGTGCGGGCGGACAACGCCGCGGCGATCGGACTCTACGAGAAGGCTGGGTTCACAGTCGTGCGGCGTCGGGAGCGGTACTACCCGGACTTCTCGGACGCGCTTGTGATGGAGTCGGACCTGTGAGCCCGTTGGTGCTGGGGATCGAATCCTCCTGCGACGAGACAGGTGTCGGCCTGGTCTCCGGCACGACCCTGCTCGCTGACGCGGTGGCCAGCAGCGTTCCGGAGCAGGTCCGCTTCGGCGGGGTCGTGCCCGAGATCGCCAGTAGAGCGCATGTGGATGCGATGGTCCCCACGATCGAGCGGGCGTGTGACGAGGCCGGAGTGTCTTTGCAGGACGTCGACGCGATCGCTGTCACAGCCGGCCCGGGTCTGGTGGGTGCACTCGTGGTGGGGGTGGCGGCCGCCAAATCGTTGGCGTTGTCGCTGGACAAGCCGCTCTACGGTGTGAACCACCTGTCGGCACACGTCGCCGTCGACCAGTTGCAGCACGGTGCGCTGCCCGAAGGATGTGTGGCCCTGCTCGCCTCCGGCGGGCACTCCTCGATCCTGCGGGTCGCGGATGTGACCGCGGACGTGGCGCCACTGGGGGCGACCATCGACGACGCGGCCGGGGAGGCGTTCGACAAGGTCGCGCGGATGCTCGGTCTCGGATTCCCCGGGGGTCCGGCGATCGACGCCGCGGCCCGTGACGGGGACCCGTCGGCGATCGCGTTCCCACGTGGGCTGACCGGCCCCCGGGATGCGAAGTACAACTACTCGTTCTCGGGGCTGAAGACCGCGGTGAAGCGCTGGCTGGCGGCGAATCCGCAAGCGCCGGTCGCCGATGTCGCCGCATCCTTCCAGGAGGCAGTCGCCGACGTGTTGTCGGCCAAGGCCGTGGCAGCCTGCCGGGACACAGGAATGGACACGCTCATCCTGGGCGGAGGGGTGGCCGCGAACTCGCGCCTTCGAGCGCTCACACAGAGCCGCTGCGACGCGGCCGGGATCCGCCTGCGGGTGCCGAGACCGGCGTTGTGCACCGACAACGGGGCGATGGTGGCCGCGCTCGGGGCCGAGATGGTCGCACGCGGCCGGCCACCGTCCGGCTGGTTGTTGGGCGCTGATTCCTCGTTGCCGGTCGTGGAGCCACTGGTGCCGTAGGCCGGGCTGTTGTGACGCCTGTTGGTTAGAGGTTGTGCAGTCCGTTAGTCCCGCGCTCATCCGTGAGTCGAAAACAGCCGCCAGGCTCTAACGGGAGTGCCCAACCTCTAACGGGAGTGTGGCGGGAGGGTCCGTCGAGACCGCCGGACGACTCTTGTGAGAATGGTGAAGTGAGTTTCGTCTACAACCTCCTTGTCATCCTCCACTTCCTGGGTCTGGCGTCGCTGATCGGCGGCTTCCTCGTGCAGATGCGCACGACGCCGCGCGTGGTCAACAACGCGATGTTCCACGGGGCGCTGACGCAGTTGGTCACCGGCGTCCTGCTGGTCGGGCTGCGCTACCCATTGCACAATGTCGACCCTGACGAGTGGGCCCTGCCCGACAACGCCAAAATCGGCGTCAAGTTCGTGATCCTGCTGGTGATCCTGGGGCTGATCCTCGCCAACCGGAAGAAGGAATCGATCTCGAACGCGGTATGGGGAGCCATCGGCGGGTTGGCGATCGCGAACGTCGTGATCGCGGTCCTGTGGTGAGTCAGGCCGCGGTGACCACGCAGTCACGGCCCTGTGCCTTTGCTGCGTAGAGGGCCTTGTCGGCGCGTCCCGCATAATCGCTCAGCGCGCGACTCACATCTCTTCGTGGACGTCCGGGTCCCCGCCGAACAACCTGCCGTCGGTCTCGGCGAGTGCGCTGATGGCCGCCACCTCGGAGTCAGTGAGCTCGAAATCGAACACGTCGATGTTCTCGCGCTGCCTCTGTGGGTTCGCGGACTTGGGAATGGGCAGGGAGCCGATCTGGATGTGCCATCGCAGAATCACCTGTCCGGGTGTGACCCCGAGTCGCTGGGCCGCGTCGTGCACGGCCGGCTCATCGAGCGGGGCCCGCGCCTTGCCCATGGGACTCCATGCCTGCGTGATGATCCCGAGGTCTGCGTCCACGGCACGCATGTGCTCCTGCGGGAAGCGGGGGTGCAGTTCGATCTGGTTCACCGCAGGCACCACGCCCGTCTCGTCGATGATCCTTCCCAGGTGCGCCTGCGTGAAGTTGGATACGCCGATCGAACGGATCAGTCCGCGCTCACGCAGGTCGATCAGGGCCTGCCAGGCCTGCAGGTACTTGCCGACGCTGGGGTTGGGCCAGTGGATGAGATGCAGGTCCAGGTAGTCCACCTGTAGACGCTCAAGCGACTCCTCGACCGATCGGACCGCGTCGTCGTACGCGTGATGACGACCTGGAAGTTTGGACGTGATCTGGATGTCGTCGCGTGACAGGCCGGATTGCCGGACGGCGCGCCCCACATCCGCCTCGTTGCCATAGTTGACGGCTGTGTCGATCAGCCGGTACCCGATCTCCAAGGCGCTGCAGATCGCTGTGACCGCTTCGTCGCCGCGCAGCGGATATGTGCCGAAACCGATGGCGGGCAGGGAGTTGCCGTCGTTGAGTGGGACGCGAGGAACCATGCCCTCACTGTGTCACGACATCCGGTGGTCGCCCTAGCCGTTGACCACCGACGCCTTGCAGCCGGACTTCAAGGAGTTCTTGAACGCGCCGTTGAACCACTTGTCCAAACGCGAACCCTTGTACTTGGCCTTCCCGTTGTCCGCCAACTGCGCGTACGTGGAGATGTGGGATGCCGGTGACTTCTTCGTCTTGGCGAAGACGTCGAGCTTCACGCTGGCGCTCGCGCACGCCGGCGTCAACGAGTCGTACAACTGGCGCGCCAGGCAGTTCGCCGGGGTGGGCAGGTCCTTGCCCGACTGCATGCACCAGACCACGTTGTCGTCCATGCCCTCGGCGATCAGGATGTCGGCGTAGGAACCGTTGGCCCGCCGCGGGATCTTGTTGAAGGGGTTCACCCCGTCGGGCCCGGGCTGGTTGTAGGCCAGCCAGGTGCACCAACTGTCGAACTCGGGATCGGCCGCAGGATTGAGACAGGTGGCGTCGATCTGGCCCACCCACGTGCCATCCGGTCCGGGCCCGCCCCACATCGGCTGCTGGAAGAACGCGTTCTGGGCGGGGTCGTTGTACGGATCGGTGAGGAACGCGAGGTTGGCGCTCAGGCATCCCGCGGCGATGCTCTGTGCGACCTCTTGGCCGTTACCGTTGGCCGGGCCCGTGAGGACCTCGTCGAGTTGCGGCGTGGGGATGGCGCCCGGATATCCCGGGAACTTGGCGTCGGACTGCAGTGTCCCGGAGCCTGGGTACTTCTCCCAGGAGGTGACCACCAGGGAGAACAGGAGTGAACCCATGTTGCCCACCCGCCTGCCGTTCACAACCGTCGCCGGTTCGTGCATCTCAAGGTCGCCCAGGTGTCGGCCGATGAGCTCCGACGGCGTCGAGGCGGTGGCGATGAACGAACTCGCGGGAACCACGGCGGCGGTCCCCACCGGCTTGTACTTGGGGTCCTTCTTCAGTGCGGTACCGGCGAAGTAGTCCTTGGCCAACTGGGCCGCCCAGAATGCCGCGTGCCCGCCCTGCGAGATACCCCAGGTCGCCACTTTCCAGGACTTCGGGTCCTTCCCCTTCTTCTCCAGCGCGTTCTCCACTTGTACGGCGGCGCGGACGCTGTCGAGCGTGGCCGCTGCAGCGGGAACGCCCAGTACGTAGTTCTGTTGGGCCGACGCCGGTTGTCCGAGGCCGGAGTAGTAGTCCGTGGCCGCCACGGTCCGCCCGCCATCGATGAGGCCCTGCAGAATGCCGAACTTCTGCTTACCCCGCACCGCGTACTGGCCCTGTCCGTAACTGATGGCGCCGAGGCCGGTGAGGAAGTTCGTGGGGTTGTTGGACGGCTGGCACGACTGGTGCATGCCGATCGTGCCGTGCGCGTACGCCACCACCTCGTTGGTGCGGTCCTTGGGCTTCGTGGGGATGAGGACCAGTCCGCACGAGGCCTGTACGTGCTTCTCGTCGACACCGGCGGTCGCGTACAGCACACGGAACATGCGAGCGCCCTGCAGCAGGGCGGGGTCGACCTTGAGCTCCTTGTATTTGAGTAGTTGCCCGGGCTTCTTGCCCTTGAGACTGGGCAGCGACGTGCAGGGCGCCTTGCCCTTATTGATCTTGGCGCCGCCGGCGAGCACCGAGGTAGGGGCGGCCTGTGCAGGTGTGGCGGAGGCGGGTGCCGCACCGGCGAGCAGCAAGCCGCCGACAGCGGCACAGGTGAGCAGGCGACGTGTGGCAGTCATGGCACTTGACGCTAGCCCTGCGGGCCGTGTGGTTGCACCTGCTACAGCGGCCGACCCACCCAGGCGATGCTGCGCCGGGCGTCGCCCACCCGTGCGGCCACGATGATCCCTTGCCGGCCCTCTCGCAGCCCGGTGCGCGGAATGGAGTCGAATCCCCGGGCCCACACGGTCGCCGATTCGATGTCGTGCCGGCGGCAGGTCGCCGCGATGCGCTTGAGCGTCGTCTGTTCGAGAACCTCCATCCCGCGACCCACCCAGGCCGGCGGGCGCTCGTGGCATGTGATGAACGCCAACCGGGTGTCCAGGAGGTGACCGCCGATGAGTTCGGCGGCGTTGGACACCAGTCCGCTGCGCACGATGGCCGGATCCGGGTCGACGATGAACCGTCCCACCTCTGCGGCCTCCCCGTGCGCCGGCGAGCCGGCGATCTCGTGCCAGCTGCCGCCATGCAGGACACTGGCGCGCCGCGGCGTCTGCGCCAACGGGGGGAACCAGGCCGTGGCGTCGACCAGGGAACGGTTCACCGACGTGCAGTGCCATTCCGTCCCGGGTGGTAGATCGCGATGGCCGGGCCGGATCCGGGCCACGACAGGTCGTTGTTGTGCCTGCCCCACGACCCAACTCCACGTCGGACGCCACTGCGCGGGGTCATGGATCCGCAGTGGTCGTCCCTGTGTGTCCCGCTGGTCGCGCCGCCGGGCCGGGTCGACGTAGAGGGCCGCGTCCTGCGGGAACGCAGCCAGTGTCGCGTCGCCCTGATGCACGTCGACGTCGAGGCCTTTCAGGTTCGCGCGGGCGACGTGAGCCGTGTCTGGATCCACCTCGTAGGCGATCACGTGCATGCCCACCCCGGCGAACGCCCACGAGTCGGTCCCGATCCCGCACCCGGCGTCGATCACGGTGCGGACACCGGCGTCCGCCAGACGTTGGGCCCTGCGTACTGCGACGTCGGGTGGGGTGGACTGCTGGATCCCGTCGATGGTCACCAACGGCAACGGGAACCCCTCGGGACGGTGCTGGGCCTGCGTCAAAGCGCTTGCGACCAGCGCCGCTGGGAGTTCGGGCAGCAGCGCGCGTGCCTTGAGCGGATCCACGCCGCGCAGTGCAGCCACCGCCGCGCGGCCCTCATCACTGGTCAGCCACTCGACGTCCACCCTCAGATCATGCTCCCGGCCACGACGCAGTGCATGCGGCACGCAGCGGAATAGAACGTGGCGCACCGGCGTTGCGCTGTGTCGTGAGTATCGCGGATCAACTCGACATGTACGCCGACCTGGGATTCGACGTGGGGTCGGTCGACATCGCCGGGCTCGAGAGTGCCGGCCCCGCTGACAGTGTGCTCGTTCTTCCCCATGTGCTGGTGCCGATGCAGGAGCTGATCACCCGCCTGCACCTCGCGGACGCAGCCAAGCCCGGGATCTTCGACCGGAACTTCGAGGACCCCGACCGCTACCGTCCGGTGGATCCTGATGTGCCGGTCGACCGCCCGTATTTGATCCACGGGTTCGAGCCGGGCGTCGAGTACCTCAACATGCCGCCGAAGGATGCCGTGCCTGGGATCCGGGCGCGGGACCGCCTGCCGATGACCATCGAAGAGGGATTGGCGGTATTCGTCCACGACGCGGCTGTTCTGCAGCGCAACCGGTGCTTCTCACTGGCCGGTTCCACGCGGGGGGACAAGCGCGTGCCCGCGTTGTGGATCAGTGGCGGGGCACCGAAGCTGGGCTGGTGTTTCGCTGGGGCTCCCCATACGTGGCTGGGAACGTCGTCAGTGGCGGGACGGATTGTGGCCTGAAGTGCAGCGCGTGGTGGCTTTTGCCCGCACCGGTTAGCACTCTCTTGACGACAGTGCTAATCCGGTCTAGTGTCTGAGTTAGCACTCACCCGCTGTGAGTGCTAACGGTCGGAAGTGGGGTCTGGGACCGCGACGCTCGGACTCCGACGAACGACCCGCAGTACCACTGTCCGTTTCGATCCCAAATAAGGGGAGGTAGACCGTGTCGGTCGCCATCAAGCCGCTCGAGGACCGGATCCTCGTGCAGCCGCTGGACGCAGAGCA
>WBZV01001495.1_pt1 | contig 10464 bp, 8 predicted proteins | sample 5204221 | NCBI WGS metagenome assembly WBZV01 (sample SAMN12344360, study PRJNA552823) | activated sludge metagenome | biome: Activated sludge suspended growth; feature: Nitrification reactor; material: Wastewater; isolation source: activated sludge from nitrification reactor of wastewater treatment...
CCCAGCACCAATAGGGCTCGGCCCCTGCTCTTCAACGTCCGAACGGTCGACCACATAGCCCGTATAGGACGAGATATCCTTGAGCGCGCTGATCGCCGGATAAGATGCCTCGATCGGAACCAGCCGCTCATCGCCATGGATGAGAATCCGATCGAAACACGCGCGGGCGCATGCAGTCGATTTTCGGTCTCGCTCGGCTCCCGGCTTGCGGACCAGGATATCGCGCAGCGAGCAGACGATCCGGGGCGGGTTGGGAGCGGCGCGCGCTGAGTTGAGCAAGGGAAGTAGCTCAAAGGCGAACATTCGACGACCGAAAGGGAACAGTTCGATCATCAGCACATCGGGGCGCAGTGACTGATACTCAAACATTAGGCGCGCCGCGCGCCGATCGCGCCAAGCTTCGTCAATCGGCTGCCCATCTTCGTCCCGCAGCAATTTGAAGGTGGCGTCGGCTGCGTGGACTGCGGGCAATAGGATGCGGGCGCAGCCGTCGAAGCTGATGCCCGGCACCTGGCGGCCGCCGAGCACGACACAGACATCGAGTCCCGCCGCCGCCATGCCACGCGCCAGCAGCGCAGCACGCTTCAGGTGGCCAATACCAAGCAGATGCTGCGCATAAAACATAACGCGACGATTCATGGGCACCATCCCGACATGGCGGACAGGGAGCCGAGAGCCGTACTCAGCGAGCTGGCGCCTGCCCGCAGATCGTGGCGCGAAGCGACGCGGTGCGAGGCAGCCTTGCTCATCCGCAGCCGCCGGTGCGGATCGTCCAGCAGCATTTCTATCACCAGCGCAAGAGCGATGGTGTCATGGGGGCGAACCAACACTCCGGTCTCGCCGTCCGCGACAACGGCGGCAACGCCGCCGACATTGCCCGCGATGACCGGCAAGGCGGCCGCTTGCGCTTCCAGCAGACTCATCCCCCAAGCTTCGCCGATCGCCGGCCACACGTACAGATCGCTCGCCGCGTAGATCCCTGGCAACGAACACCTGTCTAATTGGCCGAGGCATCTGACCCGAGAACCGAGGGGTGCAAGTGCTGCACGGACCGCCGCCGCTGCTGATCCGTCGCCGACGATCAACCACTGCCACGATCGGTCCCTTACGGACGCAAGCGCTTCCGCTAATAACCTGAATGAGGCGAGTTTGTCACCAGGCCGCATCATGGCAACGCTGAGCAGCCAGGGCGTGGCTGGATTGAGACGATATTGTTTCGACAGCGAGTCACGCTGCCGCGTTCGGTCAAGCGCCGCGGCGGCGAATGGCCGGGCATCCAGGAATGGGGCCAGTCGGCACAACACCCGGGAGTCTGGGAGCAATCGCACGACGCCTTCGTCGTCCGCCGGGTTCAGGCCAAGGACAAGATCGGCCCCCGAGATGGCGGCGACCGAGGATGCCCAACCCAGCGCCCACCGGCCTGTTGCCTGCTTTTCCCCTGAGGAGGCTTCAGCAATCGCGTAGGGGATGCCCATTGCCTTGCTTAAGAAGGGCCCGAGATGGTCCGGTGCTTTATGGTAGACGTGGTATGTGAACCAGAGTTCGGGCCTCGCCTGTCTGGCCCGCAGGTGCTTTAACGTGCGGGTGGCCAGCCGAGCACCGAGCAGCGCGAGCCGCCGCTGGCGTTCGGGGTCCCCTTGGCCGTCCCAACTGCGGAAGGTGCTCGCCAGCTCCACCTCATGCCCCGCCAGCGTGAGCGCTTTGATCAATAGCCGCGCCATCGTACGGTCCCCCGAAGGGACCGGGTCGTTTGGCGCTTTCATCGGAGCGTAGAAGGCGATGCGCATCTTGAGGACGGACCGGTTTCAAGGCCAAAACGCGCGGCCAGCCAGCCGATGTCTCTGTCGGCCGAAAAGAACTGGCGAACGCGGCTCATCCCGGCCAAACCCAGTCTAGCCCGGTAGTCGGGAAACCGGATCAGGCGATGCAGGGCGCGCGAAAGCATCCCGGCGTCGTCTGCAGCAACCAATATTCCCGTCTCGCCATCGATAATCAGTTCGGCGATAGCGGAAACATCGGTTGAGACGCAGGCAAGGCCTTGGCTTTGGGCCTCCATCAGCACGTTCGGCAGGCCATCGCGATCGCCGTCTTCGGCAATCCGGCAGGCGAGCACAAACAGATCGGAAACCCGATACGCGTGCATAACGTCCTGCTGCGGTAGGGCTCCCCGCCACTGAATACGGCGATCAATTCCGAGCCGGGCGGCCTGTCGCTTGAGGTCTCCGAGCAGCGGACCGCCGCCGATGTGAACCAGGGACCAGGCAAGATCCGTGGGCAGCAGGGCGAGCGCGTCCAGCAACTCCGCGAATCCTTTCTTCGCAACGGTGCGCCCCACAGTAAGAAGCATTACCGGATCTTCCGGATCCCCGCCGTTGCGCGCTGGCCGTCTCCCGGCCGGGGGCAGGAAGCGATCGAGGTCGAGGCCGTGGTAGAGCAGCGTTACGCGATCGGCGGCCGGTGCCAGTGATGCCAGATACCGGGCGTTGACCTTCGTGCAGGTGACTAGCCAACGGCAGTCATTCATCTTTTCGCGGAGATCCCACTCCGGCGTGGTCCAGATGTCCTTGGCATGCGCCGACGCACTCCACGGCAGGCCCAAAAGTTGGGCGGCATATCGAACCACAGAGGCCGGGGTATGAAGAAAGTGGGCGTGCAGCCAGCCAACTTCTTGCGGCAGCTCGGCAGCCAGCACCATCGCTTGACCGAAACGGCGCACTCTGTTGCGGGAGATGTCGCGCTTGAGGTCAGCCAAAAAAGACCGCCATGCCGAAGACCAGCCCGAAAGCCTCCGCGCCTTCCGCCAGCCCCGGAGCACGCGCCGGGGCTGTTCGTGGAGATATTCCGGCAAATACGTGACCGGCGCCTTGATCTCGTCGTGGATGGGATGCACCGCGGGATCGGTCGGCAGCCGCAGCGAGAACAACCGAATGTCGAGTCCGCGCTGTTCCAGGGCCCGGATTTCCTGGGCGATGAACGTCTCGGACAGGCGTGGATAGCCCTTGAGGACAAAAGCAACGGGTGCCGCCACGCTATCCCGCTTCTCCGACAAGTGACAATCGCGCGGGCGGTGTCGAAGGATGAGCAAGCCATTGATCAACCTGCTCGCCGATGACGTCCAGACCGTCGAGCAGTCCCGGAATTTGCACGTTCGATGGCTTCGGTTGAGCCGGCAAGGCCCGCAATGCTGCAGCCATTTTCTTCGAACTGATGTCGCCTTCCGCTTCCAGCATCCGGCACAGTCCCAATGCCTGCGCCCGGGATGCTCGGATGAATTGCTCAAGTCTCGGCTCGGTCCGCGGCACGATCAAAGCCGGTTTGTCAAACGACAGGATCTCGCAGAAGGTATTGTAACCCCCCATCGCGACCACTCCCGCGGCCTCTGCCATCAGATTTTCAATGTTTGCCTCGAATGTAATGGCATGAACGTGCGAAAGCCTTTCGACTCTTCGCATAAAGTCGGTCTGCAAACTGGAGTGCATGAAAGGCCCAAGGACCAGCAAGGCAGGATATGGCGGGTGGGGATCGTCTTCGTAGGCGCGGAGAACCCAATCGATCAGAATTGCACCGTCGCCGCCGCCGCCGGTCGTCACCAGCAGGTATTCGCCCTGGTTGATCGGCGAGACCAAGAGGGGCGACCCTTGCCGCGGCACCGGATCTCGCCGCAGATAGCCGGTGTATCGCACCTTCCCTTCGACCGACGGAGGAAGCGCGACGCCTTCCAGGGTGTTGCAGATCTGCGGCAGGCCGTACACCCAGATGGCATCATAGAAGTCGGCGAGCGCGCGGGCGGCGTTCTTCCGTTCCCATTCCTCTGCCAGTTGCCCCGGTTCATCCATGATGTCACGTAGGCCGAGCACTGTCGGTACCCGGCGAGCCTTGAGGAGGGCGAGAGTATCCCTGACCTCGCCGCGCAGTCCCAGGGGTTCCTTATCCACAAGAAAAAGGTGCGGCGCGAACGCCTCGGCCGTGTGCCGAATGATCTTGCCGCGCAGCGACAGAATAGCTTCCAGCCCGATGTCCAGGCTGAGCGGCTGGTAATCGCCGTCCTTTAGCTTGATCACCCCTGGAATTCTGACGAAATCAACGCGGGTACGGAAGCTGAAGCTGCCGATGATCGGCGAGCCTGAGAGAATCAGCACCGACAAATCGCGTCGCTTGCCGACTAGTGCGTGGGCAATCGCCCGGCAGCGTCGCAAATGGCCCAGGCCAAACGTGTCATGACTGTAAATTAGCAGCCGAAATTGCCCGCCAGCTTGCTGCATCCCCTGATCACCGGCACCGTGTCTGTGGCCCGTCGGTCGTCCCCTTGGCCGCGATTGCAATGGCCAACAGCTTGGCGCATTAATCAGCCAAAATTTCCCAACTGCAAGACCCTACACCGGCGGGCCGGCGAACCGGTGTCATTTTCTGCAAGTCACCAAACACTCGGCAGCGGCGCTACATGGAGCAAACCCTTTATAAATATATTCACCGCTACAGCTGGCGGCAACAAGTCATATTGCTGGTGATGACGGCTGCATCCTTTCCATTCCTTTATGCTTCTCTAGAATTACCGAAAATTATCATAAATCAGGCTATCGCAGCTGGCGATTTTCCGAAAGAGATTCACGGAGTTGAATTCGAACAAATTCAATATCTGGCGGTTTTATGTGGACTGTTTCTGCTGCTTGTTGGCGCAAACGGCGCATTCAAATACTTTATAAATGTTTATAAGGGCCAGGTTGGCGAGCGGATGCTACGTCGGCTGCGGTATCAATTGTTCGCCCAGACGCTGCGATTCCCCATCCCGCACTTCCGGCGGACCTCCCAGGGGGAGGTGATTGCGATGATCACTTCCGAAGTTGAGCCGCTGGGCGGGTTTATTGGCGACGCTCTGGCGCAGCCGGCTTTCCAGGGCGGCACTCTGCTGACCATTCTGACCTTCATGTTCGCGCAGGACGTGGTGCTGGGGCTCGCCGCCGTCGCTCTATATCCCCTACAGATGTACGTAATTCCCAAGCTGCAGCGTCAGGTCAATGCCTTGGCGAAGCAGAGAGTGCGCACCGTGCGGCGACTTGCGGAGCGAATCGGCGAAGGTATCGCGAGCATAGAGGAGGTTCACGCACACGACACCGCCGAATGGCATCGCGCCGATTTCGCACGATGGGTGGGACATATCTACGATATTCGCCTCAATATTTATAGGAAGAAATTTTTTATCAAATTCCTCAACAACTTTATTGCGCAACTCACTCCATTTTTTTTCTACGCAATTGGCGGCTATCTTGTGATCAAGGGGAGTCTAACGTTCGGCGCGTTGGTTGCTGTTCTCTCGGCTTACAAGGATCTCTCGTCTCCCTGGAAGGAATTACTCGATTGGTATCAACAGAAAGAGGATGCTCGGGTCAAGTATGAACAATTAATCGAACAGTTTCGGCCTCACGGCATGCTACCAGAGACGTTGCAGCAGCCGGTGGTGGGCCAGGCACCACGCCTCACTGGATCGGTTATTGCCTCCAATCTTTCGCTCGAAGACGAAGCGGGCGTCAAAGCGGTGGATCAGGCGAACTTCCACTTTGAAATAGGTGATCGCGTGGCGTTGCTCGGCAATGCCAGTTCCGGTGGCGATGCCATCGCCAAAATCCTGGCGAGGCTGCTTCAGCCGACCTCCGGTTCGGTAAACATCGATGGCGCCAATCTGGCGACATTTCCTGAAGCGGTGACCGGCCGGCGGATTGCTTATGTCGGCAACAACGTTCCTCTGATCAACGGCAGCGTTCGCGACAACCTCTATTACGGACTGCGCAATTACCCTTTGCCCATGCCCGAAAGCGCGGACGAACAAGAGCGGGAGGTCCGCCAGCGTTACGTTACGGAAGCGACAAGATCCGGCAATACCACAAGCGATCCGAACGGTGAGTGGATCGACTATGCCGCCTACGATCTGGACGGACCGGCCGCACTTCTGGACCGCGCCTTCGATACTTTGCGAGCGGTGGACCTCGATACGGATCTCTTTGGCCTCGGCCTCAGAGGAACAGTCGATCCCAGCACGCATGAGGCGCTTGCCGAGCGCATCCTTGCGGCCCGCCGGCTGCTGCGCGAACGTCTGAAGGATCGGCGCTGCCGAGGTTTGGTCGAGGTGTTTGATCGAGACCTTTATAACAAGAATATGTCTGTCGCCGAAAACCTGCTCTTTGGTCTGCCGGTTGATGAGGCGTTCGATGTCGAAAGATTAAGTGATCATCCTTACGTACAAGAGGTGTTGGAGAAAGTCGGCCTCCGTGGCGAACTCGTCGCTGTAGGCCTGCGCATGGCAAAGATCATGCTCGACCTTCTGGGCGACCTTTCGCCCGGTCACGAATTCTTCGAGCGGTTCAGCTTCATAGCGGCGGATGACCTGCCCGAATACCGGGCAGTCATCCGCCGCGTGGAGGACGCAGGGCTTGCCGGAGCCGCTCCCGCTGATTGCAATGCTCTATCCTCCCTGCCGTTTCGCGCAGTACCAGCGCGTCACCGACTGGGTTTGTTCGACGACGCGACGGAGCGTCGTCTGCTGCAGGCTCGCCATCTGTTCGCTCGAGATCTGCCGTCGGACCTGCAGGGTTCGGTCGCCTTTTTCGACGCAGAGGCCTACAATCCCGCCGCTTCTGTGCAGGACAATATCCTTTTCGGCAAGCTGGTCTATGGCAGACAGCAGGCGCAGCGTCAGGTCGGTGCGATGATCGCTGAAGTCATCGATGAGTTGGGCCTGCGCCCTGATGTCGTTGACCTGGGTCTGGAGTTTGGTGTCGGGATCGGCGGCAGCCGGCTGACGACCGCCCAGCGCCAAAAGTTGGCGATCGCTCGTGCTCTGCTGAAGCGGCCGGACATACTAATCTTGGACAACGCGACGGCATCGATCGAAGCCGTCGGCCAGGCCCAACTCCAGGCCGCCATGTTCGAGCACGGCGCGGCACGCGGCTTGGTATGGGTGACGAGCGACAGCCGCCACGCCGCTGCTTTCGATTATATAATCGTGCTTGAAGCCGGGCGGGTGGTCGATCAGGGTACGGCAACCACCGTACTCGCGCGACAGGCGGCGATCGAGGATCAGCGAGAGACCAATAACGTCAGAGAGAGCGAGAGCTTGGGTGGAATATAAAGAGACGGTCTCGGTTCTCCGCAGTATTCCGGTGTTTGCCTCTCTCGACACCGCGAGCCTCAAACTGCTCGCATTTTCTAGCAACTATCTGAGCTTGGAAGACGGTGAGGCCCTCTGCTGCCAGGGGGATCCTGGTGACAGCGTTTTCGTGATCGACGAAGGAGAAGTGGAGGTTTCCGTCGTGCTCGCGACCGCCGAACGAATTCGGCTCGCGCTGCTGGGCAGGCACGACATCTTCGGCGAGATGGCGGTGATCTGCAACCAACCTCGAACGGCCGACGTCCATGCCCGAGGTCGACTGAAGGTTCTGAAGATCGAGGCTGACGTGTTCTTGCAGTTGGTGACGAGCGATCCGGTTGCGGCGCGCGGCATGATGCGCATCCTCGCCGATCGGCTGGTTAGCTTGACCGAGCGGTATCAGCGGCTCAAGCGCTCCCATGACCGCTGCGGTCAAACGCGGGAGGGGGCCGATAACAGTCAATAGAGAAAGCGGGTTCGAATGGTGCCGTCAATCGCCTCAAGCGACCGTCTGATTCCCTGTCCCTCGGCAAGCTGCCCATCAATATCACTAACCATGTAACCGACGTCGCTGTCGGTTCGCAGATATTGTGCGGCAATGTTCAGGCCTCGCCGGGAGAACACCTCGTTGACGCGCGTAAGCACGCCCGGGACGTTGCGGTGGATGTGAAGAAATCGGGTGACCCGTTGCTGAAATGGAAGTGCGACCTCGACAAAATTCACTGCGCCCACGGTCGAGCCGTTATCAGAGTACGTCAGGAGCTTCTCCGCGACTTCCGTGCCGATGTTGGCCTGAGCCTCTTCGGTCGATCCTCCCACGTGCGGGGTTAGAATTACGTTCGCCAGACCCTGCAGTGGACTGTGCAGACGCTCTTCCCCGCTGGCCGGCTCCTGGGGAAAAACGTCGATTGCCGCACCACCGAGGCGACCGGCGCGCAACGCCTCCGCGAGCGCATCGAGATCAATAACCTTGCCGCGCGCCGCGTTGACTAGGATTGCGCCCGGGCGCATGCGCTCGATTTCGTCGGCACCGATCATGCCCCGCGTCGACTGCGTGTCCGGTACGTGCAAGCTGATGACGTCCGCTTCGGCCAACAGGTCGTGCAAGGAGCGCATCGGCACGGCATTGCCAAGAGCGAGCTTGTCCACGACGTCGAAAAATCGGACCCGCATGCCGATGGCCTCCGCGAGAACGGAAAGCTGCGCGCCGATGTGGCCATAGCCGACGATGCCCAGGGTGCGACCGCGGACCTCGTGTGCACCCGCAGCCGTCTTCTGCCAGACGCCGAGTTGGGCCAAAGCGGATTTTTCGGGAATTCTCCGCAGCAGCATGATGATTTCGCCGAGGACCAATTCCGCGACGGACCGCGTGTTGGAGTAGGGCGCGTTGAAAACCGGGACACCCTTGCGCTTCGCGGCGTCGAGGTCTACTTGGTTGGTGCCAATGCAAAAGCACCCAATGCAGAACAGCCGCGAAGCTGCGGCCAGAAGATCGGCGGTCAGGCGGGTCTGCGAACGAATTCCGAGGATATGGGCTTCCGACAGTAACCGGCGGAGATCATTTTCGGCCGGAGCCCCCGCCACGGTTTCAATGTTTTTATAGCCAGCGACGGCGAGCGCTTCGGCCGCTCGGGGGTGGATGTTCTCGGTGAGAACAATGCGAATGCGATCACGAGGAACAGACAGACGTGTCACCGGTGCTTCTCCGCCTGCGGCCGAAGGCTGCAAACTCTTCTGCGAAGCGAGCCCGGTCAAGCGCAACACGCAAGCGATGAAAGGTGTGCAACGGCTCCGAAAGTTGCCGTCGCGACAGGGGGGCATCATTTGCTCGCTCCTGCTTGCCCTCGCAGTCGTCCTGGGACCAACTCCTTCCGAGGCCGCTCCGGCGACGGCGACGCTACCGGGGCGCACCCTGTCGGTGCCCATTGCAGGCCTGAATCTGCCTGTGCCGGTTACCGGCGACGTCCGCTACCAGGTTCGGGATGACCGGGCCATCTTCGACGGCCGTGCCGCCGTCGACCTCGCTCGCCTTCAGGATCGGGCGCCAGCCGTGTTGTCTGCGCTATTCGACCAGAAGCAGGTTTGCGGCGAGCAGTTATCGGTCCGTAAAGGCCAATTTGGCGCCCGGGAGGCGGCGCTCCTCGTGAACGCCACCGTCGATTACGGTCGTAAAGCCTGTATCGCCGGAAGAGAGGTGAACGTTCTTCCCCGAGCGCTGTACGACCTTGAGATGCTGCTGCATCCGCTTGTTGGCGCACGCTCGCTGAAATTCCTGGCGGAGGTCGTCGCGCTGCGAAAACAGAACGGCGAGCTACCGGCTGTTCTGCTTGAGCCGGTACGCCAGTTCTTGGGCACACTCGTCAGTCAGCGGATCGGCGAACTGTTTCCGGCGGGCTCCGTTCCTCAGGACGTGACGCTGAAGAGCCTGGACTTCAACCAGAAGTCGGGGCGCCTGATGGCACAGGTCGAGGTGGAAGGAAGCGTCCCGAGGAGTGTATTCGAGCGGCTGCTTGAAAAGCAATGAAAGGGCAGCCGTTCGGTCAAAGACGTCAATTCGCGCGGGGCAGCAGTCTAAGCTCGCTTTCTGTCATCGTCAGTGTCAGATCTCCGTTTGGGGCCAACTCAAACTTTTCGAGTGGCAGCTTGACCTCATTGCCGCCGATGCCCAGGACGCCGCCGGTCTGCAGAATCGCCTGTCTTGGCGAGCCCGGCATGCCCGTGACATCCTTGACCGTGGCAATACGTTCATGTTTGGTGTCGAACACCGGCTTGTCCCGCAGTTCCTGTGCGGGGAGAATGAGGACGGGCTTCTCGTCAGAGATCGAAGACGCCGAGCCGTTCGCCGGAAGTGATTCGCCGGCACCCGTTGGCAAAGGCGTCTGTGCCGTCGATTGGGCAAAGACTTGGTCGGGGACAAAACCTGAGACCAGTAGCATCGCAGTTATGACAATAAATCCCATTGCACTCCTTCCTCCAATTTGGCGAGGGTCGTTCCCGTCTGGTGCGAATACAGATCCCGGTCGGCAATCAACGGCTCGGCCGCAAGGTTTGTTCCGGGCCTCGGCTCTCGGCCGGTCAACCGCCCCCGCCCATGTTTCGGTCAGAGCTCGACTCTGGTCACGAGCCGCATTTGCCACGGGACACCGAAAGCTGAAACCTGCGAAATGGGCCGCAAGGCACGAAGCTAAGCAATAATGGAGGCAGAAAAATGGACCTTTGGCAGTGCCCGGTGGTGGTCACCGGTGCGGCATCCGGCCTGGGCGCCGAGACGGCGCGGCATTTGGCCGAAGCGGGTGCCCGGGTCACTGCGATTGACATCGACG
>WBZV01001010.1_pt1 | contig 10455 bp, 9 predicted proteins | sample 5204221 | NCBI WGS metagenome assembly WBZV01 (sample SAMN12344360, study PRJNA552823) | activated sludge metagenome | biome: Activated sludge suspended growth; feature: Nitrification reactor; material: Wastewater; isolation source: activated sludge from nitrification reactor of wastewater treatment...
CTAAGCGAAACTCATCCGACAGCGTCAACTCGGCCGGCGGCGCGGTCGCGTCCACCAGATCGGGCACATAGCGCATCATGGCCCCGCCGGTCACCCAGCGGTGGCCCAACTCCAGCGCCGCCCCGGCCAGTGTGTCGAAGTCGGCCGCCGGGCCGCCCAGGCAGCGCGCCACGTCGGCGCGCAGCAGGCAGGCCCGCAGCGACAGCCGCCAGGAGACGCCCGGCGCGTCGGGGTTCAGGTCGCGGTTGAAGCGCCAGACGGGGTCAACGAAGTCGATCAGCGACGGCAAGCCGGCCATGCCCAGTCGCAGCCCGGCGTGCCAGACGTCGCCCGGCCCGGCCAGTAGAGCGGCGACGAGATCGGCGTCCGGCTGGCCCAGCGCCGCGTCCCAGAAGAGGAGGGCCGCGGGGGAGCGGGGCGGCGGGGGAGCAGGGGGGGCAAGAGCGGCAGCCGCCGACACGATGGCGGCGACCGTGGCAGGCACAAGGCGCGTCTCGCCTAGTGGCCAGGCGGGGGCCGGCCGGCCGTCGCTCAGGCAGATGAGATCAACGCGCATGATCACGCCCCTTGTAGGGCGGGTAGGCTACCCGCCCCTCTTCAGACGGCGGGTAACCTACCCGCCCTACATCGCGGAAAAAGCGCTCGAAAGCGGCGATCTGCGCGGCCGGGCGGAACTCGCGGCGCACCCGCTCGCGCCCGGCGGCGCCCATTTGCGCGCGCAACGCCGGATCGGCCGCCAGCCGGGCCAGCGCTGTCGCCAACGCCGCCGGCTCGCGCCGCGGCACGACGAAGCCGGAGACGCCGTCGGCGACGTTCTCGGCCAGGCCGTCGGCGTCGCTGCACACGACCGGCAGGGCCATCGCCTGCGCCTCCAGGACAGCGTTGCCGAAGCCCTCGGACACGGCCGGATGCAGCAGCACGTCGGCCCACTGCATCTGCGCCGGCACCGCGGCCGGCGGACGCGCCCCCAGGAACTCGACCTCCGCCTCCAGTCCCAGCTGGTGGCGGGCGAAAGCCAGCGCCTCCAGATATTGTCCGCCACCGAGGATGCGATAGTGAACGGGCACGCCACTCGCCTTCAGCCGCCGGACGGCCTCCAGGCCATGCTCGTAGCCCTTCTTCCACTCCAGGCGGCCGACGCTGAGGATGCGCAACGGCCGCGCCGGGCCGATGGCGTCATCGTCGCGCGCCGCCGGCCGGAAGACCTCGGCATCGATGGCCGGGGAGATGAGCGCGTGGGGCTTGTCGGCCGGGCAGCCGCGCCGCCGCGCCCGCCGCCACAGGTCGCCGCCGAGGGTGTGGATGGCGTCGGCGTCGCGCCAGACGGCGGCGTAGTGGCCGGGATCGTCCAGGCCGGCGTAGTTCAGGTCATAGCCGCGGAAGCTGACCGTCAGGCGACAGCCCAGCCGCCGCTTCAGCACCGTCCGGCCCACGGCCAGCGCGCCGAACTCGAAATGCAGGATGTCGGGCGACAGGGCAACGATGGCCGCGTCCAGATAGAAGTCGCGCGCCGCCCGCCGCAGCCCGCCCGGCAGCGCCCGCCGCCAGTAGCGCAACGTCGCCCGCGGCGCGCGCAACAGCGTCAGCAGCAGCGCCGGCAGCCATAGCAGCGCCGCCTGCCACGCCGCGGCGTGGGGCCACTGGCGATGGACGCGACGACGCAGGCGCGGCCGGGCCGTCAAGGCCGGGAAGGCCGTCCACGCCTCGGTCTCGGCGCAAACGATGTGGACGTCCCAGCCGGCGTCGGCCAGGCCAACGAACTTGCTGACGATGAACGTCTCCGACAGCCGCGGAAACCGGGGCACGACCAGCACCAGTCTCATGCCGCCACCGCCCGGAAGAGGTCGGCGAAGGCCCCAACCTGATCGCTCAGCCGGAAGTCGCGCTCGACGCGGCGGCGCGCCGCCGCGCCCATGTCCCGGCGCATAGCCGGCGCGGCGGCCAGACGGGCCAGCGCCGCGGCCGTCGCCTCCGGGTTGCGCGCCGGGGCCAGGAAGCCCTCCACGCCGTCGCTTACTGCCTCGGCCATGCCGCCGACGGCCGAGGTGACGACCGGCAGACCGCAGGCCATGCCCTCCAGCGCGGCATTGGCAATGCCCTCACTCAGGCTGGTCAGCAGGAACACATCGGCGGCCTGTAAGCGGCGCAGGACTTCGCCGGGCGGCTGCGCGCCGTGCCAGGCGACGTGGTCTTGCAGGGCCAGGTCGTGGATGGTGTAGAGCAGCCGCTGGGCCTCCGGGCCGCCGCCGACGATGTCGAAATGCGCCGCCACGCCCTGGTCAATCAGCCGCCGCATGGCCAGCAGAGCGTACTCATACCCCTTGCGCCAGATGACGCTGCCGGTGGTGACAATGCGCAGCGGCCCGCCGGCGCGGGGTAACGCCGGCGCGGCCCCCGGCCGGAAGATATCGGGGTCAACCGCCGGGCGAATGACGACCGCCTTGCCGGCATCCAGGCCATAGGCGGCGGCCTCATCGCGGATGGCGGCCGAGACGCAGTGGACGGCCGCGGCCTGGGCAAAGGTCGTCGCCAGCCCGTCGCGGATGGCGGCGCGCTCCGGGTTGTGCGGGGCGACGTTGATTTGCGCGCCGCGACAGCTGATAACCGCCGGCTTGCGCGCCAGCAACGGCGCGTAGGCGATGGCCGCCGTGTTCCAGGGGAAGTAGAGGACATCGAAGCGGTCGAGCGGCAGGTTGTCGCCCCGCGCCGGCCCCATCCGCCGCCGCAGACGATCCGCCAACGCCCCGCCCCGGCCCGGCAACACCAGCCAGTCGATGCGCGCCAGCGCCGGGTCAACCGCGGCCGGGCGCGCCCCCAGGGCCACGGTCACGCCAACGCCGCGCTCAGTCAGCCCGGCCAGCAGGCGGCTGATGAACGTCTCCGGCGGCCAGGTCAGGCCCAGAACAAGAACGCGCGGATTCATCTGTCCAGGTCTCCGGCCATGTAGTCGAGCCAGGCCGACAGCGTCAGCAGTTGGGCCACGGCGTAGCTGCGCTTGTCCGCCCACGGGTCGCGCTCGAAGGCGGCCAGCAGGTCGGCCACGGCCGCGGCCGGCACGAGCGCGTGCAGCCGCCGGCCGGGGCGCAGCAGCCACTCGTGCAGCCCGGCGCGGCCGTCCCGGCCCAGGAACTGCACTTCCCAGTTGCGCTCCAGCACCCGCCGGCCGGTGGCGACAGCACGCGCCCGGCGGCCGACGCGCTGCCCCAGGGCGCGCGGGCTGAAGCCGCCGTCGTCGAACAGGTCGCGGCCGGTGGCCTGCCAGGGCACGCGGGCCAGGTCGGGCGCGGCGCGGCGCAGGTAGTCGATCTGCAAGCGCCGCCCGGCGACGTAGGCGGTCGGCACGGTAGTGAAGAAGTCGCCCAGCCGCGTGTCATAGAACGGCAGGCGCGGGAAGGCGGCCGACTGATGCATCCGCAGTGAGGCTGTCGTCCAGCGGGCGCTCCACTGCTCCGCCTTGAGGGCCTTGATGGTGAAATCGGCGTCGCCCAGGGCCGGGATGCGCCCCAACTCGGCCGCCAGCAGGCCGTGGAGCATCTCCTCCGGCTCCGTCCGGCCGAGGTGGGGGCGGCAGAGGTGCGCCAGCAGCCAGTCGCTCCCCGGCTTGTGGAACTTGTGGGCGGCCACGGCGACGAGATCGCCGGGCGCGTCGCCCACGCCCATGTCGTCGAGCCAGACGTCGCCCCAATGAGCGGCAATGAGGAACTGGCTGCGCACGCCGATGGCATCGACGGCCGTGGCCTGGCGGGCTTGAGTCACTTCCTGGAAGCCTTCCACGCTGGCCAACACACGCGGCAGCCGGGCGAAGAGATAGGGCCGCACGGTGAAGGCATCGAAGTTCAGCCCACGGGCCGCGGCCACCTGCCCGGCGATGCGCGTCTCGACCGAATTCGCGCCGTAGCCGTAGGAATACGACCAGACACGCTCGCTGCTGGGGCTGTCGGGCCGCACCGCAGCCGCGGTCGAACGCGAATCCAGACCGCCGGAGATGGGCAGGGCAATGTGGCCATCGGCCAGCAGGTCATCCATGACCGTCTGGAAGCGCTCGGCGAAGGCGTCGACCGTCGCGTCGTAGGCCCGGCCGTGGTCGGGTTCGTAATGCCACTGCCAGTAGCGCTCGGCCGAGAGGAGACGGACGCGGGCGTCAAAGCGATAGTGGGTTGCCGGTCGCAGGACGCGCACATCGGCCAGAAAGGTGCGGTCGGCGGGGCAGAAGCCATAGGCGCAAAAGCCGGTCAACGCTTCCCAGTCGAGATCGGGCCGCGCGGCGGCGGCCACGGCGCGGAAGCAGGTGCCCAGGGCCGCCCGGCGGCCGTCGCCGGCATAATAGGCATGGAAGGTCGCCTGGCGGTTCGTCCAGGCGTGCCACTCGCCGGCGCGGGCGTCATGGGCCAGCAGCAAGAAGTGGCCGTTGAGGGCGTTGGGCGACAGCCGGCCGTCGAGCACCGCCAGTACGTCGGCCGGCGTGCGCGCCGCGCCGTACAACTCGCCCAGCAGCCAGGCCGTCCAGTCGCCCGCAGCCAGGCGCAGGACCGGCGCGCCGCGCCAGTCGGGCGCGGGCGGCGCTTCCCAGACCCGGCTTGCCGCGGCGGTCCCGCCGGCCGCCGTCCAGGGCGCGGCCGGGCGGCGCGGCGGCGGAGCCTCGACGCCGAAGCTCACCAGCACGTCGCCCAGCCAGCCGGAGGCGCTGACGGGGGACGTGACCGGGGCGTCGGTGGTCGGTAGGGTGTCGATTGCGGCTATCGCTGCACGCTGATCCATGACTAGACTCCTCATGATCTAAGGCATCAGGGCGGTCAGCGCCGCCGCCGCCGCAGTGTTGTCCGGCTCCAGCACCAGCACCTGCTCATAGAGTGCCCGGGCGCGGGTCGCCCGCCCGGCCTGCGCGAAGAAATTGGCCGCGGCCAGCAGCACATCCACGTCACCCGGTTGCAGCTCCAGCACCTGTTCATAGGCCGCGGCGGCTCGCGCCTGGTCGCCGGCGGCAGCCGCCGCCGCGGCCAGGCTCAGCCAGTAGCCAACGGCCGTCGGCTGGAGACTCGTCGCCTGCTCCAGATAGATCACTGCCTGCTTGGGCAGACCGCGCTGCATGGCCACCTCGCTCCGCCCCGCCCAGGCATAGTCGTCGCTGGGGCGCTGCTGCAAAAGACGCGCGTACCACGCATCGGCCGTGGCCAGGTCATTGGCGGCGCGCGCGGTATCGGCCAGCGCCAAATGTAGCTCCCGCTGGTAGGGGTAAACCTCCAGCCCGTGCTCCAGAATCGCGCGCGCGTCGTCTATCCGGTCAAGGGCCAGGTAGGACAGGCCCAGTTGGTAGAAGGTATCGGCCAGCGGACGGGCCTGCACCGTCAGCAAGTGTTCATAGACCTTGATTGTCTCGCCATAACGCTCACTGTGGAAGGTAGCCCGGCCAAGCCGTTCCCAGGCCGACAACAGATCGGGGTCAGCCATGCGAGCCATGTCGAAGTAGGTGATGGCCGCCGCGACATCGCCGCGCTCGTCGGCGTCAATACCTTGCGAGAGCCAGTAATAGGCTGTGGCCACCGCGCCGCGGCAGTAGTTCCTGGCCTCGGCCACGCGCATTTCGCTCACCAGCAAGCGGCAGATCTCGAAGCGCGTCAGCGTGGCCGGGTCGGCCTTGGTCGCGCCCTGCAACAACCAGCGCAGCCCCTCGCCGGGCCGGTTGTTCCGCAGGACAACATAGGCCAAAGCTCGCGCCTGCACGCCGTTAGCCGGCTCCAGGCCATCGATTGCCGGGTTGTCGCCACTCGCGGCGCGCATGGCCGCCAGCAAGTAGGGCCTGTTGGCCAGATTGCGTTTCACGGCGGCTTGCAGCGGGCCGCGAAACGGGGCCAGGGCGACCAACAAGAGCAGCACAGGCAGCAGCCGCCACAGCCACGCGCCCAGGCGGCGCGCTCGCGGCCGAGCGAGCGCAGAATGCTGGGTCTTGTCCGGCGTGGTCATATCGGCTGCCTTCATCTTCGCCCTGGTTCGCTGGCTAGAGGCCGCTGGTGTCGAACGCCACCAGTTCCTCCGGCAACAGCCGGTCGTCTGGGCAGAGCAGCACATGGCAGCGCCCCCGCCCGGCCAGTTGGTCCGGATCGGCGACAACCGCCTTGGTGCGCAGGTAGATCATGTGGTAGCCCAACTCGGCCAGCTGCGGCAGGAGCCTGGCCGCTGTGCCGGGCACGGTCGTGTCACCCCAGGAATGCAGTTCGACAAAGATGAGCGGCCGGACGGTGCGCATGGTCGTCGCCAGCCCGGCCAGCACGGCCAACTCTGCGCCCTCCACGTCGATCTTGATCAGTTCCGGCAGCAGCGCCGTCCGCGCCACAAAGTCATCCAGCGCCAGCGTCGCCTTGCGCAGCGCGCGGTGGTGGGCCAGATAGCCGGGGATGACCGACGCGCTGCCCGAGGCCGCCTCACCGAAGAAGTCGAGCGTGTAGCCGGAGTGGTCGGACACAAGCGCGTTGACGACCTGCACGCGACTGGACAAGCCATTGAGCGCCGCGTTGTCGCGGATGAGATAGCAGCCCTTCTCCGAGGCTTCAAAGGCGACCAGGCGGCCGCCGGCGGCCATCGTCTCGGCCATGACCAGCATCGTCAGGCCGACGTTCGCGCCGACATCAAAGATGCACTGCTTGCCCCGCGCCAGCGTCTGCAACAGGGCGTAGTCCCGTTCGCCGGTGTGGCTGGGCCGGGCCTCGCTGCGCAGGCGGTAGCGGACGTTGAGCAGGGTTGCCTCGGTCGTCGGCCGCAGCGCGTGATAGACAGTCGCGGCGACGCCGTTGCGTTGAATCTCCCCATTCTTGTTAGACTTGATACCGATCATACTTCGCCTCTATGACAATACGGACGGAACAGCCGTGGCGCCCACGGCCGGACGGACTACGAAAGAATCGGCCGCCTGGTAATGCCGGTCGTGCCACAGCGCCAGACTGAGCAGCGTCCACAGCCCCCGACTCAGGTCATCCCGGCCGCTGATATGCTCCTCCAGCATGTCCATCAGGGCCGGCCGATGGATGGCCAGCCCCAGCAGTTCGCGGCGGCCGGCAAAGGCGTCCCGGAAGACCTCGCCCAGCGGCCCGCGCAGCCAGGCGGCCATGGGAATCTGGAAACCGCGCTTGGCCGTCGTCTGCGCCGGTAGGTGGCCGGCCAACGCATGACGCAACGGCAACTTGCCCAGGCCCGTGCCCAGGTCGAGGCACGACTGCCAGTCCACACGACAGGCCACGTCGATCACCTCGCGGTCCAGCAAGGGCACGCGCACTTCCAGCGAGTTGGCCATGCTGGCCCTGTCAACCTTCAGCAAGACCATCGACAGATGGCCGACGAACTCATTCCAGCGCAACCATTGCGCCGTCGCGTCCGGTTCCCAGCCGTCATAGGCGAACAGGTCGAAGTCGTCCGGCCAGGTGGGCGCGTTCTCGAAGACGGCCGACAGCCACGGTTCGTGGACGCGGGTGTGCTTCTGGCGATACCAGTCGCCGATGTCGCGGGCGCGCAGGTTCGCGTGGGCCTGGCCCACGTGCAGGACGCGCCTGGCTCCCCAGCGGGCGCTGCGCCGCCAGTGGCCCGCGCGGAAGTCGGGCGCGTGGCGCAGGACGCTGCCGAAACGCTCGGCGTAGCCCCAGAATAGCTCGTCGCCGCCATCGCCGGAGAGCATGACAGTCATATCGCGCCGGGCCAGATGGGCGACGAGCAAGGTTGGGAAGATGGAGTGGTCGGCGAACGGCTCGCCGCACGCGCCGACGACCATATCCAGCCAGTCGAGGGCGCGGTCGGGCGTGAACGGCTCCAGCATGTGATCAACACCCAGTTGGCGGGCGTAGGCGGCGGCGTCGGCTGATTCGTCGGCCGGGTCGCCGGTCGCGCCGATGGTGTAGGCCCGCACCGGCCGGCCAGTGGCGCGCATCTTGGCCACCACCAGCGGCGAGTCGATGCCGCCCGACAGGAACGCGCCCAGGGGCACGTCGCTGACCATCTGCCGGCGCACGGCGTCGGCGACGGCGGCGTTGACGGCCTCGTCGGCCGTCGCGCCGCGCAACTCCGGCTTCTGGTAGACCGGGAAGCGGTAGTATGTGCCCTGCTCCGACCGGCCGTCGCCGTCGAAGCGCAGCCACGCGCCCGGCGTCAGCATCTGCGTGCCCTGCAGCAGCGCGCGCGGCGCGGGGATGTAGCCCAGACGCAGGTAGAGGGCCAGCGCGTCGGCCGCCACCGGCCGCCCGGCGGCCCAGGGGTGGCGCATGATCTGATCGTACTGCGAGGCGAAGAACAGCCCGGCGTCGTCGCGCAGGTAATAGAGCGGCTTGATGCCGGCGTGGTCGCGGGCCAGCAGCAGGCTGCGCGCGGCGCGGTCGTAGAAGCCCAGGGCGAACATGCCGTTCAGCCGGTCGAGCGCGGCCGTGCCCCAGTGGACGAGCGCCTGCAAGACCACTTCCGTGTCGCCCGTGGAGCGGAAGCCGACGCCCAGCCGCTCCAACTCGGCGCGCAGAGCGGCGAAGTTGTAGACCTCGCCGTTGAAGACCAGCGCGTAGCGGCCGTCGGGCGTCAGCATGGGCTGGTGGCCGGCCGGCGACAGGTCGAGGATGGCCAGGCGGCGGAAGGCCAGCCAGGCGTGCGCGCCGTCGCGCCAGTGGCCGGCGTCGTCGGGGCCGCGCCGGGCCATGAGCGCGCTCAGGTGGGCGATGGTCGCCTCGTCGCGGGCGGGCTGGTCGCCAAGCTGGAGTTCGCCGCAGATGCCGCACATCGTTGTGTCTCCCTTGTGGCCGCTAGGCGGCCGGCTTCTCGGCCACGATTAGAAGCATATGGCCGTCGCGGCCGCTGCCCAGCCGCCGCACCCGGTCGCGCCAGCGCGGGCCGCCGCGACGGTCGTAGAGCCAGCGGTATGGCCCGACTTCTTCCAGCAGCAGCCGGTGGATGTAGAGCGGCCGGCTGTAATCGACCACGAAGCCGGCCGCACGCACCAGCGCCGTAAACTCCGCCGCGCGGAAGCCGTACTGGAAGAAGGGCTTCGTCGGCGCGGCCCCATAGCGGCGCAACTGCCCACGCAGCCGGCGCAGGCGGCCCAGATGGGGCACGGTGATGATGAGTTTGCCGCCCGGCCGCAAGACCCGCAGCGCCTCGGCCAGAAACGGCTGCGGCCCGGCCTCGCGGTGCTCCACGACGCCGAAGGACAGGTAAGATGCATACGTGTTGTCGGGGCAGTCGAGCGCCAGCGCGTCGCCATAGCTGACGGGCAAGCCGGGGTAGACCCGATTGACCAGGGCCACCAGCTCGCGCGAGTACTCGATTCCCTCGACATCCAGCCCGGCCCGGCGCAACGCGGCGACCCAGTAGCCCGCGCCGCAACCCGCCTCCAGATGGCGGCCGTCGCGCGGCATCTCCGCCAGCAGCGGGCCGCCCAACTCGTCGGCGGCCAGGTCGAGCGCCTCGGCCTGCCGGTAGTAGGCCGCGTTGACCTTCGATTCCCAGTAGTCGGCCCAGAAGGCCTCGTCGGCCTCTTCGGCGTGCCAGCGCATGCGGCCGTTGGCCACCTGTCGCTCGTGGGCCAGCCAGTAGAACTTAGCCATAACTCTGCTCGCTCCCAATCGGCTCGCGCGTCTCGCCGGCGCGGCGAACCGTCCAATCGCCCAGCGGGGCGACGACGCCGGGGAAATCGACGTCGGTCTGCCGGCCGCCGCCCAGGTTCAAGCGCAACCGGATGTCGCCCCGGCTCAGCCAGCGCAGCCGGTGCAGGCCGACAGTGACCTCGAAGAAGTAGTGCCCCGCGGGCAGGAGACCGCCGGGCAGCGTGAAGACCGACTCATAGCGGCCCGGGGCGCGCTCGCCCAGCCCGGCCGATTGCATGTCATAGGTGCGGAACAGGTTCACGCCGTCGCTGGAGACGACGTTGAAGCCCAGCAGCAGGTTGCGCACCGGCTGCACGATGTCGTAGCTGACGTGTAGCTCGAACGGCCGGCTGCTGTCGAGCCACTCGCCGGCCGGCGCGCCGCCCTGGCTGACGCTCAGTTGCCGCAGGCACAACTCGTCGCCCAGCCGCACCGGTTCCGGCAGCGACGCCGCGGCGGCGTGGCTCAGGTAGCGGGCGACCACGGCCGAGGGCGCGCCGTCGGCCACCAGCCGCCCGCCCTCGAACAGCAGCGCCCGGCCGCACAGCTGCTGGATGACCTGCATGTTGTGGCTGACCAGCAGCACCGTGCGCCCCGTCTGGGCGATGCCATCCATGGCCCGCAGGCACTTCTCCTGGAAGGCGGCGTCGCCCACGGCCAGCACCTCGTCGACCAGCAGGATTTCCGATTGCAGGTGGGCCGAGACGGCAAAGGCCAGCCGCACGCGCATGCCGCTGGAATAGCGTTTCACCGGCGTATCGATGAACTTCTCGACCTCGGCGAAGGCGACGATCTCGTCGAAGCGCCGCTCGACCTCGGCTTTGCGCATGCCCAGGATAGTGCCGTT
>WBZV01001497.1_pt1 | contig 10452 bp, 8 predicted proteins | sample 5204221 | NCBI WGS metagenome assembly WBZV01 (sample SAMN12344360, study PRJNA552823) | activated sludge metagenome | biome: Activated sludge suspended growth; feature: Nitrification reactor; material: Wastewater; isolation source: activated sludge from nitrification reactor of wastewater treatment...
AACGTCAGCTCGCTGATCGGTCCGGGCGATGATACCCGTTCCCTGCAATTCACCGCGCCGACGCAGTCCGGCAATAGCGGCGGCCCGCTGCTGGACGGCGACGGGACGGTGGTGGGCGTGGTCAGCTCGAAGTTGAACGTGGTCCGAGTCCACGAGATGACCGGCGATATTCCGCAAAACGTCAATTTCGCTATCAAGGCCGCACTGGCGCGCGGGTTCCTGGAAGCGGCCGGAGTGGACTGCCGGAGCCGCCCGCCCGGCGCGTCGCGCGCCGCCACCGAAATCGCCGCCGAGGCTCGCGATTTCGTGCTGAAGATCGAGTGTCGGGGGTAGGAGCGAATCGATTTTTGATCTCATAAATTCGATAGAAGGGGATATTCTTTGGATACGCAAAGTAACCTTATTGATTTGTTTAACCAGTATTTTGAAGTGATTCACGCAGATACTCGGGAAAAGAAGGAGGAGTGTTTTCGATTGCGGTATAAGGTATTGTGCGAGGAGTTGCAGGTTCCGGGTTTTGAGGCCGCTCGCTATTCCGAAAAAATGGAAAGTGATCAGTATGATGATCGGTCAATTCATTATCTGATGATGCATAAGCCCACAAATAAAATTGCTGGGACAGTAAGAATAATAATAGCTAAAGAGGAATCCGATAGCAAATTCCCGCTCGAACAGGTTGCTGGCGCTTCATTTTTTCCAGATTTTTTATCCTGTCAAAGTATCCCGCGGTCTCGTATCGGCGAGATTTCTCGATTAATTCTTACACCAGAATTTCGTGCTCGAAAGGGAGAAGACGAACAATCTTACGGTGTTTCTGAGCATGTTGATCTTTCCTTGCAACAGAGCGGGCGCCGGCAATCAAGTACCTCTCAAGAAAGCACTAATCGGCGTGGAAGGGTGCCCCGACGAAACTTCCCTCACGCCGCTCTCGGCCTTTTTTTGGCCATTGTGAAAATAAGTTTTGAGAGAAACTTAAACTATTGGTATGGGGGAATGGAGCCCGTTTGTGCGAGATTCCTGCGATCATTCGGTATCAATTTTACCCCTATAACTCCAATCGTTGAATATCATGGTCTTCGGAGAGGTTACTTTGGTAATATCCCGGATATTATGGAGAATATTTGTCAGGTTAACTCCCAAGTATGGGAGCTATTAACCGATAATGGGGTGATGTCCCCACCTCTAAACTAGCTTGAGTTGCTAATGCGCCGTTGTTATTTTGAAAAGATTGAATTGATAATAACATTATGGGGAAAATGGTTACGCAGCATTTTATCTATCTGTTTAGTTTTTTTGTTGTCTTGTTTTCTGGCGTGGTATCGGCAGACAATACCCCTGTTATTATTGTCAATTTGGCTACGAATACCGAAAGTTATTTATCCGAAAGCGCGCTTGGCGCGATCTTCGGGATGCGCCTGAGAAAATGGGAGGATGGATCGCCGATCAAAGTTTTTGTTTTACCAGATGAAAATCCCTTGCATGTTGCTTTTTCAAAGCAGATACTCCGCGTTTTTCCCTATCAGCTACGCTCCGCATGGGACCGCTTAGTATTTTCAGGCACGGGAGAGGAGCCAATAAAAATTAAAACGGAGCAGCAAATGCGTTCGGTCATCAGTTCCACGCCTGGAGCGATAGGTTATATCAGTCGGCCGATGATCGATGGAACTATTAAAGTCGTTACTTTTGGGAATTCGTCAGTTGAGTAATTATTTCTCTTGTCGTCATAGAAAAAATAGTTTTGGTTTCTATCCTGTGCTGGATTGGAGTCGGCATAAACTCATATTAGCTGTCCGCCTTTTTAAACGCAAATTTGATACGAAGATTCCTGCTGTGACCGCTAGGTTACCAGCCTTGGCTTTCACTGTAATCGCGGTCACTTTTTTCTGTTGGTACGCTCCTAATGACGCTCGCGCTGCGGAATTGTTTGAGGATTTTAATGTCCACGGGTTTTTCACTCAAGAATATTTCCTGACATCAGACAATAATATTTTTGGGACCAGTAGCGATGGAGGTAGTTTCGACTTCACTGAAGTTGGGTTGAACGCCTCTTGGTCTCCTATTGTCGATCTCCGATTGGCGGGACAAATATTATTCCGGCGCGCTGGTGCTGGGCACGAGCATGATTTGGAGCTTGACTTTGGCCTGGTTGACTACACTATTCTATCAACGGCCGACTATCGTCTGGGAACACGCCTCGGACGCTATAAGAATCCCTACGGTTTTTACAATGCTACACGTGACGTGTTATTTACTAAGCCTTCGATATTGTTGCCTCAGTCTATTTATTTTGAGCGTACCCGTGAATTGGCGCTATCGGCGGATGGAGGCCTACTATATGGCGAATATCGGGGGGAGTGGGGAGATTTATCCCTAGAGTTTGGCATCGGAATTCCTAGAGGCGACAACTTGGATACCGAGCTTGTTCTTGTCGGAGCTAATTATCCGGGAGAAACCCATTCAGAACTCTCTTATATAGGGCAACTGGCTTACGAGCTGGAGGGTGGAAAATATCGTATAGCTATTAGTTCGGCTTGGGTGGATACTCGCTACGATCCAAAATTTTTACCTCCCGAAGTAAAAATTTTGGATCGTAGCGATCTTCCCTCTTTAAAGCTATTATTCAAGCCAATGATTTTTTCGGCGCAATACAATCAAGATAAACTGAGCATTACTTCAGAGTACGCGATTAGGCGTTTTGAGCAAATCGCCCTCGATACTCAATCGAGTAGAAGCATTACTGGAGAGAGCTATTATTTGCAGGCTTTGTATCGGTTCGATGAGAATTTGGAAGCTGTGCTGAGATATGACGCGCTTTATAATAATCGAGAAGATAGACATGGTAATAAGTATCAAGCTTTGACCGGAAAGCCAAACTACACCCAATTTGCCAAGGATTGGACCTTCGGGCTTCGCTACTATGTCAATTCATCTTTCTTGGTTGCTGCCGAATACCATCATGTGAACGGTACAGCTTGGCTACCGATTCAGGACAATCCTGATCCTGATCGTTTAGAGCGAGGATGGCACATGTTTTCCTTGGCAGCAAGTTATCGGTTTTAAGCTAGATTAATTCTGGATTACAGCGAATGCACCCGCCTATCCGCCCTGGCGTCTTCCTGAGCCTCAAGTGGAAGGCCATGCTGCTCAGCAGCATGGCCTTGATTTTGGTGACCGGAACGCTGGTGACGATCAACTATATCGAGTTGCGCAACCAGTTCGAGCAGCGCCGGGCGGAATTGCAGAACCAGTATGTCCGTCAGGTACAGGGTTTGCTGAATCAATCGGACATGCGGTTGCGACAATGGAGTACGCTGGTCGCGTCCCTGTTGGGCGCCCAATCCCCTGCGGAAAACTCACCGAATCGGATGATCGCCGAATTCGAGCGGCTGGCGGGGATTCTGGAACTGGATATGGGGGTGGAGAGCGTCGTGCTGGTCGCCGCCGACGGTCGGCGCTTGGCCGCGCACGGCCGGGACGCGCACTCCGACGGTCGGATTGCCCTGGCCGAAGCGGTCCAGCGAGTCTTGGCTTCCGAAAATCCGGCCAGCCTGATCGACTGCTTCGACACCTGCTTGCAGTACGCCGTCGCTCCCGTGCTGGGCACCGGCGACGCCTTGGTGTTAGGCGTGTCGCTGGCGGATGTCGTGCTCGATTTTCAGCGGGTTTCGGGCACGGATCTCGGGCTGATCGTCGGGCAGGCTGGAACGGCCCCCAAGAACGGCGATGGCGAACGCTGGCTCCAGCCATGGGGAGCCAAGGTGGCGGCGCTGAGCAGCGCGCGGACTAACATGGAAATTCTGCGCGCTGTCGCTCGGGAGAGAACGCTGTCCGAGAGCGCCCAAAAGCCGATTCATAGCAGCGTCAACGGCCGCGAGTATGAGGTTCGATTGTTTCCGCTGGCCGGTTTCGACGAGCGGGAAGAGGCCCATCTGGTGGTCGTCGCCGATATCAGCGACGCGATGGCGAAAATCCGGGTGGCGCTCCGGCACAATCTCGTCTTGGGAACCGTCGGTTTGGTGCTGTCGGAACTCTTGTTGCTGGCGATATTGTGGGCGCCTCTGTCGCGGTTGCGGTATGCCGCCGCCAAGCTGCCTTGGCTCGCCGAGGGCGAGTTCGCCAAAATTCGCGCGATGATATCGGAAACGGGGTTCACGCATTTTTTTCGGGACGAAGTGGATGTCCTCAACGAGACCGCGATCGCCGTGTCCCACCAGCTCGAAGCGCTGAACAGCGAAGTCGCCCAACAGACGCGGGATCTTTCCGAGCAGATGAACGAGATCGTCCAGCAGCGAAATTTTGTCACGCATGTGCTGGAAACCGCCCAAGCCATCATTTTGACCCAGGACCGAAACAACCGCATCCTGATGATCAACCCTTATGGTCAAGCGTTGACCGGCTACTCGCTCTCGGATCTGGCGGGCAAGCCTTTCGTCGATCTGCTGGCGCGGAAGGAAAGCGCCGATACCGTTCAGAATCACTTGTCGGACCTCGTGGCCGGGGTGCGGGAGCATATCGAGGAAGAGTGCAACATTCGTTGCAAGGATCAGTCTGCGCTCAATATCGTTTGGCAGCATTCCCGGCTCCGGGAGCAAACGGACGACGCGCCCCTGATCCTGTCGGTGGGCATGGACATCACCGCCCGGAAAAAGGCCGAGATGCGGCTGGCGTGGTTGGCGGACCACGACTCGCTGACCGGGCTGTACAACCGGCGCCGGTTCACCCGGGAGCTGAACGATGCGGTGGCGGCGGCAAGACGCTATCGCCGCACCGGAGCGTTGCTGTTTCTCGATCTGGATCAATTCAAATACATCAACGACACCAGCGGCCATCACGCGGGAGACCGGCTGCTCCAGCGCCTGGGTGAACTGCTCCCTTCCATCCTGCGCGAAGTCGATGTGATCGGCCGCTTGGGCGGCGACGAGTTCGCGGTGATCTTCAACCAGGCCGGATCGCGGCGCGAAGTCGAAGAGGTGGCCGAGCGCATCGTCAGCGACATTGCGCGGCCCTTCGCCTTGCAGGCGGGGCGAGCGCAGATTTCCTGCAGCATGGGCATCGCCCTGTTTCCCGAACACGGGATCAACATCGAGGATTTGCTGGCCCGGGCCGATCTCGCCATGTATCAGGTCAAGGACAGCGGGCGCGGCGGCTGGTATCTGCTGTCGGGCCAGGATCAAAGCCAGCGGCTGATGCGCGAGCGCGTGTTTTGGAAACAGCGCGTGGAGCACGCGCTGAAGGACAAGCTGTTTTTGCTGTACGCGCAGCCGATCCTGGACGTTCGGGACCGGACCATCTCGCATTACGAGGTTTTGCTCCGGATGCAGGGCGACGATGGAGAAGTCATCGGCCCCACTCAGTTTATCGAGGTGGCGGAACGCACCGGGCTGATCCATTCCATCGACCGCATGGTGATGTCCGAAGCCATCCGCCACCAGGCCCAGGCCATGGCGCGGGGTTTGCGGATCACCCTGACGGTCAATTTGTCCGCCCACGCGTTCAACAACCCCGATCTGCTGAACCGGCTCAAGCAGCTCTTGCAGGAAACCGGACTCGATCCCCAGCAACTGATTTTTGAAATGACCGAAACGGCGGCGCTGGCCGACTTGGTGGCGGCCCGCCACCTGATGGAGGCGATCAACGATATCGGCTGCCAGTTCGCGCTCGACGATTTCGGGACCGGGTTTTCCTCCTTCTACTATTTGAAAACGCTGCCTTTCGAGTTCGTCAAAATCGACGGGTCGTTCATCAACAGGCTCGCGGATCGCAAGGATGATCAGGTGTTGGTCAAGGCGATGGGCGAAATCGCCAGGGCGTTCGGCAAAAAGACCATCGCCGAGCAGGTGGAGGACCCGGAAGCCCTGGCCTTGCTCTCCCTCTACGGGATCGATTACGCGCAGGGCTATCACATAGGGCGGCCCGTTCCCCTCGCTGACGTGCTGGAGACCAGGGTCGCCCACCACCTCGATGCGGTCGCGATCCGATGATTTCGTGGCCGGTCGGCGGGCTGGAGCTGGCGCTCCGGGGCCATGGACGGATGGTGGGGTCTGGCTTTCCGAAACGGGGATGCTATCTTAACGCAACGCTGGCAGGGTATGAGGGTAACGTCAGACGGCTATCCCGGCTTTCGCATCGCGCCCGGCCGCTCGCCCTGTTTTCAACATGTCTTTCGCAACGCATTCAACCAGTTTGAGAATTCTAGCCATGAACAGTCCAGCGATCGTTGCCCGCCCGGCATCGCGCACCCAGCCCCAACCGCCCCAGACCTCGCCTTGGTCCGTCGAAGCCGTGCTGGCTTTGCTCGAATTGCCCTTCACCGATTTGCTGTTCCGGGCGCAGGAAGCCTTGCGCGCCCACTTCGATCCCAACGCGGTGCAGCGCTCCACGCTGCTGTCGATCAAAACCGGCAACTGCTCGGAGGATTGCGGCTACTGTTCCCAATCCAAGCGCTATCAGTCCGGGTTGGAACCCCAGCGCCTGCTGTCGACCGACGAGGTGCTGGCGGCGGCCAGGGCCGCCAAGGAGCAGGGCGCCGGCCGGTTCTGCATGGGCGCGGCCTGGCGCGGCCCCAAGGAGAAGGATATGGCCGCCGTGACGGAGATGGTGCGCGCCGTCAAGGCGCTCGGGTTGGAAACCTGCGTCACGCTGGGCATTCTGCGGGACGGTCAAGCCGAACAGTTGCGAGCGGCCGGGCTGGACTACTACAACCACAATCTCGACACCGCCCCGGAGTATTACGGCGATGTGGTCACCACCCACACTTACCAGGATCGGCTCGACACCTTGCAAAGCGTGCGCGCCGCCGGGCTCAAGGTGTGCAGCGGCGGCATCGTCGGCATGGGCGAAACCCGCCGGCATCGCGCCGGGCTGATCGCGAAGCTGGCCAACCTCGACCCGCCGCCGGAATCGGTGCCCATCAACAACCTGGTGCCGATCCCCGGCACGCCGCTGGCGGGCAGCGATCCGGTGGACATCTTCGAGTTCGCCCGCACCATCGCCGCCGCTCGCATCACCATGCCGCGCAGCTATGTGCGCCTGTCCGCCGGCCGCGAACAGATGAGCGAGGCCGAGCAGGCGCTGTGTTTTCTGGCCGGCGCGAACTCGATTTTCTACGGCGATCATTTGCTGACCACCACCAATCCCCGCATGGACGGCGATAACGCGCTGTTCGAGAAGCTGGGCCTGCACGGCGTTTGAAACGGCCGCCGGTCATGTCCAACCTCGACTGGCTCGACCGGAGCCGGGCTGCCGTCTGGCATCCCTGCACCCAGATGAAATACCACGAAACCGGCGCGCTGCCGCTGGTGCCGGTCGCTCGCGGCGAGGGCGCGTGGCTGTACGATTTCGACGGCGGGCGCTATCTGGACGCCATCGGTTCATGGTGGGTGAACCTGTTCGGTCACGCCAACTCGCGCATCAACGCCGCGCTCAAGGACCAGCTCGACCGGCTGGAGCACGTCATTTTGGCCGGCTTCACCCACGCCCCGGCGGTGGAGCTGTCGGAGCGGCTGGCCGCGCTGACCCGAGGCGTCTTGGGCCATTGTTTCTACGCCTCGGACGGCTCGTCGGCGGTGGAAATCGCCCTCAAGATGTCGTTTCACTGCTGGCGCAACGAGGGGCGGGCGGGGAAAAATCGGTTTCTCTGTGTGGCGGGCAGCTATCACGGCGAAACCTTGGGTACCTTGGGCGTGGGCGATGTCGCGCTGTACAAGGACGCCTACGCCCCTCTGCTGCGGCAGGCCGTCCCCGTCCCTTCGCCGGACGCCCGCGCGGCGGAACCGGGGGAGTCGGCGACCGACGTGGCCGGTCGGGCGGCGGCGGCCCTGGAAGCGCATCTGGCCGAGCACCACGAATCCATCGCCGCGTTCATCGTCGAGCCGCTGGTGCAGGGCGCCGGCGGGATGGTGATGTACGATTCGCACTATCTGCGGCTGGCCCGCGAGTTGTGCGACCGGTACGCGGTCCATCTGATCTGCGACGAAATCATGGTCGGCTTCGGTCGCACCGGCACCTTCTTCGCCCACGAACAGGCCGGCATCCGGCCCGACTTTCTCTGTCTGTCCAAGGGGCTCACCGGCGGTTATCTGCCGCTGTCGGTGGTGATGACCACCGACGAGGTGTACGCCGCCTTCTACGACGACGCCCTGACGCGCGGTTTTCTCCACTCCCATTCCTACACCGGCAATCCGCTGGCGTGCCGCGCCGCGCTGGCCACCCTGGATATCTTTGCCGAGGACGACGTGCTGGCGCGCAACCGGCGTTTCGCCAAGCGCTTCACCGCGCTGCTGGCGCCCTTGGCCAAGCATCCGCTGGTGCGGAATTTCCGCCACTGCGGGATGATCTGGGCGATCGATATCGACACCGATGACCCCGATTTCCGCCTGCGGTTCTACCGCAACGCTCTGCGCCACGAGGTGCTGTTGCGACCGCTCGGCACCACGGTTTATTTCATGCCGCCCTACATTCTCGACGACCAGGAGGCCGTCCTGCTGGCCGAACGCGCCGTGGCGACGCTCGACGCGACGCTGCCATGATTTGGGAGGAGCTGGAGGCTGGCCTCGCCCGACTGGCGGCCGAGGGTTTGCGGCGTCGGCGCCGTGTCCTGGACGCACCGTGCGGTCCCGAAGCCGTGGTCGATGGCCGGCGCGTGGTCGCGTTTTGCAGCAACGATTACCTCGGATTGGCCAACCATCCCGCCCTCGTGGCGGCGGCCCAAGCGGGAGCGGGCGCTGTATTTCACGACCGGCTACATGGCGAATCTGGCCATCGTGCCGACCCTGGTGGAGCGCAACGACGTCATCTTCGCCGACCGGCTGAACCACGCCTCGCTGATCGACGCCGCGTTGTTGGCGCGCGCCGAACACGTCCGCTATCCCCACGGCGATATGGACGCGCTCGCCGAGCGCCTGGAACAAAGTTCCGCCCGCCGCAAGCTGATTCTCACCGACGCGGTGTTCAGCATGGATGGCGATCTGGCGCCCTTGCCCGAACTCTTCGCCTTGGCCGAACGCTTCGATGCTTGGCTGGTGGTGGACGACGCCCACGGCTTCGGCGTGCTCGGTCCCGGCGGCCGGGGCAGCATCGCCCATTTCGAATTGCCGCCGTCGCCGCGCCTGATTCTGATGGGCACGCTGGGCAAGGCGGCGGGCGTGTCCGGCGCCTTCGTCGCGGGCGACCGGCGGGTGATCGATTGGCTGACCCAACGGGCGCGGCCCTATATCTTCACCACGGCTTCCAGCCCGCTGCTGGCCGCCGCGCTGCTCGCCAGTCTGGATCTGATCGCGGCCGGCGACGAGCGGCGGGCGCATCTGCGACGCTTCATCGACCGGCTGCGGTCGGGGCTGGACGGTTTGCCGTGGCGCCTGTTGCCGTCGCCGACGGCTATCCAGCCGCTGCTGATCGGCGGCAACGACGCTGCTGTCAGGCTGTCCGAACGGCTGTTCGCGCATGGTTTCTGGGTGCCGGCCATCCGTCCCCCCACGGTGCCAGCCGGCAGCGCCCGCTTGCGCATTTCGCTTTCGGCGGCTCACGACGAAGCCCAAATCGATGCGCTGATCGCGGCGCTCCACGCTTGCGCCGACGATGATCGGACTTGATTCGCCCGTCGTTGCGCCGGCCAAGCAACGCATCCGCCAGGCCTTCGATCAAGCGGCGCCGACCTACGATTCCGCCGCCGATGTCCAGCGGGAAGTTTGTGACCGCTTGGGCGCGCACTTGCTCGAAAGCGGTGTCGATCTCGCTCCCACCGCCATTCTGGATGCCGGCTGCGGCACGGGTTACGGCGCGCGGTGGCTGGAGGAACGCTGGCCGCAGGCTCATCTCACCCTGATCGACTTCGCGCCCGGCATGTTGGCTGCCGCCCGCGCCCGATGCGCCCGGGCGGAACTGGTTTGCGCCGACATCGAAGCGCTGCCGATCTCTGAACGTCGTTTCGATCTGTATTGGTCCAGTCTGGCTTGGCAGTGGAACGATCCCCGGCGCTGTCTGGCGGAAGCCGGACGGGTGCTCGAACCGGGCGGGGTATTGGCCGTCGCGACCTTGGGGACAGATAACTTTCCCGAGTTGCGCCAAGCTTTCGCGGCGGTCGACGAGTACAGCCATGTCCTGACCATTCCATCCCCGGAGCGGTTGCTGGCGGATTGTCGGGCCAAGGGGTGGCGGGTGCGGATTTGGGAGCGGCAGCCGGTGCGCCGCCACTATCCCGACGTGCGGGCCTTGCTCCACAGCGTTAAGGAGGTCGGGGCGCGCGAAGTCGAGCAACGTCGCCCGGCGCCTTTTACCCGTTCTCTTTGGCGGACGATCACCGAGCGCTACGAGCGGTTGCGGGAACCGGCGGGGTTGCCGCTGACCTACGACGCGGTCTGGCTGATCGCCACCCACTGACCGCACCGATGGAAAATCGAACCATGCAACAAGCGTTTTTCGTCACCGGCACCGATACCGGGGTCGGCAAAACGC
>WBZV01001500.1_pt1 | contig 10426 bp, 8 predicted proteins | sample 5204221 | NCBI WGS metagenome assembly WBZV01 (sample SAMN12344360, study PRJNA552823) | activated sludge metagenome | biome: Activated sludge suspended growth; feature: Nitrification reactor; material: Wastewater; isolation source: activated sludge from nitrification reactor of wastewater treatment...
ATGGAGCGCGGCGTGATCGTCGGCGCCAACGCCTGCATCCTCGGCGGCTTCACGGTCGGCGCGGGTGCGCGCGTCGGCTCGGGCGCGGTGGTGACCAAGCCGGTGCCGGCCGGCGCCACGGCGGTGGGCAACCCGGCGCGCATCATCGAGGCCCAGGCCGATGCGGCGCGCGAGGAAGCCTCGGCGCGCATGGGCTTCTCGGCCTACGGCGTGACGCAGGGCGACGACCCGGTGGCGCAGGCCATGAAGGGCCTGATCGACAACGCCTCCGGGCACGAGCACCAGATCGCGTTGCTGTGGCAGGCGATCGAGAAGCTCTCGCAGCGCTCGCGCGAGTTGCCCACGCCCGATTGCGTGCCCGAGGAGGCGCACACCACCGAGCAGTTCGACGCGGAGCAGCTCAACCGCTTGGTGAAGTGAAGTCGCGCGTGCTCAGAGCGCCAGCAGGAAGGGTGCCAGCAGCCAGAGGAAGCGCCAGTCGCGCGGCACCTCGATGACCAGCGGCGAGCTGTAGGGCCCGACGAAACCGTCGGGCTCGATGCTGCGGTAGCGGAAGTAGTAGGTGCCGCCCTGCGAGGGGCGCGGCAGCGTCCACTCCGGCACGCTGAGATCGGCCTGCGCGACGATCTCCTTGAACTGCGCGTCGCGCGCCAGCTCGACATGCTGCATGTCCTCCGGCCGCCCTCTCCAGGCCAGCAGCAGTGACTTGCCATCCTCGCCCAGGCCGCCCTTGGGCGGCTCGGGCAGCGGGCGCAGCTCGAAACGCTGCGCGTCGCCGAACGGACCCTTGTCGCCATCGGCGCGTGTGCTGGCCAGGCGCCAGAAGTAGGTGCCGGGGCCGCCCAGATCGAGCGTGAGCTTGTTGCCTTCTACACCCTCGCGTTCGGCGACGAGCTCGGTGAAGCGTTCGTCGCGCGCCACCTGCACGCGGGCCGTCTTCGCTTCGAGGTTGGGCGACCACTGGAACTCCACCGGCCCGAGCGACTGCTTGCCGCCCGAACGCGGCGCGTTCGAGGCCGGCGGCTCGGGGCGCGCCTTCAGCACGAAGGCGCGTGCCGCGTCGTAGCCCTCGATGCCCTGGCCGTCGAGGCGGCGCGCGCGCAGATGCCAGCGTGCGTCGTCCAGCCCGGCGATGCGCACGTCGGTGCCGGCGGGCACGCGGATGTCGCTGATGATGCGCTCGAAGGCTTCGTCCTGCGCCACCTGCACGCGCACGGTCGCCTTCTCGGCCGGCAGGGCGAAGCGCACCAGCGGACGTTCGAAGCGCCCCGGCATCGCGGTGAGGTCCGGCGCCGGCAGCAGCTTGACCGGCTCGGGCTTCTTCGCGCTCGCGTCGATGGCCGCGCCGAAGCCGGCCGGGATGTCGGTGCCGGTGCTGCGCTGCGCCGATTCGAGCTTGACCTTGCCTTCCAGCACTTCGCTGCGCGTGGCGCCGCTGTCGCCGTCGAGCGCGACGCGGTACTGCGTGCCGCGCACGCCGACCACCGCCGTCGGCGTGGTCACTTCGAGCGGCTGGCTGCGCTTGAGCTTGGCGGCCAGCACCTCCACCGAACCGCGCAGCATGCGCATGCTGCCGGCGAACCAGCCCTCGGCCGCCAGCTTCGCCGCCTGCGCCTCGGTGGCGCCGGGGCCGCGGCTGGCGACGATCTCCGCCAGGCTGGACGGCGGCACGCGCACGCGCGAGCCATCGGCCAGCGCGAGCACGGCCGAGCCGTTCGCGCCGGTTTCGATCTGCTGGCCCTCGGCCAGCGCCATGCCCGGCTGCGCGGGCGCGCCGGCCACGCGCACCTCGCCGACGCTGCTGGCCAGCGCCACCGGCAAGGGCTTCGTGCGCATCAGCCGCGCCGGCACGCGCAGGATCTGGCCGGGGCGGATCAGGTTCGCATCGGCCAGCCGGTTCAGCCGGGCGATCTCGCGCCAGGCCTGCGGGCCGGTGAATACGGTTTCCGACAGGCCGATCATCGTGTCGCGCTCGCCGATGCGGTAGTCGATGATGGCCTCCTGCGCCGAGGCCGAGGCAACGACCGCGAAGCAGGCGAGGGCCAGGGCGTGGCGCAGCGCTCGCGGGCTCGTCATCGCGGCGCCCGGATCGCGTTCTTGGGACGGAAGGCCTTGCAGACCGCTTCGTCGGTCTCGATGTAGGGGCCGCCGATCAGGTCGATGCAGTAGGGCACGGCGGAGAAGATGCCGTGCACGCCGCGGTCCTTCAAACCTTCGAGCGTTTCGGCAATCGACTTGGGCTGGCCGGGCAGGTTGATGATCAGCGCCTTGCCGCGGATCACCGCCACCTGACGCGAGAGGATGGCCGTGGGCGTGAAGTTCAGGCTGATCTGGCGCATCTGCTCGCCGAAGCCGGGCATCAGCTTGTCGGCCACGGCGAGCGTCGCCTCGGGCGTCAGGTCGCGCGGCGCGGGGCCGGTGCCGCCGGTGGTCAGCACCAGGTCGCACTTCGCCGTGTCGACCAGTTCGCGCAGCGTCGCGGCGATGCCGTCCTGCTCGTCGGGAATCAGGCGCGGCTCCCAGGCGATCGGGTTGCGCACGGCGCGCTTGACCCACTCCTGCAGCGCCGGGATGCCCTTGTCCTCGTAGATGCCGGAGGAGGCGCGGTCGCTGATGGACACCACGCCGATGCGGATGGGGGCTAAGGCTTCACTCATGGTCGTCGCGGACTTGCTTGATGAACTGGAACAGCTCGCGGAACGCGCGCCCGCTGCGCTGCTCGGGGGCGAGCGCGGCATCCTTGCGCGCGCTGCGCACCAGGCTGCGCAGCTGCTGCGTGTCGGTGGCGGGGAACTGCTGCACGAAGGCGCCGACGCCGGCGTCGTCGGCGATCAGCTCGGCGCGCCAGCGCTCGGCCTCGTGCAGCGAGAGCGAATCCTTGGCGCGGCCGAGCTGCATGTCGAGCACCGCCTGGCGGATCGGCGCGGTGTCCACGCCACGCATCAGCTTGCCGATGTACTGCATCTGGCGCCGCTTGCCCTCGTGCGAGCGCGTGCGCCGGTATTCGTGCACCGCATCGCGCAGGCCTTCGGGGATGTCCAGAGCCTGCACGCGCGACTCGGGCAGCGCCACCAGCGCTTCGCCGAGGTCCTGCAGTTCGTGCGAGGCCTTCTTGCGCTGCGTCTTGCTGGGGCGCTCGTCGGCGAAGCCGGCGTCGTCGTTCGGTGGGGGCAGGTCGGGGCGGGACATCGGCGGACAGGGCGCCGAGGCGGCGCGAACGGCTGGGTATGATAGCCCGCCCCTCGCCGCCACCTACGCACGCAGCCGCCTCCATGACCGACCCCAACGCCCGCGGCTTCGCCCATACGCGCGAACAGTTCCAGCAGCTGGTCGAAGATGCGCTGGGGCTGGCCCGGACGCTGGGCGCCAGCGAGGCCGGCGTGGAAGTCTCCGAGGGTGTGGGGCTGTCGGTCAGCGTGCGCAAGGGTGAGGTCGAGAACGTCGAGCGCAACCGCGACAAGTCGCTCGGCATCACGGTCTACGTCGGCAAGCGGCGCGGCAACGCCAGCACTTCCGACTTCTCGCGCAGCGCGCTGGAGCAGACCGTGCGCGCCGCGCACGATATCGCGCGCTTCACCGCCGAGGATCCGGCCGCCGGCCTGCCCGAGGTGGAAGACCTCGCCTTCGGCGCCGCCGCCGAGCGCGACCTCGATCTTTATCACCCCTGGCCGATCGTTGCCGAGCAGGCCGTCGAGATCGCGCTGCGCTGCGAGGCCGCGGCGCTGGAGACCGATAGACGCATCACCAACTCCGACGGCGCCGGCGTCTCGGCGCAGCAGGCGCATTTCTTCATGGCCAACAGCCGCGGTTTCCGCGGCGGCTATGCGAGCTCGCGGCATTCGCTCTCGGTGGCGCCGATCGCCTCCGAACCCGGCCGGCGCGGCGACGACATGCAGCGCGACGCCTGGTACAGCTCGATGCGCTCGCCCGACGACCTGGCCGCGCCCGAGGCCGTGGGCCGCTACGCCGCCGAGCGCGCGCTGTCGCGCCTGCGCGCGCGCAAGGTGGCCACCGCCGAGGTGCCGGTGCTGTTCGAATCCACCGTGGCGGCTGGGCTGATCGGCGCGCTGGTGCAGGCCACCAGCGGCGGGGCGCTGTATCGCAAGTCGACCTTCCTGCTCGACAGCCTGGGCAAGGAAGTGCTGGCGCCGCACCTCGACCTGCACGAAGACCCGCACGTGCTGCGCGGCAAGGGCAGCGCGCCCTTCGACGACGAGGGTGTGGTCACGCGTGCGCGCGACGTGGTCAGCGCCGGCGTGCTGCAGGGCTATTTCCTGTCGAGCTACTCGGCGCGCAAGCTGGGCATGCGCACCACCGGCCACGCCGGCGGTTCGCAGAACCTGCGCCTGGCCAGCCGGCTCACCCAGAGCGGCGACGACCTCGATGCGATGCTCAAGAAGCTCGACCGCGGCCTGTTCGTCATCGAGCTGATGGGGCAGGGCGTGAACCCGGTCACGGGCGACTACTCGCGCGGCGCGGCCGGCTTCTGGGTCGAGGGCGGGCGCATTGCCCATCCGGTGCACGAGGTCACCATCGCGGGGCATCTGCGCGACATGTTCAAGGGCATCGTGGCCGTCGGCGCCGATGCCTACGCGAGCGGCGCCAAGACCACCGGGTCGATCCTCGTCGAACGCATGAAGCTGGCCGGCAGCTGAGCGCCTCGGGCGCGTAGTTTTGCGGAGGGGAAAACACCGGGCGGGGGCCTGACACCCCCCTCCTAGAATCCTCGCGCTCGACTCACCCTCTCGCGCATCCACCTCAGGAGACTCCGCATGGAACGTCGCTCATTCATCCAAGGTGCCGGCATCGCCGGCGTGCTGGCCGCAGGCACCGCGCCGGCCATCGTGCACGCCCAGGCCACGATCCGCTGGCGCCTCGCCTCCAGCTTCCCGAAGTCGCTCGACACCATCTTCGGTGCGGCCGAGGTCTTCGCGAAGAAGGTGAGCGACATGAGCGGCGGCAAGTTCCAGATCTCGGTGCATGCCGCGGGCGAGTTGATGCCGGCCTTCGGCGTGGTCGACGGCGTGCAGGGCGCCTCGGTCGAGATGGCGCACACCGCGCCCTACTACTTCTTCGGCAAGGACCCGACCTTCGCGCTGGACTGCGCCATTCCCTTCGGCCTGAACAGCCGCCAGATGACCGCCTGGATGTGGGAAGGCAACGGCCTGAAGCTGATGCGCGAGTTCTACAAGAACTACAACATCGTCAACTTCCCGATGGGCAACACCGGTGCCCAGATGGGCGGCTGGTTCCGCAAGGAGATCAAGTCGCTGGCCGACATCAAGGGCCTGAAGATGCGCATCGGCGGCTTCGGCGGCAAGGTGCTCGAGCGCATCGGCGCGGTGCCGCAGAACATTCCCGGCGGCGAGATCTACTCGGCGCTCGAGAAGGGCACCATCGACGCCGCCGAGTGGGTCGGCCCCTACGACGACCTCAAGCTCGGCTTCAACAAGGTCGCGCCGAACTACTACTACCCCGGCTGGTGGGAAGGCGGCCCGCAGCTGACCCTGTTCGTCAACAACAAGGCCTACGAGGGCCTGTCGGCCGAGTACAAGGCCATCGTCGAGAGCGCCGCGGCCTACGCTCACATCGACATGCAATCGCGCTACGACGCGCGCAACCCGGCGGCGCTGAAGACACTGGTCGGCCAGGGCACCAAGCTGTTCCGCTTCCCCAAGGACATGATGGAAGGCGCGTTCAAGGCCGCCATGGAGGTCTACGCCGAGCTGAACGCGAGCAACCCGGCCTGGAAGAAGATCTACGAGGACTACGCCGCGTTCCGCCGCGACTCCAACCTCTGGTTCCGCTTCACCGAGGCAGGCTTCGACGACTTCATGCAGTCGCAGAAGCTCTGATCCGGCCGGACCGGACCTGACGAGAGGCCCCGCTTGCGGGGCCTCTTCGCTTTCAGGCCAGCCGCAGCGCCATCACCCCGCCCACCACCGCCAGCGTGCCGGCGATGCGCAGCGCGCCGAAGCCTTCCTTCAGCCACAGCGCGCCCAGCAGCGCGGCGAACAGCACCGAGGTCTCGCGCAGCGCCGCGACCAGCGCGACCGGCGCGCGCGTCATCGCCCACAGCGCGATCGCATAGGAGCCGAACGAAGCGGCCGCGCCCAGCAGCGCGACCGGCCAGCGCCCGCGCGCGTAGGCGAGCGTGGACTGCATCTGCGCACGACGCCGCCACAGCACCAGCGTCAGGTAGGGCAGGCCCTCGAAGAGAAACAGCGTGGCGACGTAGGCCAGCGCATTGCCGGAGGCGCGCACGCCCAGCCCATCGATGACGGTATAGAGCGCGATGATGGCCGCATTGGCGAGCGCATAGCGCAGCGCCTTGGCCGGATGACCACCCACCGCGCCGCCGACCGCGCCATGCGAGAGCCCGATCGCGATCACGCCCGCGCTCACCGCCAGCACGCCGGCCCAGGCCGTGCCGCCCAGCGCTTCGCCGATCAGGGCTGCACTGGCGGTGGCCACCAGCAGCGGCGCGAGGCCGCGCATCACCGGGTAGGTGAGCCCGAGTTCGCCATGCTTGTAGGCGCCGACCAGCGCCACGTAATAGCCCAGATGCACGACGTTGGATGCCACGAGGAATGGCCAGGCGGCGCGCGCCGGCAGCCCCACCACGGCCACCACCGGCAGCGCGATCACCACCCCCAGGCCGCGCATCAGCGCGGTATCCAGCGCCTTGTCGCTACCGCCCTTGATGAGCGCATTCCACGACGCGTGCAGCAACGCGCCGAACAGCACCGCGGCGAGCACCGCGCCGTCGAGCGCCATCGGTCAGCGCCGCTGCCGGGAATCCTCCGGCAGTTCGGCCAGCTTGGAATTGCGGATGCGCGTCTGCGAGAGCACGCCGGCCGAATCGAGGATGGGGTAGGCGATCGAGCAGATGTGCGAGTTGATGCGCTTGAGGTCGCTGATCAGGTCCAGGTGCAGCGAACTCGTCTCGATGCTCTGCGCGGTGTTCTCCTGCAGCCGCGCGATGTGGCTGGCGGCGTATTCGCGCTCGAGGTCGCGAAAGCGCGCCTTCTCCTCGAGCAGCTTCTTGGCGTCGCGCACGTGGCCGTCGAGGAAGACACTCATGCCCAGGCGCAGGTTGGCCAGCAGCCGCTCGTGCAGGTGGCTGATCTCGGCCAGGCCGGCCTCGGAAAAGCTGCGGTTCTTGCGGATCTTCTTGTCCTCCACGTCCTGCAGCACGCGCTCGATCACGTCGCCGATCTGCTCCATGTTGATGGTGAAGGAGAGGATGTCGGTCCAGCGCCGGCTCTCGCGCTCGGAGAGCGCCTCGCGCGAGATCTGCGTCAGGTAGAACTTGATCGCCGAGTAGAGCTCGTCGACCGTGTCGTCCATGTTGCGCAGCTGCTCGGCGAGCTCGAGGTCGTTGTGGCGGATCACCGGCAGGATGCCGCGCATCATCGTCTCCACCACGTCGGCCTGGTGCAGCGCCTCGCGTGCCGCGCAGCTGATGGCCAGCGAGGGCGTGGCCAGCGCCGAGGGGTCGAGGTGGCGCGGCCGGTCGGCGTTGGCGCCCAGGCGCGGCTCGGGCAGCACGCGCTCGACGATGCGCCCCACCACGCCGGTGAAGCTGATGAACAGCAGCGCCAGCAGCAGGTTGAAGCCGAGGTGGAACCACACCACCTGCTCGTGCACCGCGCCGCCGCTGAGCTGCAGCCACACATGCGCCTGCGGCAGCAGCGGGATGGCGAGCGCCGCGCCCAGGCCCTTGAAGATCAGGTTGCCCAGCGGCAGGCGGCGCACCTGCGGCGAGGCGCCGCCGGTGGCCAGCAGCGCCAGGAAGCCGCTGCCCAGGTTGGCGCCCAGCACCAGGCCGAGCGCGACGGTCACCGGCACGATGCCCGAGGCGGCCAGCGTGGCGGTGAGCAGCACGATGGCGAGGCTGGAGTAGGACAGAACCGTCAGCGTTGCGCCGACCACGATGTCGAGCAGCACCTCGTTGGGCAGCGAGGCGAGCAGGGCGCGCACAGCGGGCGACTGCGTCAGCGGCGTGGTCGCCTCGACGATCAGCTGCAGCGCCAGCGTGATCAGGCCCAGGCCGATCAGCACGCGGCCGATGCGCCCGACGCTGGTGTCCTGGCGCGTCGTGAACATCACCACGCCGGCGAAGATCAAGAGCGGCGAGAGCCAGGAGAGGTCGAACGAGAAAACCACCGCCATCATCGCGCTGCCGACGTCGGCGCCCAGCATCACCGCCAGCGCCGGGCCGGCCGCGACCAGGCCCTTGCCGACGAAGCTGGCGACGATCAGGCAGGTGGCGGTGGCCGACTGCACCAGGCTGGTCACGCCCCAGCCGGCGGCCACGGCGGAGAGGCGGTTGCTGAAGCTCTTGCCGAGGATGCTGCGCAGGTTTTCGCCGGCCACGCGCAGCATGCCGGTGCGCACGAGGTGGGTGCTCCACACCAGCAGGGCGATGGCGGCGAGCAGGTTGAGCAGGTGGATCACATCGTCTCCGGGCTCAGGCCTTGGCCTGCAGCATCTGCGAGATCTGCGCCGCGGCGGCCTGCAGCCGGGGCAGAAACTGCGCGACCATCGTCGCGGCCGGCGTGCGCGCCGCCTGGCCGCTGACGTTCATCGCCGCGATGGCGCGGCCGGCGCGGTCGCGGATCGGCACCGCCAGCGACACCAGCCCTTCCTCCAGCTCCTGATCGACCAGGCACCAGCCTTGGGCGCGCACGCGCGCCAGCTCGGCGTGCAGCGCGGCCGCATCGGTGATCGTGCGCGCGGTGTGGGGCACGAGCGGATGCTGGCGCAGCAACGCGTCGACGGCGCTTGTTTCGAATTCGGCCAGCAGCGTGCGGCCCATGGACGTGCAGGCCGCCGGCAAGCGGCTGCCGATGCCGAGATTGATGCTCATGATCTTGTGCGTCGGCACGCGCAGCACATAGACGATGTCGGCGCCGTCAAGCACCGCGGCCGAGCAGGACTCCTTGAGCGCTTCGACCAGCTCTTGCATCACCGGTTCGGCCAGATTCCACAAGGGCAGCGAGGAAAGGTAGGCGAAGCCGAGGTCGAGGATGCGCGGCGTCAGGCAGAACTGCCGGCCCTGGCTGCGCACGTAGCCCAGGCCTTCGAGCGTGAGCAGGATGCGGCGCGCGCCGGCGCGTGTCAGGCCGGTGCGCTGGGCGACTTCGGTCAGCGTCTGCTGCGGCGCGCGGGCGTCGAAGGAGCGGATCACCGCCAGGCCGCGCGCGAAGGACTGGACGTAGCTGTCGCCGGGGCGCGGGGCCGTGTCGGCGGCAGGCGTGGTCTCGAACTCGGGCATGCCCCAGTCTATCGCCCCGCGATGCAACCCCGTTCGGGCTGAGCTTGTCGAAGCCCACCGCGTGCCACGCGCCGCCCTTCGACGTGCTCAGGGCGAACGGTGTTGGGTATTCAGAGGCTGGTCAGGCCGAGCGGGCGACTCTCGCCGAAGACGGGATGGTCTTCGGCGCCGAAGGCCGGCACGGCGCGGCTGCGGCCCTGGCGCTTGGCTTCGTAGAGCGCCTGGTCGGCGCGGCGCAGCGCCTCGTCGAGCGATTCGTCGGCTTGCAGTTGCACGACGCCGAAGCTCAGCGCCAGCACCGGGCCGCCCTGCGCGGCGCGGCGCTGCCCGAGCCGGGCGACGATGCGGTCGGCGACGCCGATGGCATCGTCCACCGCGGTGCCGGGCAGCAGCACCGCGAACTCGTCGCCGCCCAGGCGCCCGGCGATGTCGGGCGCGCGCAGTACCTCGCGCACGCAGCAGCCCAGCTCGCGCAGCGCGGCGTCGCCGGCGGCGTGGCCCTGCTCGTCGTTGATGCGCTTGAAGTGGTCGACGTCGAGCATCATCAGCGCGCACGGCGTCGCGATGCCTTCGGTGAGCGCGCGCGCCGCCAGCTCGTGGAAGTGGCGCCGGTTGGGCACGCGGGTGAGCACGTCGATGTCGGCCAGGAAGCGCAGCTGGCGGTGCATCTCGTGCAGCTGCGCCTCGCTGCGTTCGTTGGTGAGCATCAGCGCGAGGTAGACCATCACCAGCGACGAGATCACGATCACCAGGCCGCTGGCCAGCAGCAGGGCTTCGGCGAGCGGGCTCGCGGGTGGCAGGGCGAGCGCCGCCGAGGCGCGCAGCGCCTGCAGCAGCGCGGCGGCGAGCTCGATGCCCACGAGCATGCGCGTGGCCACGCTGGCGCGCCGCTCGGGCATGTGCCAGACCAGCGTGGCGCCGTAGAGGTGCAGCAGGCAGGCGCCGGCGGCGAAGGCCGCCACGCGCGCCGCCAGCGCGCCCTCGGAGGCCCACACGACGAGCCAGGCGAGCCAGGCCGCGGCGAGCAGCAGCGCGTCGGCGGCCTGCGGCACGCGGCTCGGGTGGCGCGGCGTGAAGCGGCGCATGCCGCCCAGCACCACCACCGGCCATTGCAGCATCAGCAGGTTGGCCAGCGGCAGCAGTTCG
>WBZV01001502.1_pt1 | contig 10422 bp, 6 predicted proteins | sample 5204221 | NCBI WGS metagenome assembly WBZV01 (sample SAMN12344360, study PRJNA552823) | activated sludge metagenome | biome: Activated sludge suspended growth; feature: Nitrification reactor; material: Wastewater; isolation source: activated sludge from nitrification reactor of wastewater treatment...
AGAATCGCGCCACAGTGCGATTCGGGAGAATCGCGCCACAGTGCGATTCGGGAGAATCGCGCCACAGTGCGATTCGGGAGAATCGTGCCACGCTCATAACTGGCCCGAAGGTGGTATAATGGCCCTACTGTGAGGCACACATGACGACAGCGGCGGCCAACAAATCGAAGCGGGCAGCCCGGCCATACCGGACCTACGAGGAATATCTCGCCTTGCCCAACGACGGCCGCCTGGTGGAATGGGTTGATGGGGAGATCATCGCGCATATGCCGCCATCCATCGCGCATCAGGACGTGATCGGTTTTATTGAGAGCCTGCTCCGTTTCTACGTCAACCAGCTGAATTTAGGCCGGGTTCTGGACGCGCCGGTGGAAATCAAACTCTGGCCGGGCGGCCCTTCACGTGAGCCGGACATCGTCTTCGTCAGCCAGGAGCGGCTCGTTCACCTCGGCCCGCAGCGATTTGATGGCGCGCCGGACGTGGTGATTGAGGCCGTGTCGCCGGGCAGCGTGACACTCGACCGGGTGACCAAGTTCCGCGAGTACGAGCAGGCCGGCGTGCGCGAGTACTGGATCATCGACCCACGGCCGCACCAGCAACAGGCCGACTTCTACAGCCGCGACGAAACCGGGCAGTTCGTCCCCGCGCCTCTGACCGACGATGGCGTCTACGTCTCTACGGTCGTGCCCGGCTTCCGGCTGCCGGTGGCCACTCTATGGCAGACGCCGCCACTCAACCCGCTGCGCGTTCTGGCCGGGATGCTTGTTGATGCCCCCGGCCTCAGCGACGAGCTGCGGGCCGTCTATCGCGAGATGCTGCGGCTGCTGTCCTGAGCGGCGCGGCGGAGCAGCGGTTCGTCGATGGCGCGAGCGTCCACGTGCTCCGCGCCCAGGAAGGCGACAAAGCGGGCCAGGCCGCGGCCGAGCGCCTCGGCGAAGGCGGCGTTCTCCGCCAGGGCGGCATCCTCCAGCCACAGGCCGAGAACGATGAACGTGTTGGTCGTCCGGTCGAGCTTGCTGTCGAAGCTAGCCACGAGGCGTTCACCCCACAGGACGGGCAGAGTGTAGTAGCCGTGCCTGCGCTTGTCGGCCGGCTTGTAGACCTCCCAGATGTAGTCGAAACCGAAGAGCTGCTTGGCCCGGCCGCGGGCGCTGACGGGGTCGAGCGGGGCGAGGAAGACGGCCTCGGCCGTCGTGTCCGCCTCCAGCGGCGTCCATGCCGGCGGCATGCGGCCGGCGGCCAGGTCGAGCAGGGTCTCGGCGTCCTCGCCCAGGGTGAAGCTCGTCCCCTTCCAGCCCTCGACGCGCACCTCGACAAGCTCGCCACTGTCCAGCAGCGCGGCGATGACGCCGTCCGTGCGGCTGAAGGGCACGACGCGCTGCCAGGAGTCGGCCGTGCGGTTCAGGCGCGACAGGCCGGCGAAGCTGATGTCCTTGAGCACCAGGAAGCGGTCGGCGTCGGCGTCGTCGCTCTCGCGGATGAGGTCGGGCGGGGCGACGGCCTCGGTCAGGGCGTAGACGCGCTCGAAGTTCTCGCGGTGGTGGGTCATCACTTCGCCGGTGCGCCACAGGTAGTAGAGGGCCAGGGAGCTGTCCTTGCGGCCGCGGTAGCTCTGGGTGCGCGTGCGCGCGGCGGCGGCGAAGTCGCGGTTGCTGACCGTGCCACGCTCGCGCAGGATGGCGCGCATTTCGGCCACGGCGTCGGCGTGTTCGCGGCCCATCGCCCGAATACGTGTATCGACGTTGGGCGGGTCGCCGTCGCGCTCGCGGCGCATGGCCACGCGCCAGTGGGGCAACTCGTCCATCGGCCGGACGGCCAGCCAGCCGCCCCAGTCGAAAAAGCGACGCTGGCCATAGGTGACTTCCTCCCACGCGCTGGGGGTCGTGTCCAGCACGCGGCTGTGGAGTTGGATGTCCTGGCTGCGGGCGACGATCTGCAGGGGGTCGAGTTGCAGGTAGTCCATCGCCCGGATGGCCGCGGCGACGCCCTCCACGCCGCGCCAGCGCCGTCCGGGCCACAGGCCGCCCTTGCCAAGGATGAAGCGGCGGGCCACGTCAAGGTCGATTGTCAGCATAGGCGGTCAGGCCTCCTTCTGAAGGCTGGTGAAACGTGCCTTACAGTATAGAACCTTCGTTCTAGCCCTGCAACCTCAAGAATGGCCATAACTCTGAGGCGCGCACACGGTTTGTGGCCCGCGGATGATGGTATAATAGCGCTGTGGCGAGGCGCGCATGACAACAACGGCAATCGATCAGTCCAGGCGGACGAAGGCGGCACGACCCGTTGCCCGACACGCAGCTGCTCCTGGCCGACATGCTGGCCGATGCGCCTGGACTGCCGGATGATCTGCGCGATGCCTACCGGCAGTTGGCCCGGCTGCTTGGGGGGATGTCACTCTAATCGTCAACGTCCGGGCCATTCGCAAGGTAGGGGCGGGTCTGAGACCCGCCCCTACATCATCGGGTCGCGCCAGTAGGGGCGGGTCCGAGACCCGCCCCTACATCATCGGGTCACCCCGGTAGGGGCGGGTCTCAGACCCGCTACATCATCGGGTCGCGCCGGTAGGGGCGGGTCTCAGACCCGCTACATCATCGGGTCGCGCCGGTAGGGGCGGGTCTCAGACCCGCCCCTACCATTCCCCAACCCGCCGTTTGACACCGTTCCCCGTTGCGCGTACACTCAAATTCGCGTCCGTGCCGGCCCCTGTGTGGCCTGGCGACGCCGCAACCGACAACCTTAAACAGGAGAAAGGCAATGAATGATGCCGCGATTGTCCTGGATGCCATCCGCCGTGTGAAGGCGGGTGAACTGAAGCGTCCGACCAACTGTGTGCATGTCGATGATATTCAGGAAGTGACGCCGAACACCTTCGGCTGTGAGGACTGCCTGAAGACCGGCAGCACATGGGTACACTTGCGCGTCTGCCTGACCTGTGGCTATGTCGGTTGCTGCAACAGCTCGCCCAACAAGCACTCCTCGCGCCACGCTAAGGAGACCGGTCACCACGTCGTCATGTCGATGGAGGGCGGCGAAGAGTGGATGTGGTGCTACGAGGATGAGGACTTCATCATTCCGCGACGCCGATGACCGACCCGTTCGGCCGCCCGTCGCCCCCGGCGACTAGCGATATGCCCCCCGCAGCCCCGCGCCCGGTGGCCAGCGCCCGCGACACCGGCATCGGTGCCACGGGCACGATTCCCGCCGGCGAACGCCGCGTCATCACCGTCCTCTTCTGCGACGTGGTCGGCTCGACCTCGCTGGCCGGCCGCCTCGACCCGGAAGAGTGGGCCGAGGTGATGAACGAAGCCTTCCGCTACATGATCGCCCCGGTGGAGGAGTACGGCGGCATGGTCGCCCGGCTGATGGGCGACGCCGTGCTGGCCTTCTTCGGCGCGCCCCAGGCCCACGAGGACGACCCCCAGCGCGCCATCCTGGCTGGGCTGGGCATCGTCAACGGCATGCGCCCCTTCATCCGCCAGTTCGAGCAGGACTACGGCCTGGCCTTCAATGTCCGCGTCGGCATCAACACCGGCCCGGTCGTCGTCGGCGAGATGGGCACGGGGCAACTGGGCGAGTACACAGCCATGGGCGACGCCATCAACCTGGCCGCGCGCATGGAGCAGACGGCCGCGCCGGGCACGGTGCAGATCAGCGACGACACCTATCGCCACGTCGCCCCGCTCTTCGATGTCTGGGACCTGGGCGGCATCGAGGTCAAGGGCAAGGACGAGCCGGTACATGCCTACCGCGTGCTGGGGCTGGAGGCGCAGCCCGGTCGCCTGCGCGGGCTGGAGGGCATTCACGCGCCACTGGTCGGCCGCGACCGCGAGCTGGCCCGCCTGCGCGACGTGCTGACGGCCCTGCGCGGCGGCCAGAGCGCCGTCGTCTACCTCGTTGGCGAGGCCGGGCTGGGCAAAAGCCGCCTCATCGCCGAGGCGCGGCAAATGTGGCGCGAGCAGCTGGCGGCCACCTATGGCGACGTCGATCCTCTCTGGCGCGGCTGGACGGAATTCGTGGCCGTTTCCTTTGGAGCCAGCCGGCCCTATGACCTGCTGAAGCGCCAGGTGCGCCACTTCTGCAACATCCGCGAGACCGACCCGCCGGCCGTCGTCCACGAGCGCCTCGGCGCGCTCGTCGACGCCTACCCCTCGGCCCTGCACGCGCCCATGTATCGCGTCTTCGGCTTCCTGCTGGGTGACGACCAGGGCGAGGCGTTTCGCGCCGACGCCGAGGGTTTCCAGCGCGAGCTACGCGCCGTGCTGCTCCAGATGGCCCAGGTGCAGACGGCGCAGGGGCCGGTCGTCTACGTCATCGACGACGTGCATTGGGCCGACGTGGCCTCGCTGGAGGCGTTGCGCAGCCTGTTGCCGCTCGTCGGCCGCCGGCCGGTGCTCTTCCTCTTCGCCATGCGCCCCGACTGGAGCACGCCCGGCTGGCAGATGTATATGGAGACGCAGATCGAGTATTCCGAGTACTGCTCGTCCATCTACCTGGAGCCGTTGGGCGCGGGCGAGAGCAAGACCCTGGTGCGCGAACTGCTGGGCGAGGCCGAAGTGCCCGATGCCGTCTGCGAACTGGTGCAGCGCAAGGCCGAAGGCAACCCCTTCTTCCTGGAGGAGACGGTGCGGGCGCTGCTCGACAGCGGCGCGCTACGACGCCAGGATGACCGGCTGCAATGGAATGCCGGGGCCGATCTGGAGCAGGTCACCGCCCTCATCGGCCTGCCCGGCAACGTCCAGGCGCTGCTGACGGCGCGCATCGACCAGCTGGCCCCGGACGCGCGCCGGACGCTGCAACTGGCGTCGGTCATCGGCCGCTCCTTCCCCTTCCGCGTGCTGGAGCGCATCGCCGACAAGCCGGGCGAGGCGCTGGCCGAGCACCTGAAGCGGTTGGGCCAGGCCGACCTGGTGCGGCCGGCGGGCGGCGGCGCGGCCGACGACTACGCCTTCCGCCACGCCCTGACGCGCGACGCGGCCTATGAGACCATCCTGCTGCGCCAGCGCCGCCGCTACCACCGCCGCGTCGGCGAGGCCATCGAGGCGCTCTATGCCGAGCGGCTGACCGACGAAGCGCCGCGGCTGGCCTATCACTTCGCCGAGTGCCGCGACTGGGCGCGGGCGGTGCGCTATCACGCCATGGCCGCCGAGGCCGCCGCCCAGCTCTATGCCAATGCCGAGGCCATCGAGCACTATGATCGGGCGCTGGAAATCTGCCGCGACCACTCCGAGGCAGCCGACGACGAACAACTGGCCGCGCTCTACCGGCGGCGCGGGCGCGTCTTCGAGGTGGCCGGCCGGCACGAGGACGCGCTGCGCAGCTACGAAGAGATGGAAACGCTCGGCCGCGAGCGCGGCAGCGCCACGCTGGAACTGGAGAGCCTCACCCCCCGCGCCCTGCTGTACCTGACGCCGACGCCTTACGAAAACGGCGAGCGCGGCCGGGAATTGGCCGGGCGCATCCTGGCCCTGGCCGAGCAGGCCGGCCGGCCCGACGCCGAGGCCTATGGCCGCTGGGCGATGCTATTGTTCCACGTCAATTTCGATGCCGACTTCGCCCGCGCCGTGGCCGAAGGCGAACGCGCTCTGGCCCTGGCGCGCCAGCACGGCCTGGCCGAGTTAGAGGCCTATGTGCTCAACGACATGGGCCGCACCTATAGCGCCGCCCACCGCATGACCGATGCCCTGGCCGCGTTGGCCGCCGCCTTTGAGAGTTGGCGCGCGCTGGGCAACGAGCCAATGCAGGCCGACGCGGCCAGCATCTGGTCGCAAGGGCTGCTGCTGCGCGGCGACCTGGCCGAGGCCGAGCGCCTGGCGCGCGAGGGGCTGGCCATCGGCCGGCGCATCAACAACCTCTGGGCGCAGAGTTTCAACGCCCTCTCGCTGGGCCAGGTGCTATTCCGTCAGGGGCGCGTCGGTGAGGCCCTGCGCCTCACCCGCTGGGCCATCGAGATCAGCGCCCAGGGCGGCTTCAGCGGGCCGGGCGTCAACGCGCCGCTGCTCGTCCACTGGGTCACCGGCCTGCTCGGCGGGCCGGACATGGCCCACGAGCAGCTGCGCGCCACGATGACCAAGGCGAGCCTGGCTGACCATCCCTTCATGGGCCCGCTTGCGAAAGGCATGGAGCGCTACTTTGCCGGCGACACCGCCGCGGCCTTTGCGCTCAGCGCCGGCGTAAAGTGGCCGGGGGTAGTGCGCATCGGCCCGATCGGGGTCATGCTCTACATGACGCCTATCGCCATAGGGCTGGCCGCGGGGCGCACGGACGAAGCCCTGGCCATGGCCGATAACCTGCTGGACACCCTGGCGCGTGACGGCTTCGCCGCTTTCCAGCCCGACGCCCTGGCCCTGCGCGGCGCGGCGCTACGCCGGCTGGACCGCGACGACGAGGCCCGCGCCGCCTACGAGCAGGCCCTCGCCGAGGCCACGCGGCTGGGCGTGCGCTGGGACGAGTGGCGCACCCTGGCCGCGCTGAGCGAATTGGAGCCGGACACGGCCCGCGCCGCCGGCTACCGCCGCCGCGCCGCCGCGGCCATCGACTTCCTCGCCGGGCAACTCGACGATGACCTGAGCGCCGCCTTCCTCGGCCGCGCCGACGTCCAGCGCTTGCAAGGCGACCAGTAGACCGCCGGAGCGACAAGACCCCCTATGGCCAACTACGACTTTCTGCGCAAGATTCCCCTGTTCTCCTCGCTTTCCAACGAAGACCTGTCCAGCCTGTGCCAGATCGTCCGCGAGTTCCATCTGCCCGCCGGCAAGGTGCTCTTTGAGGAGGGCAGCGTCGGCGAGATGGCCTACATCATTGAGAACGGCGAGGTGGAGATCATCAAGCTCAGCCAGAAGCGCGAGATCTTGCTGGCCAAGCGCGGGCCGGGCGAGGTCTTCGGCGAGATCGCCCTGCTGTTCGACAGCCCGCGCACGGCCACCGTGCGCGCGCGAACCGACACCGACCTGATCGGCATCGGCCGCGAAGACCTGCGCGACCTCTTGCAGATCAGCCCGTCGGCGGCGGCGTCGATGTTCGACATCGTCCTCTCGCGCTGGCAGAACACGCAGAACCTGTTGCGCCAGAGCGAGAAGATGGCCCAGCTGGGCACGTTCACGGCCGGCATCGCCCACGAACTGAACAACCCCGCCGCGGCCGTCCAGCGCAGCACCGCGCAGCTGGAAACGACGATCTTCGACTCGGCGCGCACTTTCATGCAACTGGTACGCCAGGGCCTGACCGACGAGCAGCAGACCACGCTGGAGTATTTTGTCCACCGCGCCCAGGACAAGGCCCGCGCCATGCCCCAACTCGATCCGCTGGCCCGCAGCGACCGCGAGGCCGAGCTGGAAGAGTGGCTGGAGGAGCGCGGCGTCGAAGAAGCCTGGGACTGCGCCACGACTCTGGTCAACCTGGAGTTCAGCAACGAGGACCTGGAGCGGCTGGCGGCCACCTATGGCCAGACGAAGCTGCCCGTCATCCTCAACTGGCTCAACAACAACTACACCATCTTCAACCTGCTGGCCGAGCTGCAGCAAGGCGCGCAACGCATCTCCGCCATCGTCAAGGCCCTGAAGTCCTACACCTATCTCGACCAGGCCGACATTGTCCGCTATAGCGTGGCTGAGGGGCTGGAGAACACGCTGCTCATCTTGCGCCACAAGTTGAAGTCGGGCATCAAGATCATGCGCGAATATGCCCCGAACCTGCCGCAGATCGACGCCCACGGCAGCGAACTGAATCAGGTCTGGACGAACCTGATCGACAACGCCGTCGACGCGCTACGCAATGGCCCCGACGGCGCGCCGCAGCCCGACGCCACCCTCACCCTGCGCACGCGGCAAGAGGGCAAGTGGATCATCGTCACCGTCGAGGATAATGGGCCGGGCATCCCGCCCGACGTGCTGCCGCGCATCTTCGACGCTTTCTATACGACCAAGCCGGTCGGCCAGGGCACGGGCCTGGGGTTGGACATCAGCTACAATATCGTCGTCCGCAAGCACTTCGGCGACATCCGTGTGAAATCGGAGCCGGGCAAGACGCAGTTCGAGGTCTGGCTGCCGCAGGAGTTGGAAGGCGAGTAAACGCCGGCCGCGATGATCAACCGTATCGACATCTACCCGACCCACCGCCACGGCGAGTACTGGCTGCGCGCCGGGCGGCCATACCCGTTCGGCTCCAGCATCGTCCCCGGCGGGGTCAACTTCGCCGTCTTCTCGCGCCACGCCACCGATTGCCGCCTCGTCCTCTATCGCCGCGGCGAAGCAGAGCCGATGGTCGAGATTCCTTTTCTCGACGCCTTCCGCATCGGCAACGTCTGGGCGATGGTCGTCTTCGGGCTGGATATCGAGGAGTTGGAGTACGGCTATCGCATGGACGGGCCGCACCGGCCGCACGCCGGCCACCGCTTCGACGCCACGCGCGTGCTGCTCGATCCCTACGCGCGGGCCATCAGCGGCCGCCAGCGCTGGGCCGAAGCCCACGAACCGGCCAACGCCCGGCCCTTCCGCGGGCGCATCCTGCTGGACGACTTCGATTGGCAGGACGACCGCCAACTGGAGATTCCGGCCGAGGACCTGGTCATCTACGAGATGCACGTCCGCGGCTTCACGCGCCACCCGTCGTCGGGCGTCAAGTTTCCCGGCACCTTCGCCGCCATCCGTGAGAAAATCCCCCACTTGCTGGAACTGGGCGTCAATGCCGTCGAGCTGATGCCCATCCAGGAGTTCGACGAACTGGAGAACGACTTCACCAACCCCTACACCGGGCAGAAGCTGCGCAACTACTGGGGCTATTCCACCGTCGGCTTCTTCGCCCCCAAGGCGGGCTACGCCGCCACCGGCCGGCTGGGCATGGAGGCCGACGAGCTAAAAGCGCTGGTGAAGCTGCTCCACCGCCACGGCATCGAGATCATCCTCGACGTGGTTTTCAACCATACCGCCGAGGGCAACGAGAAGGGGCCGACCATCTCCTTCCGCGGGCTGGACAACCGCGTCTACTACATGCTGCGCCCCGATGGCAGCTATCAGAACTTCAGCGGCACGGGCAACACGCTCAATTGCAACAACCCTGTCGTCCGCAACCTGGTGCTCGATGCGCTGCGCTACTGGGTGTCGGAATACCACATCGACGGCTTTCGCTTTGACCTGGCGTCCATCCTCGGCCGCGACGCCGAGGGCCACCCGCTGGCCAACCCGCCGCTGCTGGAGTCGTTGGCCCACGACCCCGTGCTGGGCAAGACCAAGCTCATCGCCGAGGCGTGGGATGCGGGCGGGCTATACCAGGTCGGCTCGTTCCCGGCCTATGGCCGCTGGGCGGAGTGGAACGGCCGCTACCGCGACACGCTGCGCCGCTTCCTGAAGGGCGACCCCGGCCAGGTGCAGGAGATGGCCCAGATGCTGAAAGGCTCGCCCAATATGTATCTGGAGCGCGGGCCGACGGCGTCGATCAACTTCGTGACCTGCCACGATGGTTTCACGCTCAACGACCTGGTCAGCTATGCCGAGAAGCATAACCTGGCCAACGGCGAGCAGGGGCGCGACGGGGCCAACGACAACTACAGTTGGAACTGGGGGCACGAGGGGCCGACGAACAACCCCGACATCGCCCGCCTGCGCCAGCGGCTGATCCGCAACGCCGTGGCGATGCTCATGGTCAGCCAGGGCGTGCCCATGCTGATGATGGGCGACGAGATGGCCCACACCAAGCACGGCAACAACAACACCTATGCCCAGGACAACGAACTGAACTGGCTCAATTGGGACGCGCTGCCCCGCCAGGCCGATCTCGTCCGCTTCGTGCGCCACTGCGTCGCCTTTCGCCACGCCCATCCGGTGTTGCGCCGCCGCTATCACCTCCACGAGCGCGACCTGGTCGATAGCGGCTACGCCGACATCTCCTGGCACGGCACGCGCGAATTCCAGCCCGACTGGTCATACGACAGCCGCGCGCTGGCCTTCATGCTCTGCGGCCTGCACGCGGCGCTGCTGCCGGGGCGGACGGCCGATGACTACATCTTCGTGGCCCTGAACATGCACTGGGAGGCCCACACCTTCGAGTTGCCGCGGCTGCAAGACCGGCGGCGGTGGTACGTATTCGCCGATACCTATCAGCAGCCCCCCCACGACATCACCGAGCCGGGCAAGGAACGTGCCCTGCGCACCCAGCGCAACCTCTTTGTCGGCCCGCGTTCGGTCGTCATTCTGGTGGGAAGATGAACCTGGAACCCCTGACCATCCCCGGCCGCGCCGACCGGCTGTCGCAGTTGCTCGACTATGTGAGCTGGGCGGCCACGGCCGCCGGCCTGCCCGAGGCGAGCATCTATCGACTGTCGTTGGCCGTGGACGAGATCGCCACCAACATCGTCATGCACGGCTACGAGGTCGGCGAGCAGCCCGGCGACCTGACCATCTGGGCCGACCGCAGCCCGGAGCGGCTGGC
>WBZV01001503.1_pt1 | contig 10420 bp, 4 predicted proteins | sample 5204221 | NCBI WGS metagenome assembly WBZV01 (sample SAMN12344360, study PRJNA552823) | activated sludge metagenome | biome: Activated sludge suspended growth; feature: Nitrification reactor; material: Wastewater; isolation source: activated sludge from nitrification reactor of wastewater treatment...
CGTGTTCCTCACCACCGTGACCGCAGTGTCGCGACGGCCCGGTGGAGGATCGTCCCGACATTCGATTCGCTCAGTTTCGTGACCCTGGCGATCTCGCGATTCGTCAATTCGGCGCCGTACTTGAACGCGAGCAGCTCCCGCTCTCGCTGTCGGGCTCCACCGCCACGATCAACGAGCCGGGCAACGCACGGGGTGAATGGCACGTCGTCGATATAAATTGGGGCAGCGCACTGGAAAAACTGAATTCCAGCATATTGAAAATAATTATTCAAAATAACTACAGCCTGATTCAGCGTACCCTGGGTCAATGAGGAACCGCCCCCAGAGGTGCGTACGACGTGAAACTGAACCGGCAAAGAGGCAGAAGTGGTTGTGCGAACCCCTGGATCGCCGGCAAACCGGGCTTCATGCTGCCGAAGCAAATCCAGATCCTTTAAAAGCTGTTGCGCGAATAGCTCCCCTCCCTGGGTACCGCATGCCGGCTCCTGAGCAATCAGGAGGAAGGGGATAAGACCAAACAAAAGCGTGTAAACAGTGTGTTTCATAGTGCGAGCAGTTGTTTTTTATATTTATTCCTGACTTTTCGGTCGGTTTATACCAAAGCGCTTTTGGGAAACAGGTGGTACTGTTAAGTTCCTTTCGGCACTTAAAACCGCGCTGTTTGGCTTTTGAATATGCGTTGGGGTGTTGACCTTATGGTTTGTTCCCGATCGCAGTTCCCAAGCGGTTTGCAGTTAAGTAAAAGAAATTAATCCTCCACGAAGTTTTTGGGCATACAGAAACAACCCTTTTTTGGGGAAAAGGAGATGATTGCTTCCTTATAGCTCGCCTCACAGGTATTGCTCTTCTTCTGCGGTGGACGAACGCCACCGCTTTGGAAATAAGAATAGGATAGGAAACATAGTAACCAAGGTTACTATACGTATTTTTATATAAGCAGCAATTTTACATATATTATTTTATATATACAACTTTTATCCCCGCATAGAGATGAAAAGTACCCGCAACTCCGCAACCTCACAACATTAGCGCCACCAACGTTCCGATTCCTCCTGCAGGAACCGGTTCTCGCGCAGGTAGAGGCGGAGGAAGCGGAAAAAAATATCGAGGTAATCGAACAGCGGTTTGTCTGCCCAGCCATGTCCGCCGTTGAGTCCTTTGATAAGTTGGTAGGGGATTTCCAATGCCTGTAAGCGTGCGGCAATACTTCCCGCGCCATGGAGCATCAGGTAACCGGGTTGATCCGGAGCGCAGTAGTGATGGGAAGCGCTTCCATACGGAACCAGGGGGTCGTCTACGCCGTGAAATAAAAGGGACGGGAGGGCATTGTCCGGAGTGATCCAATCCAGATCCATGATGGCGGGCGCCATTCCGACGACTCCCGCGTATCGAAACCCGGCCGGAAGTAGCGGTTCCGGCCAGTAGGCGGCATGTAAGACCGCTTCTGCGCCGGCGCTGCTCCCGCAAAGAAGGACTTTAGGGATAGCCATTCCGGACCGTTCCATATAATCAAGCGCATAACTGGTAGCATCCCAGATATCTTCCGCCGCTTTGCGGAAGGTATCTGCTTTGACGGCTGCCTGCTGGTCGCACCCGAAAGATTTGCCTTTCATGGACAGGCGATACGACAAGGCAATTACGCCTATCCCGCGTTGAGCCAGCTTGCGGGCGAACTGCACATAGCGGGGATCGTCGCGCCGGCCTTCCGAAAATCCGCCACCGTGCACAAAGAGCACAAGAAATTCAGGCGCCGGCTGATTCCCTGCCGGCAAATACCAATCCAATCCCAGATCCTCCCCATCTTTTTGGGCATAAACGGCTGAAAAAATGCGAACCGTTTCAGAGACCATCTTGAACCCATGCGCATTGGTTAATTCAGGATCTGGGGCAAATGCAACCCGTAGTCTGGTCCACCAGTTTTGCAAGACGTTGGCCATCGGAAAAATTACTTGATGCAGGACAACAGAGTTTTGGTATATTTTCCCCACAAAAGAATACAAGCTTTCAGAGGTTTCCTAATTTTCAGCATGCAGAAGAGTATTTTGACAGGGCGTTTTTGGGCAGTTTTGGCTGTTATGGGAGGAATTACCGTGGCAAGGCTCTCGGCTTCCGAATCGCCAAGAATCTTCCATTACGACAAAAACGCCTACCATGCCCATAACCAAAACTGGTCCATCGCTCAGGACGAAGATGGCGTCCTCTACTTTGGAAATACCGACGGGCTGCTGGAATACGACGGGTCTGCCTGGAGACTCCACGAATTGCCCCGAAACCAACCGGTGCGGTCTGTTTCCTACGTGTCCAACCGCATTTATACCGGGGGATACGAAGAATTTGGTTATTGGGAACGAAACGCCTGGGGTACCCTCGAATATACCTCTCTTTCGCAGTTACTGCCGGGGGATCAATTGAGCAAACAAGAAATTTGGCATATTCTCCCAACTCCAAATGGGATCTTTTTCCAATCGTTTGGAGCGGCGTACCTTTACGCTCAGCAGAAAGTCAGGCGTATTGCAATCCCCGGCAATATCATGTTTCTACACGTGATCCATGGCCAGGTCCTGGCGCCGGTCATTGGATCCGGCATCTTCTCCTGGTCGGCAGGCGAAACCTGGAATATGTTACCGGGGAGCGAGCCTTTTGCAGGGAAGACCATTCAGGTCATATTGGAGGATCAGGGTGGAATGCTCGTGGGCACTCAGGAGTCCGGTTTTTTTCGCTATAATGGGCGCGCATTCGTTCCGTGGGAACACCCTCTCAATCCAGTGTTAGCCGGCTACCAGGTCAACAAGGCGCTACGCATGAGGGATGGGCGAATAGCGGTTGGAACGATCCTGAATGGCATTTTCATCATCGGCCATTCCCTTTCCGGCAACCTCCATTTCAGCCGCTCCAAGCAACTCCAAAACAATACGGTGCTTTCTTTGATGGAAGACCGGCAAGGAAACCTGTGGGGAGGGCTGGACCAGGGGATTGACATGATCGCTTTCAGCGATCCCCTCGACTATTACGAGGACACCCAGGGGCAAATTGGGACGGTTTACGCCGCAGCTGTTTTCGATGGAAATCTGTTTCTCGGTACCAATCAGGGCTTGTTCTATAAACCATTCCCAGAGAAGCCCCATTCGTCAAAAGGATTTTCTTTGGTGCCTGGCACTCAGGGGCAGGTTTGGCAACTTTTTGAAGGCGAAAATCAGTTGCTATGCGGCCACAATCAGGGAACATTCCGCATTCAGAACCTCCGGGCAATCGGCATAAGCCCCGTCACCGGAGGCTGGCACGCCGTACCCTGGCCGGGAAAAAAGAACCGGATACTCCAGGCCACCTATACCGGGATTGCGATATTCGACAAAGGTCCGGATGGGCAATGGGCATATACAGGAAAGCTCGCCGAGTTGTCCAACAATCCTATCCGCCGCATTCAACCCGACTCCAAAGGCGGCCTATGGGCCATTAATCCGTACGAAGGCGCTTTCCGGCTGGAGCTTTCTCCGGATGGCGGATCAGTGCTTCGAATAGACACCATCAACAGCGCCTCCGGCCTTAACAGCGATTTCAGTCTGGATTTATTCCGGGACCGGCATTTATTGCTGATTTGGTCGAAAGACCGCTATTACCGGTGGATAGACTCCACGGGAAAGTGCGTTCCCTTTTCCTTTGGAAATGTATTCGAAAACGGCCCGCCGCATGGCAAAAGGATCAAAAAAGCCAATGGAGACGAGTTTCTGATCTTCCCTCAGCGGGTGGCCTGGTTACAACGAGGAAGGCTCAAAGCATGGCTTCCCATTAGTCTGGTCAAGAATAACGAACAAATTGAGCAACTCAACGACAGCCTGTATCTCTTTTGCCTGGATAATGGTTATGCCTTACTCGAACGAAGCAAGCCGATAAACGTATTACCCGGAGATGCTCCGGTATTCCGCCTGGTCCAGCCTTTGCGCAACGGTACTCCTTTTTATTTTCAACGAGAAAAAAATAACCGGCGCCATCCCTACCTTCCGATACCCGCCCGAAGTACCGGCGTTTTGGTCCGGTTTGCCCAGCCGGTATTTACCCAAACCCCGAGCTTCCGTTACCGCATTCCGGGCTGGCAAAACGACTGGTCGCCCTGGAGCACGGCAGCCGAAAAAGAATTCGCTGGTCTTCCGCCCGGTGAGCACACGATTTATTTACAAAGCAACCTGAGCCAGGACGTAGCTACATTACACCTGTTTGTCAAGCCGCCATGGTACCAGACCTGGTGGGCAATTATAGGCTATTTTTGCTCTGTTATTGCCATTGGCTGGATCCTGTACCGAATGCACCAGCACCGGCTTAAACTCCAGCAAAGGAAATTATGGATCGAAAAGGAAAAGCAACTGCACGAACACCGCTTGAAAGCCAGGGCGGAGCAACTCCAGGCCGATGTGCTCAACAAAAGTCAGGAACTGGCCAACTCGACATTTAACCTTATCCGCAAAAACGAAACCCTGCTCCAGATCAAGGAAGCCCTCGCCAAAGTCAAGACCGATCTGGGCGACCGCCTTCCCGACAAATACCACTCCCGGCTAATCCGGTTGATCGACAGCCACCTCACCAACGAAAAAGACTGGCATGTTTTTGAAGCAAACTTCAACCAGGTCCATGAAATTTTTCTGCATAAGCTGCAAAAAGATTTCCCCGACCTGACCCCCGGCGACCTGCGCCTGGCCGCATACCTGAAAATGAACCTCTCCTCCAAAGAAATTGCCCCCTTGCTAAACATCTCGGTGCGCGGAGTGGAAAACAAGCGGTACCGCCTCCGGCAAAAGCTCCATCTGGAAGGAGACGACAACCTGACCTCATTCCTGATGCAATATTCCTAACCTTTTCCTCACGCAAACACCTCATTCAGGCAATTTTAACTTATGGCGTAGTCATGGTGAGGTCGTTCATTGCCGATTTTCCACTTCAAAAACTTAACATTGTAAGGTCGTAAGTCCAGTTTAGCAGGAAATAATTCTGTGATTTTTCCTAAATTACAGAAGTTATTTTAAAAATAAACCGGCTTGTTCGAAGATAATCCCATGGGCCTATCCAACCAAATCACGCTGTCGATGAGGCGAAAAAACGGATGAGGATGAGGTCTATAAGGCAAAAGGCTATCTGCATAGGATTGGTTTTGGCTTTCACCGGCGGTATGCTCCACCTGGAAGGACAGGAGGTTTTTTTCTTTCGCGACAGCAACAACCCGGGTTACTATGATTCCGGATTGGCTTTCAAAACCTCCCCAAGCACATTAGAACAAACCAACGGCGACAAGATCCCCACCTCCACAACGGCGTTTCAGGGAAACAACAGCCTGCGTGTCCGCTGGACATCCCGCGCCGGCGGCGATTGGTCCGCTTTGGTGATCGCACCCGGCTTTCCTTTCCAAAACATTACTACCTCAGATACCCTTTCCTTTTGGGCCTATGCCCCCAATGGCCTGCAGAAAACCCATTGGCCCTTAATTTTCATGGAAGGCGCCCCCGGAGCAACTAAGTCAAAAAAATATCCGATTTCGGATTACGCCGGGGATCTCCCCGCACAGGTTTGGACCCAAATCAAGATCCCGCTCAGCGTTTTTTTTAAGGATGCGGCTCAAACCGGCATCCAGTTTTCCCAAACCAAAGCCGTCATTTTCGGGCAAGGACCTGCGGACGGAGAAGAGCATACCCTGCTTATTGACGAGGTCAAAACTTACAAAGGGAACGCGAATTCCGGCGAATTGCTCCCTCCGCTGAACCTGCGCGCTTCGTTTTTCGAACAGCACGCGGAGTTAAAATGGACCCTCCCAGCTTCTACCCCGCCCTATTGGTCGGTGTATCGCTCCACTGACGGGGGGCAAACCTATCAGGTGTTGAAAAATATCGATGGCGCCGATTCTATTTTTCTCGATTTCCAGCCGGCGTTCACCTCCACGGCTTTTTCGTATTACCTGAAAGCTTCTTCCGGAAGCAGCCAGGAATCCGTCCCATCCGATACGGTTTCCGGCAACCTGCGCCTGATGAGCGACGACGACTTCCTGGATTTTATCCAGTCCTATACCTTCCGGTATTTCTGGGATTTCGCCCACCCCGTTTCCGGGCTGAGCCGGGAAAGGAATACCTCCGGCAACCTGGTCACCATTGGCGGGAGCGGTTTCGGGATTATGGCGATTCTGGTAGGCATCGAAAGGGGGTGGATCACCCGCGCCCAGGGCAGGGAGCGCATCCAAAAGATGGCAGACTTCCTGGCCAAAGCCAACCGCTTTAAAGGTATTTTCCCCCATTGGATGGACGGAACCACCGGCGCCGTTATTCCCTTTTTCACCAAAGACAACGGCGGGGACCTCGTGGAAAGCGCGTTCCTCTTTCAGGGGCTTTTAACCGCCCGAGGGTATTTTGACCAGGCAACGCCTGAGGAGGCGGCATTGAGAACGCAGATTACCGCGCTGTGGGAAGCCGCCGACTGGAACTGGTACCGGCAAAACCAGCAGGTGTTGTACTGGCACTGGTCACCCACCTACAATTTTGAGATAAATCACCAATTGCGGGGTTGGAACGAAACCATGATCGCCTACCTGCTGGGCATTGCATCCCCCACCCATGGTATTTCAGAAAGCTTGTGGCACTCCGGATGGGCCACCAATGGCGGGATAAAAAATGGGTACTCTTATTTCGACATTAAACTCCCGCTTGGGAATGGCTTCGGTGGGCCCCTGTTTTTTACCCATTATTCCTTCCTGGGCTTTGACCCCCGCGGCAAAGCCGACGCCTACGCGAATTATTTCGAGCATAACCGAAACCAAAGCCTGGTCAACTGGACCTGGTGCAAGCTGAATTTAGGAAAATACGCCGGTTACAGCGCAGCGAACTGGGGCCTTACCGCCAGCGACGACCCCGGCGGGTACAAAGTACATGCACCGGCCTCAGCTGACGATAACGGAACGATAACGCCCAGCGCAGCCCTGAGTTCCATGCCTTATACGCCCCAGCAATCCCTTGACGCTTTGAAATATTTTTACCGCGAACAAGGCGCCCGCCTCTTGGGCCCTATGGGTTTTTACGATGCGTTTAACCTGACCAGAAACTGGTTTGCCGATTCATACCTGGCCATCGACCAGGGACCGATCATCGGCATGATCGAGAACTACAGGACCGGGTTACTCTGGACGCATTTCATGAAAAATCCGGAGATCCAGACTGCGCTCACGAAGATCGGGTTTACCACCGTTACGCCTGTTAGCGAGCCGGTGAAGAGCCCGGACCATTTCAACCTGAAGGTTAGTCCCAACCCGGCTGCTTCGTTTGCCCAGTTGGAATTCAACCTGCCTGACCCTGCCCAGGTGCAGGTTTCTTTGTACGATCTGAATGGAAAATTACTGCGGACGCTGACTCCGTTTACCCGTTTTGCCGGCGGGCCGAATGCCCTCCGGCTGGAATTGCCCAGACTGGCGCCCGGGACGTATGTCCTGAACTTTCAGGCCGGGAACCAGCACAGCAGCTTGGCATTATTTATTCAACCATAATTTCCTAAACCAAAAACGGAACCTATGAAGTATCGTTTTTCACTCCTAGCTATGCTCTTTCTCCTGCTTCCGGCCCTGGCTTTCAGCCAGGTCGTCCTGGAAGATTTTGAGGGAGGAGCCAAACTTACCTGGAATGCAGTTGAGGGATCTTTCGCCGTAGTCGACAACCCGGCAGGCGGCGATACCCTTGGCATCAACACCGGAGGAAAAGTCGGCGCCTACACCAAACAGGCTGACCGGGCTTACAGTTTGTTTTTAACCGAACTTGCAACGCCTTTAGACCTGTCTGTGAACAACAGGTTCCGGATCATGGTGAAGGCCCCAAGAGCTTGTAATTTTATTCTGAAACTGGAAGGAGGCGGAAAGTTTATTGAAGAAACCCGCAGAATTGCCGTACCCAACCAATGGATTGAATACAATTTCAACTTCGCAGGGGCCAAGAGTCTTACCACTCTGAATAAGCTCATATTGTTTTTTGACGCTGGAACAGACGGAACGACAGGGACATTTCTCTTTGACAACCTTGTAGTAGAGGCTTGTTCAGGTGTTCCACTCATCCCTGGCTTTATGGATGATTTTGAATGTCAGCGCAATATCACTTACGGCGATCCTGGCTACCTGGATTACAAAGTGGTGGATAACCCCGACAAAACGGGAATCAACACCAGCGATAAAGTAGGCCGTTACCGGGACACCCTGGGCGAATGGCATGCCCTCGTCATCGACTACGGCCGGGATATTCCTTTAAATCTGGTGAGCGTATTTAAAATGAAGGTCTGGGCGCCGAAAAAAGGAAAATTGTTAGTTAAAGCTCAGGGCACTGGAGGACAGAAGGAAATCTTTGTTGATGTAAATGACACCATGAAATGGGTAGAAATCACCGCCGATTTCACCTCGGAGGTAGGTAAAAAATATCAACTGCTGGTCCTTTTCTTCAATGCAGGTGTTAACCCTGGACCTAACGACATTTACTATTTTGATGATTTACGCTCTGAACCCGCTCCCAAATTCCTCGTCCTGGAAGACTTCGAAGGCGGCGCCAAATTGCCCTGGAACCCTATCGACGGTACGTTTGCTGTGATCGACAACCCGGCAGGCGGCGACACGCTGAAGATCAATACCGGAGGACAAGTTGGCTCCTATACCAAAAAGCAGGGAGCAGGATACAGCCTTTTCCTGGCCGAATTGGCCCAGCCGCTCAACCTGACGACTTTCAACCAGTTCCGGATCATGGTGAAAGCCGAACGGCCTACCGCTTTTATTCTGAAACTGGAAAACGCCAACAACACCAAAAGCATTGAGAGAACCAAGAATATCGCCGTAACGAACCAATGGATCGAATACACCTTCAATTTCAGTGAAGTAAAAGACGTGGCAGATCTCAAGAAGATCCTCCTCTTCTTCGATCCGGGCGTGGACACCAGCGGCGGCACGTACCTCTTTGACAACCTGATCATGGAGCCCACCGGCGCCTGCTCCAGCGTTGAGAAGGACATAAACGTCCTCGACGACTTCGAGTGCCAGCGCAACGCCACTTATGGAGATCCCGGCTACAGGGACGTAAGAGTAGTCGCCAACCCCGACAAGTCGTCGGTAAATGAAAGCGATAAAGTGGGCGAATACAACGACCGCACCGGCGAATGGCACGCCCTCGTGATCGACAACAACGGCGCCAACCTGGCTATTGCCGACCGCCCTGTCGTCAAGATCAAAGTATGGGCGCCGGTAGCCGGTACGCTTAAGTTTAAGATGGAAGGCACCGGCGGAAATAAAGAAATCGACCGCCAGGTAACCGAAATTAAAAAATGGGTGGAATATACTGCCGACTTTACCAGCGAAGCAGGCAAAGCGTACCAGAAACTCGTATTCTTCTTCAACGCCGGAAAACAGCCTGGCGCCGACACGATCTACTACATCGACGACATCCGAATGCAAGCTCCGGGTTCCGTTACGCTGGAAGATTTCGAGCCTACGCCAAAGCAAACCTGGGAATCCCTGGGCGCTGAAGCCGTATTTGGCAAATTCAACGGCGGCATCAACAACCCGGACAAAACCGGCGCCAACACTACCGACAAGGTGGGTTCCTACACCAAAGGCTCCTCCAAACTGGGCGGTCTGAAAGCCCTGCTTCCGCTCAGCTTCAGCCTGGCCGATTTCCCGCAGATGAACCTGCAGGTTTGGGCCCCCGCAGGCGCCAAGAGCCTGACGATGAAGCTGATCAGCGTGCTGGATGGCGCCAAGGAGATCAACCGCCCCATCGCCGAAACCGGCAAATGGGTGGACCTTTCCTTCAACTTCGACAACGTGAAGACCATCACCGATTTCGAGCGCGTGGAAATCGTCTTTGATCCCGATCTCGAATCCACCGCTACCTGGTACTTCGACAACCTGATGCAGACGAAAGCGACTGTTGATCCTTGCGAAGGGGTTACCCCAAGCCCGTATGTCATCGACGATTTCGACTGCCAGCGCAATGCAAAGGCCTTCCTCGCCACCGATGTAACCACCCTCGAAGTGGTGCGCAACCCATTCCCGGAAGGTATCAACTCTTCTGCCAATGACAAGGTCCTCAAGTACGTCGACCCTGCCGGCGCCAAAGAATGGTCGGCTATCGTTTGGGACATGGGCAAGGAATTTGATCTGAGCAGCTACAACACGCTCGCGATCAAAATCCATGCGCCTAAAGCCGTTCCCATCCTCTTTAAACTCGAAGGAGGAACTCAGGTCGAAGTTTTTGGCGAGGTCAAGGCCGGCGACGTCGGCAAATGGGTAGAATACCAGATCGACTTCAAAGCGGCTGCAGGCAAGAAAAATACCAAGTTTGTACTCTTCTTCAACGCCGGCAAGCAATCGGATGAAGGCGACACCTACTATGTGGATGATATCGAATGGCGCCGCGAGCCGTATACC
>WBZV01001506.1_pt1 | contig 10414 bp, 8 predicted proteins | sample 5204221 | NCBI WGS metagenome assembly WBZV01 (sample SAMN12344360, study PRJNA552823) | activated sludge metagenome | biome: Activated sludge suspended growth; feature: Nitrification reactor; material: Wastewater; isolation source: activated sludge from nitrification reactor of wastewater treatment...
ATCGCGCGCGGGAAAATCGACGTTCTCATAGGGCAGGCCCATGTCGTCCGGCGTACACCAGAGCGGCTGGCGCGGCGGGGAGATCATGCGGCGGGTGAACACGGCCACGATGGCCGCCGTTAGCCCGGCGGCGAAGCCGGCCAGCAGGCCGAGAAGTCGCATTACACGTCGAAATGTCATTGTCCCCTGTCCTCCTACGTGTTGGTGGGAGCGCTATCAAGCGTGACGCCGGCAAACAGGTCGCGCTCGCGTTCGCCCTCGCGCGGCAATGGGTAGGCGCGGATGTAGGTCTCCGTAGCCATGAAGCGACGCTGGAACGGCTCCGGCAGCAGCCGGCTGCGCGACATGCCGCCGCCCTGGCTGGCGTGGGCCGCCCCAGCAGCACGCTTGGCGTCCCAATAGCGCCGGTAATCGATGTGGGCGTTCAACCGCCGCGGCTCGATGCCAATTCGCGTCCAGTCGATATCTTTGTTGCGGCCGGCCCGCTTTGGGTCTTGCCCGCGCAGCCGCATGATCAGCGTGAACACCTTGACCATCCGATTGGAGAAGCCAGTGTAGTAAAGGCGCTGCGGCTGATAGGGGGCCGGGCCGATGTCGGGATACTGGGCCGGGTCGCCGGCCATGTGGAAGGCGGCCGTCGTGATCTTCCAGCAGTGGATGTGGTCGGGGTGGTAGTAGCCGCCCGTCTCATCGTGGGTGATGACCACTTGCGGGCGGATCTGGCGGATGAGGGCGACGACGCGGCCGGTGGCCTCGACATCGTCGGCGTTGATGAAGGCTTCGGGGTGCTTGTTGGCCGGGTCGCCGATGTAGCCGGAATCGCGGTAGCCAAAGGTGTGGAGCGTCGCGCCCAGGACAGCGATGGCCTCGTCTAACTCACGGCGGCGAACGGCGGCCAGCTCGGCCAGGGTGTGCTCGTAGCCGGGAATGACCGAACCGGCCACGCCGTCGGTGGCGATGGCGATGTGGACGTCGACGCCTTCGTCGGCATAGCGGGCCAACGTGCCGCCAATGCCGAAGGATTCGTCGTCGGGATGGGCCAGGACGGCAAGGAGGCGGCGGGAGGAGGTCATGGCAGCACCTCACGGCCCTCTCCCCAACCCTCTCCCGGGGGGCGAGGGGGCTGGCCCTCTCCCCAACCCTCTCCCGGGGGGCGAGGGGGCTGGGCCTCCGCGGCCACGGCCAGGCCGACGGCGTGGGTGGCCGTGTGCGAGAGGCTGATGGCCCAGTGGCTGAGGCCGCGTTCGGCCGCCAGCCGCTCGGCGGCATTGTGGAGCGTCAGATGGGGCCGGCCGCGGTCGTCGCTGAGCACTTCGATGTCCTTCCAGCCGACGTCGCCGATGCCCGTTCCCAACGCCTTACCGACCGCCTCCTTGACGGCGAATCGGCCGGCCAGACTATCCGCGCGGCCGGCGCACTGGCTCTGCTCGCGCGGGGTGAAGAAACGGTCGGCGAAGCGCGCGCCATAGCGCTCCAGCCCGCGCCGCACACGATCGATCTCGATTAGGTCAATGCCTGTGGCCAACATCTGCACTGCGCCTCCACGTGTAGCAGGGGCTAGGGACTAGGGGTTAGGGACTAGGAAGAGTGTTCTTGCCCTAGAACCTAGCCCCTAATCCCTATTCCCTAGCCCCTGTTCCCGGCCCCGCGACAGCAATGACCAGGTCATCGGCGCTGAGGTACTTGCGTGCCGCGGCCATAACGTCGTCGGCGGTGATGGCCAGAATACGGGGCGTGTAGGTCTGCAAGTAGTCCAGACCCAGATTGTATAGCTCCATGTCGGTGATGACATCGACAAGACCGTGGTTGGTCTCCAGGCTCATGGGCAGCGAACCGGTGCGGTAAGCCTGGCTGTCGGCCAGTTCCTCGGCCGGCACCGGCTCATCCTGGATGCGCCGAATCTCATGGCGGATGGACTCAATGGCCTGCTCAACTTTGTCCGGGGCCACGCCGGCCGAGGCCACCCACGGCCCCGGCCCCAGCCCGCCGTGCAGACGACTGGAGGCATAGTAGGCCAGCCCCTGCTCCTCGCGCACGTTCTGGCCGATGCGGCCCATCATGCCGAAGACGCCCAGGATGGAGTTCATCAGGCTGGCGTCGAGGTAGTCGGGCGCGGCCCGGCGCGGCCCGGGCAGGCCCATGACCACATCGACCTGATGCTTGTCGGGCATGGCCACCGCCCGGCGCGTCAGGCCGGACGGGCGGGCCACGTCGCCCACAAGGGGGACGGCTTCCTGCGCATCGTTGCGCCAGCCGCCAAAGGCGCTTTCCAGCTTGGCCAGCGCCTCGTCGGCGCGAATGGCCCCGGCCAGGCCGATGATCATGTCTCGCGGGCCATAGTAGCGGGCGTGAAAGCCGGCCAGGTCGTCACGGCCCAGGCCGCTGACCGTCTCCTCATAGCCGTTGATCGAGCGGCTGTAGGGGTGGCCGGGGTAGGCTGCCTCGTAGAAGGCCAGGCGGGCCATGTCGCGTGTGTCGTTGGCCCGCATTTGCAGACCGGTGATCGTCTGGCCGCGGACGCGCTCGACGTGGTCGGCCGGGAAAAGCGGTCGCAGCAGCGCGTCGGCGGCGATGTCGAGCACCAGGTCGAGGTCTTCGACGAGGCTGTGGGTGGAGAAGCCGGTCGTGTGGCGGCTGCCGCCAAAGCCGACGCCCGCGCCGACCGATTCCAGGGCCTCGGCGCTGGCCTCGAACGTCCAGCGCGAACTGCCGCGAATGAGCAGGTCGGCGGTGAAGTCGGCCAGTCCGGCCTGCGCGGCCGGCTCGACGACGGCCCCCGCGCGCACAACGCCCGAAAGCGCGACGGTGTTGCTGGACATATTCTCGTAGAGCAGCACGGTGATGCCGTTGTCGAGGACGTGGCGGCGGATCGTCTCCGGGCCGGGATAACTGGGAGCACTCATTGGTTCTCTCCGCGTCGGATAATTAAGAGGGTCATGTCGTCCGGCTGTTCAGCCAAGACTCCGGTCGAATCTACGGTTCGGCCGATGAAGTCGCGCACAGCGGCGGTGATGGCCGTCTGAACGTCGGTCGCCATGGAATCGGGGCGCTGCGCCAACAGGTCGCCAATGGTCTGCTCCAGGCGGGCACGGCCGAACTCGTTGTAGTCACCATCGAATGCCTCGGTGATGCCGTCGGTGTAGAGCACAAGCACGTCGCCGGGGTGGAGGATCGTCTGAAGGACGTGGACATCCAGCTCCGGCAGCACGCCCAACAGCGGGCAGGTCGTGTCCAGCGTCTCGAAAGCGCCTGTGGCCGCTCGCCAGAGCAGAGGCGGATTATGGCCGGCGTTGGCGTAGGTCAGGCGACCGTCGCGCGTGTCCAGTTCGGCGTAAAAGACCGTCAGGAACATGTCCGACTGGCTGTCCTCCTGAATGAAGCGATTGGCCCAGGAGATAACATCGGCCGGGGCGCGCCCGCGCAGAGCCAGGTTGCGAATGGTCGTGCGGCTGAGGGCCATGAATAGCGCCGCCGGCACGCCGGTGTCGGACACGTCGGCGATGACCAACCCCCACCGCCCCGGCTCGCCCGGCAGAAGGAAGTAGTCGTAAAAGTCGCCGCCGACCTGGCGGGCGGCCTCGAAGTCGGTGGCGAACTGCCAGCCGGGTAACTGCGGCGTCTCGGCCGGCATCATGCTGCGCTGGATGCTGCGACCGACGGCCAACTCTTCCTCGATGCGCTGGCGCTGCAGCTCCTCGTGGTGCAGCCGGGCCTTCTCAATGGCCAGCGCCGCCTGATTGGCCATCAGTCGCAACAGGCGTACTTCGACTTCGCTGAAGCGGCGCGGCTGGCGCGAGTCGATGACCAGCGCGCCAATCGACTCCCCATTGGCCACCAGGGGCACAATGGCTGCCGCGCGGAAGCCCTCGCGGGCCAACCACTCCGGCGTCCACAGGGGCGGTTCCTGGCGCGATAAATCCTCAATCAGCAGGACGCTCTGCGTGCGCATCACCTGGCCGGAGCCGGTCGAGTCGTCGGCCGGCACGCGATAGCCCGCGCCGACGGGATCGCCCAGCCAGCCGGACGCGGCCCGGAAGTAGAGTGTGTCCGGCTCGTCGCCCGTCAACAACACGGCGCAGGCGTCGGCGGCCAGCAGGCTGCGCACCTCGGCCACGAGGAAAGCCATGAGGTCATCGAGATCGCGGCGGCTGAGGAGTTGCTGCGACAGATCCAACAGCGTCGCCTGCTCATGGATGCGCTGCTCCTGCAGGGCGTCGAACAGGCGCGCCCGTTCCAAAGCGATGCCCATCTGGCTGCCGACGGTGCTCAGCAACGTCAGGCTGCGCGGCGTGAAAGCCGACCAGGCCGGCGCGGCGACATTGAGGATGCCCAGCACGCGGTCGCCGGCGCGCAAGGGCGTTGTGGCGTGGACAACCAGGCCGTTGCGCTGGCCGTCCACGCTGCCCAGCCGGCTGCAACGCACTTCGTTGTAGGCCCCTGTGAGCTGCCCGTCGCGGCAGAGGGCCTGGCAGTCGCAATTCTTGTCCCAGGCGTCGGGGTTGGTCAGGGCCAGAGCGGGCGGCAGGTTATAGTGGGCCGCCAGCCGGAAGCCGCGGCCGGCCCAGCGGTCAGTGGCGGCCTCCTCGCGGACGAACACCCAGCCCGTCTCCATGCCCATCAGATCGACCAGTTGGGCCAACGACGTGTTCAGCGCCGTATGCACGTCGGGCGACTGATTCAGGGTCTGGGAGATCTGATTCAGCGTCTGCAAGTCGAGGATCAGATCGGACTGCGCGGTCATTTCGTCCAATTCTAGCATAGTCCTTGCGGCCTAGCCGCCGGGGGGCGCGTCCGCCGCGGTCTCCTGCACGCGCATCTGAATGTGGCGATCCAGCCGATCCAGGTCATCATCGGCCCCCATGACGACGATGGTGTCGCCGATGCTGAGCGGTAGGGAGATGGCCGGGTCAAGTCGCACCTGGGCGCGACCGTCCTCGCCGACAAGCTCCAACACACCGATGACGGTCACGTTGAAGCGGCGGCGCAGATCGAGATCAACCAATGTGCGCCGATCCCAATGGGCCGGAACCATTACTCGCCGGACGGCCACGCCGGGGGCGATCTGGCGGTTGTCGAAGCCCTGGCGCTGGGAGCGATAGATGGCCGTCTTCTGCGTTAGCAGCGAGCAGACAACGACGGCCAGCAACGCCGCGGGCAGGTAGTGGCCGCTGAACAGCTCGACCGGCAACAGGATGGCGGCGATGGGCACGTTAACGATGGACACCAGGCTGGCCGTCATCGCCGGGATGATGAGCGTCATCGGCTGGTAGGGCGTCATGGCGGCCACAGCAGCGGCCACCATCGCGCCCAGATAGAGCGACGGGATGAGCAGCCCGGCCGAGCCGCCGGAGCCGATGGTTGTGGCTGTGGCCGCCATCTTGCCGGCCAGGGCCACCAGCGCCAGCCCCAGGGTCAGTTCGCCGGCCAGCGCACGCTCGATAGTCCAGCCGCCCGTGCTTAGCACCAATTGCAGCGCTCCGTCTTGATCGATGAGTCCTCTGCCGAACGTGAGTGCTACCACCACAACGCCAACGAGGGCCGTCAGGGCTGCGCCAGTCAGATGTCGCAGCCAGAGATGGGGCAGACGGTGATAGAATGCGTTTTCCACACCGCGCCGTAACCGGATGAAGACAGCGCTGACCAGGACGATGATTAGCGAGGTGAGCAGAACCAGTCCGTAGTAGCCCCAACTGCTGGGTGGCAAATAGAGCGAATCGACGGCAAAAAGCGTCCGGTGGCCGACATGGACGATGCTACTGAGGAAATAAGCCACCAGCGTAGCGATAAGCGAGTAGATGAGCTTTTCCACCAGCGGCCGGCGGCGATACATGACCTCGGCGGCGAAGAAGGCCGACATGAACGGCGCGCCGGTCAGCGTGGCCACGGCCGCGGCGATGCCGCTAAGCTGGGCGGTTTGCAAGTGATCGGTCTCCACCGACGACCACCAGGCCAGTGGGCCGCTCAGCCAGCGGCGTTGGTGGCTGCCGGCGCGCAGTAGCGGCCGGGGCTTGAACAGGGCCGCGGCGATACTCTCGCCCATGAGGGCAACGCTGCCCTCCAGCCCGCCGCTGCCGCCGCTGCCCAGTGTCGCCCACGTAGCCATGAACTTGCGTGCCGCCAGCGACCCAGTCGGCAGCTCCCAGCGCACTTCGACGCCCTCTTTGCCCAACAGCGCCCGCTCAAACGATGGCTCAGAGGTGTAGTACAGGGCGATGGCCCGCTCCACGCCGTCGCCTTCCATGTCGATCAGTTCATGGACGTGGTCGTGGTCATCGTGATAGGCGATCATCGCCGGGCGGCCGCGGGCAACAATGAAGGCGACGACGCTCGCCCCGGCCAGCAGCGGCAGAAACACCAGAACGAACGGCCGCCCGCTCAACCAGGCAACGATCTGCGCAAAGGTGGCCCCAATCAACAACTTAAGGACGAAGACCGGCGCCCAGACAGCCGCACCAACGACAATCGACTGGATGATCAGCCGCCGGTTGTCGCGGTCGAAGCTGCCGGGCAGGTCGTCCCGGAAGCGGCGAGCGATGGGGCGCAGGGGACTGGCCAGGCGTAGGGAGATTGCCGACAGCCACCGGTCGAACGGCGTCATTCGTCCATCTCGGCCGGTTCATCGTCGTCGGCTTCGGGGGCGTGGCCATCCGGCAGGTAGAGGCCGACGGTACGGTTGCGCGGCGACAGATAGGCGGCCCGCACGCGGTCGATGTCCTCCGGCGTCACCTGGCTCAGACGCTCCAGCACCGTCTCGAACCAACCATAGTCACCCGTCGTCGCCTCGGCCGCGCCCAACAGTTGCGCCTGGCCAGAGATGCTCTCCCCGGCCATGATAAACTGCGCCCGCGCCCGCTTCAGGGCCTTTTGCAGCTCGGCGGGCGTGATCGGCTCCGTCGCCAGGCGGGCCAGTTCGCTTTCCAGGGCCTCCTCGACCTCGGCCGGGGCGCGCCCGGCACGGACGACGGCATTAATGGTGTAGAGGAAGGGATCGATGGTGGGGATCAGGCTACCATACGCGCCGGCGGCCAGTTCCGTAGTCACCAGAGCTTTATAGAGGCGCGAGCTGCGGTTCGAGCCGCCGCCGGCGAACATACCCAGGCTGCTGCCGCCGGCGAAGGCGGCGTTGAGGAGCGTCATGGCCGGGTAGTCGGGGTGACCGGCCGCCGGCGCGCGGTAGGCGAAGGTCAGGTAGGCGGTGTCGCCCGGGCCATGAACCGTCACCCGGCGCTCGCCCATCTGCGGCGGCTCAGCGCGACGGATGGGCGCGGCGGCCTCGCCCGCCGCCGCGCCGCCGAACAACCCGGCGATCCGCGCCAGCATCGCCGCCGTGTCGAAGTCGCCCACAACGACAGCGATGGCGTTGTTGGGCACGTAGTGGCGGCGGTAGTGGCCGTAGAGGTCGTCGCGGGTCATGCTGAGCAGGTCGGCCGTGTCGCCGATGACCTCATGATGGTAGGGGTGGACGCGGAAAGCCGCCGCCGTCAGTTCCTCGTCCAGCAGGAAGCGCGGCTCGTTGGCGTACATGGCCCGCTCCTGCAGGATGACCGTCCGCTCTGACTCGACTTCGTCCAGCGGCATCGTCGTGTTGGCCATGCGGTCGGCCTCCAGGCGCAGGGCGATGTCGATGCGGTCGGCGGGCATGGTCTCGTAGTAGGCGGTGTAGTCGAGCCAGGTGAAGGCGTTCCAGTGGCCGCCCTCGCGGGAGATGATGCGGTCGAGCAGGTGGCCGGGGTGTTGCGGCGTGCCCTTGAACATCATGTGTTCGACCCAGTGGGATACGCCCGTGCGGCCGGGGATTTCGTTGCGGCTGCCGACCCGATACCAGATCATGAAGGTCGCCACGGGGGCGTGGTGCATCTCTTTGAGGACAACGGTCAGGCCGTTGTCGAGCTGTGTCTTGGTGACTGCCAGTGCCATCCACTTACTCCGGCAAGCAAAAGGAATGAATCGACTCAAAGCTCGTGATTATAGCGCGGGCTATCGATAGCGACAGGCAATACCACGCGGGCACAACCGCGCCCGAATCTGGCGATGCCGGCCAAGTTGTGCTTGAATCGAGCCATCATCCCCACACTAAGGAGACCGCCCATGACCACGCCCGATACGCCAGAGAAAGCCGCCGACAAGAACGACAAGACCCCGCCCGTCCCACCGCCCGTGGATGTCATCTCCCAGACCAGCCACTCGGTCGTCATCAACGGCGAGACGGTCAACTACCAGGCCACCGCCGGCCGCCTCATCCTGAAGGCCGAGGACGAGAAGACGGGCGAGAAGCCCAAGGCGGCCATCTTCTTCGTGGCCTACACACGCGACCGACCGGCCGGCGCGAGCGAGGCGGGCTACGTCGCCGCCCGGCCGATCACCTTCGCCTTCAACGGCGGCCCCGGCTCGTCGTCGGTGTGGCTTCATCTGGGGCTGCTCGGCCCGCGGCGCGTCGTGCTGGAGGAAGACGGCCGGCCGCTGCCGCCGCCTTACCGCCTGGTGGACAACGACTATAGCCTGCTGGACAAGACCGACCTGGTCTTCATCGACCCGGTGACAACCGGCTTCAGCCGCGCCGTGCCCGGCGAAGCGGATAAGCAGTTCCACGGCTTCAAGCCCGACATCGAGTCGGTGGGCGAGTTCATCCGCCTCTATCTGTCGCGCAATCACCGCTGGGCCTCGCCGCGCTACCTCATTGGCGAGAGCTATGGCACAACCCGCGCCGCCGGCCTGGCCGGCCACTTGCAGGAGCGCCACGGGCTGTATCTCAACGGCATCATGCTCGTCTCCGTGGTGCTGAACTTCATGACCCTCCACTTCGCGCCGGGCAACGACCTACCCTACATGCTCTTCCTGCCCACCTACGCGGCCACGGCCCACTACCACGGCCGCCTGGGGCCGGACGCGCCCGCGGAGTTGCCGGCGCTGCTGGCCGAGGTCGAGGCGTTCGCCATGAACGAGTACGCTCTGGCGCTGCTGCGCGGCGACGCGCTGCCGGCCGAGGAGCGCGCCGCCATTGCCGGGCGGCTGGCGCGCTACACCGGCCTGTCGGCCGACTACATCCTGCGCACCAATCTGCGCATCAATATCCACCGCTTCACAAAGGAGCTGTTGCGCGACCGGCGGCGCACAACCGGCCGCCTCGACAGCCGTTACACGGGCATCGACCGGGACGCGGCCGGCGAGTACGACGAATTCGACCCCAGCTACGCCCTCATCCAGGGGCCATATACCGGCCTGCTCAACGACTACGTCCGGCGCGAACTGCGCTTTGAGAGCGACCTGCCCTACGAGATTCTCAGCGATCGGGTGCAGCCGTGGTCATTCGACGACCACCAGAACACCTACGTCAACGTGGGCGAGACGCTGCGGCAGGCCATGAGCATGAACCCGCACCTGCGCGTCTTCGTGGCCAACGGTTTCTACGACCTGGCCACGCCCTACCTGGCGACACGCTACACGTTCGACCATCTGGAACTCGACGAAAGTCTGCGCGGCAACATCACCACCAGCCACTACGAGGCCGGGCACATGATGTACATCCACGACCCGTCACTGGCCCGGCTGCGGGCCGATCTGGCGGCGTTTCTGGCCGGCTAGACGGCCTCGCGCGTAGCCACGTCCACCGGCCGGGCGTTGGTCAGCTTGATGAGGTCGGCCGCGGCCAGCCGCAATTGCAGCCCGCGCTTGCCCGCGCTGACGCAGACGCGGTCGCGTTCGCCGGCCGAGCGGTCGATGGTGACGACAAAGCCCTTGTTGAGCAGGGCCACAGCGGAGATGCCGCCGACCTGTAGGCCGGTGAGCGTCTCCGCCTCGCGGTGGGTGGCCATCTTGAGCTTCTTGGCCCCCACCGCAGCGGCCAGCTTCTTCAGGTCGAGTTGTGTATCGGCCGGAATCATCACCAGCAGCGGCTTTTTGCCCGGTTCCGGCGGCAGGACGACCAGCGTCTTGAAGACCTCCTCCGCGGGCAGATCGAGGATGATGGCGATCTCCTCGGCGTCGCGGAGGTCGTCGGGGTATTCCAGGGTTTCGTAGGGGATGCGCTTGCCCTCCAGGGCGCGCATGGCCAGCGTTTTCTCCATCGTGTCACTCTTTCGGCAGAAGCAGGGCACAGCCGGAATGTTTGGCAGGGATGGTGGACAAGTCTACAATTTAGTGCGCGCGGGAGCCTCAACCCGACGAGTGCGCGCCCGCCGAACTGAGCCATTATACCACCGGCCGGAAGGATATCAGCATGAACGTTGTGGTTGAGACACCCGACTGGGTCAAAGATGCCATCTTCTACCAAATCTTCCCCGATCGTTTTGCCCGCGACCCCGAGGATACCGGCGCCGGCGCGGCGGTCATGGGGGCAACCTTTCAGCCGTGGGGCAGCCCGCCCACCCACAACGGCTTTCAGGGCGGCAACCTGGCCGGCATCGTCCAGCACTTC
>WBZV01001293.1_pt1 | contig 10383 bp, 11 predicted proteins | sample 5204221 | NCBI WGS metagenome assembly WBZV01 (sample SAMN12344360, study PRJNA552823) | activated sludge metagenome | biome: Activated sludge suspended growth; feature: Nitrification reactor; material: Wastewater; isolation source: activated sludge from nitrification reactor of wastewater...
GACATCGAGAAGGTGTTTGCCATCTTCCCGCGCCTCAAGGAGCGCCGCAACCAGCTCGCCGGCACCATGTCCGGCGGCGAGCAGCAGATGCTCGCGATGGGGCGCGCGCTGCTGGCGCGGCCCAAGGTGCTGCTGCTCGACGAGCCCTCGATGGGCCTGTCGCCCATCATGGTCGACAAGATCTTCGAGGTGGTGGCCGACATCCACTCGCGCGGCACCACCGTCCTGCTGGTCGAGCAGAACGCCAGCCGCGCGCTGGCGCTGGCCAACCGCGGCTACGTGATGGATTCCGGCGAGATCACCATGACCGGCGAGGCGAAGACGCTGCTGGCCGATCCGAAGGTGCGGGCCGCTTACCTCGGCGAGTGAGTCAAGCGCGGGCCATGCCCGATTTAGGTGTGTTTCGAGATGAGTCCGACGCCTATACTCGCCGCGCCCTTTCGCCCACCAGGAGAACAAGCATGACCCTGCACATCCGATCGCTCACCGCCCTGTCGGCCGCCGCGGCCGCTGCCCTGCTGTCCGGCTGCATGGCCACCGCCCCCACGGTGGGCGGCGGCGACAAGGGCACCGTCACCGGCGCGGCCGGCGGCGGCACCGCCGAGAACAACAACTCGGCGCTCGAGAAGTGCACCGAGACGCTCGGCACCCTGGCGATGCAGGAGGATGCCAACGCGCCCTGGTACGTGGGCCTGCGCGAGCACCAGCTCGGCTCCACGCTGCCGGTGCTGCGCCTGATGGTGCAGCAGAGCAACTGCTTCGTCATCGTCGAGCGTGGCCGCGCGATGAACAACATGATGACCGAGCGCAACCTGCAGGCCAGCGGCGAGATGCGCGACAACAGCAACTTCGGCAAGGGCCAGATGGTGGCGGCCGACTACACGATGAGCCCGAGCATCCAGTTCGCGCAGAAGACCGGCGGCGCGAGCGCCGGCCTGCTGACGCGCGCCTTCGGCGGCCTGGGCGCGCTGGCCGGCGGCATGAGCGCCAACGAGGCTTCGACCACGCTGCTGCTGATCGACAACCGCTCGGGCGTGCAGATCTCGGCGGCCGAGGGCACCTCGAAGAACTACGACTTCAGCCTGTTCGGCGGCTTCTTCGGCGGCTTCGCCGGCGCCGGCGGCGGCTACTCGAACACGCCGCAGGGCAAGGTGGTGGTGGCGGCCTTCGCCGACTCGTACAACCAGATGGTCAAGGCGCTGCGCAACTACAAGGCGCAGACCGTCAAGGGCGGCCTGGGCACGGGCGGGCGCCTGGGCGTGGACGGCGGCACGACGCCGGCCTCCAAGGAAGCCAGCCAGCCGGCCCCGGCGGCGCAGCCCACCAAGCCGCCCGTCAAGAAGAAGTAACCCCCGCCGGGCCCGCGCGGCCCGACGTGACGGGTGAGCCCGCGGCGCGAGGTCAGTCGACCTTCGCGCCGCTTCTCTTCACCACGCCGTCGTACTTCGCCAGCTCGGCCTTCACGAAGGCGCCGAACTGCTCCGGCGTGCCCGCCATCGTCTCGGCCATCAGCGTGGCCAGGCGGGCCTTCAGCTCGGGCGTGGCCAGCGCCTCGACGAAGGCCTTGTTGAGCCGCTGCGTCACCTCGGCCGGCAGCTTCGCCGGGCCGAACAGGCCGAACCAGGTGTGGATGTCGAAGTTCGCCAGCGCGCCGCCGCTCTCGGCGATCGTCGGCAGCTCGGGCACCGCAGCCGAGCGCTTCGCAGTGGTGACGGCGAGCGCGCGCAGCTTGCCGGCCTTGACGTTGGCCGAGGCCGAGGCAAGGTTGTCGAAGTTGAGATCGACCTGGCCCGACAGCAGCGCCAGCTGCGCCGGGTTGCCGCCGGCGTAGGGGATGTGCACCATGAACACGCCCGCTTGCGCCTTGAACATCTCGCCGGCCAGGTGCCCGGCACTGCCGTTGCCGCCCGAGCCGTAGTTGAGCTTGCCGGGGTTGCGCTTGGCGAAGGCGACCAGATCGGCCACGCTCTTCACGCCGTAGCGATCGGCCGCCTCGGGGTTCATCACCAGCACGTTGGGCACCTGCGCCACGCCGGTGATGGGCGTGAAGTCGCGCAGCGGGTCGTAGGGCATCTTCGCGTACAGCCACGGGTTGATGGCGTGCGTGGCCACCGCACCCATCACGAGGGTCGTGCCGTCGGGTGCGGCCTTGGCGGCGAGGTCGGCGCCGAGGTTGCCGCCCGCGCCGGGCCGGTTGTCGACGATCACGGTGCCGAGGCTGTCCTTGACCCGCTCGGCCAGCGCCCGCGCGACGATGTCCAGCGGGCCGCCGGGCGGGTAGGGCACGATCAGGCGGATGGGCTTGCCCGGTTGGGCGAAGGCCGGGGCGGCCAGCGCGGCCGCGGCCAGGGTCAGGAGATCACGCCTGCGCGCCATGCTTGTCTGCTTCCGAAGTGAAACTGTCTGCGTAGAACTCGTCCGCGGGCAGGCCGCAGCGAGCGAGAAAATCCTTCTGGGCCGACTCCACCATGATGGGCGCGCCGCAGGCGTAGACCTGATGGCCGGAGAGATCGGGCAGATCGGCCATCACGGCCTGGTGCACGAGGCCGGTGCGCCCCTTCCAGCCGTCCTCCGGCTTCGGCTCGGAAAGCACCGGCACGTAGCGCAGGTTCGGCAGTCGCGCCGCCGCGGCCTCGGCCCAGTCGTGCAGGTAGAGATCGGCCTTGCTGCGGCAACCCCAGTAGAGCACCGCCGGCCGCGTGAGGCCCTTGAACTCCAGGTATTCGATGATGGCCTTGATGGGCGCGAAGCCGGTGCCCGAGGCGAGCAGCACGATGGGCTTGTCGCTGTCCTCGCGCAGGAAGAAGCTGCCGAACGGCCCTTCGAGGCGCAGGATCTCCTTCTCCTTCATCGCGCCGAAGACATGCTCGGTGAACTTGCCGCCCGGCATGTGGCGGATGTGCAGCTCGATGGCCGGCTTGTCGGCCTGCGTGTGCGGCGCGTTGGCCATCGAGTAGCTGCGCCGCGCGCCGTCGCGCAGGATGAACTCGACGTACTGGCCGGCGTGGTAGCGCAGCACTTCATTGGCGGGCAGCTGCAGCGTGAGCACGGCCACGTCGGGCGCGGGCCTGGCGATCGCCATCACGCGCGCCGGCATCTTGCGCACCGGGAACTCGCCGGCGCCGGGCACGGTGCGTGCCTCGATCACCACGTCGCTCTGCGGCGCGGCGCAGCAGGTCAGCATGAAGCCGGCGGCTTCCTCCTCGGCCGAGAGTGCCTTGGCCTGGTGCGCACCGTGGATCACGCGGCCTTCGAGCAGGCGGCTCTTGCAGGAGCCGCAGGCGCCGTCCTTGCAGCCGTAGGGCAGGCCGATGCCAGCCTGGATCGCGGCGTGGAGGATGGGCTCGTCGCGTTCGACGCTGAAGCTGCGGCCGCTGGGCCGCACGGTCACGGTGAAGGGCATGGCGAGGGTCTTAGACTGGCGGGAAGACGCAACCCGCGATTGTGCCCCGAGCCACCATGACCCTGGCCTGCCCCTCTCCCGCGCGCCGCAAGCGGCCGGTGCTCCTGATCGTCGGCTGCGGCGACGTCGGCCTGCGCGTGGCGCGCCTGCTGCGCGGCCGCTGGCGGCTGCTCGGCATCACCACCAGTACGGAGCGCAAGGCCGAGTTGCGTGCGGCCGGCATCGTGCCGCTGGTGGCCGATCTCGACGCGCCGGCAACGCTGCAGCGCGCCGCCGGCCTGGCCGACGCGGTGCTGCACCTCGCGCCGCCGCCGCTGCAGGGGCGCAGCGATCCGCGCACCGCCAGCCTGCTGGCCGCGCTGGCGCGGCGCGGCGGCGTGCGCCGCATTGTCTACGGCAGCACCACCGGCGTGTACGGCGATTGCGGCGGCGCGCGCTTCGACGAGACACGCGCCGTCGCGCCGGCCACCGATCGCGCGCGGCGCCGCGTCGATGCCGAGCAGCGCCTGCGCGTGTTCGGGCGCCGCACCGGCACGCCGGTGACGATCCTGCGCATCCCGGGCATCTACGCGTCGGATAGGCCCGGCGGTCATCCGCGCGAGCGCCTGGCGCGCGGCACGCCGGTGCTGGCCGCGGACGACGACGTCTACACCAACCACATCCACGCCGACGACCTGGCGCGCGCCTGCGTGGCCGCGCTGCACCGCGGGCTGCCGCAGCGCATCGTGCACGCCAGCGACGACACCGAGCTGAAGATGGGCGACTACTTCGACCTCGCCGCCGGGCTCTGCGGCCTGCCGCGCCCGCCGCGCATCACGCGCGCGCAGGCGCGCGAGCAGCTCGCGCCGATGGCGCTCAGCTTCATGAGCGAATCGCGGCGGCTCGCGAACATGCGCCTCAAGCGCGAGCTGCGGCTGGTGCTGCAGTACCCGACGGTCCACACGGGCTTGAGCGCCTGACGCTCAGAGCCCGCGCGCCATCTCAGCGCCGGCCGAAAGGCGGCTGGCCGCGCCAGTAGCGCATCATCAGGAAGCCGCCGAGCATGCCGCCGAGGTGGGCGAAGTGGGCGACGCCGGAGGCCGTGCCGGTCACGCCGAAGAGCAGCTCGAGACCGCCGAACACCATCACGAAGGTCTTGGCCTTCATCGGGATGGGCGGGAACAGCGGCATGATGATGCGGTTGGGGAACATCATGCCGAAGGCCAGCAGCAGGCCGAACAGGCCGCCGGAGGCGCCCACGGTGGGCGCGCCGCCGATCAGCAGGCCCACCACGAGCTGCGTCAGCGCCGCGGTGAGCACGCTGGCGAAGTAGAACTGCAGGTAGCGCTTGCCGCCCCACAGGCGCTCGAGTTCCGAGCCGAACATCCACAGGCCGAGCATGTTGAAGAACAGGTGGCCGACGCTGCCGTGCAGGAAGGCGTACGTCACCACCTGCCAGGGCATGAAGTGCGTGCCCAGCGGCCAGAGCGCGAACAGGGCCGTCAGCATGCGGCCGAACAGCATGTCGGCGGCGAACAGCGCCACGTTGATGAGCAGCAGCGCCTGGGTGATGGGGGGAAGAGGTGGCATGAACGCAGCCTGAGAGTGGTCTGGTGCCCCGGGTCGGACTCGAACCGACACTCCTTGCGGAACGGGATTTTGAGTCCCGCGTGTCTACCGGTTTCACCACCGGGGCAGGTGCGCCTTGCCGCAGCGGCAAGGGCGCGGATTATGTCATGCACCCTGCGCGGGCTCGCAGCGCCTGCGACAATCGCCGCGAGGAGAGACCCGTGAGCGACGACACCCGAGAGGCCCCCCGCTACCCGACGCTGGAAGACGTGATCGGCAACACGCCGCTGGTGCGGCTGGTGCGCCTGCCCGGCGCCGAGAACGAGCGCCGCGGCAACGTGATCCTCGGCAAGCTCGAGGGCAACAACCCGGCCGGTTCGGTGAAGGATCGCCCGGCCATCAGCATGATCCGGCGCGCCGAGGAGCGCGGCGAGATCAAGCCGGGCGACACGCTGATCGAGGCGACCTCGGGCAACACCGGCATCGCGCTGGCGATGGCCGCGGCGATGCGTGGCTACCGCATGCTGCTGATCATGCCGGAGGATCTTTCCATCGAGCGTGCGCAGACCATGAAGGCCTTCGGCGCGGAACTCATCCTCACGCCGCGCTCGGGCGGCATGGAGTACGCGCGCGACCTCGCCGAGCAGATGCAGCGCGAGGGCAAGGGCCGCGTGCTCGACCAGTTCGCCAATGCCGACAACCCGCGCATCCACTACGAGACCACCGGCCCGGAGATCTGGCGCGACACGGCCGGGCGCGTCACGCACTTCGTCAGCGCGATGGGCACCACCGGCAGCATCACCGGCACCTCGCGCTTCCTCAAGGAACGCAACGAGGCGGTGCGCGTGATCGGCGCGCAGCCGAGCGAAGGCTCGCGCATTCCTGGCATCCGCAAGTGGCCGGCCGAGTACATGCCGAAGATCTACGACCCGGCCTGGATCGACGAGACGGTGTCGGTGAGCCAGGCCGATGCGGAGGAGATGGCGCGCCGCCTCGCGCGCGAGGAAGGCCTGTTCGCGGGCATCTCCGCCGCCGGCGCCTGCTGGGTGGCGCTGCAGGTTGCCAAGCAGGTGCAGAACGCGACCATCGTCTTCATCGTCTGCGACCGAGGCGACCGCTACCTGTCCACCGGCGTGTTCCCGGCATGACGGGAGACTTCCGCTTCTGCCCGCAGTGCGCGACGCCGCTGCAATGGCTGGCGCGCGAGGAAGACGGCGGGCCGAAGGAACGCCTGCGCTGCCCGGCCTGCGAGTGGACGCACTGGAACAACCCCACGCCGGTGCTGGCGGCGGTGGTCGAGATGATCGACCGCGAGGGCCGCATCCTGCTGGCGCGCAACGCCGCCTGGAGCGGCCGCATGTTCGCGCTCATCACCGGCTTCATGGAAGCGGGCGAGACGCCGCAAGACGGCATCGCGCGCGAGGTGCTGGAGGAGACGGCCGTCGCCGTCGAGTCGGTGAACCTGATCGGCGTGTACGACTTCCAGCGCATGAACCAGGTGATCATCGCCTACCACGTGGCGGCGCGCGGCGAGATCCGGCTCTCGCCCGAACTGGCCGAGTACAAGCTGTTCGCGCCGCAGGACCTGCGCTGCTGGCCGGCCGGCACGGGCTATGCGCTGGCCGACTGGCTGCGCTCGCGGGGGCATCAACCCCAGTTCATGGAGCTTCCGCCGCGCCCGTAGAATCCCGGTTCGCCCGCCAGCCAGCCACCGATATGGACGCCCAGAAAGAGATCGACACCCGCGGCCTGAACTGCCCGCTGCCCATCCTGAAGGCCAAGAAGGCCTTGGCGGACATGCAGAGCGGCGACATCCTGAAGGTGGTGGCCACCGACCCCGGTTCGGTGCGCGACTTCCAGGCCTTCGCGCGCCAGACCGGCAACGAACTCGTCGAGCAGTCTTCGGCCAACGACGAGTTCACGCACTTCCTCAGAAGGCGCTGAGCGCGCCTTTCAGAGCTCCAGCGATTTCAGGTAGTCGCGGAAGCCCGCACCGAGTTGCGGGTGTGCCAGCGCCAGCTCCACGTTGGCCTGCAGGAAGCCTTCCTTGCTGCCGCAGTCGTAGCGCCGGCCGTCGTAGCGGTAGGCGAATACCTTCTCGCGGCGCAGCAGCCCGGCGATGCCGTCGGTGAGCTGGATCTCGCCGCCCACGCCGCGCGGCTGGTTCAGGATCTCATGGAACACGCCCGGCGTGAGGATGTAGCGGCCCGCCACGCCCAGCCGTGAGGGCGCCACTTCCGGGGCGGGCTTCTCGACGATGCGCTGGATGTCGATCATGCGATCGTTGACCGGGTTGCCCGCCACGATGCCGTAGCGGCGCGTGTGTTCGGCCGGCACTTCCTGCACCGCGATGATGGAGGTGCGCCACTCGGCGAACTGCTCGGTCATCTGCGCGAGGATGGGCTTCTCGCCGACCATCAGGTCGTCGGCCAGCAAGACCGCGAAGGGTTCGTTGCCCACCAGGCGCTGGCCGCACAGCACGGCGTGGCCGAGGCCGAGCGCCTGGGCCTGGCGCACGTAGATGCACTCCATGTCGTCGGGCTTGACGCTGCGCACCACGTCGAGCAGTTCCTGCTTGCCCGCCTGTTCGAGGGCTACTTCCAGCTCGAAGGTCATGTCAAAGTGGTCTTCGATCGGGCGTTTGTGGCGGCCGGTCACGAAGATCATCTCGCGCACGCCGGCGGCATAGGCCTCCTCGACGGCATACTGGATCAGCGGCTTATCCACCACCGGCAGCATCTCCTTGGGCTGGGCCTTGGTGGCGGGAAGGAAACGGGTGCCGAGGCCGGCTACCGGAAAGATCGCCTTGTTGACTTTCATTTACTTACAATGCGTGCTCGATAGCCAAATTCTTGCACGGGCTTCGATGGCCGGAGCGGCACCCAACCTCCCTCGAACGCATGGATCTGCTGGTCGTTGAGCCCCTCGAACAAGAGGTGATGCAGTGGCTCGAATCGCGCCACGCGGTGCGCTTCGCGCCCGAGCTGGCGCTGGAGCCGCGCGCGCTGCGCCAGGCGCTGTACAACGTGCGCGCCATCATCGTGCCGCCGAGTTGCGCGATCGACGCCCAGGCACTGCACTACGCGCCGGTGCTGCGCGCGGTGGGCCGGGTCAGCGCCGGCGCCGAGAATATCGACCTGGATGCCTGCGCGCGCGCCGGCGTCGAGGTGGTGCGCAGCCTCACGGCCAGCGCCCAGGCCGAGGCCGAGTTCATGATCGGCGCGCTGCTGTCGATGCTGCGCCGCGTGCCGGTGGTGGGCAGCGACGGCATGCTGGTCGGCCGCGAGCTCGGTGCCGCCACGGTGGGCCTGATCGGCATGCCGCCGGCGGCGCGCTCGATGTCGCAACTGCTCGGCGCCTTCGGCTCCAAGGTGGTGGGCTACGACCCCTCGCTGCACGCCAGCGACTCGGTGTGGGAGCGCTGGCGCGTGCGCCCCATGGGCCTGCGCGAGCTGCTCGAATGCGCCGACGCGGTGTGCGTGCAGCTGGCCTATTTCAGCCGCTACCAGGGCCTGCTCGGCGACCGCTTCCTGCCCTACTGCAAGCCCAACCAGGTGATCGTCAGCACGGCGCACTCGGCGCTGTTCGACGAGCGCGCGCTGGCCGACGTGCTCGCCAGCGGCCGCGTGGCCGCGGCGTGGTTCGACAGCCTGGAACCCGGTGCACTCGACAGCGGCCGGCCGCTGGCCGGCATCGGCACGCTGCAGGTCACGCCGCGCGTGGCCAGCACCACGCGCGAATCGCGCCTGCGCAGCGCCTGGGCGGTGGCGCGGCGCATCGACGAGCTGGTCGCGATCGCGCCGCAGCCGCAGCGCGACTTCAGGCCGACGGACCCAAGCGTGCCAGCTGATCTCGCAGACGGTCCCTTGTCGCCGTGAAGTCGGCGATGCGCTGACGCTCCTGCGCCACCACGGCCGCCGGCGCGCGCGCGACGAAGCTCTCGTTGGCGAGCTTGGCGGTGGCCTTGCCGATCTCGCCTTCCAGCCGCGCGATCTCCTTGCCGAGGCGCTCGGATTCCGCAGCGACGTCGATCTCCACGTGCAGCGCCAGGCGCGACGCGCCACGCACCACCACCGGCGCGGTGCGCGTGGCCTGCGCGAAGGCGGCCTCGTCGTCGAACACCTGCACTTCGCTGAGCTTGGCCAGCGCGGCCAGCAGCGGCGCGGCCTCGCGCAGGAAAACCTGGTCGCCGATGGCGCGCAGCGGCACGCGCTGCGCGGGCGACAGGCTCATCTCGCTGCGCAGCGCGCGGCAGGCGCCGGCCAGCTCCTTGAGCTTGCCCATCCACGCGTCGGCGGCGGCGTCGATGTTCTGCGGCTGCGCCTGCGGGTAGGGCGCGGCGACGATGCCGCGCGCATCGTGCTTGCCCGCCACCGGCGCGACCTTCTCCCACAGCTCGGCGGTGATGAAGGGCGTGATCGGGTGCAGCAGGCGCAGCGCCGCCTCCAGCACGCGGATCAGCGTGCGTCGCGTGGCGCGCTGCTGCTCAGGCGTGCCATTGGCGATCTGCACCTTGGCGATCTCGATGTACCAGTCGCAGTACTCGTCCCACACGAAGCTGTAGATCGCGTTGGCGACGTTGTCGAGGCGGTAGTCGGCGAAGCCCTGCGCCGCCGCGGCCTCGACGCGCTGCAGCTCGCCGATGATCCAGCGATCGGCCGGCGAGCGGCCTGCATCGCCTTCGGAACAGTCCTGCCCCTCGCAGTTCATCAGCACGAACTTGCTGGCGTTCCAGAGCTTGTTGCAGAAGTTGCGGTAGCCCTCGCAGCGCTTGCTGTCGAAGTTGATGTTGCGGCCCAGGCTCGCCAGCGAGGCGAAGGTGAAGCGCAGCGCGTCGGCGCCGAAGGCGGGAATGCCCTCGGGGAACTCCTTCTCGGTGTCCTTGCGCACGCGCGGCGCGGTCTCGGGGCGGCGCAGGCCGGTGGTGCGCTTGTCGAGCAATGCGGGAAGCGCGATGCCGTCGATCAGGTCGACCGGATCGAGCACGTTGCCTTCGCTCTTGCTCATCTTGCGGCCTTGCGCGTCGCGCACCAGGCCGTGGATGTAGACGTGGCGGAACGGCACCTGGCCGGTGAAGTGCACCGTCATCATGATCATCCGGGCGACCCAGAAGAAGATGATGTCGAAGCCGGTGACCAGCACCGACGAGGGCAGGAAGAGATCCTGCTCCACCGTCCTGGCCGGCCAGCCCAGCGTGGAGAAGGGCACCAGCGCCGAGGAGTACCAGGTGTCCAGCACGTCGGGGTCGCGCGTCAGCGGGCCGGCGTAGCCGTCGGCCGTGGCCTTGGCGCGTGCGTCCTCCTCGCTGCGTGCCACGTAGACCTGGCCGTCGATGCCGTACCAGGCCGGGATCTGGTGGCCCCACCAGAGCTGGCGCGAGATGCACCAGTCCTGGATGTTGTTCATCCACTGGTTGTAGGTGTTGACCCATT
>WBZV01001511.1_pt1 | contig 10370 bp, 9 predicted proteins | sample 5204221 | NCBI WGS metagenome assembly WBZV01 (sample SAMN12344360, study PRJNA552823) | activated sludge metagenome | biome: Activated sludge suspended growth; feature: Nitrification reactor; material: Wastewater; isolation source: activated sludge from nitrification reactor of wastewater treatment...
ACGACGGATTGAGTGGAGAGGGGCTGGGTGAGGAGGGACTGGCTCACGCTCATTCCCCGGTGAACTTCGGTGCGCGCTTTTCCATGAAGGCGGCCACGCCTTCGGCGTAATCCGGGCTCCAGCCCAACTCGCGCATGAAGCCGCCTTCGAAGGAGAGTTGCTGCTCCAGGGTGTGGCCAGGCGCAGCGTGCATGGCCTGGCGGGTCCGCACCAGGGCCTTGGTGGGCATCGCGGCCAGCTGGGCAGCCATGGCGTCCACCTTGACCGCAAACTCGGCGTCGTCATAGGCGGCCCAGATCAGGCCCCAGTCGGCGGCCTTCTCGGCGGGCAGCTTGTCAGCCAGCAGGGCCAGGCCCATGGCCCGGGCCATGCCGACGCGCTGGGGCAGGAACCAGGTGCCGCCCGTGTCCGGCACCAGGCCGATCTTGCTGAAGGCTTGCAGGAAGGAGGCCGACTTGCTGGCCACCACCAGATCACAGGCCAGGGCCACGCTGGCGCCGGCGCCGGCGGCGATCCCATTGACGGCCGCGATGGTGGGCACGCGCAGGTTCTGCAGGCGCAACACCAGGGGCTTGTAGTTCTTCTCGACCACGTTGCCGATGTCCGGCATGCCGCCGCTGGGGGTGCGGGCCATGTCCGGGTCGGCCAGATCCTGACCGGCGCAGAAGGCCCGGCCGGCGCCGGTCAACACCAGCACACGGACAGCCGGGTCGGCCTGGATGGCGTCGAGGGCGTCACGCAGCTCGGCATGCATCTCGCCGGTGAAGCTGTTGAGCTTGTCGGGGCGGTTGAGGGTCAGGCGAGCGACGCCCGCCTCCACCGTGAAGAGGATGTTCTTGTAGTCCATGGCGGGTCCTCAGGCGTGAAAGCGACGCTGCACAACGCGGAAGCGGTTGGCGACGAAGGCTGAATCCGCGTAGGACGCGTTGGCCGCCGGGTTGCCGCCGGTGCCGTGGTAGTCGGAGTAGGCCGCCGACTGATTGACGAAGACACCGCCGGTGAGGTTGATGGACAGGGCGACCTTGCTGCGCCAGGTGGCTTCGGTCATGGCGTCGATGACGCTCTGCTGGGTGGAATACACGCCGGCAGTGAGGGCGCCGTGGGTGCTGACGACCCGCTCGGACAGGGCGATGGCGGCGGCCGTGTCGGCCACCTTGACGATGAAGCTGATCGGGCCGAAGCGCTCTTCCATGTAGGCCTTTTCATCGGCGGCATCGCAGGCCAGCAGCACCGGGGTGCGCACCTTGGCAGCCGGGAACTCGGGGTTCTCCAGGGCGACGGAAGCCAGCACCACCTTGCCCAGCGCGCCGCTGTTGGCCAGCTCGATGCGCTCGGCGGTGTCGGCGGACTGGATCGCGCCCAGCACGGCGTGGGCCACTTCGGGCTTGGACAGGAAGCGCTCGATGGCCTTGGCCAGATCGGCGCAGAACTCGTCGTAGCTCCTGGGGCCGTCTTCTGTCTGGATGCCACCGGCTGGCACGAAGATGGCCTGGGAGGTGGTGCACATCTGGCCGGAGTACAGGGACAGGGTGAAGGCCAGGTTGCCCAGCATCGCCTTGTAGCTGTCGGTGGAGTCGATGACGATGTTGTTCACCCCGGCCAGCTCGGCATACACCTGGGCCTGACGGGCGTTGTCGATGAGCCACTGGCCGAACACGTTGCCGCCGGTGAAATCCACCGACTTGACCGCCGGGTGGGTGGCCAGGGCCTGGGTGGTGGCGCGCTTGTCGGTAACGCACAGGCTGACCAGATTGGGGTCGATGCCGTTCTCGGCCAGCACGGCGCGGACGGTGCGCACGGTGATGGCAGCCGGCAGGATGGCGTTGCTGTGGGGCTTGACGATCACCGCGTTGCCGGTGGACAGCGCCGCGAAGAGGCCCGGATAGGTGTTCCAGGTGGGGAAGGTGCCGCAGCCCACCACCAGGCCGATGCCGCGGCCGACGATCTGGAAGTGCTTCTTCATGACCAGGGCCGGGTTCTTGCCCTGGGGCTTTTCCCACACGGCCTCGGCGGGCACGAAGCTCTGTTCGCGCCAGGCGTAGGCCACGGCCTCGAGGCCGCGATCCTGGGCGTGGGGCGCGCCAGCCTGGAAGGCCATCATCCAGCCCTGGCCGGTGGTCATCATCACCGCGTGGGCCAGCTCGAAGCTCTGCTTGTTGAGGCGGTCGAGGATCTCCAGACAGATGCCGGTGCGACCATCGGCACCCACGGCCTGCCAGCCCTTCATGGCCTCGAGGCCGGCGGCGATCAAGGCTTCCGGATCACACACCGGATAGCTCACGTCCAGGGCCACGCCGTAGGGCGAGGACTCACCACCATGCCAGCCGCTCCGGCCCGGCTGACCCAGTTCGAACGGCTTGCCCAGATGGGCTTCGAAGGCGCGCTTGCCGTCATCGGGAGCCGTCTCGCCATAGAGCTTGGGGCTGGGCATCTCCGGGAAGGCCGACCAGTAGCTGCGGGTGGCGATGGCACCGAGGGCGCCCTCCAGGGTGGCGCGATGCTTCTCGAACAGGGGGTGAGTCATTGTCTTGTCTCCGGTTGGGTTTGTTCTCCTGATGCAAACGTTACAAAGACACATGATCTATGTCAATGCTACGTATCAAATAAATCTGTTAGAAAACTCATGAGTTCTACATTCCATAACTGATTTACAAATCAGAAATACAATATATATCATATAGTTAAATAGGTTTTATCACGAGTTTAGCGCTTACAAGGCGCACAGGAGAGAAGTTCAAAGTTTTCGGCAAGCGATCTTTTGCGATACATTTTTGTTGACGTTACAAATATTTTTGTATCACTATTTAGCTCACAAACCGCGACGGTTTGGAGCGTATAAAACACAACCGGAATCACACAAGGAGGAGTCATGGCCAGTCACAAGGAACGTTTTGCCGACAAGATGGAGTTCCCGCCGGAAACGCCGCAGCCCAACATCTATCCCCTGTCCTGGAACAGCAAGACCAGGAAGCTGCAGGAAGTCTGGGAAGCCGCCCTGCGTGAGAACTGGGACCCGGAGAAGCTCCCCTGGGACACCCTGGACGTGGACAGCTATAGCTGGGAAGAGCGTGAATCCATTGCCTACTGGTGGAGCCTCCTGTCGGTGTTCGACGCGTCCGCGCCCCCGGTTTTTGCCGAGGCGCTGATCAAGACCTACGAGGTCCATGAGGAAGACCCGGTGCGCAAGTGCTTCTTCTCGGTGACCCGGGACGAGCAGAACCACGAAATCATGTGCGGCCTGGCCATCACCAGGATGCTCGGCCACCCGGACCCGCTGACCTACGAACCCAAGACCGAGCTGGGCAAGCGCCTGCAGAAGAACGTGCGCTGGCTGTATTTCAACGGTGGCCGCTACTGGACCGGCTACAAGCAGGCCGTGCCCAAGTACGACCTGGCCGTGCTGTTCAGTTCCTTCCTGATGGGCGAGATCGCCGCCGCCACCATCTTCAAGCAGATGTTCGACAACTCCCGCGAAGCGGTCTTCAAGGAAGGCTTCAAGAACATCGGCCGTGACGAGGGCCGCCACATGGCCATCTGCATGGCCGTGATGGAGCGCGACTACCCGGGCCTCAAGGACGAGACCAAGGCCATCGTCACCAAGCAGATCCGCGCCGGCTACCTGTTCCTGTCGGCCGTGCTGTTCGAACCGCCGATGGAGTTCTGGGACCTGCCCGCCGACTTCATCGACAACCAGCGCGAAGCCGAAGAAGTGGCCCGCGGCGCCGGTTTCGGCATCCCCACCTACGAGGCCAAACTGCAGAACTGGAAGAACGCCATGATCAACCTGAAGGGCGTCCTTGACCGCTACAACATCCCCTTCCCGGCCATCCCCGAGGTGGGCATCACCGGCCAGGAGGTCAGCGACCTGGACATGGAAGACATCATCCCGGTGTTCTGAGCAGCCCGATAAAACCAGACTGTGGGGTCGAATTCATTCGATCCCACATAAATAACAGGAAGCCCCAATGTCCCGCATCATCATGCAACCCTCGGGCAAGTCGGTGGACTGCGCCTATGGCGACACCGTACTGATGGCCCTCGAGAAGGCCGGTTATGCCCTGCCCAACAACTGCCGTGCCGGCGCCTGCGGCGAATGCAAGGTCAAGGTCACCTCCGGTCAGTTCGACCAGGGCATGGTGCTCGACATGGCCTTGTCCCAGGAAGAGCGGCGCCAGGGCTATGGCCTGATGTGCATGGCCAAACCGATCTCCGATGAGCTGAGCATCGAATGGGGCACCGAGGACGCCCGGCCCAAGCTCTTTCCGCCCCGGGAGGACGCCCTTTTCGTCATCACCGACAAGCGCGGCGTCGCCGAGCGGGTGGTGGAGCTGCGCCTGCGCCCGGTGGGCCAGCCCATCCGCTACTGGCCCGGCCAGTACGTGACCCTCGGCAACCCGCGCGCCGACATTCCGGCCCGCGCCTACTCCATCTCCAACGCCCCGCGCCCCGACGGCGAGCTGGTACTGCAGGTGGCCCGCGCCGATGGCGGCGTGACCAGCAACTGGATTCACGACAGCCTGGGCGTGGGCGAGAGCGTCAAGGTGTCGGGCGCCTACGGCACCTTCATCGGCGACCCCGGCGTGGACACCCCCGTGCTATGCCTGGCCGCCGGCACGGGTCTGGCCCCCATCCTGGCCCTCACCGAAGCCGCCCTGCGGCGGGGCTTCCGCAAGCCGGTGACCCTGCTCTTCTCGGCCCGCGGCGATGCCGACGTATATGGCCGGGGCATGCTGGCCTGGTGGCGTACCAAGCACCGCAGCTTCGACTACAAGATCACCCTGACCCGGGAAAATCGAGACGGCTGCCTGGCTGGACGCATCGATGCGGTGTTGCCCGGGCTCTTCCCCGACCTGTCGAAACACACGGTCTTTGCGGCTGGCAGCCCGGCTTTTGTGGACAGTTGCGTGGCCACCGTAACGGCCCTCGGTGCCGTCCGGGAACGCATTCATACCGAAGGTTTCTTTGCCCAGCAGCAACCCGTGGTGGCCGATGCAGATCACCTTCTCACCTTCTGAACGGCGCCGGAGGCACGCTACCCAGAACGCCGGCGAGTCGCTACACTGCCGCGTTTCACGCCTGATTCACGCGGCAGATCAAGTGCTTCCCCCGATCCAGAAACGTCTCGACGACTTCCGCCAGCAGGGCCGCGTGCAGGCCGGCTCCCTCATCATCTCGGTTTTCGGTGACGCCGTGCTGCCCCGCGGCGGCCGGATCTGGCTGGGCAGCCTGATCCGCCTCCTGGAGCCCCTGGAGCTCAATGAACGCCTGATACGCACCTCGGTGTTCCGCCTCGCCAAGGAAGAATGGCTGCGCACCGAGCCTTCGGGCCGACGCACCGATTACCTGCTGACGCCCTCCGGCCAGCGCCGCTTCGAGGAAGCCTCCCGCCACATCTACGCCTCCAGCGCCCCCCAGTGGGACCGCCGCTGGCGCCTCATCGTGACGGTCGGCGAACTCAGCCCCAAGGAGCGCGAAGCCCTGCGCCGGGCCTTGTTCTGGCAGGGCTTCGGGGTCATTGGCGGAAACTTCTTCGTGCATCCCAGCGCCGATCTCTCGGCGGCCTTCGATGCCCTGATCGCCGAGGGCCTGGCCGACCTGCTGGGCAAACTCAAGCCGCTGCTGGCCGCCGACGCCCAGTTCGGCAACGCCGCCAATGATGTGGACATGGTGCACGGCGCCTGGAACCTGGAGCGCCTCGCCGGCATGTACGCCGAATTCGTCGAGCGCTACCAGCCGGTGCTGGCGCAACTGCGCGCCGACGTGCAAGTGGACATCGACGGTGAGAGCGCCTTCCTGCTGCGCACCCTGCTGATCCACGATTACCGCCGCCTGCTCCTGCGCGATCCGGAGCTGCCCGACGTGCTCCTCCCCGCCGAGTGGCCGGGCCAGAAGGCCCGCCTGCTGTGCAAGGAAGTCTACCGACGCCTGCTGCCTGCCTCCGAGAGCCATCTGGACACCCTCCTCCAACTGGCAAACGGCCAGACGCCGGAAGCCTCGCCCCTGCTCCTCGAACGCTTCCGCGAAGCCGACCCGTTGGCCTGACGCGCTGACCCAGTGCAGTGCCAGACGGCCCCGGCCCGTGAGGTCGAGTTCTTCGCCGGCCGCCGGGGCGACATCCTCACCAGTAATCCCTATCCCTGGCAGGCCCGTCGGGCGTGGAGAGCCTTACCTGTCGGGGTGAAAACGCTTTCCACGCTTGACGCCAACACAAGCCAATCAATTTGACCCCACGGCAGCTCAGGGGGTGTCATTCCTCCTTCTTGCGCAGCGCCACCAGCGGCACCACGTCAGGCATGTGGATGCGCTTGCGATCAGGCTCGACTTCAACCAGCGGATCGGTCTCCACCAGGGTGGCGAGGCAGCGGCGGGTCAGATCCTGGTAGGTCGCTGTCCCCTCCCCTTTCCAGCGGATCTCCTCGTCACTGAGTTCGCGGATCACCTTGGCCGGCATACCGGCGACCAGCACACGGGGCGGGATCTCCATCCCGGCCTTGACGAAGGCTGAAGCGGCAACGATGGACGATTCGCCGACGATGGCGTTGTCCATGATCACCGCGTTCATCCCCACCAGGGCATTGCGCCGGATGCGGCAGCCGTGCAGCACCGCACCATGGCCGATGTGGCCGTCTTCCTCCACCACCGTGTCGGTGCCGGGAAAACCGTGCATGACACAGGTATCCTGCAGATTGGCGCCGCGCTCGAGGATCAGGCGGCCAAAGTCACCACGCAGGCTGGCGCAGGGCCCCACGTAGCAATCGGGGCCGACGATCACGTCGCCGATGAGCACGGCGGACGGATGAACGTGGGCGCTGGGGTGGACCACCGGAACGATACCGTCGATGGCATAGACGCGCAGGCGTGTTGTCATGGTTTCCTGTCTCCTTGGCTTGACACTGGGTTTCTTATAATGAAATCTATTGTGCAATACGTAACAGACGCAACCTTACCCGAGAATTACCATCATGAGCGAAGAGCTGGAAGGCAAACACGGAGTCCAGTCCCTGGAAGTGGGCATGGGCATTCTCAAGGCGATGGTCGGTGGCAAGCGCTCGATGATGCTCAAGGACATCGCCGCCGCCGCCGAGATGCCGCCGTCCAAGGCACACCGCTATCTGGTCAGCCTGATCCGCGCCGGCCTCGTGGAGCAGGACCCCCTCACCTCCCGCTACAACCTGGGCCCCTTCGCGCTCAACATCGGGCTGGTGGCCATCGACCGCCTGGATCGGGTGCGGGTGGGCATGGCCGCCATTGCCGAGCTGCGCGACCAGATCAACGAAACCACCGCGCTGGCGGTGTGGGGTGACAGCGGCCCGGTGGTGGTGCGCTGGGAGCGGCCGCGCCGGGCAATCACCGTCAACGTGGTCACCGGCACCCGTCTCAGCCTGCTCAACTCTGCAGCCGGCCGCGTGTTTGCCACCTGGCTTCCGCGCAGCCAGGTGGAACCCCTGATCCTGAAGGAACTCTCCGGCAACAACCTGCCCCCCGGTGTGCACAGCCTGGACGACGCCCTGGCCCTGCTCGCCGAGGTGGAGCAACGAGGTGTCTCGGCCATCTCGGGCAACTATGCGGTGAAAGGCGTCGAGGCCGTGTCGGCCCCGGTGTTCAACTTCAAGAACGAACTCACCATGGCTCTGATCATCGTCGGCGTCGAAGGCTCCATCGACATGGGCCCGGACAGCCCGGTGATCGCCGAACTGAAGCGCGCCTCCCGCTCCCTCTCCCTGCGCCTGGGCTCCACCCGGGACAACGAACAGCCCGCCGCCACCGACTGACCCTGCCCCGATACTGCCCCGGGGCGTGAGGCCGCCTCCCGGGGCTGCGCTGTTCTCGGCCCGTCTTCAGTCCGCCCTGGCCTGCTCAGGCCACCGCATCCCTCTCCTGTTTTTCCATTCATCCGGATCAGGCCACGCCCCGTGGCGAGGTCTTGTCGCGGCCTGCCGATGCGCGTTTCTGCGCCCACGGCCAATTTGATACATATTTTTGTCTTGACTAGTGTTTTTGTATCATTTCTAATCTGCAGAATCGATTACAAAATACAGAACCCACCTCCAAGGCGCGGGTCATCCGTCCTACAACAATCACTACAGGAGACATCATGAACCACCGATGCGAGACCGACCGGGCAGGAGGGCAATGAACATGCTTGCCCAGTTCCTGCAATTCCTCTTCTCCGGGGTCACGGTGGGCGCCACCTATGCGCTGGCCGCCCTGGGTTTCACCCTGATCTACAACGCCAGCAACGTGATCAACTTCGCCCAGGGCGAGTTCATCATGCTCGGCGGCATGCTGGCGGTGTTCTTCGTGCAGTCCGGCCTGCCCCTGCCGGCGGCCCTGGTGCTGGCCATCCTGGTGCCGGCCGTGGTCGGGGTGCTGATTGAAAAGCTGGCCATCGAGCCGGTGAAGGGCGCCGAAACCGTCACCCTGATCATCATCACCATCGGCGCCTCCCTGGTGATCCGCGGCCTCACCGCGGTGATCTTCGGCAAAGGCACCCACAGCCTGCCGGCCTTCTCCGGCGATGAACCGATCCAGATCCTCGGTGCCACCCTGATGCCCCAGAGCCTGTGGGTGCTGGGCGTCACCGCCATCGTGGTGGTGGTGCTGTGGTACTTCTTCAACCGCACCCTGTCGGGCAAGGCCATGCTGGCCACCTCCTACAACCGGGTGGCGGCGGAGCTGGTGGGCATCAACACCAATGGCGTGCTGTTCATGAGCTTTGCCATGTCGGCAGCCCTGGGGGCCCTCGGCGGCATCCTGGTCACGCCGATCACCCTCACCTCCTACGACGCCGGGATCATGATGGGCCTCAAGGGCTTCGTCGCCGCAGTGCTCGGCGGTCTGGGCAATGGCCTGGGTGCGGTGGTGGGCGGCCTGCTGGTGGGCATCCTCGAATCCATGGGCGCCGGCTACCTGTCGTCGGCCTACAAGGACGCGATCCCCTTCGTGCTGATCCTCTTCATCCTCTTCTTCATGCCCCGCGGCCTGTTTGGCGCCCGGGTCACCGACCGGGTGTAAACATGCAGAAACGCGCCTACTTCGGGCTGTACATCGTCATCGCGATTCTTGCGCTGCTGCCGCTGGTGCTGCCCAACAGCTTCTACATGGACCTGGCGATCCGCATGGCCATCAACGCGGTCATCGTCCTCGGCCTCAACCTGCTGATCGGCTTTGCCGGTCAGATCAGCCTGGGCCACGCCGGTTTCCTGGGCATCGGAGCCTACGCTTCGGCGGTGCTGCCCACCCACTTCGGTTGGCATCCGCTGCTGGCCATGGGGGCCGGCGCTGCAGCCACCGGCCTGCTGGCCGCGCTGGTGGCCCGGCCGATCTTCAAGCTGAAGGGGAATTACCTGGCCATGGCCACCCTCGGCCTGGGCATCATCCTCAACATCGCCCTGCGCAACGAGGCCCAATGGACCGGCGGCCCCGACGGCATGCCGGTACCGGCCTTCGGCCTGTTCGGCTTCGAACTCAACAGTGACAAGCACTGGTACTGGGTGGTGGCGATCCTGCTGTCGGTGAGCGTGTGGGCATCCCTCAACCTCATCGACTCCCCCTTCGGCCGCGCCCTGCGTGCGCTGCACGGCTCGGAGGTCGCCTCCCGCGTGGTGGGTGTGGACGTGGTCCGCTACAAGGTCGCCATCTTCGTGCTGTCCGCGGTGTTTGCCAGCCTGATGGGCAGCATCACCGCCCATTACGTGGGCTTCGTCACCCCCAACCTGGCCGACTTCTTCCACTCCATCGAGCTGGTGACCATGGTGGTGATCGGCGGCATGGCCTCGGTTTATGGCTCCCTGGTCGGTGCCGTGCTGCTCACCGCCCTGCCCCAGGCCCTGGCCACCTTCGAAGGCTGGGAGACCGTGGTGTTCGGCGCCATCCTGATGATCTGCATGATCTTCCTGCCCAAGGGCCTGGTGCCCACGCTGGCAGCGAAGTTCGGCAAGGGGGAATAAGGGTGCCCCCACGCTCATTTTATTCGCTGCCCCCCAAGGGGGCGCAGGCCTCCTTCGGGGCGGCCCTTCAGGAGTCCTGACATGCCCCTCCTCGACGTCACCAACCTCTCCATCCACTTCGGCGGCGTGAAGGCCGTGCAGGATGTGAGCTTCAGCATCGACGCAGGCATCGTCTATGCCGTGATCGGCCCCAATGGCGCCGGCAAGACGACCCTGTTCAACCTCATCACCGGGGTCTACAAACCCACCCACGGCGAGATCCGCCTGGACGGCGAATCCATCGGTGGCAAGTCGCCGGACGAGCTGGCCCGCCGCGGTGTGGCGCGCACCTTCCAGAACCTGCAGATCTGCATGAACATGAGCGCCATCGAGAACGTGATGGTGGGTGCCCACCTGCGTCTCGACCGCAACCTGGTCAAG
>WBZV01001512.1_pt1 | contig 10353 bp, 27 predicted proteins | sample 5204221 | NCBI WGS metagenome assembly WBZV01 (sample SAMN12344360, study PRJNA552823) | activated sludge metagenome | biome: Activated sludge suspended growth; feature: Nitrification reactor; material: Wastewater; isolation source: activated sludge from nitrification reactor of wastewater...
ACACCATCCTCAGCGAACGGGATGAACTGCGGGATGTGGCGGTGCGGGGAGGCGGTCATCAGCTATCGATGCTCCGAACAAACTTCGACGACGCGCCCACACGTATCGATGTCGAACATTCCGATATGGCAGTCATCAAATGGAATGCCGAGCCGATCGGACAGCCACCTGTAAGCATTCCCGCGACTCATCTTTCGCTCGCCGTTGATACGCTTCCATAACGGATCAAACGCGGCGTGCGCCCGCATCTTTGCTTGGCGTAACTCCTTGTTGGCGAGACGGCCTAGCGGTGTCGACGTTCCTGGGTGGCATCCGACCCAAGCTTGGCATGGAACGCATGCCCACACCGGCCCGTAATCCCTCCCGCGGTAGAACTTGGCACTGCTTCGGTGCAGTGCCGCCTCTGCCCCGCAATACGGGCACACCGGTGCGCTCATGACCGTGGCCCGTGAGTTCGACGGTAGTGCGGATGCCTCCTGCGGACCATCTCTTTGTAGGCGTTCCACGCAATGTAATTTTCGTCGTTCCGCCATCGCAGCCCTTTGGGCCACACACGCGCTCTGCTCACGTTTCTCAACGCCAACAGATCGCCCGCGGACGAGAAACCCCCGTATCTTCTGCGGACCTCCTTAACGTATGCTACGTGCATCCGCACAATACTTCCTGTGCACCAATTTCCGCAACGGAACCACGCGTCCCGCAACGCCAGCAGGCCGCCGGGGCGGGGGCGGCGGGTCATCGGTACAAGCTCCTGCGCAAATGATGCCTGGTCAGAGCCCGATGTCCATGGTGGCTCCCGCTGATCGTCCAGCATCGAAGCTTCCCGAGTTTGCGGAGTAGGCGCGCGCGGGTCATCGCCCCGCCTCCTGCTCCGCGTCCAGGGCGGTACGGATGGTGTTCAGTGCCTCGGCATCCGTGCGACCCTCACCCTTTACCCACCGGCCACATGGGTGCGTGAACAGCCAGAACGTGTGCATCTCGCCGCCCTGACGGTAGTCGTTGTGGACGGCGACAGACCACCCAGCCTCCCGAATATCGCTCAGCGTCTCCGGCATCTCCGGGCCGGCATTAACGGACAACTTCTCGCGGCCAGCATTCCACCCGATTTCGAATGCCATTCGGCAGTCGTCAGGTAAATTCCCGTTCGGGCTTCCGTCGATAAGCCCCATTTCGTCGAAGCAATCGCTCCAGTCATCATCGCTTGGTCCGCCCGGCGTCACCGATACAGAGTCGGCGATCAGCGCGAGGATGCGATCGGTGCATTCATTAATGAAATCGATGCGCTTTTTGATAGATCGAGCGCCCCCATAGGCGGTGGCGAACTCGCTAATTTCAATGATCAGCAGCTCCCGCAAGTCCATCACTCGCCCTCTTTCCTCATGTTGTCGAGAACACGCTTGACGGAGGCGAACGCGTTCAGCAATTCCATGTCCTGAGACATGGCTTTGTGCTTGTCGCGGTACAGTGTGGGGTCAAGTACAGCGCCCAGGCTGTCTGCACGATTGGCGGCGTGAATCATTTCATTCAGTGGCATCCGTTGGATTTGCTGCGCCCACGCCCACAGCAACGAGAGCGTTGGCTCGTAGACATCGCGTAAGTCCATCACTCCTCTCCCTTCGTGCCGGAATCCTGGGCGATGGCGCGAACTTTTGTCCGCACCTCCATGGTACGAAACGTCCCGATCGCTTGTTGGTGCGCATTGATGATACGCTCATAGCCCATAGATTTGTCTTTTGCCTCGACAGCCTGCCTTTCTCTCCACTTGTTAACCTCTCGGCAGTGCCACTTAATCACCTCCTCCAGCGCCTCCCGCCGCGCTTCCGCTCGCGCCTCGGCCAGCGGGTCTGCCGCGCCGGATAGGGCCGCGTCGATGCGCCGGCATGCGGCATCCAGATGTTCTGGTACACCCTCCCAAGGGTCGAACGTGTCCAAGCATTTCAGGCGATTTCTTTCGATGCGAATATTCCGAGCCGAAACACAAAGGTCCTTCCGTGCCTCATCCAACTCCGCTCGCATCCGCTCTATCTCCGCGTCCTTCGCGTCTGGCGCGGCGTGGCGGAAGGCGAGCAGTTCGCGGGCCATCTTTCGCACCTCGTCCCATGGGGAAACCGCCGACAAAATTTCGTCATCAGCCAAGCGCTTGATTCGTTCGTCACTCAGTCGTTCAGTCATCGCTCACCTACGCCCTCCAGACACCGTGCGGCGCACATCGAAGACGATGCGGAACCGCGGCAGAATTTCGATCCGGAACCAGCCGAGGCGGAAGTTTAGCCGCATTGGCATTAATCCTCTCTACCCGCTGGCTCGCTATCGACACGCCCGCTGCCATAACGACGGATGATCTCGGATATCTGCTCGGCAGTCTTCATGGCAGCGGATACTCGCATAACCCCATCTCGATCAGTTCTTGTGCGAAGGTGATGGCTTGTCTCTTGGCACAGATGAGCGAATTAACCCACGTCCTAAAATTCTCATCTTCATAGATGCAATAAACGTTATCAATGGCGATGGATCCGCTCTTTGTTCGAACCGCCTCGCGCCTGATCTGCATTGGCGTGCCTCTTAGGGCTAGTATGCCTGGTCGGATGTTTATCCATTCCCATTTGGTCATTTGATCGCAATACATTTTCCGCTTGTGCGCATTGATCCAATGCTGCTTTACGCACGGATCGCGCTCGATCTCGTCATCACTCACTGCTCGGCCCTCCTTGCTCGATTCCAACCCAGCGCATGCGGGAGAACGTGTCGGACAGCACGAAGCTGTACCGCTGTAGGTACGCCCACGTTCCGGCGGCACGGGCCTGGCGCGCACGAGATTTCGCCATGCGGTACATGCGGAGGCGGCTCATCTGTCAATCCCATCTAGTCCCGCAATTCTGATGATCTTGGCCAAGCGCTCGCGATACTCTTTTAGCTCCAGCGCCATGCTCTGGACTTCTGGCCATCCGACCGTCATCGCTGACACGTGGTCTTGAGCGATCTGCTGCAGCCGGTCGTCACTGATACGGTCAGTCATTGGCTCAATCCTTGTTGGCGAGATGGCGGATCGCGCGAGCCGCATCGAGACACCCGCAACCCCAGTCGTTGGCAGTCTGCTCAGACCATCCCACTGCAGGGCGCAGCCCATCGATAGTTGCGGCGGCCTCTTCCAGCGCCTCGGCTCTGGCTTTCGCTATCGCCTTCGCGCGCTCTTTGGCAAACATCTCGATTGCGGCGACGTTGCAGCGGATGGTGAATGGGCCGTCTGGGTCTGGAGCGGCGTTGTGATTGCGGCCAGCATCATGTGCATCCATCGCATCGGCGATCAGCGTTTCGAGTTCGGCGTGGGGTTCGCGTGTTTCCGGATCATAGCCATAGTGCGACCACGGCTTGTACGACTCACCTTGTTCTGTCTTCTGTCCTGGTTCGCTGAAGCGGCTGTAGTCGTAGCGGATGCCGTCAGCGGTCATCCACGATTTATCGCCATCGTCAAATAGCACCAGAGTGGGAATGAGGTCTCCAGGGTACGAAGAAATGCGATCGACAACCCCTCTCATGCCGCTATAGATGGACACCACCGGATCGCCGACTCTCCACGGGCGATTGCGGAGGTTATATTTGCGCCGGATCCCGCTGAGACAGTGGACAGGGCATCCGTCTTCTGCGTGCCACAATTCATAGGCGCCATCGTGCACGACGCGTCTATGTCCATCCTTATCCGGATCATCAACCTTCAGCGGTTTCCCAACATCCGCCACAAGCGGCAGGTTCCAGTTTATCTTGGTCATCTCAAGCACACTCCGTCCGCTAGCGGAACATTTCGTTATATATTGCCCTAATCACAATTATAATAAACTCACTCAATATCGGAGACAGCACAAGCCACCAAGACCAGTCAATATTTCCTGTGAGTTTTAGTCCTATAAATAGCAGGGTAAGAAGGCCAATAAATGTTACCCCGTTATTTTGATTGTACGGTACATGATTCATCATCATCTCCATAATGCGGATGCGCGGGCCGGGCATGCATCCATCCGCCTGGTGTGCTGTCCTGCCGCTACGTTTCGCGTCACTCATGGCGCGCTACTCCCTGATCGACACAGGCCAGCATCCGAGGCGTTCCCATCGGCGCCGTGGGTGGTCGAAGCCCACGGCGCATCTTGGGAGAACAACTTAGCTCGGTAGCGCCTCCTCATTCACGACCGGTTGCAGATATCTGCAGCGGCCCCGGCTTGTTCCGGTGGCGACGGATGGATTCCGCCGCTTAATCAATCGTCTTTCTTGTCCGCGACGATTGAGCAGTTCGGACCGTATGCTTTCGACAAGTACTCGTTCCTGTCTTCGAGCGCGTTCCGGTCAATACCTGCTGCATCTTTGAAGTCCATTCCGAACCACAGCGGCCAGATGAAAAGCCCCGTCACGCCAGCGGCAACATTTTGGGCAACCTTCCACCCCTCCTCGCTGCTGAGGTCAGAAATTTTATCGTTGTTGGCGCTAATCTCAGCAGAGATAGCGGTGCAGCTAAGGTCTTTGTCTCCAGGCTGGACAAGATCAACTGGATGTGGGTCACGCCCAGCGCACGACGCCATAAGCAGAGCAGACAGAACAACACACGGAACACGCATCTGAAAATCACTCCAAAGGCTGACCAGCGGCGGCGAGGTACAATTCAAGATCATTATGATCTTCTGTCTCGCGTTCGCGTGCCCGCTTATCGCGGCGCATCTTTACTGCTTTTGAAAATGCGCGGACGTTGAATCCGTCGCTCTTGACCTCAGACTTCAGGTTCTTAACGTCGTCTTTAGCGGCATCGAGCGCATCTAGAACGCGATCCATGCGGTCCATAAACGTCACGAGCTTCTTCTCTGCGTCTGCCATTACGGGTTATCCGAACAAGAGTTGCGCGATGTATTCGATGACGATCGCGGCTACCGGCATCGCCAGCATCCATCCGACTACGTTGCGGATAATCATTGGCTGTTTATCCTTGCTTTCGGCGCGTGTGGATGCACTTCAGCATTGAGCCGCGACATGCTGTCACTTGCGGGCAGCCGACACAGCCGCCGATGGTGCGTGTGATTTGCTGGGTCATAACCCCTCCACCCCAATGCTTGAGAAATGCTTGCGCAGCGCATCTAGGTGCGCGACGTCATCGTCTGCGGTTCGGTTCTTGCGCGCCCAGTCGTAGGTCCTGATGTTCGCCTGGATCACGTCGGTCGGATTGCAGATCTCGGCCAACTCGATCAGCGTTGCGCGCCAGTCTCCGAGGCTGGAGACGAAGCGGGTTTCTCCGCCAGGCGCCGCGATCTCCCATCCGGTTTCCTTCGTCTTATTCCTGGCGGCGGCGTCGAAGCGTGTGGTTTTTGATGTTGGTGTGGTCGCTGGTTCGTTTGCGGTATCGGCACCGCCATTCTGGTGAATGCGCGGCTCGACATCCGCCCACAGGTCTTCGTTGTGCTCTCTGAGCGCCTGGATGGCGTCTTGGGATTTCGTCGCGCGCGCCTCGGCGGCCAATTCGGACACCGCTGCGGCGCGGTCGACGCCTTCGTAGATCACCTCGCCGAAGGCATCGAAGGCCGTGATGACTTCTTGGTCATTATCGCGGTGGCCCCCATGATCTGCGGGAGCGTCGACAACCTCAGCGTCGATCGCGTCGTCCGGCACGTTGAAATCAGATAACGTCGGACGCGGCGGAACCGGGCCGTTGCTCTCCGGGTACGATTCCTCCTCCCGGCGCAGAATGTCTTCGATGTCGGTGCTCATCGGCAGGCGCTTGGACAGCCGGCGCATCACCGTTTTGCGCGCCATCTCCTCCCACCACTGAACCCATGGGCCGTTATTCTTCGACCGACTGACGTTGCGTACCTTCTCGATCTGCGATTTCGTCATCACCTCGATATAGACGGCGCCATCTTTCGTCTTCGCGACCGCGTAGGCGCCAACGATCTCGCCACGGTCCCCGAACATCAGCGGCTCGTGCTCTAGATGCTCTCCGTCTCCGTCCACCCAGTAACGAAATGAATCGTTTCGATGAACGATTTGCGCGGATGTCGTAGAGACTTCGCCGGAATTCCGGATGCGCTTCAATATCCCGCCGATCATCGGCATGTACTGAACTGCGTTTCCGAATATGACGAGAGCGGCCTCACGCCCATCCGGCAAAAGACCGTCTTGTGCCGCCCTGACGCATGATCCGAATAGAGACTTTCTGTCTGCACCAAGCAGAGACGCGTTGCTCTGGATCGCCGTCATGGCGACGCGCTTGAACTTCTCGACATTGATGTGTGGCGGCAACGCCATACGGAACTCGCTGTCCATGTTGTCGAGTTGGCCGCGCACCTCTCGAATGACCGATGGGAGATTGTTGGCCATCACGCTACCTTCTCTTCGCTGTAGACGATGAACCCAGGGATATCGCGCGCACCCTTCCGGGCGTCAGCGCTCGCGAGCCTTTCGAGCGTCGCGATCAATTCTGGATTTCCCCAGTAGTGTTTTGTGGCGGCGCCAAAATTCGAGACCTCGGCGTGCCACGTTTCGCGGAGTGATGCCCGCCGGGCACCGCCAGACGCACTCGCCACCTGCGGGCGGGCGGATGCAGCCTTGTGGGCCGCAGCAGACGCCTCGGCTGCACGCTTTGCGGCCTGCTCCGCGACAATGGCGGCGGAGACGCCGGCTCGCTCCTCTGCGGCTTTCCTGGCGGCTTCTTCGGCCTCTTTCGCAAGCCGAAGAGCCTCAGCGCGTTGCGCTGCTTCCTCGGCCTTCAGGCGCGCCTTTTCTTTGTCGAGCCACCCCTTTAGCAGCTTCTGAATTGGCGCCTTGCACGCGGCGATCAGGGATGCTGGCTCGCGCCACTTATCATCGACGGACCTGCCGGCATCAAGGAACGGCTGTTTTTCGGCCTTCCGGGCGTCCTCGATCTGCTTTTCACGAGCGGTGAGTTTTCCGAGAAAGTCGCGGGCACGCTCGGCATCGTCCGAACGTTCGATTTCAGGAACGGCATCAATCCATTCATCGACGATCTGCACCAACTCCTGCGCCTCATGCAGGAATTCAGGAAGTTTACTGCTCTCCTCGGCTGCAGCGAGGCTGTTGTGCCCAATGGTGGGCGGCGTTGAATCCATTGTTATCTCCTCGGGCGGAAGTGTTCTGCCGGCATGTTCGCAAGATCGACCGGCTGTTTCGGATTGGCGGACGGCGTATCAGCTGCGTACATCCGCACCCATTCGGCATCCGCGATCAGGAAGCGATATTCGGGCTCTGATATCTCTGTTCCGCTGTGCCAGATGCGGAACACACCTGCTTTCGCTGGGTCTGGAGACGGAGTGCGGACGAGTTCCCCGTTGATCCGCGCTTCCCACAGGTAGCTGCGTTCTTCGAGGATTCCTCCGGTCTCTGGATCACTCGGAGGCCCATAGCTGATGCAAGCGCCAACGAACGGCCCGCCGCGCACAAGGCGCATCTTGAAAAAGCCGGGCTGCGGATCATCGATCTGACGGGCACTCATCGCCACACCGCCACCGCCACAGAAACCACCAGCGTGGCCCCGACGACGATCATTGCCCACGCTACGGTCGACCAGAACCCGTCTTGCTTGGCGTCGGCGTCTGGTTCTGGCTCGCAACCACGTCCTCGCGGCATGCGGACGACGTTGCTGCGGTCTGGGGTCACGCCGCCCTCCTGATGTTCTGCGCCGCGCGCCACGCGGTCATTGCTCGACGCCAGTTTTTCCAGAGATGCCTTCGCACGCATGCGGATGACTTAACTGTGATGGTGTATCTGTATTTTTTCATCCACTCGTGGTGTTGGCGGATGTCCGCCGCTGCAGCCTCGACTTGGGCGCGCAGGTATTCAAGATTGTGGGTCATCACTCAGCTCTCCTAATCCCGCGCTCGTTCGCGCATTTCCGCGCGGTCATGCATGCGTCGATGTGATCGATGAACGGTCCCGCAAGCCATGACCCCGTGCGCCAGCGCTCTCCATTCCACGACACGAGCGCGACACCCCAATTCGGACCACGCGGACGGACCGCGATGGCGATCTCGTCGGGATACGGATCGCGCGCAACCGCTGGTGGGTAGGGGCGGGATAGGCGCGCGGTGGTGAATTGGATGACTGCGCTCATGCTGCGTCCTCCTGAGCATCGATCAACTTCGCACGCCGCAGTTCGACGTCGGCGATCTTGTGCAGGCCTTCCCAACGGGTGGTGCTGTCGGTCAGCGGGATACAGAATTCGGCCGCCAGCTGCGCGATCAGCGCAAGATCGAAGAACGGCGGGAAGTCGAGTTCGTCGGGCCGCGCGATGTACGTCGTGGTAATCGGATCGGGGGCATCCGTTTCGACGCGGCGACCACGAATTCTGTATGGAATTATTCCGGTGTCCACCGAAAGCACTCGGATACAGTCGACCGGAAGCGGGAAGTCTCCCGTGCGCTGGTCTAGTACAAGCGTCGACTTGTCGGTCGCGAAACTCCACGGATGCGCCGACAGCAGTCCGTCGCGCACCGTCTGGTACAGACTGGCGGCAACCTCCGCTTCCACCGTTCCATCGTCGAACGAGGTGATGGTGTGGGCGCCGACCTTCAGCAACGCGCGCGAACAGAGTTCAATTGGAGTAAGCATCACCCGAGCTCCTGCGCCTGATTGAGAATGCAGTCGTCTGCGTGGCCGCTGCCATCGCTGTTGACGTGCCGAGAACAGATGGTGCACCATTGACCGATGCTGCCGACGCTATCCAGGCGGACAGCGAGTCTCTTAAGCTGATCGCGCAACTGTCTCGCTAGCCGCTCTGCTTTCTCGGCTCTGCGGAAAAGCTCTGTGGTTTGGTCGCTCATCTCCGTCACCCTTTTTCGTGATAGAGGCGCCGGAAGCCGTCGCGGACCTGCTCGACGATTGCCGGATCCTGATGCTTCCAGTACCGCGCGTCGCGCATCAGCTGCTTGAGGACGGCTTCGGTAAGAGGTGGATCGATTTCATTGCGATCCACCGGTGTCTTGGCGTCTTCGAAGGCAGAAAGGAATCCGAGTTCGACCTTTCCGGATTCGTTGCGGCGAACAGTCGCAGTTGCTGCGCCGTTTCCGCCGACGATCATGATCGTATCGCCAACTCGCAGCATGTCTGCCGCGCCGTTGAAGTAACCAGACGAATTAGTAATGTTTATTTCTCCGTTTATTACGTAGTGCCACAGCGTGAAGCCGTTCGAATAGGCGAGCACGCTGAGATCGTTGGAGCTGTAAGCCATCGCTTGAATTTCCTTAGCTTTCGAGGCAGCTCAGCGTGACGACGCCCGACCCGTCGATCAGGCACGCGCCTTGGCTCATCATGTTGTTGACGAAGTGCGCCGCCCGGTCACCGTGCCAGGTGATATCGGTCTTCACCTCGGCGCCGATCGCATGTCCGATCGCGGTCTTGTGGTACCAGAAGCACTTGCGGACATTGCCGCTCTTCGGCAGCCCGGAGTGCGGCAGCCACAGCGCACCCAGCCATTTCTTCGCCTGGGTGCCCTTCCACGGCAGGTCGTCCTCGCCGACATAGTCGGCGTTGGCAAACTCCTCGATGTTGAGCAGTTCGCTCCACTGCTTCCAGCCGACGACGGCAAACCGCTGACCGTCGTCTGGAACGTCAACTTCGCCCAGCATTTCGAACGCACTCAGGACCTTGGCCTTGGTGAGTCCGTCGGCGGCGGTGCCGGCAACGTTCGTAGAGGTGGCAAGCTGGGTGATGATCAGGTGATCGGTCTTGCGGCCCAGCGCGTAGGCACCGGCCTTGGCGACAACCTGCTGCTCGTTGATGTTGGTCTTCAGCTCATCCAGCCGATCCACCCAATCACCGGCATAGGTGTCGTTGAGCAGACACGGAATAGTAGAGAATCCGCGCTCTCCATTGCCAACCGGATTGAACGTCGTCTCGTGCCCAGCAATGCTGTCTTTCGTGCGCACGGTGTTGCGCAGCTTCGAGCCCATCTGCTGGTACTGGAGGTGGACTTCAGCCTCGAAGTTCTTGACGAACGAACGTTCGATATTCACGCTGTCTGGCATTATTTCTGCTCCTGAATCGTAACAGTGTTGTCTTTGTTCAGCCGTAGTCCGCTCTCCCGCAGCCTATTGCGCAATGCGCTTCTGGTTGAGAACAGCGAGCGCGATCCGAAGAGCTGTCTGACCGCTCTTGACCCGAGGATCTGCAGCACGCACCACTGGCCGGTGCGCGGGTCGATGTCGGATATCAGCTTCATGGCGTCACCATGCACACGGCCCAGAAACCGACTGCCAATGCCGCCAGCGCGACAAGATCGAGCGCTAGAAAGCGGCGCATCACCTAGCCTCCGTCAGAAGGCCAGCGACCTTGCGGCGCAGCAGGGCCATCGCCGCGCGTTTGTTC
>WBZV01001514.1_pt1 | contig 10333 bp, 8 predicted proteins | sample 5204221 | NCBI WGS metagenome assembly WBZV01 (sample SAMN12344360, study PRJNA552823) | activated sludge metagenome | biome: Activated sludge suspended growth; feature: Nitrification reactor; material: Wastewater; isolation source: activated sludge from nitrification reactor of wastewater treatment...
TAGAACACTACCGAATCAACGCCGTCATCGTCGAAGGCGACAGCTTCCATCGCCATGATCGGCTGGAAATGCAACGGCAATGCGAACAAGCTTACCGAGAGGGCCGCAATCTTAGTCACTTCGGTCCCGAGGGTAATCTGTTCGACCGCTTGGAAGCGCTGTTCATGGAGTATGGCGAGCGTGGCAGCGGACTGCGGCGCTATTACCTGCACAATAGGGAAGAGGCCGAGCGTTATGGCCAGGAGCCGGGAACGTTTTCGCCTTGGGTGCAATTACCACCCAGGACCGACCTGCTATTCTACGAAGGCTTGCATGGTGGGGTGGTGACCGACAAGGTGAATGTCGCCCGCTATGTGGATCTGTTGATCGGGGTGGTGCCGATCGTCAATCTGGAATGGATCCAGAAAATTCACCGCGATACCGCTGAGCGGGGCTACAGCGCCGAAGCGGTAACCGACGCCATTCTGCGGCGAATGTACGATTACACTCACTATATCGTGCCACAGTTTTCATGCACCGACATTAATTTTCAGCGGGTGCCCACGGTGGATACCTCCAACCCCTTCACCGCGCGCGATATTCCCACGCTGGATGAAAGCTTTGTGGTGATTCGTTTCAAGGACGCCCGCAAAACCCAACCGAATTTTCCCCACCTGATTCACATGATTCACGACTCATTCATGTCGCGCCGCAACACCATCGTGGTCCCGGGTGGCAAGATGGGCTTCGCCATGGAAATCATCCTTCAACCGTTGATCGAACGATTGGTTCGCCGGGAACTGTGAAGAAGGGCCCACTCAGGCGGTACGCACGTCCTTGCGGCTCGGTATGGATATGGTGATGCCGGCGATGCCGGCCAAGGTCATCACACCGCCAAAAGCCAGCTTCCAGGTCAGGATATCGCCCCACAGCAGCACCCCAAAGGCGACCGCCAGCACAGGGTTCAGCAGCAGTAGCGGTGTGGTGACCCCGACCGGATAACGGCCGAGCAGGTAATAGAGGATGCCGTGACCGATCAGGGATGCGCCCAAGGCGGAATAGACTGGCGCGGCCAGTTCCAGGGTGCTCGCCGTGCGCAGGGCGATCCACTGCCCCTGTTCGAACAACAGCGAGAGTAGCGCCAGTGCCGGAGTGGCGCACAACGCGATCCAGGCTTGCAGCGTGAACACGCCGACCCCGCGCAACCGTCGCATCTGGATGGTGGCAAGCGCCATCGCCGCCGCGCCAGCGGTGACCAGCAGCAGGGCATTGAGATGGTGGAATACCATCGGATCGAAGCCGATGACCAGCACACCGCCGAACGCTAGGGCGATACCGGTTACCCGCCGGGCATCCAGGGTTTCGCCCAACAGGAACAAGGCCAGCACGGTCGAAAACGGTACGTAAAGCTGGCTGGCGATGGCGACCGAGGCGATGTCACCGCTGGCTTCCAAACCGGCGAAAATCAGGCTGAAGTGCAGAATGCCCTGTACCAGGGCAATGCCAAGTACGCTACCCATTTGGCCTGGAATTCGGCGCAGAAACGGTAGCAGTAGCAGCAACAGGACGGCAAAACGCAGGCTGGTGAATAGGAAGGGCTGGAAGTGACTGACTCCCGCCTTGCCGGCGATGAAGTTGAACGCCCAGGCGGTGTTCGCGAGCAGCGCCAGCAGTAGATCTCCAGGCTGCATGCCGTAACGAGCTGGAGCGTCGTCGCCGAGCGACGGGTTCAGACTTCTTCCTCCCGCTGCCACCAGACCCTGGCGGCGTACAGGAATCGGGTATCCAGTTCCGCTGCCGCTTCAGCCGGCAGCGCGCCGGTGAGCCACCACCGTTCCTGTAATTGACGAGGATCGTAGAGCGCTTCGGTTTTGACGGCAGCACCGGCCAGCGAGGCCGACAAACGGGCGACCTGATACTCCATTCGCAGTGACGCAAACTCGGGTGGTGAGTCCACGCCAGCCACGATTTCCATGCAGACACACCAAGTTTGCTTGCGCTCCAGGTTATGCGCCAAGCGCGCGCGCGCGGCTTGTATTTGGTCGGGAGTACCCTCTAGAGCCTGACAGACGGCGTCGAAGCGCTGTTGTAGCGCCGCCGCCGGCTTCGCCGGCGGATCCGGCAGGGTCGCCCACTCCTGGCGGGCTGATGGGAGCAGGATATCGTCCCACTGGGTTTCCAACGCGGCTTCCAGTCGGCCGCATAGCTGGCCGCGTTGTTGCAGGTGCTGGAAGCTTTCCTGGACATCGGCCTGGCGCAGGAGTTTTGCCCGTTGGGCGAACTGCCGAACGGCTGTTTCGAAGCGTTGGTCGATCGCGCGTTGTTCGGTTCTGGGAATCGGTCCGATGATCTGCCACTCGTGTTGTACTGCCTGCAGTCGGGTGTTTGCCTGCGCCAGTTGCTCGCGGTCGATCAGGGCGAGCGACTCGATTTCTTCGCACAAGCCTAACTTGTGTGTCAAATTGGCTTGACGTTCGGCGTCGGCGGCTTGCTGTTCAGTGTGACGACGGGTAAATACCGCATCGCAGGCGGTGCGGAAAGCCTTCCACAACACTTGTTCTTGCCGGGAAGAGCCTTGCACGGTGGGTTGCCATTGAGCCTGAGCGAACTTGGCGGTTTCGACGGCAACGCGCAGATCGGGGTTGTCCGCCAGGTCCTGAACCTGTTGAATTAACTGTTGGCGCCGTGCCAGCTCACGTTGACGTTCGACGTCGAGGCGCGCGTCCAAGCGCCGCAGGATCTGTTGGAAACGCCGGTCGATGGCCTTGCGGTCGGCACGGTTGACCGGCCCGAGCTGATGCCATTGTTCGCGAGCACGACGGCACAGCCGATCGGCCTCGCGCCAGTCCACCTGTCGCCAGTCGGTTGCCGCCTCGAACTGTTCCAATTGCTCGCAAAGTGCCGCTTTCTGGTCGAAATTGTGCTGGCGCTCGCGGGTCTGGGCCTCGAAATAGGCTTGGCACGGGGCGTAGGCACGCTCGCAGGCGCTGTTGAAACGTTTCCATAGTCCCTTGGATGCACCGCCTTCGTGATGATCCAGTTCTTTCCAAGCCGTACGGACTTGTTGGATGCACTGGGCAATGTCGGCCGGATCGGCGTCAAGGTTAATTAGGTTCTCGGCGGTGACGCAAAGCTGCTCCCGAGCCTGGCTGGCACCCCAGCGCCGCCAGCCGCGCAGTTCGCCGATGCGCGCGGCGCAGGATTGCAACCGTTCCTCGATCGCCGCCATTTGTCCCCGGCTCAGGCCGATGTTGTGTTTGATCTGGTGGCGCACTTGTTCCTGCAGTTGGGTGGCCTGCTGCAATTCGCCATCCTCGACCGCCGTTTCGAGTTGGCCCACCCGATCCTGGATGTCTTGCCATTCCTGATCACGGTGTTGGGTCTGCCGCTGCTGGCGGGCGCGCAGTTTGTCGAGCAGGCCGTCGAAACGGCTTTGCAGATCGTTGGCGAGGACCGGCGACTCCGGTCGTTCCAGTCCTTCCCAGCGCTGCCGCAGCTGCTTCAGATCGATATCGCGCACTTCGCTGGGTTGCTGGAGCAATGTTTCGCCTTGCGCCAGCGTTTCGCGTAAGCGTTCGGTGCGAATATGGTTGCGCCGCAGGAGGCGTTCTTGTTCTTGGATGTCTTGAACCAGTTGTTGGAACCGCATTGTTTGCCGGCGGCTTTCGCTGTCTTGGGCGGGGCCGTGATGGGTCCAGGTGGTGGGTGCCTCGGTGGTGGCGTACCGGATCTCTGCGTCCAATTCTGAGTTGGATTCGCTGTGCTGGCGCAGTCGTTCCAGCAAGGATTCCAGCGTGGCGAGCAGTTCCAGCCGTTGAGTCCGACGGTTGGCGCTGGCTTGGCGCTCGGCCAGAAACCGACCGCGAGCTTGCGTGTAGCGTGTCTGGAGTTCGGGTGAAGCGTCGATTTCCTGCTCGCGCCATTCCTGTTCCAGTTTGGGAAACCGGCCCGCATTGAGGCCACTTTCGCCATCCCAGTTCAAATGTTCCATTTCGACGCACAGTCGCTCCAGGCTCAAGGCACGCGCCTGTTCAGTGTGCAGGGCATCCAAGCGTTCCCGTGCCCGGCGGTGCAGGCGCTTGTCGCGGTTACGGCTTTGGCGGGCGATCCGGTCGAGCAGTTCAGGATCTTGCACGCGTTCCAGCGCCGCCAGCCGCAGGTCTGGATAGGAATTCTGAGTGGCGATATCGGCCAGTGTGGGTTCCAGATCAATCCGTTCCAGCGCCGCCAGCCGCAATTCGGGTTCGACGGCCTGTTGCAGTAGGAATTCCACCAGGTTGACATCCGGGTCGCCCCGCAGCCGTTCCAAGCGGCTGGCCAGTGTCGGGCCACCGGCGGCTTTGCCCGCTAACAACGCATGGTAGCGCGCCTGGGCGGCATCCCGAAGGTCCGCGTCGGTATCCTCGTCGGCGATGCGGCGCAACAGGTCGAGATCGTCGAGTCGCTCCAGTGCGGCTCGGCGGACCGCCGGATCGGGGTCCCGCCGAGCCAGATCGAGCAATTTCGGATCGCTGCTGTCCAGATCCCGCAGAGACAGCTTGCGGGTTTCAGGGTTGGCTTGCTGCCACTTGGGTTTGAGGAAACGGCTCAGGATCATGAGGAGATTGATATGGCTCGGGGGTAGGGTGAAGCCCTGCCGGTTCGGGTGGGTTCGATCGATATCCGGCAGCTAATTTTGCCACCTACTTTAGCATACCGGCTCGGACTTGTTGCTGCGGTGCGAAGGTATTGCCGTGTCGCAACCCTACTTAAGGTCGGCGTGGCGCCGGATGTTGGCTTTAGGATGTTTGCACTACTTGCGCTTGCTACAGTGAAATCCACGGAAAGCGCAAAGTGAAATGATATTTAAGGCGATAGCCGATTAAGGAACATGTCATGAGCGAGCAGACCCACAAGAATGAGCCCGACTCCATGACCAGTCCGGTCAGGGCGGCGGTGGACAAGGCACAGCAGGAAACCGGCCATTTGGTGGATTCGCTGGTCAGGGAAGGCGAGAAGCTTCGCGATCAAGCATTGAAGATGACCGAAGAGAAGAGTGGCAAGATCAAGGGATGGGTTGGTGAGGCCCGTGGCCGGCTCGGAGATACCAAGGATAAGACGAGCAGTACACTGGATAGCCTGGAGCAATTGTTCGAGGAGCGGGTGGCGCGGGCGCTAACGCGATTAGGCGTGCCGACCCGCGATGAGTTGCAGGTTATCGCCAAGCGTTTGGAGGGTATTAATAAGCGTATTCAGGCCATCGCCAATAAGCGGAAAGTGGCCGTGATGACCGCCTGTACGGAGGGGGAGAAAGACGATCTTAAGATGATCAACGGCATCGGCCCGGCGCTGGAAGGCAAGTTGAACGCTGCTGGCTTTTGCGCTTATCGGCAGATCGCCAATCTGACCGATGCCGACGTCAATCGTTTGGAAGCCGAGGTGATCCACCTCAGGGGCCGGATTCACCGCGATGACTGGATCGGCCAGGCTAAGGCGTTACACGTTCGAAAATACGGGGACGAAGCGCTCTAGAGCTTGGTTCGACCGGGGCGCCGATCTTGGATGGAACAATCCGGTCTGCGTGAATCGGGCAGAATGGCGGGAACCAGGACTGCCCCACCATTGGGCTGGGGCAGTCGCATTTGACGGAACGAGATCAGGCGTTGAGGTCGGGAATGAGCCTGCTTTCCAGATGGGCGATCATGTCCTTAAGCATCAGCTTGCGCTTCTTCAATCGCTTCAATTCAAGCTCGTCGACGAGCGGGTCCTTGGCTAGGCGGGCGATCACATCGTCCAGATCGCGATGTTCTGTCCGCAGCTCGACGAGCCGGTGTTTGTAGTGTTCGATGTCACTGCTCTCCATTGTGGGATTCTCCGAAGCAGGGCGGGTTTTCTGTCAGGCGCGGCAAACCGGAACCGGGCAGGTTCCCGACGCGCGGCGCTGATTGTGGTCACAACCGGGGAGTCTAGTCCTACGCCGAACGACCGGCAAGGTGTCCGACTTGGCGCAACCGTGTTGATTTCAGGTAAAGTCAGCGCGCTGAACACGGTTTCCGAGGTGAAGGGGCGATGACGGTTGCGATCAAGAAACAGCAGGTCAATTTCAACAAACTTCAGAAGCGGTTGCGGCGGAGCGTCGGTCAGGCGATTCAGGATTTCAACATGATCGAGGACGGCGACCGAGTGATGGTCTGCCTGTCCGGCGGCAAGGACTCCTTTGTCATGCTCGACATCCTGCGCAAGCTGCGAGCGCGGGCGCCGGTGCGCTTCGAACTGGTCGCGGTCAATCTCGATCAGAAGCAGCCCGGTTTTCCCGAGCATGTGCTGCCGGAATATCTCCAAGACATCGGTGTGCCGTTCCATATCATCGAGCAGGATACCTACAGCGTGGTCAAGCGGGTGGTGCCGGAGGGAAAGACCACCTGCGGGTTGTGTTCGCGGTTGCGGCGCGGAGCCCTGTATACCTTCGCCAAAGAGCACGGCATGACTCGGATCGCGTTGGGTCATCACCGTGACGATATCCTGGAAACCCTGTTTTTGAACCTATTTCATGGCGGCAAACTCAAGGCCATGCCTCCCAAATTGCTGAGCGACGACGGGCGGCATGTCGTGATTCGGCCGTTGGCCTATTGCCGGGAGCGCGATCTGGCCGCCTACGCCGAGGCCCGGCAATTTCCGATCATTCCCTGCAACCTGTGCGGTTCACAACCCAATCTACAGCGCCAGGCGATCAAAGCCATGCTACGGCAGTGGGAAAAGCAATTTCCGGGACGGATCGAGAACCTGTTCGCCGCGCTGCGGAACGTGGCGTCTTCGCATCTGGCCGATACCGGCTTGTTCGATTTCGCTGGGTTGGGCGCGCGCAACGGCGGCCGGGTACCGGAGTGGTTGCCCGGCGGAGGCGATGAGGTCGCGGAATGGAATGCGGAGGAAACAGAGGCGTTATTGGTCAAGAGGAGCGCGAAACCGCGCGTCAATGAAGTACGACTGCCTTTGCCGACCCTGCGGCGAGTTTGACGCTGTTTGAAATTCGCTGCTATGTTTCACTGATTATGACACGCCGGCTTGGCCTGATCGCATTCTTCCCGCCCCGTTAGCCGGTTCCACACAAGGAGATTACCCCCTATGAAGCAGCAATTGTTGGCGTTGGTCGCGGCGCTCGGTCTGGCCGTGAGCGGCGTAACCGCACAGGCGGCCGATACCGTCAAGATCGGCCTGATGGCGCCGTTGACCGGATCCTGGGCTAGCGAGGGCCAGGGCATGAAGAAGATTGTCGAACTGCTGGCCGAACAGCAAAATGCCAAGGGCGGTGTGTTGGGCAAGCAAATCGAGGTAGTGACCGAGGATGACGGCGGCGACCCACGCACCGCCTCTTTGGCCGCGCAACGCCTGACCACTCGGGGTGTGGTGGCGGTGGTCGGTACCTACGGTTCTTCGGTGACCGAAGCCAGCCAGGCGATTTACGATGAAGTCGGGTTACCCCAAATCGCCAACGGTTCCACCGCTATCCGCTTGACCGAAAAAGGCTTCAAGCATTTCTTCCGTACCGCGCCGCGCGACGACGAGCAGGGTCGCATGGCGGCGCGGACCATCGACAAGCTGGGTTTCAAGAAGGTCGCCATCCTGCATGACAATACCTCCTATGCCAAGGGTTTGGCGGATGAAGCCAATGCACTGCTGAAGAGTCAAGGTGCGGAGGTGGTGTTTTTCGATGCGCTGACTCCCGGTGAACGCGATTACACCGCTATTTTGACCAAGCTGAAGGGCGCCGATCCCGACGTGGTGCTGTTTACCGGTTACTATCCCGAAGCCGGCCTGCTGCTGCGACAGAAGAAGGACATGAACTGGAAGGTGCCGTTTTTGGGCGGCGACGCCACCAATAATGTCGATCTGGTCAAGATCGCCGGCAAGGAGGCCGCCGAAGGTTTCTACTTCCTCAGTCCACCGCAGCCGCAGGATCTGGATGCGCCAGACGCAGCGGCATTTCTGGCCGATTATCAGAAAAAATATAATGACTTGCCTCCCTCGATTTGGGCAGTGCTGGCCGGGGACGGTTTTCGGGTGATGGTGGCCGGCATCGCCGGTGCCAAGTCCACCAATGGCGACAAGATCGCCGAATACCTGCATAGGGATCTCAAGAATTATCCAGGCTTGAGTGGGCCGATCTCCTTCGACGCCAAGGGCGACCGCGAGGGCGAGGTGTACCGGGTCTACCAGGTGGATGCCGAAGGTAATTTCGTGTTGCAGAAACTATAAGTCTCTGTCGCGTGGTTCCTTCCCAGCTTGGAGGGACCCGCCACGACCGCGCGAATAGTTGTCGTCATTGCGACGTTCCCTGTTCTCCAACCTGAATCCCCAGTGACCTCGTGGAAGAATTTTTCCAGCAACTCACCAATGGTCTCGCCGTGGGCGGCATCTATGCCCTGATCGCTTTGGGCTACACCATGGTTTACGGTGTGCTCAAACTGATTAACTTCGCCCATGGTGACCTGTTCACCTACGGGGCCTACCTGGGGTTGACTCTGCTGACTTCGCTGGCACTTACCGATCGCTTGGGTTTCGCCCTGGGCGTGCTGGTGCTGGTGCTGGTACTGATGGTGATGGGGTTGGTGGCGGTCCTCGGCGCGATTCTGGAGCGGACCGCGTATCGTCCCTTGCGGGAATCGCCCCGTTTGTCGGCGGTGGTGTCGGCGTTGGGTGCGTCGATCTTCCTGCAAAATGCATTGATGCTGCTTTACGGCGCGCGTTTCCAGGTCTATCCGGACAACATCCTGCCCACCGCCACGCTGAATGTATTCGGCTTGTACCTGCCGTTGATGCGGGTGCTGATCGTATTGGCCTCGGTGCTGATGATGGCCGCGTTGTACCTGTTCATCCAGAAGACCCGGATCGGCGCCGCCATTCGTGCGGCGGCGATCGATCAGGGCGCGGCGCGGCTGATGGGTATTGATGTGAACCGGGTGATCCTGCTGGTATTCTTGCTGGGTCCGGCGCTGGGTGGCGCCGCCGGGTTGATGGTGGGGCTGTACTACGGCCAGATCAATTTCACCATGGGTTGGGTCTACGGTATGAAGGCTTTCACCGCCGCGATTCTGGGCGGTATCGGCAACATCCCCGGCGCGATGGTGGGTGGACTGTTGCTGGGTGTGATCGAAGCGCTCGGCGCGGCCTATATTTCCATCGCTTGGAAGGATGCCATCGCTTTCTTGGTATTGATCCTGATCCTGATCGTTCGTCCCACCGGTTTGCTGGGCGAACGGGTGGCGGACAAGATATGAAAGGGATAGGGGGGCGGAGCATGGCGGATAAAGCCGATGAAATACGGTAAGCCGTTCGCCGTCGTGCTGGTCGCCGCGCTATTGGCCGCCGCGCCGCTGTTTCTCAACGCCTACCAGGTGGACGTACTCAACAGCATCGGTCTGTACGGACTGCTGGCGCTGGGTCTCAACCTCATTCTGGGTGAGGCTGGCTTGTTCAATATGGGCCATGCCGCCTTTTACGCGGTGGGCGCCTATACCGCCGCCATTCTGAACACTCGCTATCAGATTCCGATCTTGTGGACCTTGCCGCTGAGCGGTTTGGCCGCCGGTCTGTTTGCGCTGGCGGTGGCGCGGCCGGTGGTGCATCTGCGTGGCGATTACCTGCTGATTGTCACCATCGGCGTCGGCGAAATCGTGCGCATTGCCCTGGTGAACGACATCTTCGGCATGACCGGCGGCGCCAACGGCATTTTCGGCATCAGCCGCCCCCAACTATTCGGTATCGTCATCCGCCGGCCGCAGGAGTTTTTCTACCTGATTTGGGGTTGTGTGGCGCTGACCATTTTTCTGTTTCTGCGGTTGAAGCAGTCACGGTTCGGACGGGCGCTCAACTACCTGCGTGAGGACGAGGTGGCGGCGGAGGGCAGTGGCATCAACACTGCGTACTACAAGCTGGCCGCATTTGGCCTAGGCGCGGCTTGGGCGGGCATGGCTGGTACCCTATTCGCGGCCAAAATGACCATCATTTCCCCGGAGTCGTTCAATTTCTGGGAATCGGTGGTGCTGTTTATGATCGTGATTCTCGGCGGAGCGGGCAATATCATCGGTGTCCTACTGGCGGCTTTCCTGGTTGTCGGCTTGCCGGAATTGTTCCGGGAGTTCGCCAGCGCCCGAATGTTGGTGTTCGGTCTGGTGATGGTCGTGATGATGGTGTTCCGACCGCAGGGTTTGTTGCCGGCGAGGGGAGGGCGATTTTCACCGATAACCCTGGCTAGGGGGCGTGGATGATGGGGGCGCCCTCTGTTGTATCCGGTCGGCCGGCCGCCATTGTAACGCCGTTACTGACGCTCCAGGGGTTGACCAAAACTTTTGGTGGTCTGACGGCTGTCGATGCG
>WBZV01001515.1_pt1 | contig 10333 bp, 5 predicted proteins | sample 5204221 | NCBI WGS metagenome assembly WBZV01 (sample SAMN12344360, study PRJNA552823) | activated sludge metagenome | biome: Activated sludge suspended growth; feature: Nitrification reactor; material: Wastewater; isolation source: activated sludge from nitrification reactor of wastewater treatment...
GCCCGTCTCAGCCAGCCCCACAGCATAGTCGAACAGGTCAAACTGCTGCGCGCCGCTGATGGGGAAGCCATCAATAAAGAAGGCCGGCGTGCCGTTGACGCCCAGAGCGAAGCCCTCGTCCTGATTGGCCTGGATAGCGGCGTCGTAGCGGCCGTCGGCCAAACAAGCGGCGAAGGCGTCACCGTCGAGGTTCAGTTCGGCGGCCATGCCGGCGAAGATGTCGCTAAGCGTGGCGTCCTGTCCACTCCACTCCGCCTGCCGGGCAAAGAGCGCGTCGTGCATCGGCCAATAAGCGTCCTGCTCCCCGGCGCAACGGGCCGCCACAGCCGCCGCCCGCGCCTGGGGATGAATGGTGTCGAGGGGAAAGTCCTTAATGACGTATCGCACCCGCCCCGTCTCGATCATCTCGGTCAGCATTCGGGGAAAAGTCTCGGCGGCGTGGCGGGCGCAGTAGGGGCACTGGTAGTCGGTGTACTCGACGATGGTCACGCCGGCCGTATCATCGCCCAGTGTGGCGGCGACGTTGTCCATGACGATGGTTGCCGGCGTGGGGGCGACGGCCGGGGCCGACGGCTCGGCCGGCTCGGCGGCGGCAATCGCCTCGCCGGAAGCGGCGGCGGCGATGGCCTGGTTGAACGTCTCCAGTGGGTAGGCCCCGGCAATGAGCTGGTCGTTGACGAAGAAGCTGGGCGTGCTGTCCACCCCGCGGCTCAGGCCCAGCTCCTGATCGGCGGCGATGGCCTCCGCGTAGCGATCCTCATCGAGACAGGAACCAAAAGCTGCCTCGTCAAGCCCCATCTCGGCGGCGTAGGCGCGGAAGACGTCGGCCGCGCCGTCGTTGGCCCAGACGTCAATGTCGGCAAAGAGCCGGTCGTGCATGGCCCAATAGGCCGCCGCGCCCTCTTCGCCGGCGCAGCGGGCGGCGTTGGCCGCCGCTGCCGCCTGGGGATGGATGCTACTCAACGGAAAGTCGTAGAAGACGAAGAGCATGTCCCCGCCGGCTACCTGACCGGCCAGCAAACTCGGCAACGTCTCCTCGCTGAACTGGCCGCAATAGGGGCACTGGAAGTCGGAGAAGGCCTCCATCACCACCGGCGCGTCAAGCCGGCCGCGGTATGGGCGGCCGTCAGCGTTGAAGCCGACGGGGATGCCGTTGGCGTCGGTTTCGCCGGCTGCGTCGGTCGCGGCGGGGGCGGCTGTCGGCGCGTCCGTGGCCGGGCCGGCCACCGCCGTGCCGCCCAAAAAGGGAATGTCGGCCGGCGCGCTGGAGTCGGTGGCGCTCGGCGCGGTACAGGCCGCTAGTCCGGCCAACAAAGCAAACAGGAAAAGGAGAAACAAGAGGGTTTTCGACTGAGTCATCGCTGTCATCCATAGCATCTGCCCGGTGAAGCACCATCGGGCAGCAAATTGGGAAAATGATGAGGATAAGTGAAGTATACCCCGTGTCGCGGGCCAGGCGGCCGGCAGGTGATGACTCTTAGCAAATCATCATCGGTCGCCTTCATGGCCGAACTGTGCTAGACTAACCTATTGAGTATCTCACGGCAACAATCCATCGCCGGTAAAGACTATATCCGATCGTAAGGAAACTACTTGCTGATGCGTAAGCTGCTCATCTTATTCCTGCTGGCCGGCCTGCTGGCCGGCTGCCGGCAGGACGACAATACCCTAAACAGTACGCCCTCGATTGCCGAGGCCACGTCCGTTAACTCCGACGCGACGCCGGAAACCGGCGCGGCGGCCGAAGCCACGCCCGCGCCGACCGACACCCCCGCGTTGCCCCCGACGCCCACGGCCACGCCCCTGCCACCCAAAGACCTCGTCGTCTGCGTGGGCGCGGAGCCGGCCGACCTCTACCTCTATGGCGATGACTCCATCGCCGCCACGGCCATCCGTCACGCCCTCTACGAGTCGCCTGTCACCTCGCTGGGCTATGAATATCAGGCGCTGGCCCTGGAGAAGCTGCCCAGTCTGGCCGACGGCGATGCGCTGGTGCAAACTGTCGAAGTGACCGAGGGCGACCTGGTCATCACCGCCGCGGGCGAACTGGCCCCGCTGGGCCAGGGCACGACGGTCATTGACACCGCCGGGCAGCCGGTCATCTACGACGGCCAGCCCATCGCCATGTCGCAGTTGGTTGTGAACTATACGCTTCGCCCGCTGATTTGGTCCGACGGCACGCCGGTGACGGCCGATGACTCCGTCTTCAGCTTCGAGGTGGCCCGCGACCGCACCACGCCGCGCCACGACACGCAGGCGCGCTACACCGCCACCTATGAGGCCACCGGCGAGCGCAGCGTGCGCTGGACAGGCCTGCCCGGCTATCTTGACCCGGCCTTTATGACCCACGTCTGGCCGCCCTTGCCGCGCCACCAGTTGGGCGACTTCGCCCCGGCCGAACTGCCGGCGCTGGTCGAGGCCGCCCGCGCGCCATTGAGCTACGGCGCGTTCGTCGTCGAAAGCTGGACGCCCGGCGAAAGCATCCGCCTCGTGCCCAACCCGGCCTACTATCGCGCCGCCGAGGGGCTGCCCCATCTAACCTCGCTGACCTTCCGCTTTCTGGCCCAGCGGTCACGCGGGCTGCCCGACGGCTATGAGGGCTGCCACGTGCTGACCAGTGATGTGCTGCCCTTTGACGCCCTGCCGGCGGTGGACGCGGCGACCGAAGAGGGCGAACTGGTCGAGTACGTCGCCTCGGCCGGCGTCATCGAGCAGATCATCTTCGGCATTGACCCCAGCGCCGCCTTTGAGGAGACGCACACGCTCTGGTTTGCCGACACGCGCGTGCGCCAGGCCGTGGCCCAGTGCATTGACCGGCAGGCGTTGGCCGACGAGTTCACCAACGGCCGGGCGACAGTGATGGACACCTTCGTTCCTCCTGACCACGCCCTCCTGCCCGCCGACTTGTCACAATGGCCTTTCGACCCGGCAGCGGCCAACGCCCTGCTGGACGAGGCCGGCCTATTAGACGCCAACGGCGATGGCGTGCGCGAAGCCATCGGCGCGACTCGCCCCTTCTCCGTCACGCTGGGCACGGTGGCCGGCGACCCACTGCGCGAGGAGTTAAACGTTCGCGTGCGCGACAATCTGGCCGCCTGCGGCATCCAGGTCAACCCCTACACGCTGGATGCCGGGACGTGGTTTGCGCCGGGGCCAAGCGGCACGGTCTTCGGCCGCAAGTTCGACCTGGCCCAATTCGCCTGGCTCAGCCGCATCCAACCCAACTGCGGCCTCTACCTGACGGCTAACATCCCCGGCCCGCTCGACCAGGGCTTCAACGGCTGGAGTGGGGTCAACGTCGCCGGCTGGTCAAACGAGGCCTACGACGCCGCCTGCAACCGCGCCCTGTCGCTGCTGCCCGGCCAGGACGGGTACGTCGAGGCCCACCAGGAGGCCATGCGCATCTTCGCCGCCGACTTACCTGCCGTGCCCCTTTTCAGCCGGTTGCGGCTGGCGGCCACGACGCCCGACGTGCTCAACTTCCGCCTCGACCCGTCGCAGCCGTCGGAACTGTGGAACGCCTTCGAACTGGATATGACGGTGGGAGGCCCCTAGACGTGGACGATAGCCTGCGCGGCGAAGAACGCATCCTGATCGTCGGCCTGGGCAACCCTGGTCGCGCCCACGCCTTTAACCGGCACAACGTCGGCTTCATGGCGGTGGACAAGCTGGCCCTGCGCGCCGGCATCGAATTGCGCCGCGTGCAGAGCAAAGCCATCATCGGCAGCGGCCAGGTGGCTGACCGGCCGGTCATCCTGGTCAAGCCGCAGACGTTCATGAACCTGAGCGGCGAGGCGGTTGGGACGCTGGCCGGCTATTATCGCATCCCGCCGGCGGCTATCCTGGTCGTCTACGACGAACTCGACATCCCGTTTGGCGTCATCCGGCTGCGCGAGAAGGGCGGCGCGGGCGGCCACAACGGCATGCGATCCATCATCCAACACCTGGGCAACGACTTTCCCCGGCTGCGGCTGGGCATCGGCCGCCCGCCGGGGCGCATGGATGCGGCGGCCTACGTACTGCAAGACTTTGGCCGCGACGAGTTGCCGCTGGTCAGCGATATGTTGACAACGGCCGGCGAGGCCATCGAATCGTTTGTCCGCCACGGCATCAACCTGACCATGACACGCTACAACGGGCCGGTGGAGGGAACCAGGCAAGAGTAGAGCAGAAACCAGGTTTCTCAGAGAAACCCGGTTTCTAAAGAGAGAAGCATGAACGTCTCCGGACTGCTCGACCTGTTCGATCAGATTCCCGCCTTCGGGCAATTGACCGCCGCGTTGGGCAGCGACGAGGGCGGCCCGCTGTTGCCGCTCGACTTGCCGCGCGGCGCACGCGCGCCGGTTGTGGCCCAGCTCTACCGACGGTTGGCTGTCCCGGCCCGCGCCCCCGTCTTGCTGCTGACCGCCCGCGTGGATACGGCCACGCTGTGGCACCAGGCCCTGGAGACGTGGCTGCCCGCCGGCAGTCGTCTGCATCGCCTGCCGGAGCCGACACCCCTGCCCTATGACCGTGGGCCGTGGAGCGACCGCACCCGCGCCGGGCGGTTGGCGGTGCTGGCCGACCTCATCGCCGGGCAACACCCCCTGGTTCCCGCGGCCAATACGCCGCCGCTCGTCGTCGCTTCGGCCCGTGCCTTCCTCCAAAAAACGTTGCCCAAGCGGCGCTTTATTGCCAGCACGCGCGTGTTGCGCGTTGGCCAGACGCTTGACTTGGACAAGAGCCTGGCCGGCTGGCTGGAGATCGGCTATGAGCCGGTCAGCGTCGTCGAGGCCGCCGGCCAGTTCAGCCGGCGTGGCGGTATTCTCGACATCTTCCCCATCGCCGCGGCGCAGCCTGTACGCATTGAGTTGTTCGGCGACGAAGTGGACACGATGCGCGCCTTCGATCCGACAACGCAACGCTCCATTGCCCCGGCCGACGGGCAGAGCGGGCCGCAGAGTGTCGTCATCACCCCGGCGCGCGAGGCACTGCCCGGCGCGGCGCGCGACTTCGCCGAGGTGTGGGCCGACGAGCCGCTGCCGGCCGAGGACAGCCTGCCGTCGTGGCGCGATGACCTGGCCGATCTGCGAGCCGGCCGCCCCTTCGCCAATCTGGAGTACTATCTGCCCCTCATCTACTCGCGTCCGGCAACACTGCTCGATTATCTGTCGCCGGCGGGGCTGGTCATCGTTGACGATAGCGAGGAGTTCCACGCCGTGGCCGGGGAGCTGGCCGCCCATGCCCGCCAGGTGGCCGAGGAACAAGCCGCGCTGCCGCCCGGCTATCCCAGCCCGCTCTACACGTGGGACGAGATTAAGTCGGAGTTGGGTTGGTGGCGGCCGTTGGTGTTGGGCGACGGGATAGACCCTCTCCCTAACCCTCTCCCGGGGGGCGAGGGGAGGCGATCCCCCTCCCTGTGGGAGGGGCAAGGGGAGGGCGAGCCGCGCTACATTGATCTGGCCGAAGCCTTCGACCCCGGCCCGCGCTATGGCGGCCAGGTTCGCCCGCTGCTCAATCAGCTCAAACAGTCGCAGCGCGAGGGAGAGCGCGTCGTTGTCTTCAGCCGCCAGGCCCCCCGGCTGGCCGAGCTATGGACGGGCGAGGGCGGCCGCCTCATCCGCACCCTGGAGCCATTGACCCAGGCCGGCACGTCCGACACGATAGACCCGGTCGTGACCGCCATTGACGCCGGCACGGGCCGTCTGGGAACCGTGCCACTGAGCGATCTGCCCGACGTGCCGCCCGACGGCAGCCTGACTTTCGTCCACGGCAGCCTGGCCGATGGCTTCAGCCTGGTGCGGCGCGAAGACAACCGCGTGCTGCTACACCTGCTGACCGATGCCGAGATCTTTGGCTGGAGCCGCCCCGCGCCACGCCGCCAGCGCGCCGCCCGCCCGGCCGCGCCGGAAACGTACTTCGCCGACATCAAGCAGGGGGATTACGTCGTCCATCTGGATTACGGTATCGGCAAGTTCGAGGGACTAGTGGTGCGCAATCTGGGCGGCATGGAGCGCGAGTACCTGCTGGTGCAATACGCCAACGGCGACACGCTCTACGTGCCCGTCCATCACGCCGACCGGCTGGGCAAGTGGATTGGCCCCGACGACGCCGACCCGGCGCTCAACCGGCTGGGCGAGCGCAGTTGGACGCAGGCCAAGGCCGCCGCCCAACGCGCTGCCGATGAACTGGCCGAGGAGTTGCTGGAACTCTACGCCGCCCGCGAAACCATCCCCGGCCACGCCTTCCCGCCCGACAGCGATTGGCAGGCCGAACTGGAAGCCGCCTTCCCTTACCGCGAGACGGAAGACCAGTTGCGCGTCATCACCGAGGTTAAGGATGACATGGAGCGGGCCAACCCCATGGATCGCCTCATCTGTGGCGACGTCGGCTATGGCAAGACCGAGGTCGCCCTGCGCGCGGCGTTCAAGGCGGTCATGGACGGCAAGCAGGTGGCCATGCTCGTGCCCACGACCATCCTGGCCCAACAGCACTTCACCACCTTCCGCGAGCGGCTGCGCCCGTTCCCGGTGACAGTCGAGATGTTGTCGCGCTTCCGCACGGCCACGCAGCAGCGGCGCATCGTCCAGCAATTGCGCGCCGGGGGCGTGGACATCCTCATCGGCACTCACCGTCTGCTGTCCGACGACATCTCTTTCAAAGACCTGGGGCTGGTCATCATTGACGAGGAACAGCGCTTTGGCGTGGCCGACAAGGAACGGCTGAAACAGTGGCGCACCGAAGTGGACGTGTTGACGCTGACGGCGACGCCCATCCCGCGCACGCTGCACATGTCGCTGACCGGCGTGCGCGACATCAGCATCATTGATACCGCCCCGGCCGAACGCCTGCCGGTAGAGACCTACGTTGGCGAGGTGGACGATTCGCGTATCCGCACAGCTATCCTACGCGAACTGGATCGGGGCGGCCAGGTGTTTTTTGTCCACAACCGCGTCCAGAGCATCAACATTGTGCGCAAGCGGCTGGAGAAGCTTGTGCCGGAGGCGCGGGTCGTCGTCGCCCACGGCCAGATGAGCGAGCGACAACTGGAAAAGATCATGGTCGAGTTCGCCGAAGGGCGGGTGGACATCCTGCTCAGCACGACGATCATCGAGAGCGGGCTGGACTTCCCCAACGCCAACACGCTGATCGTTGACCGGGCGGAGCAGTTCGGCCTGTCGCAGCTCTACCAGTTGCGCGGGCGCGTTGGCCGCAGCACCCGCCGCGCCTATGCCTACTTCTTCCACGCCCCGTGGCGCGGCCTGACGCCCGACGCCCAGGCGCGGCTGGAGACCATCGCCGAACACACCCAACTCGGTTCCGGTTACAATATCGCCGTGCGCGATATGGAAATTCGTGGCGCGGGCGACTTTTTGGGTGGCCAGCAGAGCGGCCACATCTCGGCCGTCGGCTTCGACATGTACACCCGGCTACTGACCCGTGCCGTCAAGCGGCGCAAGGCTGAGCAGCGCGGCGAAGCCCCGCCCACCGAGCCGCCCGATAACGTGCTCATTGACCTGCCGCTGGCGACCTACATCCCCACCGACTACGTGCCCGACACCCAACTGCGTCTGCGCCTCTACCGGCGCATGGCCACGCTGGACACGCTGGCCGAGATTGACGAGATGGCCGCCGAACTGGCCGACCGCTTCGGCCCCATCCCCGACCCGCTGCACAACCTGCTCTACCAGTTGCGTATCAAAGCGTTGGGGCAAATGGCCGGGGTCAATGCCGTCGTCACTGAGGCGGGGCAAATTCGCATCCGCCTGGCCGAGCTGGGCGGCATGGATCGCTATCACTTACAGCGCTACCTGGGCGAGAACGTGCGCGTCAGTAAGAGCGCCATCTGGCTGAAGAAAGACCGCGGCACACACGAGTGGCAGGTGGAGCTGGTGCAGGTGTTGGAGAAGATGCGGCTATTCGAGCGCAAGGCCGACCCCACGCCACGCGGCGGCGCGAGTGAAGCTGAGGCAATACCAGGCTAAGAGTAAGGAACCACAGATTTCGCAGATTACAAGAATTCAAAATCTGTTTGATCTGCGAAATCTGTGGTTCCTTTCTTAATTGAGGCAGTATGGACATTCGATTTTTTGACGACCCTCTGGAAGGCCCACGCGGGCGCGAGGACGTGCGCATCCGCCAGATCGGTCTGTTCCGCTACCCGGAGCAGCGCCGCTTTATGTTCGGGGTGGAGTTGACGCCGTTTGTGGAGCGGCCGTCCATCGAGGTTCTCGTCACTAATGGCGCGGGCCGGCCGGCCGGCTCGCTGAACGTCATCGAGACATTGACGCCCGGCTTCAGTCTGATGATGCACCTGCGCGACCAGGCTACCAGCAACCCATACCAGTTGACGGTTGTCCTCTACTACACCTGGCCCGACCGCGACCGTGAGGAGGTCGAACAGCGCACGGTGACGTTCGACATGGACGAAGGCGGTGAACGCCTCTTCAAGTTCGACACAGTTTGAGAGGAAGAGGAGAGGGACGCGGAGAGACGCAGAGGGGCGCAGAGAGACGCTGAGGAATCTCGTTTTCTTTCTCTGCGTTTCTCCGCGCTCCTCCGCGTTTCTCCGCGTCGCTCTTCTCTTAAGAAGCGGCGGTCTCTTCCTGTTCAATCAGTCGCCGCAGCTTGCCCTTTGTCTCGCGCCAGGCGATCTTCGACAGGCCCAGCTTTTGGCGGATGTCGTCTTGCTCCACGTCGGCGCGCCAATCGCGCAGGGCCGATGCCCAACGCAGGTTCTCGAACGACAGCGCCCCCGCCGGCAGATCGGCCTCCTCGGCGATGTCGCGCAGGACGTACTCCAGATTGCGCGGCGTGCAGGTGAAGAGCGTGTCGGTCGGCTTGTACTGCTGGAGGTACTCATCCAGCACCGGCAACCACGCTTGTTCCAGCGGTAACTTGCGCTCCTTATAGCGCAGGCGCGGATTGGCATAGCGGACGTAGAGCACCGGCTGGTCGGGGTCGCTGTCGTCAATGTGGTTGGGCACAATGGCCATTGCCTCGCCCTTCTTGATCCCCGTCTGTAAGAGCAAACTCAGCAACAGATAGGGGCGGGCGTCGGGCTTGTGGTCGCGGCCTTCGACGCGCCGGCTTTCGGCCACAACCAGCGCCCGCTCCACATCGGCCGCGGTCGGCGCATCGGGCAGCGGGCTGCTAACGCTTTGCTGGATAACCGCCGTAGACGGGTCTTGCGGCAAGACGCCCGTCTCGTGCAGCCAGCCGAAGAACACCTTCAGGGCCGTCACGCGCCGGGCATAGGATTTGGGGCTACAGGGCACGCCGCGCTCGTCGGTCAGCCAGTGGAGGAAGTCAGTCAGGTTCTTGGTGCCAATCTCGCCCACCGGCGTGCCGATGCCCAGATAGCGGCCCAGCAAGCGGATGTCGCTGGCGAAGGCCTTGACCGTGTTGATCGAAAAGCCCTCGTCGCGCATGTGGCGTTCAAAGGTTCCCAGCGCCGCCTGTAGCGACGCTTCGCGCGTCAGCGTTGGAGGCTTGCGTTCGCCGTCGTCCTCGCGCGCCAACTCCGGGAATAAGTCGCGCTGTCGTGTGTTGTCCATCTCATCTCCCACAGTCCCCTCGCTTCGGTTATGCGAAGACTGTTATGCGAAATTGTAGACCGGGGAGAAGGCATTGTCAAGGGGCCGGTGTGGCCTGAACGAATAGATCGTAGACGGCCGTCTGGCTCAGGGGGCCATCGGCAATGATGCGGATGTAGTAGCGGCCCGCTTCCCGCCGCCCCAGCGTGACTGTCTTATCAGACGTCGGCGCGCCCGACGTGCCGATGAGTTGCAACTGCTGGCAACCCTGCCCGCTGGCTACGTTGAGCTGGCCGCGGCCAGGACTGAAATTGCGCAATTCGACTGTCACCTGGGCGGCCACTGTCAGCTCGAAGGTGAACCAATCCATTGCATCATCGGGCAGGAAAGACTCGTGGCGATTGAGCATCAACGGGTAGGCCTCGGCGCACGTGTCGTTAGGCTCTTCGGCCCGGCGCGTGACCAGCGGCAACAACATCCGCGCCGTTGGCGCGGGCAACAGATGCAACAGCGTTTGGCGTGGCGCGCTGACGCCGGTTCCATCACTCAAAGTGAACTCAATTCGGCGATCGGCGGTATTGGGCTGCGGTAGGATGTTGTCATAGGCAACGGTGCGCAGGACGAGTTGATAGTTGGCCACGCTATCCACCCCCTCCAGGCTGAGCACACCGGTGGCCAGGTCATAGCCCTTTATCTTGATGTTAGCCGCGCCGCTGACATCGGCTGTCAGAAGCTCGTACTGTTCATCCTGCAAATTGGCAATGCGAATCGTCGCTCCGCGTAGCGTCGTATTGTCCTGATCGGCGCCAACAAGATCG
>WBZV01001516.1_pt1 | contig 10332 bp, 12 predicted proteins | sample 5204221 | NCBI WGS metagenome assembly WBZV01 (sample SAMN12344360, study PRJNA552823) | activated sludge metagenome | biome: Activated sludge suspended growth; feature: Nitrification reactor; material: Wastewater; isolation source: activated sludge from nitrification reactor of wastewater...
GAGGAGGGCCGCGAACTGCGATTGCGAGAGCCCGGTCTGCTTGCGCGCTTCGATGGCGGGCGAAAACACGACCTGTCCTTTATCGGCTTTCATTTCTTGGATGGATTGCAATAGCTCGGCCCCGAGGTCGCGCGTGGCTTCGTAGGCTTCGAGTTCGGCGTCTGCGAGGGGTTTAGTCTTCTTCGAGGGCACGGCGAATCTCTTTCAGTTTGGAACCCGTGAGGTTGTCTGTCTTGGCTTTGGCGTAAAGCGTCAACAGCACCAGTTCGCCTCTTGCGAGGCGGGTGAAATAGATCACCCGAACGCCGCCCGATTTTCCCGATCCCGCTCGACTCCAGCGCACTTTGCGCAAGCCGCCCGATTCGGGGACTACGTCGCCGGCATCGGGATGTTTGGCCAGATAAGCGGCGAACGCACCACGCTCGTCTTCCGTCCAATACAGCGGCCATTGCCGTTGGAACAAGGGCGTCTCAATCACGGTGAACATACGCTAACTATACGCCTAAAGCGTATAGTTATCAAGCTGTCCCGCTATCCTTGCCGCCCGAGACGTGGCGAGGACACGCGGTGATGGGTCGAAAGAGCTTCGCCATCGGTTAACCGTCGGCCAAGCCGATGACCAGCGCCAGCAATCGGTTGAGCGCCAGCGTGGCGGCCTCGTCGAGCCTCCCGATGGCGGAACCGCACTTGTCGCGTCGAACCGCCATGATCTTGTCCACCATGATCTGCGAAACCTGTCGCAACCCAGTTTCCGGGGTGGACGGCACAGTGAGCCGATACAAGGGCGTCTCCCGCGTGGTGCTGGTCAGCAAACAGACCAGCACGCTCTCCGTCTCGGCCAACCAATCCGACTGGATCACCACCGCTGGGCGGGGTTTCCCGTAATCACCCTGCACCGCCACCGTCACGATTTCCCCTCGTTTCACGGCGTCCAATCCTCGAAATCAGCGGCGGCCTCGATGAAGTCCAGCACTTCGCGTTCCTCCGGGGCACTACGCAACAAGGCGGCTTGCCGCCGCGCCTCCGCCGCGAAATCGGGCGCGGCGGGGTCCGGCACCCAAACCCGCAGCAGCTTCATGCCTTGCCGGCGCTTGCTGGCCCGGTAGCGCTGGAACTTGTTCAATTCGTCGGAAGGGGTAACAACTCTCGGCATTTCGGTGCTCCTGAGGAGATATTTACACCCCCTATAGTAGCGCGCTACCCAATAGCGAACAAATGGGGACGGCGTACCTGAAGAAAATCCGCCCGGAACGGCCCAAAAAGGCCCTGTAGCGCGTTTTAGTCTTGGGGAGATGGAGAAGGAGCCTGAAGGAGTTTGCGTCGTTTCCTGGCCTTCCTAGGGGCCTTCGCTGGGGTTTTTAGGACGGCGGCCCGCATCGCGTCCCCCCTCTGGAGACCGTTTTTGGGTTTTTCGGTGGTATTCCCGCCGTCCGTTCCCGTGGTCGCCGCCGGGAAAGGGTCTTGCTCCGAACCGACGGGAGTCCCCTCGGCGTCGGTTGCCGCCGGCCCGGCGTTCAAAAAATCCAGATCGTCGTCGAAGGGAACAGCCGTCTCGCTCGCCGGTTCGGCCTCGGCCCGATCGGACCGAGCCGTGCGGGGTCTCCGAAATCCCGCCTTGGAAGCCGATTGGAGCGAGATGACCTCCGTGACCGTCACGTCCAAACCTGCTCGTGGCTTCCCATCCGCGTCTTCCCACTGGCTCAAGCGCGCTTTGCCGGCGACCGACACCGCATCGCCGGCGTGGAGCGTCGTCAAGCGTTCGCCGGCCTCGGCGAACGCGATCATGCTGCACCAAACCGCCGAACCGTCGCCGACGTCGGCCAGCAGCTTGGCCGTGGTGAACGGGTTGCTGTTCCGGGCGATGCGTCCCACGGGGGTATCGTACAGGGTCCCGGTGAGGAGGACGTGAATCATGGAAAACCTCTGGCCCCGTATCGTGGGGTATCGACGTTTGCTCGCTCCCTTGCTCCGATCTCCTCCGAAGTATTTTGCTCAATTTTTCGCCGTTTTCGGTAAAACCGTCCTCGCGAGGGCCTTTCCCCGCCCCTCTTGATGGTCCTCGCCGCGCGTTTTTCGGGTGGCGGCCGGTCTCGTGTTGCCCTTCTGGCGGCGGTTTTTTGTCTTGGTTTTTGGGTTTTTCGGCCAACTCGTTGATTTTCGTCGAAAAATCGTCCTCGCGCGACATACCGGAAAAAACATATCGGAAACATAACCGGAAACATATCGGTTTGCGCGAGAAACTAGCCGTGGCAAGCGCGAGAAACTAGCCGTGGCAAGCGCGAGAAACTAGCCGTGGAAGCGCGAGAAACTAGCCGTGACCAGCCAAGTTATCCACAGGCTTGGGGGCATCATCTCGGCAAGCGCGAGAAACTAGCCGTGGAAGCGCGAGAAACTAGCCGTGACCAGCCAAGTTATCCACAGGCTTGGGGGCATCATCTCGGCAAGCGCGAGAAATCTAGCCTAACCATAGTCTTGCGAACCTGCCGACGTATGCTTCGATGGCAACAAGATCACATGGCGCTGCGGCACCGGTGGTGGGCTATGGCCCAACAAAATCCCCCCCTTGTCGGTCTTGGTAAGAGCGGCGGGATATTGAGTCTTGACCGTTTTAAGGGTCATAAGGAAATCCCGCCGGAAATCTCTAATGCGCTCGTATCCCTGTCCGAATTGTTGATGCAAAGCTGACCATGGCACGAACTGGCCGCACTTTGGGTCAAGCCGGTGTAAGCGTTGTGCTAGCCAACAATAAACATCCAGTCCCATTGCCGAATGAGCAAGGGCGATAACTGCCCTCTCATCGAGAGGGATAGCGTGCTCTTGTAAGCTGGCAAAGTAATCTGCGCTAAGCTGAATCCTCTTAGGGAGTAAAAGCTGTCCATTCTCGAATCGTTCAACCCACAGATCAAAAGTACTGATGATTTTGGTATCTAATTGCACTGCATGGCTTTTACGGTCTAGGGCAAGTCGAATGAGAGCAGTGGAAAGCCTGATAAGTTGATCTTTGAATTTCCTGATTTGTGCCCCGTTCGGGCTGAATCCCTGTAACCGGGCAATAAAAGCCGTCATGCTGCCTTCAATCTCAATGACGGGTGAACCTGTCCGTAAGGCTTCCGTATTAAGGTGGCATAGGATTAACCGAGCGGCGGTGCCAAATGGTAAGCCGACCGGTACAAATTGACCTTGTGGATTTTTGGCGCGTCCGGCTTCAATCGACAGGCTCACGTTCCCCTGTTCCCGCTCCCATATCCGCACCTCGGGGCCTGGATCGCGATAGGGTAAAACGGTCTGGCAAAAGACCGTGTGCTGAAACAGGATGTCGTCGGCCAGCTTTGCGCCGATTTGCGCGCTGTTTTCGATCAGGCGCCGCTTGATCGGCGTCACCTTGCCGGCGTGCTGCTTTTGCAGCTTCCGCAATTTCTCGATTGGGTCGTTGGGTTTGTCCATCGTGGCGTCCTCTATTCGCGTCGTTCCAATGTTCCCGTTTCAGCTTAGCCGTTTCCTTCTTCCAGCGTGCGACTGAGGTTGTACAGAATCCACGCGCTGCGGCTGACCCCGCGCCTTTTGGCAGCGGCATCGATTCGGGCCAGCAATTCCGCATCGAATCGTAGGGTGGTCGTGACCTTGTGCGACTCCGCCGAAGGTTCGCTGGCGGCGGCGATGAATTGCTCGGCGGCGCGTTCCCGGTCGGGGGTTATCCGCTGTTTTTTGGGTTTCTTTCCGATTGGCATTGGTTGTCGCTTAATGGTCGTTTTGATAGACGAGCGCCATCAGAGTGGCCAGTTCGTCGATGGCCTTTTGGTCGCGGGGCGCGTATTCCCCCACACCTTTGCCCTGGGCGGCGGCGTTCGGGAACGCTTTGCGGCGCACGAGGGGGCAATCGAGGTAATGGATGCCGGCGCACGGGCGCAAGACGGCGGCGGCGTCTTCGTTGTCCTTGCCGGTGGCGTCGGCGGCGTTGAGCACCGAAAACGCTTCCAGCTTTTCGTTGATGGCGGTGGCTTCCTCGATCAAGGCCCGCATGTGGTCGATGGCCCACACGTCGAAGGTGCGCGGTTGGAACGGGATCAGCAGAGCGTCGGCCACCGTCAGCGCCGCGCGCAAGCTACCGGTGTCTCGTCCACCCACGTCGATCAGGAGGTCGTCGTATTTGGGGGCGAGCTGGCGGGCTTGCGCCCGCACCGAGGGGCCGCTCAGGGCGACGGCGGTGTAGTCGTGCAAGCCGGATCGTTCGCTCCGTAGCTCGGTGAAGGTCAGGGCGGTGCCCTGCTCGTCGCCGTCGATCAGCAGCACGTCTCGCCCTCGCGCGGCGCGCGCTATGGCGAAATTGATCGCCAGCGTGGTCTTGCCCACCCCGCCTTTGACGTTTCCGATGGCGACGATCATTGAGGTGTCTTTTAAATGTTTTTTGTATATCTAATATATTGCGAATAAATGTCATAACGCCATATAGAAGACAACACGAATTTTTACCGCCACAGCTTCTCGAACCGAGCGGGGTTGGCGGCGGTATAGCGGACGGTGTGCTGGATGTTGCGGTGGCCGAGGTAATCCTGGATCAGCCGGGTATCCGCACCCTGGTCGGCCAGGGCGTAGCCGCAGGCGTGGCGCAGCATGTGCGGGTAGGCCGGCAAGGGCAGTCCGGCCCGCTCGCCGCACCGGCGCACCGCCAGCCACGCGGTCTTGCGGTTCAACGGCCCGCGCCGCTCGCTGACGAAAAAGGCGTCCGTCACCGGCCGCATCGTCGTCCGCTCCGCCAGCCATGCCTTGATCGCCCGGATTTCCTCCGGGCGCAACGGCTGGGTGGTGGACAGTCCCCGCTTCAGCCGTAGGACGTGCACCACCCGGTTCGCCACGTCCACCTGGGACAGCTTCAGGCCGCACGCCTCCGACACCCGCAAGCCGTGGCGAAACATCAACAGCAGCAAACAACGGTCGCGGGCCGCGTTGCGGCTGCCTTTCGTCGCCGCCAGTAGCCGCTCCACCTCCGCCGTCACCAGATAGTTGCGTTCGAGCATCGTACTGTCTATTGTTAGCGTGTGCGGGTGTCAATAATATCAAATAGTTGAGAGTTTCTGTAGGAAAAACTCGGGACGTTTCGCCACAGGAGGTCCAGTGTTTCCCCGCCACATGGGATGCTTCCCATCGGCGGATGGTAGAATGCCGAAATGCACGCACCAGCCGTGCGCTAGTCCGGGTGCATGGTAGATAGATGCCTAACCCCTTCATCAAGGGGACATGCCCTGGCAAGCCGGGTTATGTCACTCATGCCGAACGTTAGGTCACTTACTCACCACATCGCCACCCCTCCGTCAAGGGGATGTCTTGCGGCAAGCCGCCCCTTACGTCGAACGTTAGGCTTGAAGCACAATGAATGAATTCCTTCAAGCGTCTCGCCCTATTTTGTTTGAATCCAGTCTGGGCGATCATTCATCAGAAACCGTATATTGGGGTAAAGGCACGTCGTTTTTGGCATCATACAATGGTCAATACTATTTAATTACTGCTAATCATGTAATGAAAAACCAAAGCGCAACCCATGATTTGTTGAGGATATTTCCAACTGATACATCCAATTACACAATCCCTTTTAATGCTCAGTATGAGCTTAAACCGCTAAATCAAAACGAACAAGAAGAATATCACGATATTTATTTGATGCGCATTGATATCCCCATGCAGATTCGAAATTCTGATAGCCCGTTATTTGCGATTGATTTAAATAAATCGATAATGTCGCCAGAGTCTTTATCCATAGATACCAAACTAGGAATCATCGGATTTCCTGCTGATAATCGTGAAGTGGATTATGAGTTCCTAAAAATCAAGTATAAGCGTTCAGTAATGAGCGCAAAATACAAAGGGAGAAGCAGTTTCGACCACTGTTATTCTCTTTGCATTACTGACAGTCTGGGCCACGAAAGTATAGACGGCATGAGTGGTTCTCCAGTGTTCTATTTCCAAAATATTAAAGAAAGCGCAATCCCGAGACTCGTTGGTATGATGATAAGAGGAAGTGTAGAGTCGGGTAATGGACACTTCGTAAGCGCACTGGCCTTGAAAAAGGCGCTTGATGAAATCATTGCTCAAGAAGCCTAACACTGCGCAGTATTAGGCTCTCAGTGCCTGCAAACACTAGATTTTTGATACGATCTGTCCAGTCTCTATACAAATCGAGTAATCAATAGTTGTCGCGGCCACTTCACACCGCACAACAACACGGATGAAACTGACATTGACCGTAAAGCCTTCGGCTTTTCCGCTGCCCCGTTATACTTTCTTTGAAGAAAATGGACTACCTTAAAATATCTAAATTCACTGAAGATGATTTTGATTCCATCATAGAAAGTATTGGAGGGAAGCGTTTTTCAGAAGATTACTCTAAAGAGAGTGTAAAAAATTGTGACTATGTGCTTAATGACTCATTAATTGAGTTGAAGCTAGTAGAAGAAAATTTAATTGAAAAGGAAACCAAAAGAGCTAAATTAGCAGAACTCTTTGGAAAGAATTCAAAGGCTGTAATTATAACACCTGATCTGTTGACCGAAGAAGGTAAGAAACAATATTATCGAATTTTAGAAACACCAATTAAAACAGCCTTAAAAACAGCTTCAAAACAACTGAAAAAATCTTCGAGATCTAAGGACATCGTAAAAATTACGCTTATTGTTAATAATGGCCTATCATTAATGATGCCAGATGAATTTGAGAATGTTGCAATAAAATGCGCTTTAAATGACACATCAGGAATTGATATTCTTTTAGTTGGTGGTAATTATTTTTTCTCAGACAAATTTGATGCCTATGCGATTTTTCCTTTAAAGGAAGTATATCTGAATGGTTTATATCGGTCTGATCTTGTTGATTTAATTCGTAAAGGTTGGAATGAATTTCTTAATAAGTTCATGACAAATCAAATTTGCAACGTAGATTTGGATAGAAACAAGGAGCCATTACAAGATATATCATTTAATATTGATGATGTTTTATATGTAAAGCCGCCACCAAAAATGGGGAGTAAATCAAGTTTTTGGCCTAATGGTAAACGACCGAGGGAAGATTCAACAAAATTAGTTACTTGTCCTCCTGTCGCAACTTTAATACCTCGGCTTAATAGACAGAATTATGAAATTACCAAGAAACTAATTAATGACAGTTGGTGTTTAAGAGGGAGCTTGCAAGAATATTTGACTTGGTTAGAAAAAGAAATTGACGAATGTTCATCGCTTTTTCGTCCTTTAATTGGAATTGATATTCCATGCGAAGAGCTAACTATCTCTTCTTTTCAGGAACTTTGTGAAATATCCGCAGATATATTTGAACAACAAATACATAATATTATTGAACGAGCCAGTGAGTTCACAGCGAAACACCAAAGCTTAAATTATATTTTATTAAACTGCATTGAAATTGGCATAGATAAAGCTAATGACATTTCTTATTTAGACCATATTAATGAATTCCCTGGACTGGAAAGTCAAACAAATATCATCTGTGGAGAACGAATTAAATTTGAATATGCATTAGTATTAGCCAGTGCGTATTGTATAAAAGTTGGAGCAGACTGTGTTTATTATTTAAGAGATGAAACATATAAATGGGTATAACAACCGCATTCATACAGACCGCGAAAAGTGTCGTTTCGCTTTACTTTTAGCGTCTGGTGATGCGGAAGGTTATCCTTAAAAATCCGCCTAGCCGCCTAGGTTCGCGTCCCGATTCTCCTAAAAACTGCTTGTTTCTTGCTATTCCTCCCACGAAATTCAAGATTGGCGCCCGAATCGTGAAATCTCGAATTGAAACTCGAATTTAAACGATAGTCCTCCGCAATCAATAGCCTCTGAGAATCACCAGCGGCAACCTATCCCTTCCGGTCCACGGCGCTTTCCAGTCTTTGTAACCTTCTCCTTGATTGGTCGAAGCATAGGCGCACAACCGCCCACCGCAATCAGTTAATTCGATCTTCCCGCCCCGTCGGTTCAGTGCTTCGAGCCGCGCCTCGCTCTGGGCAATCTCCATGTTGAGCTGCTCCAGTTCCGCGCTTCGCCACGACACCAGCGTCGAAACGGCCAGCCACACCCCAAGGATGACGACCACCACGGCGGCCAGCGCCGTGCCACCGGCGATCAACCCCCATTGCCACTGGAAGGTCTTCACGACGCGGTGCAGGCGCTCTTCGGTGTCCTCGGCGGCCTTCGTGACTCTGGTCAAAGTGTGGAGCAAGGGCCGTCCGGCATCCTGGAACGCGCCTTCCGCCCGTTGGGAGAGGGTGGTAAGCGTGTCATGCAGTGTGGTTTCGACGCTCTGTTGAACCGCCGCTTGCAGGTGAAGGGCGGTTTTCTGCCCGTTGTGGTCGAGGGCGTTCGCCGCTTGGGCGGCTCGCTGGCTGGCGGTGGTCAGCGTCCGCGTCTGCTGTTCGAGCCGGTTCAATAGCTCGCCGATGCGCTGTTGCTGCTCGTCGGACAATTGGATCAGGGTGGCGAGTAGCTGTTGTTGATCCATGATCGTCTCCTTGCTCCTGATGGGAGGCCGTCAAACGGGTCACTAGCGGGCTATCGGCTATCCGCCGCTAAGGTTCCATATCGAACCCTCGCGACTGTTGCGGTGGCGGCTCCTGAGCCGGGGACTGCTCGCGTTGCGCTTGGAGCTGCTCCATCGTCTGGGCGAGGGCGGCTTGCAGGCGTTCCGCGAACGCTGGGGAACCGATCCCGATGGTGGGGAATGGCTCCAAAAGCGGTGCCTGTTCTGGTTCTGGCCGTTGCGAGCGCTCCTGCTCCGCCTCTAGCTGCTGTCGGTGCGCCCGCTCGGCTTCCAAGGCGCGTTCTTGTTCGGCTTTCTGGGCCAGTTCGGCTCGGAACGCGTCCAGGGTTTGCCGGCAATAGGCTCGTGCTTCCGCCATCCGTGCGGCCTGTTCTTCTTGTTCTCGGTGCTGGGCGGCGGCGGTCAGTGTGTGGAGGTGTTGCGCGAGGTCGAACGGGGCCAGCGCCCGCTGGCTGTGCTGGAGTTCGTCTTCGGCTGCCCGCCGCTCCAGTAGCGCCTCGCGCTGGTCCGGTGCCAGTTGCCGGACGCGTCGCCCGCCCAAGTGCTGTTCCGGTGCCCGCTCGATGCCCTGGTCGGCCAAGCTCCGGTGATCCACCCGTGCTGCGTGGCCGTGTTGCTGGAGGTGGGCGTTTTGCACCTCGGCCCAGCGTTGCCGGGTTTCCAAGAGTCGTTCTTCCGTGCCGGCACTGTCTTTCCGGCAACCCCCCAACTCGGGATGTGTCCCGTTGTACCGCCTGAAATACTGTTCGGCCCCCCGCTCGATCCCGTCGATGGTCCGTTCTGAGTACATGAGATGGGCGTGCGGTTGTTCGCCTCCCGCCAGCGCCGCGCCCGGATTGTGGATCGCCCATTGGTGGGCGTGCCGCGCGCCGATCTCGTGCCGGATGAAGTCCAGGACCAAGGCTTGCCGTTGGTCGGGATTCAGTTCGCGCGGGAGGGCGATTTCAATTTCCCGGTAGGTGGCGCCGTTGGCCCGTTCGTGGCGGTCGGCGGCGCTCCAGAACCGGGACGGTTCGTGTTCGGCCCACGAAGGCAGGTTGCCGTGGCCGGTGGCTTCCAGGTCCTCATGGCCAGCCCGCTCGGCGTAATGGCCTTCGCGGGCGATGTAGGCGGCATGGCTGCTGGCCTGGCCTTTTCCGCCCACCTTGACGCTGCAGTGGTAAGAGGCCATGTTGGGGTTCCTGGAGGGTCGGGGTTTCGGTCGGGGTTGTGTTGGGTTTGCGACGGCCTTCGGCTGCGCGGATGCCGGTTAACTGTCTGGAACGATTTGGGTTTTGTCCTTTGCCCCCCGCAGGGGCGCACGGGGGTTTCAACGTAGCGGAGCAAGTTGAAACAACTAAGTGCGCCTTTGCTTCAGGCGCCACCGCAGCAGCTCGTCGAGGTCGCTGGGCCAAGCCTGGGATTCCCACCGAGCTTTGGAGATAGCCAACCCGGTGCGCCGTTCGGTTTCCACGGCGCTCAGGATACGCCGCCGTTGCCGTCGCGGGAAGGGGGCGCTAGGCTTCGGGGTGGTCGCCGATCTCTGTCCGGTGGCGATGGCGCGAACGGATGAACCGCCATCGCCTCGTGGCATTTTTCGGTCGAAGGGTCGAGCGCTGCTCCCGCCGCGCTGCTGGCCTATTTCGGCGCGACGGCCAGGATCGCCTGAGGGTTGGTGCGGGCGATGGCCAGCAGCGTTCGCGCCGCGCCGCTGGGCTGCTTGCGGCCTTGCTCCCAGCCTTGCAGCGTGCGCACAGAGACGCCGAGGAGGGCCGCGAACTGCGATTGCGAGAGTCCGGTCTGCTTGCGCGCTTC
>WBZV01001523.1_pt1 | contig 10303 bp, 10 predicted proteins | sample 5204221 | NCBI WGS metagenome assembly WBZV01 (sample SAMN12344360, study PRJNA552823) | activated sludge metagenome | biome: Activated sludge suspended growth; feature: Nitrification reactor; material: Wastewater; isolation source: activated sludge from nitrification reactor of wastewater...
GGCACCCCGTCCGGACTGATGCCCTGATCTGAAAGGGATTAAGACGCGCGGACAAGCAAGAGTTCGTTGGAGTCTGCTGTCCGGACTGATGCCCTGATCTGAAAGGGATTAAGACTGTGTGATTCTGGAAAATGCGGATAGCAGCATCGTCCGGACTGATGCCCTGATCTGAAAGGGATTAAGACGTTGCTGGGCAACCCGTGCGTTTTCTTTGAGTCCGGACTGATGCCCTGATCTGAAAGGGATTAAGACAGCTTGCCTTCGTTAAACGTGTCGTTGTAGTCGGGGTCCGGACTGATGCCCTGATCTGAAAGGGATTAAGACGCACCGAGTATCTTCATCCTCAATCCAGACGTGTCCGGACTGATGCCCTGATCTGAAAGGGATTAAGACGGGCCAGGTAGTAGATGGGCACCTCGTTGCTGCCGTCCGGACTGATGCCCTGATCTGAAAGGGATTAAGACCGACTTGGCGGAGTTGAGGATCGTCGCGTAGGTCCGGACTGATGCCCTGATCTGAAAGGGATTAAGACCCGGAACCGGCACATCGCAGCGGCAGGTAAAGGGTCCGGACTGATGCCCTGATCTGAAAGGGATTAAGACGGCGGGCCGTATCCACCTCAATCGTGATAGCCGTGTCCGGACTGATGCCCTGATCTGAAAGGGATTAAGACGTCGCGGTCGGCCTCGGTCTGGCTTGTGATCGTGGTCCGGACTGATGCCCTGATCTGAAAGGGATTAAGACTTTGTCGATCACCGCACAGCGTACGATAATTGTGGTCCGGACTGATGCCCTGATCTGAAAGGGATTATGACCAAATTGCCAATGGGGTGGCGCCCCACCCTCACGTCCGGACTGATGCCCTGATCTGAAAGGGATTAAGACGTGATGAGGCCAGACACGAAGACCGACACCAGGGGTCCGGACTGATGCCCTGATCTGAAAGGGATTAAGACTGTCGAACCCGCTCACGTTGGGGTCGTCATAGAGTCCGGACTGATGCCCTGATCTGAAAGGGATTAAGACGGCAGTGTGGGCATGAACTCCTCCGAAAGCTTCGTCCGGACTGATGCCCTGATCTGAAAGGGATTAAGACAGTTCGGCGTCGATCTCGGCAGCCAGGAAGCTGTCCGGACTGATGCCCTGATCTGAAAGGGATTAAGACATAGCTGCAATGAGGTCTGCTTCAGAGATGCTGACAGTCCGGACTGATGCCCTGATCTGAAAGGGATTAAGACACCGGAAGCTTTTTCGCCACGATCACGGCGGCGGTCCGGAATGATGCCCTGCCCGAAAGCGGCAGGCACACCGATCCGACAAAGTCCTTCTACATTTCCCGCTTGATCAACATGAACGAGTAGCCAACCTGTTCAACCTCTTCCGCACTGACCAGCACCTGGCCCTCGCCAAGACGGCGGGCCAGGCGTAGCACCAGGGCCTGCTGGCCAGGCAACTGGACGCACGCCCTTCTGCACATGGGGCATTCGATGTGCAGCAAGCGGGATATCAGCTCTGCGGTCGGGGCATGCCCGATGGCGCTGCAAAAACCCTGCGCCTCGACGAGGGCACGCGCTTCGGGAAGACTCAGTGTGCTGCTGCGAAACAGGCCTTCTGCGGTGATGATTGGCGCATTGAGCAGCCACACTGGCGTACCGGGCGGGAAAGATGAAGTCATTTCGCCATATTTGCGCAAGCAGGTGGTGTGATCGCCACCTTGCAAGCTTGCATGCCGCCGCGCCTGTGGGCTGCGCCTTAGAATGCGGATTCCTCTGCACATCGCCCCTCCGAATGGCCTCCACCCCCTCACCCAAGCGCATTCTCCTGGCCGTCACGGGCCTCACGCCCCAGATCGTTACCGAAACGCTCTATGCCCTGGCCTGCCGTGACGCCGACCCTTGGGTTCCCCACGAGATTCATCTGATCACTACGACCACAGGCGCCGAAAGCGCCCGGCTCAACCTTCTGCATGGGAACGGCTGGTTCCATCGCCTGTGCCGTGACTACGACCTCCCCCGGATCGTCTTCCCAGCCGAGAACATTCATGTCCTGCGGGACGCGGCGGGCGCACCGCTGGACGACATCCGCACCCAGGCCCAGAACACCTTGGCCGCAGATTTCATCATGGACAAGGTGCGTGAACTCACCCAAGAGCCGTCCCACGAGCTGCATGTTTCGATAGCAGGCGGACGCAAAACCATGGGCTATTACCTGGGCTATGCCCTGTCCCTGTATGGCCGCCCCCAGGACCGCCTGTCCCATGTGCTGGTTTCCGACCCCTATGAAACCAACCGGGATTTCTATTATCCGACCCCCTACGATCATCCAATTCACGGTAGCCGGGGCAACAAGGACGTGACGGTGGATGCGCGCAACGCAAGGGTGGAGCTGGCGGACATTCCGTTTGTGCGTCTACGTGAAGGCCTTCCTGAACGCCTGCGTGAGGGGCATGCTTCGTTCTCCCAGGTGGTGGGCGCGGCCAACCGGAGCCTGGACGAACCTCGGCTTGTCCTCAACGTGGCTCAACGCCAAGTGTGGGCCGATGAGGTGGAGATCAAACTCAGCGAAACGGAGTTTCTGCTCCTGCTGTGGCTGGCCCAACGCAGCCAGCGGGAGGAAGCGGATACGGACTGGTCATCCGACACCATGGTCGATGAGTTCCTCGATCTGGCAAGACAGGTGCTGAAAGAGATGAGCAGCGCCTATGAACGCATCGAATCGGCACTGCTGCAGAATCGCTCGATTGCCATCAGGACGGCCAAATACTTCGAGCCCCACAAATCGCGAATCAAAAAGGCTTTTGTCGCGATCCTGGGGGAGCAGGCGGCCAAGCGCTACCTGATCGTTCGCCAGCGTGGCGAGGATACGGCCCTCTACTTTCTGCCGCTGGGTGCAGAACAGATTGAGATCCTTGCAAATCGCTGAGAGGATGTGCCCCTCGCCCTGCGCACCGGAGTTGACCGATGCATGAAATGTCCCTCGCCGAAGGCGTCCTCCAGATCATCGAGGAGACGGCACGCCGGGAAGGTGCCCGGAGGGTCAAGCAGGTGGTCCTGGAGATCGGCCGGCTGTCTTCGGTGGAAGCATCCGCCCTCGCCTTCTGCTTCGACGTGGTCACCCGGGGCAGCGTGGCGGAGGGTGCCGAACTGGTCATTGACGAGATACCGGGCAGCGGCTGGTGCATGCCCTGCGGCAAGACGGTGGCCATTGGCGAGCGTTACGCACCCTGCCCGCTCTGCGGCGGTTTCCAGGTCGAGCCGACCGGCGGCACCCGCATGCAGGTTCGCGAGATCGAGATTGAGTGAAAGAACAGGAAGGATCCAGCCATGTGTACAGTCTGCGGTTGCGGCGCGGGTGAAACCCGCATCGAGGGGCAGCCCCCCCACGAACACGAGCATGAACATGCCGACGGCACCCGCCACAGCCACCCCCACGACCACCCCTACGTGCCCGCCGGCACCCTGCATTACGGTCAGGGCCCGGCGCGTGCCCATGCGCCCGGCCTCAGCCAGGCGCGCATGGTGCGGATCGAACAGGACATCCTGGGCAAGAACGACGCCTACGCCCGCGCCAACCGCGAGCACCTGGCCGGGCAGGCCATCCTTGCCCTCAACCTGGTGTCCAGCCCGGGGTCGGGCAAGACCTCCCTGCTCACCCGAACCCTGACCGCCCTGAAGGACCGCCATCCGCTGGCGGTCATCGAAGGCGACCAGGAGACCGCCTTCGACACCGATCGCATCCGCGCCACCGGCGTGCCCGCCCTGCAGATCAACACCGGCAAGGGCTGTCACCTGGACGCCCACATGGTGGGCCAGGCCCTGGCGCAGATTGCCCTGCCGGCGGGGGGCATCCTGTTCATCGAGAATGTGGGCAACCTGGTTTGCCCGGCGGCCTTCGACCTGGGCGAGGCGGCCAAAGTGGCCATCCTGTCGGTCACCGAGGGCGCCGACAAGCCACTCAAATACCCGGACATGTTCCATGCGGCCCGCCTGATGATCATCAACAAGATGGATCTGTTGCCCTATGTGGATTTCGACGTGGATCAGGCCATTGCCTACGCCCGGCGCATCAATCCGCAGCTCCAGGTACTCACCGTCTCCGCCACCCGGGGCGACGGCTTCGACGCCTGGCTTGCCTGGCTCGACACCGAGCTGGGTGCCGTCAAGCAGACCCGCATCGACAGCCTCGAGAGCGAACTGGCCCGGCTGCGGGGCGCGTGAACGACCATGCGCCCAACATTGCCCCCCACCACGCTTGCCCGGAGCCTTTCATCATGTGCCTAGCCATTCCCGCCCGCGTGGTCGAACTTCGCGACGGTGATCTCGCCGTGGTCGACCTGGCCGGGGTACGCAAGGAGATCTCCCTGGCCCTGGTCGAGGACGTCGCCCTCGACGACTACGTCATCGTCCACGTGGGCTTTGCCCTCAGCAAGCTCGACCCGGAGGAAGCCGCGCGCACCCTGGCCCTCTTCGCCGAGCTGGATGGCAGCACCGCGCCGTGAAATACATCGACGAATTCCGCGATGGCGCACTGGCCCGCAAGCTCGGTGCCCACATCGCCCGCGCCGCCGACCCCGGGCGCCGCTATCACTTCATGGAGTTCTGCGGCGGTCACACCCACGCCATCTCGCGCTATGGCGTTGCCGATCTGCTGCCCGCCAACGTGCGCATGATCCACGGGCCGGGCTGCCCGGTCTGCGTGCTCCCCATCGGTCGGGTGGACCAGGCCATCCGGCTGGCCCTCGACCACGGCGTCATGCTGTGCACCTACGGCGACTGCCTGCGCGTGCCCGCCTCCGACGGCCTGTCGCTGCTGAAGGCAAGGGCCCGCGGCGCAGACGTCCGCATGGTCTATTCCAGCGCCGATGCGGTGGCCCTGGCCCGGCAGCACCCGGACCGGCAGGTGGTGTTCTTCGCCATCGGCTTCGAGACCACCACGCCACCCACGGCGGTGGCCATCCGGGAGGCCGCAGCGCTGGGCCTGGGCAACTTTTCGGTGCTGTGCTGCCATGTCCTGACCCCGCCGGCCATGACCGCCATCCTGGAAGCGCCCGCCAGTGCGGGGGGCGTTCCCCTCGATGGTTTCGTCGGCCCGGCCCATGTGTCCACCATCATCGGCAGTGCGCCCTACGCCTTCTGCGCCGAGCGCTATGGCAAACCGGTGGTGATCGCCGGGTTCGAGCCCCTCGACGTGATGCAGGCCATCCTGATGCTGATACGCCAGACCAACGAAGGCCGGGCCGAGGTCGAGAACGAGTTTGTGCGCGCCGTCAGCCATGAGGGCAATCGCAAGGCCCAGGCGCTGGTGGCCGAGGTGTTCACGCGGCGTCCGGACTTCGAGTGGCGGGGCCTCGGCACCATTCCCGATTCCGCCCTGGGCCTGGCGCCGGCCTATCGGGCCTTCGACGCCGAGGCGCGCTTCCCGGTGGCCTACCGGAGCGTCGCCGACCACAAGGCCTGTGAATGCGGCGCCATCCTGCGCGGTGTGAAGCGCCCCCAGGAATGCCGGATCTTCGGCACCGCCTGCACCCCCGAAAACCCCGTCGGCTCGTGCATGGTGAGTTCGGAAGGCGCCTGCGCCGCCCATTACACCTACGGCCGCTACAAGGACGCCTGACATGCCCGCGCCGAAAAACCGCAGCAGTCTTGGCCGCGCCCTCGATCTCAAACAGGGCCGCATCGATCTGGCCCACGGTTCGGGTGGCCGGGCCATGGCCCAGCTCATCGAAGAACTGTTTGCCCGCCACCTGGACAACCCCTTCCTGGCCCAGGGCGACGACGGCGCCGTGCTGCCCGGCGCCGATGGCCGGCTGGTGATGGCCACCGACAGCCACGTGATCTCCCCCCTCTTCTTCCCCGGCGGCGACATCGGCAGCCTGTCGGTGCACGGCACCCTCAACGATCTGGCGGTCATGGGCGCACGGCCCCTGTGGCTGTCCGCGGCCTTCATCCTCGAAGAGGGCTTCCCCCTGGCCGACCTTGCCCGCATCGTCGAAAGCATGGGTGAGGCGAGCCGTGCGGCCGGCGTCCCCATCGTCACCGGCGACACCAAGGTTGTCGAGCGCGGCAAGGGTGACGGCGTGTTCATCACCACCACCGGCGTCGGCAGCCTGCCCCCCGGCCGCGACGTGTCGGGCCGGCATGCCCGCCCGGGGGACGTGGTGCTGATCTCCGGCACCCTGGGCGACCATGGCATGGCCATCATGGCCGCCCGTGAAAACCTGGGCTTCGAAACACCCATCGTGTCCGACAGCGCCGCACTGCATGGACTGACCGAAGCCCTGTTTGCTTCCGGCGCCCGGGTGCACACCCTGCGCGACCCGACACGGGGCGGCCTCGCCACCACCCTCAACGAGATTGCCCGCCAATCCGGCGTCGGCATCGTGCTCGACGAAGCCGCGCTGCCGATCAACCCGGCCGTCGCCGCCGCCTGCGAGTTCCTTGGCCTCGACCCCCTGTATGTGGCCAACGAAGGCAAGCTCCTCGCCATCGTCGCCGCCGACGACGCCGATGCCGCCCTGGCGGCCCTGCGTGCCCACCCCCTCGGCGCGCGGGCGGCACGCATCGGCACGGTCCAGGCCGACACGCACCGCTTCGTCCAGATGACCACCACCCTGGGCGGGCGGCGCATCGTGGACTGGTTGAATGGTGACCCGCTGCCTCGCATCTGCTGAGCGGGTGTGGCGAGATCTGCTGCGCAGTCCGGGGGCTCGCTGGCAGCAGGCCCAGCGGCACGTACCGTTCATTGGGCGCGCCGCCCCCTACCCCGCAAAACCGGCAGTCTTGCCCCGATACTCCCCCGGGCTGGCCCCCGTCCAGCGGCGGAAGGCCCGGTAGAAGGCGCTGTGCTCGGAGAAACCCAGGGCAAAGCCGATGTCATCCACCGAGCGGGTGGTGTTGCACAGCAGGTCGATGGCCATATCGCGGCGCAGGTCGTCCTTGATCACCTGGAAGGATGAGCCCTCGCGCTCCAGGCGGCGGCGCAGGGTGGATGGGGTGGTGTGCAGGGCGCCGGCCAGCGCTTCGAAGCTCGGCCACTCGGCGAGGGGCCGTTCCGACAGCAGCCCGCGGATGCGGGCCACGTCGCCGGCCTGGCTGCGGTACTTGACCAGGAAGTTGGCCGGCGCCTGCCGCAGGAAGAGCCGCAGCGCGGCGGCATCTCGGATCACCGGCAGGCCAAGCAGCCGGGCATCCAGGGCCAGGGCACTCGCCGCCGCCCCAAAATGCAGCGTGTTGCCGAAGACCAGCCGATATTCGGCCAGGTTGGGCGGGCTGGGCTGGCAGAAATTCACCTCCATCAGGGGCAGGCGCCGCCCCCCCAGCCAGCAGGCCACCCCGTAAAGAACCACGAACAGGGTGCCGTGGGCAAACAGGCGGCCGGGCGGCCCCCGGTCGGCGAGCACCACTTCGGCGCGGGCGCCGTGCACCCGGAGCTGGCCGCTCAGGTCGTCCAGAACCAGCGCGAAGAAACGCAAGGCCCGCTCAATGGCACGCCCCACGGTCGGGCAGTCCAGCAGCGCATGGCACAGGATCGCAAAGCTGCCCCGCCGCATGGGGTGGGAATCCATGCCGAAGAACTCGTCATTGAGCGCATCGGCCAGGGCATGCCAAAGGGCGCCGTACTGCTCGGGTGACACCCGGGCCTGGGGAATCGCCAACAGCTCCGGCGACAGTCCGGTGCCGGCCACCAGGGCGGCAATGTCGAGCCCGCGCTGGCGAGCCACCAGCAAGGCTTCCGCCACGAAATCCATCGAGATCGTGCCCTTCTCCATCGTCGCATGCCGCCTCCAGGCCGGCCGGGGTGGTAAATCCGTGCACGTATTTTGAGGGTTTTTGACGTGGGAAGGCAGGCAGGCCGCCACCTAGACTACGCCGCGCCACTCGAGGCACCCCAATAACAAGTACACCAGGAGAACACAATGCCAGATTCCATCGTGATCGTTGCCGCCCGCCGCACCCCCATCGGGGCCTTCCAGGGCTGCCTCACCCCCCTCAGCGCACCACAACTGGCCAGCGCCGCCATCCGCGGCGCCTTCAGCGGCCTCGGCGAGCTGGGCCGGGACGTGGACGAAGCCGTGTTCGGCTGCTGTCTGATGGCCGGCGTCAAGCAGGCGCCGGCCCGCCAGGCGGTCATCGGCGCCGGCCTGCCGGACTCGGTGCCGGCCACCACCCTGACCAAGATGTGCGGATCGGGCATGAAGGCCACCATGCTTGTCCATGACATGCTGCTGGCCGGTAGCTGCAACGTGGGTCTGGCAGGCGGCATGGAGTCCATGTCCAACGCACCCTACGTGCTGACCCGCGCCCGCGGCGGCTACCGCCTGGGCCACGGCCAGGCCTTCGACCACATGTTCCTGGATGGCCTGGAGGATGCCTACGAAGGCAAGCTGATGGGCTACTTTGCCGACCTGGCGGCGGCCGAGTTCGGCATCGCCCGGGAGCGCCAGGACGCCTACGCCGCCGAATCGGTGCGCCGGGCCCAGCATGCGGTGGCCAGCGGTGCCTTCCGCGAAGAGATCGTGCCGGTGGCCATTCCCGGCCGCCAGGGCGAGAAGGTCATCAGCGACGACGAGACGCCCGGCACCTGCGACATCGCCAAGATCCCCAAGCTCAAGCCGGCCTTCACCAAGGACGGCTCGATCACCCCCGCCAACGCCTCGTCCATCTCCGATGGCGCCGCGGCCCTGGTGATGATGCGTGAATCGGAAGCCCTGCGGCGCGGCATCACCCCCCTGGCCCGCATCCTCTCCCACGCCACCCACGCCCAGCAGCCCGGCCGCTTCCCCACTGCACCGGCACCGGCCATCCGCCGCGCCCTCGAGCGGGCCGGCTGGTGCGTCGGTGACGTGGACCTGTTCGAGATCAACGAGGCCTTTGCAGTGGTCACCCTGCTGGCCATGGACGAGCTGGGGCTGCCGGCCGAGGTGGTCAATGTGAATGGCGGCGCCTGTGCCATGGGCCACCCGGTGGGCGCCACCGGCGCACGCATCCTCGTCACCCTGATCCACGCCCTGCGCGCCCGGGGTCTGCGGCGCGGGCTGGCCAGCCTATGTATTGGCGGTGGCGAAGCCACGGCCATGGCCATCGAAGTGCTGTGACGGGAGCACAGCCATGATCCTCACCCAGGAACAGGAAATGATCCGGAGCACCCTGCGCGACTTCGCGCAGGCGCGTCTGGCGCCCTTTGCGGGCGAATGGGACCGGACCCGGCGCTTCCCGGCGGAAGCGCTCAAGGAGCTCGCCGCCCTCGGCGGCCTGGGTATCGTCATCCCCGAGGAATGGCAGGGCGCCGGGCTGGACTATGTCTCGCTGGTGCTCATCATCGAGGAGATCGCCGCCGGCGACGCGGCCACCTCCACCGTGGCCTGCGTGCAGAACTCCCTGCCCTGCGGCATCACCCTGAACTACGGCACCCAGGCGCAGAAGGAGCGCTACCTGGGGCGCCTGGCCAGCGGCGAATGGCTGGGCTGCTTCTGCCTGACGGAGCCCCACGTGGGCTCGGACGCGGCGGCCATCCGCACGACGGCCACCCGCGACGGGGACCAGTGGGTGCTCAACGGGGTGAAGCAGTTCATCACCACCGGCAAGAATGCGCAGATTGCCATCGTCATCGCCGTCACCGACAAGTCGGCCGGCAAGCGGGGCATCTCGGCCTTCCTGGTCCCCACCGACACGCCGGGCTACATCGTCGGCCGGGTGGAGAACAAGATGGGTCAGCACGCGTCGGACACGGCGCAGATCATCCTCGAGGACTGCCGCATCCCTGCAGACCACCTCCTGGGCAAGGAAGGCGAAGGCTACCGCATCGCCCTCTCCAGCCTGGAGCCCGGACGCATCGGCGTGGCCGCCCAGGCCATCGGCATCGCCCGGGCGGCGCTGGAGGCGGCGACGGCCTACGCCAAGGAGCGCCAGTCCTTCGGCCAGGCCCTGATCGAACACCAGGCGGTGGCCTTCCGCCTGGCCGACATGGCCACCCGCGTCGAGGCCGCCCGCCAGCTCGCGCTGCACGCCGCAAGCCTGAAGGATGCCGGGCTCCCCTGCCTGAAGGAGGCGTCGATGGCCAAGCTGTTTGCCACCGAGATGGCCGAGAAGGTGTGCTCCGACGCCATCCAGATCCACGGCGGCGCCGGTTACATCGCCGACTACCCGGTGGAACGCCACTACCGGGACGTGCGGGTCAGCCAGATCTACGAGGGGACATCGGACATCCAGCGGATGGTGATCGCGCGGGCGCTCTGAGCGGCCTGCCGGGTGGCGGGGGGTGTCTCACCCCCTGGCAGGCCAGCGGGGGTTGGAGAGGCTTGGCG
>WBZV01001524.1_pt1 | contig 10303 bp, 6 predicted proteins | sample 5204221 | NCBI WGS metagenome assembly WBZV01 (sample SAMN12344360, study PRJNA552823) | activated sludge metagenome | biome: Activated sludge suspended growth; feature: Nitrification reactor; material: Wastewater; isolation source: activated sludge from nitrification reactor of wastewater treatment...
GCCCAGGTCTTCTTTACAAAGCAGACGGTTCTCATCACCGCCTCGTCGGGCACGGGCCTGTGGGAAGCGGGGGTGCGCAACCTCGTCAACAAGAAGGTGCTGACCTGCGTCAACGGTGCGTTCGCCGAGCGCTTCAGCGACGTCGCCCGCCTGAACGGCAAGGCGACGGAGGTGCTCGACGTGCCCTGGGGCCAGCCCATCCTGCCGGAGCAGGTCGTTGAGCGGCTGTCCGCGGGCGACTTCGACGCCGTGACCGTCGTCCACAACGAAACCAGCACCGGCGTCACCAGCAACATCCGCGACATCGCCCGCGCCATTCGCGCCCTGCCCAACGGTCAGGACATCATGATCCTGGTCGATTCCGTCAGCGGCCTGGCCGGGGCGCGTATCGAGATGGACGCCTGGGACCTGGACATGGTGCTGGCCTCCAGTCAGAAAGCCTTCGCCCTGCCGCCCGGCATCGCCTTTTGCGCCGTGTCCGACCGGGCCATGGCCAAGGCCAAGACCGTGCCCGACCGCGGCTACTACTTCGACTTCATCAGCCTGGCCAAGTCGATCGCCAAGAACCAGACGCCGGCCACCCCGGCCGTGTCGCTGCTCTACGCCCTCAACCGCCAGTTGGACGACATCCTGGCCGAAGGCATGGACGCCCGCTTCGCCCGCCACATGCAGATGCGCCACCAAACGCTGCAATGGGCGCGCAACCAGGGCTTCGACATCTTCGCCGCCGCCGGCTACGAGTCGCCCACTGTCACCTGCGTCAGCAACAACCGGGAGATCGACATCTCGGCCCTGAACAAGTTCCTGCGCACGCGCGGCATGGTTATCTCCAACGGCTACGGCGACCTGAAGGGCAAAACCTTCCGCATCGCCCACATGGGCGATACCCGGCCGGCCGAACTGGAAACGCTGTTCGCCGCGATGGACGAGTTCCTCGCCACCCAGAGGTAAACCATGTACCGCATACTTGTTTCCGACAAACTCGGCGCGGCCGCTCTGGAGCGCCTGAAGGAACACGCCGATATGTCCGTCGACGTGAAGACGGGCCTGAGCAAGGAAGAACTGCTGGCCGTTATCCCCGACTATGACGCCCTTATCGTCCGCAGCGGCACGCAGGTGACGGCCGAGGTGCTGGCCGCGGCCAAGAAGCTGCGCGTCGTCGGCCGCGCCGGTGTGGGCGTTGACAATATCGATGTCAAGGCGGCCACGATGAGCGGCGTGGTGGTCATGAACACGCCCGGGGCCAACAGCATGGCCACGGCCGAGCTAACGATGGCCCTCATGCTGGCCGTCAGCCGCAACATCCCCCAGGCCCACGCCTCGCTGAAGGCCCACGAGTGGCGGCGCTCTGAGTTCGTCGGCGTCCAACTCTACAATAAGGTGTTGGGCATTGTCGGCTTCGGCCGCGTCGGCAAGCTCGTGGCCGAGCGGGCGCAGGCCTTCGGCATGGAAGTGCTGGCTTTCGACCCCATCGCCCTGGAAGAGACAGCGCGCGAGATGGGCGTCATGCTCGTCGAAATGGACGAACTGCTGGCCAAGTCCGACTACATCACCCTCCACGCCGCGCTCAATCCGTCCACGTCCAAGCTCATCAACGCCGAGACCATCGCCCAGATGAAGGACGGCGTCATCCTCATCAATGCCGCGCGCGGCAAGCTAATAGACGAGGCCGCCGTGGCTGCGGCGCTGCAAAGCGGCAAGATGAAGGCCGCCGCCGTGGATGTCTATTCGTCCGAGCCGCCGCCGGCCGATCACCCGCTCATTGGCCTGCCCAACGTCGTCCACGTGCCCCATCTGGGGGCCAGCACCCACGAGGCCGAGCGCGACGTGGGCATCCAGATCGTCGGCCAGGTCGTCGCCGCGCTGCGCGGCACAGACTACACCTACGCTGTCAACATGCCGTTTGAGCTAGAGGGGGACTACGCCACCGTCCGCCCCTACCTGGAACTGGCCGAGACGCTCGGCCGCCTGCATGCCGGTCTGGCCGACCGGCCCATCCGCCGTCTCGAAGTCGAGGTGCAGGGCGATATCGTCGGCGGCCTGGTGCGGGCCATCGGCGCGGCGCTGCTGAAGGGGCTGCTGGAGAAGGACGCCGATGTCGCTGTCAACTACATCAACGCGCCCGTGCTGGCCCATGAGCGCAACATTGCCATGACGCAGACGGTGGGCATCAACAGCCTCGACTACCCCAATCTGATCGCCGCGCGGGCCGTCTGTGACCGCGGCGAGCGGCTGCTGGCCGGCGTGCTCTTCGGCGGCGCGGAGCCGCGCATCGCCCAGATGGACAACTACCGGCTGGAAGCCCGCCCCGAAGGCGTCGTGCTGATCATGCAAAACCGCGACGTGCCCGGCGTCATCGGCCAGGTGGGCACGCTGCTGGCGTCCTATGGGCTGAACATCGGCGAATGGCGGTTGGGCCGCAACAAGCCCGGCGGCGAGGCGCTGTCGTTCATCAACCTGGACGCCGAGCCGGCCGAGGACGCCCTGCGCGCCCTGATGGAGATCGACGCCGTGACCCAGGCCAAGGTCGTCCGCCTTTAGCCGGCGGCGCGACGGCGGCACAAACACAAGAGGCCGGAGCAGACGATGCTCCGGCCTCTTCCATTTCGGGCTGAAACCGCCGGCAGCTACTCCGCCTTGGGATAGATGCGCACGCGGCGCTGCTTGCCCTCGCCGGCGCTCTCGGTGTAGACGTCGGGCGCGCCGCGCAGAGCCATATGAATGATGCGCCGCTCATAGGCGGTCATCGGCTCCAGGCTGATCGGCTCGCCGCGCTGGCGGGCTTTGTCGGCCATGCGCTCGGCCAACCGCGTCAGCGCCTGCACGCGCCGCTGCCGGTAGCCCTCCACATCGACGACGAAGTTCGCCCGCCGGTGGAGTTGGTGGGCCACCATCAGCCGGCCGAGGAACTGGAGCGCGTCGAGTGTCTCCCCGCGCGGGCCGATGAGCATCGTCAGGTCTTCGCCGTGGATGGCGATGACGTTGACGCGCTGGCCGGTCAGGTCGTCGGGTTCCGATTGCGTCGCCGAAACGCGGGCCGGGACGTGCATCTTCGCCAACAACTCCGACAAGACGGCCACGGCTGCCTCTTGCTCCTCGGCCAGTTCGTCAGCCGAGGCGGGCGCGGCGGCTTCGTCCTCCTCGTCGGCAACGGGCGCGGCCGAAACCGGCGCAGGCGGGGGCGGGGCCGGCGGTTCGGCGCGCCTGGCAGCCGGCTCAGGGCGGACGGGCGGCGGAGCCGGGCGGGCCGGCGGTGGCGGAGGTGGGGCCACTGGACGGGCGGGCGGCGCGGCGACAGGAACAGGGGCCAGGCGGACGACCGCCTCGCGGCTGCCGATGCCCAGCAGGCCGCGGCTGCCCTCGTCAATGACCGTCACGGCCACCTGGTCGCGCGCCAGGCCCAGACGGCGCAAACCGGCGTCGATCGCCGCGTCCACGTTCGCGCCGCGCGATTCAATTTCGTGACTGCTGCTTGGTGACATAGCGCCTACCGTTTCGCGGAACCTTTCTTCCGCCGGGGAGCGGTCGAGCCGCTCGTGACCTTGGTCTTGCTGCTGCCGGCGCCGTTGGCCGACTGGTGGCTCTTGACGGTGCTCTTCTCGGCCTCAACCACAACCGGGCGCTTCTCGCCGCGGGCCTCGCGCTCGGCGCGCTCGCGGTTCATGATGCGCTGCAAGTACAACCCCTGGGCAATGCCGATGACGTTGGCCAGGATGAAGTAGATCGACAGGCCGGCCGGGAATTGCAGCGAGAAGAAGCCGAACATCAGCGGCATGGTATACATCATCGACTGCGACATACCCGCCGCCGGGTTATCCTGTTGCGTCTGGCCCTTCGGCGGCGCGGGCGTCAGCAACTTCTGCTGGATAAACATGCTGCCGAAGACAATAATCGGCAGGATGAAAAGCGGGTCCGGCTGGCTCAGGTTGAGCCACATGAACTTGTTCTCGACCGGGATGAGGTTCGTCAGGTTGATGGCCGGATAAACGCGCGGAACCAACTCGAAGAGAGCTTGCGGCGTCGTGCCCAGAATCGTCGTGATCGCCCGGTAAAGGCCGATCAGGATGGGAAACTGGATCAGGGTCGGGATGCAGCCGCTCAGCGTATCGGCCGGGTTGTAGCCGATGCGCTTAAACTCCTCCTGCATCTTCTGCGGGTTGTCGCGGTACTTCTTCTGGATCGCGTTGATCTCCGGCTGGATCTCCTGCGTCCGGATCATCGAACGCTGCTGCTTCAGATTCAGCGGCAAGGTGATGAGGCGGATGACGATGGTCAGGAAGGCAATCGCCAGGATGAAGTTGTGCCCCAGGAAGTTGTAAAACAACAACAGGGCGTTGATCATGGGGTTAACGATCAGGGTATCCCACATGGTGTCCTCGCGCGCTCAGTTCGTCTGGGGCAGCGCATAGCGCCAGCGCTCCTGGCCTGTGGCCAGGTCAAAGCCAATCAGCAGGGCGTTGGCGTCCTGCGTCGAGACAACTAGTTCGTCCTCGACCATCACCGGTGTGGCATATAGCGGCGTGGTCGTTGGTTCCGACCAGAGCTGCGTGCCGTCGGCGGCGTTGTAGGCCGTCAACGCCCCGGTTGGCGTCTCGGCCGCCACCTGGGAGGCGACGTAGAGCGTGCCTTCGGTAACCACTGGGCTGGTCTGAATAGCGTTCTGCGTCTCCTGCGTCCACTTCTGCTCACCGGTGGCAGCATCAACGGCGTAGAGCGTGCCGCCAATGTCGCCGAAGTAGAGCGTACCATCCAGCAACGCCGGCGCACCCCAAATCCAGTCGTCGGCGCCGGGCGCGGCCCAGCGCTCTTCGCCGGTGGCCATATCGAGCGCGTGGACGTTGCCGTCAAAGCTGGAGACGTAGAGCACGCCATCGCCCAGAGTGGGACCGCTGGGCAGCGCCCCGCCCAGGGGTTGGCTCCACTTCACCGTGCCGGTAGCCGCATCAAGAGCGTAAACGGAGTGATCCATGGAGGTCACATAAAGCGTGCCATCGGCATAGGCGGGCTGCCCCCAGATGGCATGTCCCGTCTCATAATCCCATTGCAGCGTGCCATTGGCGGCATCGAGGGCCAGGACGTGGTTGTCGGCCGTGCCCAGGAAGACCTGGTCGCCGACTTGCAGCGGTGGGGCGACGATCTTGTCGCGCGCGTTGTCGGTGTTGACCCACACCTGCGACGCGCCGCCCGTATCGCCCTCTTCCAGGCCGTAGATGGATACTGTCACGCGGGGGGAGAAGAGACCGCCGGCACGACCGTAGTCGCCCAGAACGACCCGGCCGTCAGCCGCCGCCGGGGCGGCAAAGAAGGCCGCGCCGGTCGATTCCGTTGGGTGGGTCCAGACCTGTGCTTGCTCGGCCGGATCATAGGCCAGGACATGCGTCCCGTAGGCCAGATAGACCAGCCGGCCGTCGGTGGAAAGCCCGGCCCAGTTGGTAGTTGCCAGCCGGCCACCACAGCCGGTCAGTAGGATGAGGGCGGCGGCAAAGAGCAGCAGCCGGAGCGCGGGCCGCGCGAGCGGCCGACTCATGTGGTTCAATGAAAACCTCCGTCAAGGTACCGGGTCATAGCCGCCGGGATTGAACGGGTGGCAACGGCTGATGCGTTTCACCGCCAGCCAGCCCCCCTTCAGAAACCCATACTTCTCAATCGCCTGATAACCATACACGGAACACGAAGGCGTAAACCGGCAACTCGGCGGAAGCACTCGAGAAATTGTGTTTTGGTATAGTCGAATGAGCAGCAAGGCGATCTGTTTCACAGCGAAAACTCCCGTGGCGATCGCCCGCGATCGTCAGGTCGTCGCAAGCCGGCGCGCGTCAGCAATTCCAGGACGCCCCGTTCCAACTCGGCATAGTCGGCCGAAGCCGACGCCGGACGGGCCACCACCAGGCAATCGTAGCCTGGTTCAAGTGTCTCTAGGTGCTGACGCACGATCTCTCGCAACCTTCGCTTAGCCCGATTGCGCACTGTGGCTTTGCCGACCCGCCGCCCAGCCACAAAGGCAAAGCGACTGACAGACGACGATTCCTGGGGCTGAACGTCGATAAACAATACGATTAAAGGGTGCTGCCAGCGCCGCCCCTGTTGCCGGACGCGCGCGATGTCGTCGGCGTGGCGCAGTCGGAAGGGCGGCGGCAGCATGTAACATTACAGGATGCGCGGGCCGTCTCAGCCGCCGCCGTGGCGCTTGACGGAGCGATAGGCCGTGGCCGACGTGCCGTTCCAGTTCACCTGTTTGCTGTGGTTGTTCATGGACACCGACAGTACCTGACGGCCGCGGCGACGACGGCGCTTGAGCACGTCGCGGCCGCCCTTGGTCGACATGCGCTCGCGGAACCCATGCACGCGCATGCGGCGGCGAATCTTCGGCTGATATGTACGTTTCGTCATGATGCTCTCTCCAAAAAAACAAGGGCGCTTTGCCCTGTCTTGCGATCCGGTTATTCGTAGCGCATAGGGGACGCCTGCCCGGCAGGCCGTCACGACGAACCGTTTGACGGCCCGTCGATGCAATACTCCATTATAGCGGCAGACCTGTCTTTTGCAACAGACGGCGGCCTGATTTCACGTGTTCCCTACTCTTCGATCCGCGTGATCTGCGCCCCCAACGCTCTCAGCTTGTCGTCGATGTGCTCATAGCCGCGGTCAACCTGCTGAATGTTGTGAATCGTGCTCGTGCCGCGGGCGCATAGGGCCGCCAGCACCATAGCCATGCCGGCGCGAATGTCCGGGCTGGGCACGCCGGCCGGGTTGGCATAGAGCCGGCTCGGCCCCTGCACCAGCACGCGGTGGGGGTCGCACAGCACCACCCGCGCGCCCATGAACGTCAGGTGATCGACGAAGAAGAAGCGGCTCTCATACATCCAGTCGTGGAGCAGGACGGAGCCGTTGGCCTGCGAGCCGATGACGACAGCGATGCTCATCAGATCGGGCGGGAAGCCGGGCCAGGGCATGGGCTTGATCTCCGGGATGCGCCCGCCAAGCCCCTCCTGAATGACCATTTCCTGCTCGCCGGGCACGAGGATGTCGTCGCCGTCATCCTGCCAGCGCACGCCCAGGCGCTCGAAGACCAGGCGAATCATGCCCAGGTTGCGCGGCTGGGCGTCGCGGATGCGCACCTCGCCGCGGGTGACGGCTGCCGCGCCGATGAAGCTGCCCACTTCCATAAAGTCAGAGCCGATGCGGTACTCCGTGCCGTGCAGCCGCTCAACGCCTTGAATCTGCAGGCGGTTGCTGCCGATGCCCTCGATGTTGGCCCCCATCTGGTTGAGGAAGTGACACAGGTCGCGGACGTGCGGCTCGCAGGCGGCGTTGTCGATGACTGTCTCGCCGGGAGAGAGGACGGCGGCCATGATGGCATTATCGGTGGCCGTCACGCTGGCTTCGGCCAGCAACAGATAGCCCGCGCCCCGCAGACGCGGCGCTTCCATCTCGAAGACGCCGCGCCGGTCCATGTTGACCGTCGCGCCCAGGGCCGTCAGCGCCTGAACGTGGGTGTCCAACGGCCGGCCGCCGATGACGTCGCCGCCGGGAATGGGCAGGCATACGCGCCCGGCGCGCGCCAACAGCGGCCCGGCAAAGACGAACGAGGCGCGCGTGCGCCCGGCCAGGCGGGCATCCAGCTCCGTCTTGGGCGTGTCATGGGCATGAACGCGCCAGCTGCCGCCGCCCAACGGCGTGACCTCAGCGCCCAGATCGCTCAGGATCAGGAGCGTGTTCTCCACGTCGCGAATGGCAGGGATGTTGTGCAGAATTACCGGCTCGTCGGTCAACAGACAGGCCGGTAGGAGTTTGAGGGCCGCGTTTTTGTTGCCGCTGGCGGTGATCGTGCCGTGCAGCCGCTGCCCCCCTTCGATGATGAATTTGCTCATGGTTGGGTTCCGGCCGGGCGGCGTTTCCCGGCTTACGGCCCATTGTACCAAGCGGCGCGGCGCAGGCCACTTGCGCTGCCGCAGGGCAACCGCGTATAGTTGAGCACACCACCGGAATGGCACGCAGATGACGCTGATCTGGCTGATTAACGCCGATAAGAAGCGCTTTTTCAGCGTAAATCAGCTAAATCTGCGTCATCTGCGTGCTATTCTTCTATATACGGTTGCCCTGGCGTTCCTTGGCCACGATTAGAAAATCCGCTTCATCTGCGCTATAATCCCCTTCGCCGACAACCGCGACTGACATGAACCCGCCGCTCTCCTTGTCCTGGCCGGTGGGTTCCGAAGCTGAATCGCCTGTGCATTGCGCGACCGCTCGCTGACATGACTGTAACGCAAGAGATTAAAAGCCGGCTCGATCTCGTCGACGTCGTCCAGGACGCCGGCGTGCAACTGCGCAAATCGGGGCGCAACTACGCCGGCTTCTGCCCCTTCCACCCCAACACCAAGACGCCCGCCTTCTACATCTTCCCCGAAAGCCAGACGTGGCGCTGCTTTGGGGCCTGCGCCGAGGGGGGCGATGTCTTCTCCTTCGTCATGAAGAAGAACGGCTGGGACTTCAAGGAGGCGCTGACGGAGTTGGCCAAGCGCGCCGGCGTCACCCTGGAAGACCACCGCCCGCGGGACAAGGCCCACGAAGCGGCCGAAGTCCGCCAGGCCGCCCTGCTCGACGCCGCCTCGCACTACTTCCACCAACTGCTGCTCCACGCGCCGCAGGCCGAGGCCGCCCGCCGCTACGTCGCCGACCGGCTGCTCAACGACGACACCGTGGCCACGTTCCGGCTCGGCTTCGCCCTCGATAGCTGGGACGCCCTGCGCACCCACTTCAGCGCCCAGGGCTATGGCGAAGACGAGTTGCTGGCCGCCGGCCTGCTGACCGAGAACGAGGAACGCCACCGCCGCTACGACCGCTTCCGCAACCGCCTGGTCATCCCCATCCGCGACAGCGACGGCCGCGTCGTCGGCTTCGGCGCGCGCACGCTCGACCCCGACGGCATCCCCAAGTACCTCAACAGCCCCCAGACGGCGCTGTTCGACAAGGGCCATCTCATCTTCGGGCTGGACACGGCCAAGCGCCACATCCGCGAGGCGCGCCAGGTCGTCCTCGTCGAGGGCTACATGGACGTGATGCAGGCCTGGCAGCACGGCTACCGCAACGTCGTCGCCCAGATGGGCACGAGCCTGACCGAGGCGCAGTTGCGGCTGCTGCAAAAGCTGACCAAGCGCTTCGTGCTGGCCCTCGACCCCGACGCCGCTGGGGCCAAGGCGACGCTGCGCAGCCTGCAACTGGCCCGCGAGACCCTCGACCGCGACCTGGACGTGACCTTCGACGCCCGCGGCCTGGTGCAGCTGGAAGGGCGGCTGCGGGCCGACATCCGCATCGTCACCCTGCCGGAGGGGCAAGACCCCGACAAGCTCATCCGCACCGACCCGGCGGCCTGGCCGCGGCTGCTGGCCGAGGCGCGGCCGGTGGTGGACTACATCATCCGCGTTGTCGCCGCCGAGTTGCCGCCGGGCGACGCCAAGGCCAAGAGCGCCGCCGCCGCCCAGGTGTTGCCGCTCATCCACGACATCGCCGAGCCGGTGGAACGCGACCACTATCTGGGCGTGCTCAGCCAGGCGCTGGATATAGACATCAAGGCGCTGCGCGCGGCTGAGGCGCGCCTGAAGAAGGCGGGCGGCAAGAGCCAGGGCCGAGGGGCCAGGGAGCCGGGGCAGCCGCCGGCCGCCAGCGCGCGGCCTGTAGCGAGCGACCAGCCGCCGCTCTACGACGCGCCGCCGCCCTATTGGGACGACGCGCCGCCGGGCGACTTCGACGCCCCCCGCGGCGCGATTGGCCAGCCGGGCAGCAAGATCGCCGGCGCCGGTCGCCGGCCGCCGCGCCTGGAAGAGAACTTCCTGCGCCAATGCCTGGAGTACCCCGGCGCGATCCACCACATCAACCGCATCCTCAGCCGTCAGGGCGAGCCGGAGGTCAGCGCCGCCGACTTCGAGCGGGCCGAGGATCGCGCTCTGCTGCAAGTCGTCCTGGAACGCGCCCAGCCCAGTGGGCCGGAGGTTGCCACGATTGAGGAATTGTGCAATAGTCTAGACGCGGTGTTGGCAGAGCGGGTGCGGAGCCTCTTGGCCCTTCCCCCGTCGCCCGGGTTGAAGTTGGATCGGCTACCCGACTCCCTGGCGCAATCGGTGCTCGATTGGCGGTTAGAAAAAATCCGCAAGCGGATATCCGAACTGAAGCAGTTGCGCGCCAGCGAACATGAGCCGGAGTCGGCCGAAGAGTTAACCCGGCTCTACAGCGATCTGCTGGCCACATCGCAACCGGCGATGCGGCGCATCCATCAGGCCAAGGATGCGCTGTCGGCCCAGGGGCG
>WBZV01000819.1_pt2 | contig 10294 bp, 12 predicted proteins | sample 5204221 | NCBI WGS metagenome assembly WBZV01 (sample SAMN12344360, study PRJNA552823) | activated sludge metagenome | biome: Activated sludge suspended growth; feature: Nitrification reactor; material: Wastewater; isolation source: activated sludge from nitrification reactor of wastewater...
CGTGGCCGAGCGCGGTATCGTGCTCACCGGCGGCGGCGCGCTGATGCGGGATATCGACAAGCTGATCATGGAGGAAACCGGCCTGAACGTGGTGATCGCCGAGGATCCGCTCACTTGCGTGGCGCGTGGCGGCGGCCGGGTGTTGGAGCTGATCGCCAAGGACGAACACGCCGTCGAAGCATTCGCCATCGAATAGCTATTGGCCGCCCTCAAACCCAGCAGGCGGTCCCGTTACTTGTTCACGGTCAACCCCACGGCGACTCTTCGGCTCGGATTGTGGGTGGCGTTGTCCATCGTCATCATGACGATGGATCACCGCTATCGCTATCTCGACGGCGCGCGCGATGTCCTGGCCACGGCGATCTACCCGCTACAGTATCTGGCGCGCCTGCCGGGCGACGCCAAGACTTGGCTGACCGAGAATCTGGTCGGCCGAGGCGTCCTGCTGGAAGAAAATGCCCAACTGCGCGAAAAGCAGGTGTTTCTCAACGCCCAGTTGCAGAAACTGACCACGCTGGAGGCGGAAAATCGCCGGCTGCGTTCCCTGCTGGAGTCGGCGGTCAATACCCCGGAGCGAGTGTTGATCGCCGAACTGCTGGCTGTGGATTTCGATCCGTACCGGCATCATATCCTGCTCAACCGCGGTCGCCAGCACGGCATTTACGTCGGCGAGCCGGTACTGGATCAGCATGGCATCGTCGGCCAGATCGTTCGGGCCGATCCCTTTACCGCCACGGCCATCCTCATCACCGACCCCAACCACGCCCTGCCGATCCAGATCGACCGTACCGGGGTTCGCACCCTGGCCTTGGGTACCGGCAACTTTCAGGAGTTGGAACTGCCCCATGTTCCCAACAATGAAGACGTGAAGGTCGGCGATCTGTTGGTGACTTCCGGTCTGGGCGGGCGGTTTCCGCGCGGTTATCCGGTGGGCAAGGTGGTGAAGGTGGAATTCGATCCCGGTAGCCCCTTTGCTCACATCGTCGCCCGGCCGCTCGCGGCGCTGGATCGAATCCGCGAAGTGATGTTGCTGGAGAACGAATCGGGTGCGTCGGAACCGCCCGCGCCCGCCATGGACGGACGCTCCGCCTCGCCGCGCCCGCCATGAGCGCGCCTCGCCCCACCGGCGGCGGGATCATGGCCTTGAGCCTGCTGCTGGCGTTTCTGTTGTCCACCATCCCCTTGCCGGGTGGGCTGGATCATTTTCGGCCCGATTGGGTGGCGATGGTCCTGATCTACTGGTGTATGGCGTTGCCGCATCGGGTTGGGATCGGGGTGGGTTGGCTGGTCGGGTTGTTGCTGGACGTGGCGCGAGGCGCGCTGTTGGGCCAATATGCCTTGGCCCTGGCGGTCGTGGCCTATCTGACGCTGCAGACTTATCGGCGCATCCGGGTGGCGCCGCCCTGGCAGCAGGCGTTCAGCATCCTGCTTTTTCTGTCGGTCGAACAGTTGCTGGTATTCTGGATCAGTGGCGTGATCGGCTACCCGCCGCGCGACTGGTGGTACCTGGCGCCCGCGCTGGGCGGCATGGCGATGTGGCCTCTGTTGTTCGTGATCCTGCGCGATGTGCGCCGTTATTTCCAAGTCACCTGAGAGCCCGACAAGGCGACCATGAAACGCTGGCAACCGTTCGCCAAGCCCGCCACCGGCGAACCGCTGGCTCGGGAAAAGGACAACACCGCCGAGAGCGAGCTGTTTTTCCGTCGCGCCTTGGTGGTGCTGTTCGCGGTGTTCCTGAGCTTCCTGGCCGTGGCGGGTCGCTTGGTCTACCTGCAAGTGCTCAACCACGAGCGTTTCACCACCCTGTCCGAGAGCAATCGAGTTCGCTTGCAGCCGCTGCCGCCGACCCGCGGCTTTATCTTCGACCGTAACGGGGTGCTGCTGGCCGACAATCTAGCCTCCTATCACCTGGAAATCACCCGCGAGCAGGTCAAGGACCTGGATACGACCCTGGCGGAACTGCGTCAGCGCATCGAACTCACCGACGCCGACGTCGAGCGCTACCGCAAGCTGGCCCGCCGCGCGCCGCCCTACACCGGCGTGCCGTTGCGCTTTCGCTTGAGCGACGAGGAAATCGCCCGGCTGGCGGTCGATCTGTACCGTTTGCCGGGCGTGGACATCAAGGCCGACCTGACCCGCCGCTATCCGCTCGGGCCGCTGGCCGTTCACGCCATTGGTTATGTTGGGCGGATCGACGAGAACGAATTGCGTCGACTCGACCCCGGTCAGTACAGCGGCAGCACCCACATCGGCAAGACCGGCGTGGAACGGTCCTACGAAGACTTGCTGCGTGGGCACACCGGCTGGCAGCAGGTCGAAACCAACGCCGAGGGTCGCCCGCTGCGGGTTCTCAGCCGTACCCCGCCGGTGCCGGGTCAGCATATCTATCTGAGCATTGATGTGCGCTTGCAGGCGGTGGCGGAAAAGGCGCTGGAAGACTACAACGGCGCCATCGTCGCTCTCGACCCGCGCAACGGCGAGATACTGGCGCTGGCCAGCCAGCCGACTTACGATCCCAACCCCTTCGTCAACGGTATCGACTTCGCTTCTTACCGTGTGCTCAACACCTCCAAGGACCGGCCGCTGCTCAATCGCGCCCTGCGCGGGATCTATCCGCCCGGCAGCACCATCAAGCCACTGATGGCGCTGGCGGGGCTGGAATATGGAGAAGTCAACCGCTACAGCGGGGTATTTTGTCCGGGGTTCTACCGGTTGCCCGGCTCCAGCCACAAGTTCCGCGACTGGCGGCGTGGCGGCCACGGCAGCGTGAGCATGGACCGGGCCATCGCCCAATCCTGCGACGTGTACTTCTACAATCTGGCGTTCAACCTGGGTATCGACCGCATTCATGAATTTCTGGACCGCTTTCACTTGGGCCGACCGACCGGCGTCGACCTGCCGGGCGAAAAGGGCGCGCTATTGCCGTCCCAGGAATGGAAGCGCAGAGTCCACAAACACGCTTGGTTCGCGGGCGATACCATCAGCGCCGGGATCGGGCAGGGCTACTTTCTGACCACGCCGCTGCAACTCGCCCACGCCACCGCGGTGGTTTCCCAGCGGGGCGCGGACTTCAAACCGCGAATCCTGCTGGCCACCGAAGATCCCGGTACCCGGATCAAGATCCCGGAAGTCCTGCGGCCGTTGCCGCCAGTGACGGTCAAGAATCCCCAGTTCTGGGATACGGTGATCGCCGGCATGATTCATGTGGTGGAAGGTGGCACCGCCCATCGCATCGGAATCGGCGCCAAGTACCGCATCGCCGGCAAGACCGGCACCGCCCAGGTCTTCACCGTGGGTCAGAACGAGCGCTATAACGCCAGCCGCTTGGCTCGACATTTGTTGGACCATGCCCTGTTCGTGGCCTTCGCGCCGGCCGATGATCCGCGCATCGCGGTGGCGGTGATCGCCGAGCACGGCGGCGGTGGCAGCAAAACCGCCGCGCCGATGGCGCGCAAGGTTATGGACGCCTACCTACTCGACAAGTACGATCAACCCGCCGCCGATGGGGCACGGGACACCCAGGGAGACGCCCAGCGGGATGGATCGGAGTAATAAAGGCAAGTTTCTCAGGCTGATTCATCTGGATCTGACCTTGCTGCTGGGGCTGCTGGCGATATCGGGCACGGGGCTGGTGGTGTTGTACAGCGCCGGCCAGCGCGATCTGGATCTGGTGACTGGGCAAGCCATGCGGCTGGGTCTGGGATTTGCCATCATGCTGGCCCTGGCGCAGATCCCGCCGCACTACTTCCGCTTCTGGTCGCCATGGATTTATCTGACCGGAATCCTGCTGTTGCTGGCGGTCATGGTGGCCGGCGATATCTCCAAGGGCGCGCGGCGCTGGCTGGATTTGGGTGTGTTGCGGTTTCAACCCTCGGAGATCATGAAACTGGCGGTACCGATGATGATGAGCTGGTACTTTGCCAACAAACCGCTGCCCCCACGGTTGTGGCATTTGCTGGGCGGAGTGTCGATTACCGGGGTGCCGTTTCTGTTGATCGCCAAACAGCCGGATCTGGGTACGGCGCTGGTGGTGGGCTGTGCCGGGGCGTTCGTGCTGTTTCTCGCCGGGCTGAGCTGGACCATCCTGCTCGGTCTGGTCGCGGCGCTGGGTGCCGCGGTGCCGCTGTTCTGGACCTTCGCCATGCACGACTACCAGCGCCAGCGAGTGCTGACTTTCCTCGATCCGGAAAGCGACCCGCTGGGGGCCGGCTATCACATCATTCAATCCAAGATCGCCATCGGTTCGGGCGGCATCTACGGCAAGGGTTGGCTGAACGGTACCCAGTCGCATCTGGATTTCCTGCCGGAAGGTTCGACCGATTTCATCTTTGCCGCGTTTTCGGAGGAGTTCGGCCTGGTGGGCGGCTGCCTGCTGTTGACGCTGTATTTCTTCGTCATAACCCGCTGCCTGTACATGGCGACCCATACCCCGGATACCTATACCCGACTACTGGCCGGTAGTCTGACGCTGATTTTCTTCGTCTACGCCTTCGTCAACTCCGGGATGGTGTCCGGCCTGTTGCCGGTGGTGGGGTTGCCGCTGCCGTTGTTCAGCTATGGGGGAACATCCCTAGTGACGATCATGGCCGGCTTCGGTATCCTGATGAGCGTCTATTCGCACCGCCGGACCCCGACGCGGTAATTGCCACCACGACCAACGACGAGATCTGCGCGTGAAGAGCCCGTTTTTGCTTGGTGTCATCTTGCTGTTGAACGCTTGTGCATCGTCGCCACCGCCAGCGGCGGTAATTCCCCGATCACCGGAGGTTTCGAGGGGTACGATGCCAGGCGCCTCTAGGCCCGTGCCCCCGCCAATGGGGGTGGCTCGCTCAAGCGTCCAGATCCCCGCGGACTCCTTGGCCAATCGGGCCGATGTACAAGCGTTCATCCAGGAAATGGCTAACCGGCATCGTTTCGATGTCGATTATCTTCTGATGGTGTTCAGCCAAGCCAAAGTCAAACCCAGCATCATTTCCGCCATGTCCAGGCCGGGCGAGGCCAAACCCTGGTATGCGTACCGGGACATTTTCGTCAATTCCAACCGTATCCAGGGCGGCGTGCGGTTCTGGCGGGCCAATGCGGCGGCGTTGGCTCAAGCCGAACGGGTTTACGGCGTGCCGCCGGAAATCGTGGTGGCCATCATCGGCGTGGAAACCCAGTACGGCGGCAACATGGGTAGTTTCCGAGTCCTGGAGGCACTGTCCACCCTGGCGTTCGACTATCCCCGGCGTGCTGCTTACTTCCGTAAGGAACTGGAAAATTATCTGTTGCTGACCCGGCAAGAAGGTATCGATCCCTTGACTCCTCGCGGGTCCTACGCCGGGGCCATGGGGTTGGGACAATTCATGCCCAGCAGTTTTTTGTCCTATGCGGTGGACTTCGACGGCGACGGTCATCGCAATCTCTGGAGCGATCCCGACGATGCGATTGGCAGCGTCGCTCATTATTTCCAAGGCCATGGTTGGCGACCCGGCGAGCCGGTTGCCGTGCCGGCACAGGTGAGTGGTACCCGCTACCCCGCGTTGGTCAGCCAGCAATTGAACCCACCCAGGGACAGTGTCGCCCATCTGCAAGCTCAAGGCATTGCGCCCGAGGTCCCAGTCAGCGGAGCGCAGGCCGCGATGCTGCTGGAGTATCAAGGGCGCGATGGCCTGGAGTACTGGTTGGGTTTCGATAATTTTTACGTGATCACCCGCTACAACCACAGCCGCTTGTATGCCATGGCGGTATACCAGCTCGGTCAGGAAATCCGCGAGCAACACGCATTTTACCCCGGTGCCGTTCGACCGGAACGCGTGGCCCGCGCTGACTGAATTTTCCGACAATAATCTGAAAGTAACTGCATCGGCTGCGGCGCGGACTGGCTGTTGCCCGGTGCGAGGGAGGATTGATGGCGAAATCCTGGAGCCAGACTTTGCTGTTGGCATCGTTGGCGGGGGCGCTGGCCGGTTGCGGTACCATCCCCGACCGACCGGCAAGCATCCAACCCGCTAGAACCGATCTCAAAGCCGCTCCGAGCGGAGATGAGCCGATCCCGCGGGCCGAACCCCCCAGCCGTGGTGGTAACGCCGATACCTATGTGGTCTTCGGCCGGCGTTACCGAGTCAGGGAAACCAGCGAAGGCTATCGGGAGCAAGGCACCGCGTCCTGGTACGGAGCGGATTTTCATGGCCGCAAAACCTCCAGTGGTCCGTTGTACGATATGTATGAGCTGACCGCCGCGCACAAGAGCCTGCCGCTGCCGGCCTACGTGCGGGTGACCAATCTGGAGAACGGCCGCAGCACCGTGGTCAAGGTCACCGACCGTGGCCCGTTCGTCCCCGGGCGGATTATCGATCTATCCTACGCCGCCGCCCTGCGGCTCGATATGCTGGAGCAGGGGACCGCCCTGGTGGAAGTGGCCGCGCTGGAGCCTTTCCAGTACCTGCCGGAATTGGCGGCCCGGCGCGCGGCGGAGCGAGATCGACTGGCAGCGGCGGCGGAACGCAAAGCGCAGCGATTGGCGGAGAGCGCCGCATCGCCTACCCGGACGGAACCGCGTGACAAACCCGCTACCACCGTGCGGCTGGTTTCCACCGCGCCGGTTGTGAAGGGCAAGAATATGCCGGTGGAGCCGCGCCGCGCCGCGCCGGCCGGCAAGAATGGTACCTTGTATCTGGTGGGCACGGTCAGCGAGCGCGGCAGTCCCCCCCGGCAGTTGCAAAACCGACTGGCCAGCCAGTTGCGGCGCAGCGTGCAGGTGGAATCCACCACCGGCAGCCGTTACCAGGTGCGGGTACCGCTGCGCGATTCCAGCGAGGCTCGGCAGATGGCGGTTCGCTTGGCCGGTTTGGGCGTCAGCCATTCGCGCGTCGTCGTCGATTGAGTGGTCGAGCTAACGCTGGTGTCGGTTTGCGGGGTCACTCCATGGGTGTGGCGGTTTGTTTCGCGACGGTGTCTGGCTAGAATCGCCGGGCGATGATTTTCAATCACGGGAGTCCTACACGATTCATGTTGTACTCGACTGTGCTCCGTTCTCTATCGTTACCACTGGTGCTGGCGTTTACTTTTTTGTGTTCCAGTTGGATCGCCGTCCGCGCCGAAACCATACCGCCCCCGCCGCAAGTCCCGGTACGGGGTTATTTGCTGATGGACTACCAGAGCGGCAATGTGCTGGCGGACTTGAAAGGCGAGGAACGGATGGAGCCGGCCAGCATCACCAAACTGATGGCCGGCTACGTGATCTACAAGGCATTGCAGACCGGCAAGATCCACCATGACGATCAGGTGACCATCAGCGAAAAAGCCTGGCGGACTGGGGGCTCCAAGATGTTCGTCAAGGTTGGCAGCCAGGTATCGGTGGAAGATCTGCTGATGGGCATGGATGTACAGTCCGGCAACGACGCCACGGTGGCGCTGGCCGAGCATGTGGCTGGCTCCGAGGAGACGTTCGTCCAATTGATGAACGAGCAGGCAGCGCAACTGGGGATGACCAGCAGTCATTTCACCAACGCGCCGGGCCTGCCCGATCCCAATCATTACATGTCGGCCCGCGACATTGCCGTTTTGACCCGGGCGTTGATTCGGGATTTCCCGGATCAATACCGCCGCTACTCGGTGCGCAGCTTCAAGTACAACAACATCGAGCAGCAAAACCGCAACCGCCTGCTGGCGACCGATTCCTCGGTGGACGGGGTCAAGACTGGCCATACCGATTCGGCGGGCTATTGCCTGGTTTCTTCGGCCAAGCGCAACGATACTCGTCTGATCGGCGTGGTGTTGGGGGCCACCAAGGAGCGGGATCGGTTCGTGGCCAGCCAGGCGTTGCTCAACTACGGCTTCAGTTTTTTCGAAAGCCGCAAGCTGTACGATGCCAATACGCCCATCGTGACCGCCCGGATCTGGAAAGGTCAGGAAAACGAATTGCCGCTGGGCGTGACTCAGCCCTTGTACGTGACCGTGCCGAAGGGGCAAGCACCGCAGGTCAGCACCACCACCACCGTGCAGCCGACCATTATCGCGCCAGCGCAGAAAGATCAGGCGTTCGGCGACATCGTGGTCAAACTGGGTGAACAGGAAGTCAGCAAGACACCGCTGGTCGCGTTGCAAGAGGTGCCGGAGAGTGGCTGGTTCGGGCGGATGATCGATTCGATCCTGCTGTTTTTCTATTCGCTGTTCAACTGAACCCGGCTTAAGGCGCAGTCTGGCATGAGCGACGAATCGCCGCTGCAATTTCCCTGTGAGTTCCCCATCAAGATCATGGGTGCCGGCACACCCGATTTTCGGGGGCTGATGGTGGAACTGGTGCGTCGCCACGCCGCCGATCTGGACGAGACGCGGATTCAGGTGCGGGACAGCCGTACCGGTCGCTATCAGTCGGTGACGGTGGTGATAAACGCCCAAAGCCGCGCGCAACTGGATGCCCTCTATCGGGAACTCAGTAGCCATCCGGGTGTTGCGATGGTGCTGTGACCACAGGCATGGCGACGCCCGTTTCCCATTGCGAACCCTTGTGCCTGCGGGGTCTCGGCCGCCGCGAGTACCAACCGGTGTTCGCCGCCATGCAAGCCTTCACCGCGGCCCGCGACGCAGCCACGCCGGACGAACTGTGGTGGGTCGAACATCCGCCAGTCTTCACCCAGGGATTGGCCGGCAAGGCCGAACACCTGCTGGCGCCGGGAGACATCCCGGTCGTGCAAGTGGATCGCGGCGGTCAGGTGACTTACCACGGTCCCGGTCAGGTAGTGGTGTATTGCCTGCTGGACGTGCGGCGACTGGGCTTGAGCGTGCGCGGCTTGGTGACGGTGCTGGAGCGCTCGGTGATCGACCTGCTCGCCGCTCACGGCATCGCCGGTCGCGCCCGGCCCGACGCACCGGGTGTCTATGTCGGCGATGCCAAGGTAGCCTCGCTGGGGCTGCGCCTGCGCCAGGGCCGCTCCTACCACGGCCTGAGTCTCAACGTGGCCATGGACTTGGAACCCTTCACCCGGATCAATCCCTGCGGTTATCCCGGCCTACGCGTGACCCAATTGCGCGATCTGGGTCTCGAACTGACCCCCGAGGCCGCCGCCGCCGAACTGTTGGTGGACTTGAGCCGCAATCTGGGTTACACCGCCTTCGCGCGGACCGATGGCTTGCCCTGAGCCTCGGGCATCGTCCGAACGGGATTTGCCGGGCAACCTGCGGCATAATGTTGAGTCAAAGCCTCAACAATTCGCCCTCCATCCTTCCAGGAACAGGCCATGTCCGAACGCACCGCCCCCGACGAAACCGCTCTTGCCCCGGCCGCTTCCGCCCAGTCCACCACGGTCAGAACCGCGCCGCGACAGGGTGAGAAACTGCGTGGCGAGGACAAGGTTGCTCGCATCCCGGTCAAGATCGCGCCCAGCGATCCCAGCCAGCGGTTGCGCAAACCGGCCTGGATTCGCGCCCCGTTCCCCGGTACGCCGGAAGTGCAGCGGTTGAAGCGCATCTTGCGGGAGAATCACCTGCACACGGTCTGCGAGGAGGCCAGTTGCCCCAATCTGGGTGAATGCTTCGGCCACGGCACCGCCACTTTCATGATCATGGGCGACATCTGCACCCGCCGCTGCCCGTTCTGCGACGTGGGCCATGGCCGACCCAATCCGCTTGATCCCCAGGAACCGGAGAACTTGGCGCGCACCGTCGCGGCGATGGCGCTGAAGTACGTGGTTGTCACCTCGGTGGACCGCGACGATCTGCGCGACGGCGGCGCGGCGCACTTCGCCGCCTGCATCCGGGCAATGCGCGCCGCTTGGCCGGGCATCGTCATCGAAATTCTGACACCCGATTTTCGCGGCCGGATGGACGTGGCTTTGGAGATTCTGGAGCGGGAGCCGCCGGACGTGTTCAACCACAATCTGGAAACCGTGCCGCGTCTGTACCGGCAGGCTCGGCCCGGCGCCGACTATCAGTATTCGCTGACCTTGCTCCAGCGTTTCAAGGAAAGGCATCCGCATGTCCCGACCAAATCGGGGTTGATGCTGGGTTTGGGCGAGACGACGGAGGAGATCGAAGCGGTCATGCGCGATTTGCGCGCCCATCATGTGGAGATGTTGACCCTCGGCCAGTATCTCCAGCCCAGCGCCCATCATCTGCCGGTGGAGCGCTACGCGCCGCCGGAGGAATTCGAGCACCTGCGCGCGTTGGGTGAGGCCATGGGATTCACTCATGTCGCTTCCGCGCCGCTGGTGCGCTCGTCCTATCACGCCGATGCGCAGGCCAAGGGCGCCGGGGTGGGTTGAGTCCGAGCATTCCCATTGCGGTAGTCGGCGTGCGTCCGGCGGTCACGATT
>WBZV01001061.1_pt1 | contig 10288 bp, 9 predicted proteins | sample 5204221 | NCBI WGS metagenome assembly WBZV01 (sample SAMN12344360, study PRJNA552823) | activated sludge metagenome | biome: Activated sludge suspended growth; feature: Nitrification reactor; material: Wastewater; isolation source: activated sludge from nitrification reactor of wastewater treatment...
GGGCGGTAGAGCTGATCAGCAATGCCGCCAGAATGCCCAGCGACGTTACCGTGTCTACCAGATGAAAAAAGGCGCGCAAGAGGTAATCCGGCGGCTGCGGTTCCCGGCCATCCAGGCGGATCACCCGGATACCCATGGATCGTTTTCCCGGAGACTGCCCCCCCCAGAAGGCTTCAAAAAAAAAGTGATAACCTAGAAACAGCGCCAGAGGAATAAATACAAACAATAAATTCATCCACCAGCCCCGATCCAGGAGTTGCTGCCCCGATGGGTTGCCTAACACCGCCCATAGCGTTAACCCGTAGCCAGCCGCAAAGATCAGCGCGTCGATGAGGAAGGCGATGATCCTATCCCGCAAGGCGGCTGGTTCATATTCGATCTGCACGTTCTGGGGTGTTTGAATTTCAATAGGTTGCATATCATGTTGCAGTTACCAGGAGGACGGCAAGGCGGCAAATCGAGAAAATTGAGCCGGCTATTTTGCGCAAGTGCAAATATTTTCATAAAATGGGACTTTTCCAAAACTGTTCGGCGCCCTAATCCGCCCCTTATGCGCGAAACGCAATTCATCCGGCAAAACGCTCCAAAATGGAAGGAGTTTGAACAAGTCCTGGAAGGCGCCCAACGCGACCCTGACCGGCTGAATGAGCTATTCGTTCAGATTACCGACGATCTTTCGTTTTCCCGCACCTTTTTTCCCAACCGCTCGGTGCGGGTTTACCTCAACGACCTTGCTCAGCGAATTTTTCTTTCCATATACCAGGGCCGTAAAAACCGGTCTTTGGCGTTTTCCGGCTTCTGGCTGGAAAAACTACCCCTGGCAATGTATGCTGCCCGTCGCGATATGCTGATCGCATTTCTGGTTTTCGCCGGCGCGTTTCTGACCGGCGTGTTTTCATCGGCGATGGATCCTGAGTTTCCGGAACTCATTTTGGGGGAGCGCTATGTAGAAATGACCAAAGAAAATATCGCTTCCGGAGACCCTATGGCAGTATATAAAAAAATGGGGCCCTTTGACATGACACTTGGAATTACGGCCAATAACCTCTTTGTCGCTTCGCTTTCGTTCATCTTTGGAATTCTGTATGGCATTGGCGCCCTGATGATCCTTGCCAGCAACGGAATTATGGTGGGCGCCTTTCAGTATTTCTTTATCCAGGAGGGCCTATTCTGGGAATCTTTTCTCACCATTTGGATCCACGGCACGCTTGAGATTTCGGCCATTGTCATTGCAGGCGGCGCCGGTTTAACTATGGGCCGCGGGCTGGCCTTTCCCGGGACCTATACCCGGGCCCAGGCTTTCCAGCGATCTGCCCGCCGAGGCTTAAACATTCTTTTCGGGATCACTCCGCTGATCGTCCTGGCCGGAATTTTCGAATCCTTTCTCACCCGCCACACGGACACCCCGGATTTGGTGCGTGGCGGGTTCATCCTGGCTTGCCTGGCTTTTGTGGTCGTTTATTTTGGCTGGTATCCTTACTTCAAAGCTTCCCGGTCAACCGGCGCCTCCTTGGCGGAGCCCGAATTCGCCGCCCACAAACCGGCTCTTCCGGAGCTTTCACTTATCCGCAACGCAGGCCAAATCTTTGGAGACCTTTTCTCGTTCCTTCAAAGGCGTTTTCCAACTGTCATTGGGCTTTCGTTACTGGCTATGACATTGTATTGCGCTCCTGTGTTTTTGTGGGGCCGTTCTATCCCTCCGGCGGAATTTTTCCAGGTCGATTTCAGTTTATTCGCCAGTTTGGAAGCGCTGGGGCAGTTTTATCAGTACCGAAACTCCTTGCCATGGTCGCCCTGGCTGAACGTGCCAATTCTGGCTCTTTTTTCGACCCTGGTTTTCCCCAGGGTCATGGGAAAGCAGCCTGCGTCATGGGCGGTCATTGCGTTTCAGTTTGCCAAGGCGCTGGCGCCGGCAGGGATTTTGGTTGGACTATTGCAGGTTCAAACCCAGTATATCACCCTCCTGGTCCTGCTGTTTTTTCCCCTGCTGCTGTTGTGGATGGCGGTTTTAGCCCTTGAGCCGGAAGCCCCCGGCTTTGCCCTGCGAAGGACTTTATTTTTGGCGCTGCCTAATTTCAGCCGGATTTTTTCGCTGTTTCTTTTATTGATAGTAACCGGCGGTTTGTTTTTCTCCCTGCTGGATACCGGCCTGGCATGGACCTACCTCAATTTGATCAGTTGGGTAGTACGCCTGAACAGCGAGCAGATGGAACAGTTTTCGGCAATAGTCCTCGGCGGATTGACCTACTTTTTTCACTACCTGGCCTATGGAATGATCGCAACCGGTTTTGGATTAATGTATTTTTCACTTGTAGAGATCATGGAAGCGAACCAGCTAAAACAAAGGATCCGGGAGATCGGCCGCAAACGGCAAATCAGGGGGTTAGAACAAGAAACCGCATGACGGCGCCATCCCTCGCCCTGAGCCTTTTATTCATGATAGTTTCCCTTGCTGCGCCCATCGCAGCCAAAGGACAGGAAACCGATTCCCCGCAAAAAGCCTATATGGACGAGCCGGTGCGTACCCGGTCGTTTGGCGAAGCTGAATGGAAAAAAACTACCCGGGGACTGAATTATACCCTCCGCCCCAGGAAGCAGGCGCCGGAGAAGAAACGCCGTGAAGGACCGGGAATCTGGAGCGTCAACGCCGGCCCCGTAATGCGGTTGTTCGCAGTGGCGTTCTTCGCGCTTATCGCCGCGTTTATCCTTCGGGCATTGATCCTGTCGCCCCGGGACAAAAAAATCAGGGAGAGCCGCTTGTCTTTCACGGCCAACGACCTGGAAAAGGATATCCCGGAATCCGAGCTGGACCTGTACCTCGCAGAGGCCATCCGGTCGGGAGATTACGCCCTGGCTGTCCGAATCTACTACCTTCAGGCGCTTCAGCGCCTTCAACTTCTTTCCCTGATCCAATGGAAAAAAGACAAAACAAACAGGGAATATCTCCGCGACCTCCGCGCAACCCCTTACGCCGCAGATTTCGATCGCCTGACCCAGATCTTTGAGAAAGTACGCTACGGAGCATACGCGCCGGGGCGCGGGGAATTCGTTTTCCTGGAACGCGAATTCAAATCTTTTCTCCAATCGCTTCGGGCTGCAGAGTTTACTAATCTAAAACCCTCTGCCTCATGAAAACCCGGCGTTTGACATTCTTTTTGATCTTGCTCGCCATTATAATGGTCGCGGCTATGTACGCATTTTACGCTCAGGGAAACCGATACTCCTGGGTGGAAAATTACAAGGAAAAAAACAAAGGCCCTTACGGCACGCAGGTGTTGTATGCGCTGTTGAAGGAATATTTTCCGGGAGAATCCCTGATCAAAATCCAAAAGCCGCTTTCCCAGGAATTGCCTGCCAAACCGGCAAAGCCCTCGTCGTATGTCTTTGTCGGCCCCGCGCCGTTCTACGATTCGGCCAGCCGGGCTACGCTGTTGAAATTTGTGTCGAATGGCAATTATGCGTTCATTGCATCCAAAGAAATACCGGAGTCGCTGATAGAGGAACTCAACCCGGAATGGTGCGTTCCCAAAGAACCAGATGATCCCCTTTTGGATTTTACAAAAGACACGCAGGCTCTGGCCAATCTCCTTCACCCGGATCTCAAGCTTCCGGAGCCTGTACGGCTTCGCTATCTGAAACCTTACCCCAGGAATAGCCCGCCTCCGGCATATTATTGGACCTACTTCCGCCCCGATTATTTTTGCGACCGGGAAGGAGGGTTTGTAGAACTAGGCAAACTCAACCGACGGCACGTGAATTTCGTCCGGATTTCCCATAAGAAAGGATGGATTTATTTGCACACGAATCCGGTCTTCTTCTCCAATCTTTCGTTGCTGGAAAAAGATCGTGTGGCTTATGTGGAAGGCGCGTTGTCGCATCTTCCTCCTGGTACGATATATTGGGACCAATTCAGCAAAATACCTGGCAGGAATATGGGATCCGATGGCGGTATGGGAAACCGTCAGTTTGCCGATCGGAGCCCGCTGGATTATATCCTGCGTCAGCCGGCTTTAGCGGCAGCTTGGTACTTATTGGTCGCCATTGGCCTTCTGTTTTTAATATTTCGAACCAAACGCCGGCAACAACCTGTTCCGGTTATACCCCCCAACAAGAATACCTCCCTGGAGTTTATCCTGGCTATCGGCCGCCTGAATTTTCTGCAACAAGACCACAAAAAGACGGCGCTTCAAAAAATGAAGCTCTTTTTACAGTTTGCCCGGGAACGTTTTATGCTTCCGACCAGAGAACTGGACGACGAATTCGTTACCTTGCTCAGTGCCAAAGCCCAGATCGACCCACAGGCGGTCCGGCACCTGATCTTGATGTATCAGAACATTCAGCGGGGTTCCATCGTTACGGAAAATACCCTGATTGAGTTCAGCCAACGCCTGGACCACCTGACGCAACATTGCAAACAAACACATAGCCTTCCATCCTTATGACATTGGAAAACCCGCTCCAACCTGAAGAACAACCTGCTCAAACCCCTGAAAGCGGCAACCCCGAAGGGCCTGAATCCCTCCTCCAGCGCACCCACCTCGACCTGAGCAGGGTCAAGCAGGCCGTCGGCAACGTCAAGCGCGAGCTTGGAAAGGTGATTGTCGGCCAGGAACCGTTTGTGGATTTCCTCCTGGCAACCCTTTTTGCAGGAGGGCATGCCCTGGTGGAAGGCGTTCCTGGGATCGCCAAAACCCTAACCGCCAAACTCCTGGCCCAAACCCTCGACATCCACTTTTCCCGCATCCAGTTTACGCCGGATCTGATGCCCAGCGACGTGGTGGGGACTACGGTGTTCAACCTGAAAACCTCTGATTTTTCGTTCAATCCGGGCCCCATCTTTGCCAACGTCGTCCTGATCGACGAGATCAATCGGGCGCCCGCCAAAACCCAGGCCGCGTTGTTTGAGGTTATGGAAGAACTTCAGGTAACCGTTGACGGCAAGACGTACCCCATGGAGCACCCATTCTTCGTCATCGCCACCCAAAATCCCATCGAGCAGGAAGGCACGTATAAATTGCCGGAAGCCCAACTCGTCCGCTTTCTTATGAAAATCCCGGTCTCCTATCCCGACCTTGGGGAAGAAAAAGAGATTCTGAGGCGATTTCAGGGCGATTTCAGCCTTAACCTCCGGCACGAAGTGCAAAAGATCTTAGGACCCCAAGACCTTCAATCCTGCCGTAAGCTGATACAGGATATCGTAATTACCGATCCCCTTATCGATTACATCGCAGAGATTGTACACCGAACCCGCAGCCACGGAGATGTCTACCTGGGCGCTTCGCCCCGGGCTTCGCTCGCCATTCTAAAAACTGCCAAAGCGATCGCCGCCATGCAGGGCCGCGACTTCGTCACCCCGGAAGATATTCAATACGTCGCATACCCCGTTCTTAATCACCGCATCATCCTTCAACCCGAAAGAGAGATCGAAGGCCTTGAACCCCAGGACGTCGTCCGGGATATTTTGAAAACCCTGGAAGTGCCCAGGTAGCCGAAAAAGTTGCGAAGTTACGAAGTTGCGAAGTTGCGAAGAATGGACCTCGCAACCTCGCAACCTCGTAACCTCGCAACCTCGTAACCTCGCAACCTCGCAACCTCGTAACCTCGCAACCTCGTAAAACATGGCTTCCTACCAACCTACGCTTGAATTTGCCCGGCAGATGGACCGGGAAGATCCGCTGCGGGAATACCGCGATCAGTTTTATTTTCCGCAGTTCAATGGGAAAAATACCCTTTATTTCTGCGGGAACTCCCTTGGGCTACAGCCTAAAGGAGCTCGGGAAGCGGCGCTGCGCGAGTTCGAGCGCTGGGAAACCCTGGGGGTAGAGGGTCACTTCAAAGGAGATATTCCCTGGAAGGAATTTCACAAAGCGTTGGCGCCGGCCTCTGCACATATCGTTGGGGCAAAGGAGGACGAGGTGATCGTCATGAACACGCTTTCCGTTAATCTCCATCTGATGATGGTGAGTTTTTACAGGCCCCAGGGCGGCAGGTTTAAGATCATCATGGAGGCAGGGGCGTTTCCGTCCGACCAGTACGCGGTAGAGAGCCAGGTCAAATGGCATGGGTACGCCCCCAGGGAAGCCATTGTGGAAGTAGCGCCCCGTCCAGGGGAGGAGTTGCTGCATGCAGAAGACATCTTGTCGACTATAGAAGCCCATGGGGCGTCCACGGCTTTGGTTTTGTTTGGAGGGGTTAATTATTACACCGGGCAGTTGTACGACATGGAAGCCATCACCCGTGCCGCCCATAAGGCAGGCGCGTTTGCCGGATTTGACCTTGCCCATGCAGCCGGCAACGTTCCGCTTAAGATGCACGAGTGGGGGGCAGATTTTGCCGTTTGGTGTACCTATAAATACCTCAACTCGGGCCCTGGGGCGTTAAGCGGGGCTTTTATTCACGAGCGGCATGCGTTTAATCCGGACATTCCGCGGTTTGCCGGATGGTATGGGTATGACGAAAAACGCCGCTTTTTGATGGAAAAAGGGTTTGTGCCTACGCCTGGCGCCTCGGGCTGGCAACTCAGCAACGCGCCTATCCTCGCATTCGCCCCGATGCAGGCCAGTCACGACCAGTTTTTTCGCGCCGGGATGCCGGCCATCCGAAAGAAAAGCGAGCTCCTGACCGGATACCTGGAGTACCTGGTTGGCCGGATGCAGGAAGAAGGGCATGCGCACCGGTTTATCACTCCCCAAGACCCAGCGCAGCGCGGGGCTCAATTGTCCTTCTTAACGGGGCCGGAAGGGAAACGCCTGTTCGACTATTTGATGGCCAACGGGGTTGTGTGCGACTGGAGGGAGCACAACCTGCCGACACAGGATGCCGGCGGCGCCAAAGCCGGCGTCATCCGGATTGCGCCCGCGCCGTTGTACAATAGTTTTGAAGACGTGTACGCCTTAGTGCAGCTTCTGCGCCAATTCCCAGGCTGATCGCCCCGGTCAGGGCGCAAGCCGCCGGGAAGTCCAGCTTCCGTCTGGCTGGAGCAGGAAAAGAAACCGGTCATGAAGGCGATTTTCCCTGCCTTGCCAGAATTCCATATGGTGGGGAACGACCCGGTACCCGCCCCAAAACGACGGGAGCGGAATTTCCTGGTTGTGGAATTTCTCTTTGATCTCTTCAAATTTCGCCATCAGCATCTGCCGGGAGTTGATAACAGAGCTCTGGTTGGAGCACCATGCGCCGATCTGGCTTCCCCGGGGGCGGGTGAGAAAGTATTTCACGGATTCAGCCGTGCTGACTTTTTCTGCCTTTCCCAGGATCACGACCTGGCGTTCAAGGTGAATCCACGGAAAAAGCAGCGCCACCTGGGGGTTTTCGGAAATCTCTCTGGATTTGCGGCTTTCGTAGTTGGTGTAAAAAACAAACCCCCTGCGGTCAAAAAATTTCAGCAGTACCGTTCGCAACGAAGGTTGCCCGTCCGCGGAAACGGTGCTCAGGGACATGGCGTTGGCCATTTCCATGTCGCCGTCCATCGCTTGCTGAAACCAAAACTCAAACTGATCGATGGGATCCGGACGGAGGCTCTCTTCAGAAAGCCCTTCCCGTACAAACTCCTGCCGCATCAAACTTAAATCCATGGTGTTAGTTTTTATCCCGTTTTGCCAAACTAATATACACAACTCCTCCCGTCACCAGTAGCGTCCCAACCAATTGCCAGAATCCGAATCCTTCGCCAAGGAGCCAATATGCCAGGGCGATGGTTGAAACCGGCCCAATACTCCCAATGATGGAGGCGTTGCCGGCGCCGATCATCCGCACGCCTTCGCTTACCAGAAACGTCGGCAGTACGGTAGACAGAATCGCCATCAGCAAAGATAGCCAGTAAACCGTAGCGTGAAAATGCCAAAGAGCCCAATGGAACTGGATCCCGTGTTGAAGGATAATAGCGATGCACCCGGCTGATATCGCAAGGGAAGTATACCGCAGCGTTCCGAGCCTCGGCAGCAAGGTTGCCGTCCCCAGCAGATAGACCGCATATGCGATAGCGCTCATAAAAATCAAAAAACCGCCGAAAGGGATGTTGCTTCCCTGTATCAGATTTTGCCCGTCGAAAAAAGCCACCGCAATGCCTGCGTAGGTCAGTGCCAGAGCAATGAATTGGGAGCGAAGGACTTTTTTTCGAAAAAGAACTGCCGACAGCAACAGCACGATCGTGGGATACAAGTACAAAATAAGCCGTTCCATGCCCGCCGACACGTACTGCAAACCCATAAAATCAAATAAACTGGCAAAATAATATCCCAACAGCCCGTAAACCACGATCTCCAGCCAGTCCTGGGGTCGAAGGCGGGCCTTTTCATCCCCGGGTTTGGGACGCGACCACCAGGCTATGGCCAGAAAAAAAGGCAAGGCGAAAGCCATGCGCAGCGTAAGAAGCGAAATGCTGTCGACCTCATAGCGGTAGGCCATTTTAATCAGCACTGCCTTAGCGGAAAAACACAATGCGCTGATCAATATCAAAAACGACGCCAATACCTGTTTTCGGTCAAGCCGAAATGCTATGCTTCCTACGGTACTCAATGTGGCCAGTTTTGTGTGGCAAAGAACGGAGAATATTCGGGAATCCGGAATACTCAGTCCAGAAATCCGTCCTGGATAAGCTGGGCAGTTTGATCGAGCAAGGTTTCTCTGACTGGACGGTAGAAGACGTGGAGTTTTTCAACAGAACGGCTATTGTCAAAAACAGGCCGGTAGCCCACGTTGTTCTTTACATACTTCCTGGTCAGTCCAACCATAGGCGCGATCAATTGCACCAAGGGCTTAGGTATCCTTCGTTTGGGCAAAGGGAAACGGTCTCCATACTCCGCCCGGATCACCTGAGCCATTTCCAAAATACTCATCGATTGGTTGCACAGGATGTGCCTGCCCGATGCAGAAGGGGTAAAGCCTGCTAAAATATGGGCTTGCGCTACATCCCGAACATCGACGACGCCGTAATACAAATCGGGGACTCCTCTTTTCAAATCGCCTTTCAATAAGGATAAAATAAACCCCGTACTGGTCGAATCCGTCCGGCGGCTTAACGAAGGCCCAAGTACGAAAGCTGGATTCATCGCCACCAGGTCCCAACGCATCTGCTGTTCTGCCATGTTCCAGGCTTCCCGTTCAGCAACGGTCTTGGAATAGGCGTAGGGCTGGTGATCGATACTGGAACTCAGATTCCAGACCTGCTCAGTAAACATGCGGTTGGGTTGGTCTTCTATTTCACGGGCATCCCCATAAATGGCGGCGACACTGGATGTCAGCACGACCCTCAGGACGGAAGACGTTTCCTCCACCGTGAGCAAAACATTCCGAACGCCCTCCAACGCCGGGTCGATCAGCTCTTTCTGAGGGTCCTTAACGCCCTGGAATTTAAAAGGAGATGCCGTATGAAAGACCAGCTCGCATCCGTCCATTGCTTTGGTGAACGAACCATGCTTGAGGAGGTCCGCTTCAAACAACTCCAGCCGCCCATCGTGGTTTTTGACCATAGCCTCCAGGTGGTCAAGGCGGTTATTTTCCGAAAGACTGCGCACCGTTCCCCGAACCCGGTACCCTTTTTCCAACAGGAACTCAATGATCCAGGAGGCAATATATCCGCCTGCACCGGTAACCAGTATAGGTTTTGCGCTGTCAATTACTTGCATGTTTGGAATTTTTGTAGTTTGGGTAAGAAAATCGGAACCTTTTTTTTTCACCCGCTGCCAACCTTCAAACCATGAAAAACCGCTCCTTGTTTTGCTTTTTCCTCTTTTTTTGGACTGTAATCCCGGTTTTTAGCCAATCCGGGAAACAAGCGTATTTCGCCGATTATCCGGCCCTGAGCCCAGATGGCGCTACCCTTTACTTCACCTATGCTGGCGACATCTGGAAAGTCGCTTCCCAGGGCGGGCAAGCCTCCCGGATAACCGCCATGGAGGGCGACGAGCGCTTCCCCAGGGTCTCGCCGGATGGGAAATGGCTCGCGTTCAGCAGCGCCCAGTATGGCAATACCGACGTATTTGTTCTCCCGCTGGAAGGCGGGGATATCCGCCAATTGACCTTTAACGACGCCACCGATCTGGTGTGTTCCTGGACTTGGGATAGCAAATCGATCTATTTTACCTCCAACCGGTACAACCGGGTAAGCGCCTACAAAGTAGCTCTTTCCGGAGGGACGCCCGTGCGGTTGTTCCCCGATTACCATCACACTACCCACGACATTGCCGAGCACCCGCGTACCGGGGAATTGTTTTTCAACGAATCCTGGGAAAGCTACAATGCGGTTCAGCGCAAAGGCTACAAAGGCGACCACAACCCGGATATCCAG
>WBZV01001533.1_pt1 | contig 10229 bp, 8 predicted proteins | sample 5204221 | NCBI WGS metagenome assembly WBZV01 (sample SAMN12344360, study PRJNA552823) | activated sludge metagenome | biome: Activated sludge suspended growth; feature: Nitrification reactor; material: Wastewater; isolation source: activated sludge from nitrification reactor of wastewater treatment...
GGCCAACCGGTTGCCCAGCTCTCCGGGCCCGGATCGGTCGGTCACCGAGCCCCTGGATGTGTCGCCGGTGGAGGCCAAGTACCAGATCAGCTTCAAGACCAAGCTGTGGGAAGGGCTGTTCGGCCGGCATGGCGACCTGTGGATGGGCTACACCCAGCAATCCAGCTGGCAGGTGTACAACAAGAGCAATTCGTCGCCCTTTCGTGAGACTAATTACGAGCCCGAGTTGATGGCGGTGTTCCGCACCAACCTGGATGCCGGGGCGGGTTTCAAGGTCAAGCTGTTGTCGGTGGGCTTCAACCACCAGTCCAATGGACGGGCCGAGCCCCTGTCACGGAGCTGGAACCGGCTCACCGCCCAGGTGGGGATCGAGCGTGGCGACTTTGCCCTGGTGCTGCGCCCCTGGTATCGCTTTCCCGAGAAGGACGGTAAGGACGACAACCCGGACATCGGCCGCTACCTGGGTTACGGCGACGTGCAGGCCATGTGGAAGCTGGGCGATCACGGCCTTGGCCTGACCCTGCGCGGGCCCCTGTGGCAGAGTGGGGGCCGGGGCTCGGCCCAGGTGGACTGGAGCTTCCCCATCCACCGCAACCTGAAGGGATTCGTCCAGGTTTTCAGTGGATTCGGTGAAACCCTGATCGACTATAACCACCGCCAGACCACCTTCGGCATCGGGGTGGCCCTGGTGGACTGGTTATAGGCTGCGCCGGGCGGAAGGAGGCAGGAGGGCGCCGAGGGTGGGGCCCTGAGCTGCCCGCTCGCACTTCAGTGCGGGATTGTGCCGGCACAGGGTTGAAAGATGGCTTTGGGCCTCGGACGCGGTTTCCTTCTGACGGCTGGCTTCCGTCAGCCAAACGTGTGCGCCCTTGACGCCCGCAGTGCTTCCCCGTTGATTCATGTACAGCAGGCCTAGCTCTAGCTGGGCCTGGGCGTGGCCCCGGCGCGCCGCCTTGAGGTACCAGAATTCTGCCTGCGGAAGATTCCTGGGCACGAGTTCGCCGGATGCAAGGAGCTTGGCAAGCCCGTACTGAGCAGCGGGGAAATTGCGTTCCGCACCTTGCTGGTACCAGTCGCGGGCCTTCTCGCCATTCTTCCTTACCCCGTCGATGTCGCCGGAGTACAGCTTGCCCAGCAGGATGATGGAATCCTCATTGCCCGTGCCCGCGGCCTGCTCCAACAGGGCGATGGCCTTCTCCGGGTCGGCATCCACGCCGACGCCTTCCAGATACATTTCACCCAGCGATGCCGCCGACAAGTCACTGCCCTGCCGGGCAGCGCGGGCGTACCAATAGGCCGCGGCGGTGGGGTTGTATGGACCACCCTCTCCTTCCATGTGCATGGTGGCCAGGTTGTGCTGGGCCCTGTCGTTGCCGGCCACCGCGGAAATCAGGTAGAGGGGCCGGGCGAGCAGGAAGTGGCCGGCATTGTGCAGGCGGAGGGCCGAGGGGTAGCTGAAATAGAGTAGCGCGACCACCAGGACGCCGAAGAGGGCGAAGGGGCGGAGCCGGACAGGCATGGACGGACTGGGCATGGGCGAATGGCTTTCCGTGAGCAGACCATATGTTATCCGGATTTTCGGAAAAGGCATGAGTCCATGCGGTCGGGATCAGGTTTGAAACCCGGCAATGCGGCGTTTTGGCTTAATTCCGGCGACTTTAATAGATGTATGAACTATTTTCACAATTTCTCCGGGGTTCTTCCGGGACGGCCGCGCAACCTTGTCTTGTGCTGACGATGCCACGTCCAAGAGGAAGGCCGGCATGTAGAATCATGCCGTTGGCACCCTGCCGCGAACGGCTGGGCAGTTCGCACTCCTGTCACGACCCGGACCCCGTCATGCACATTCCCGACGCACTTGCCCTGAGGGCCTGAACCATGGTCAGCCCGTTCAAGCTCAGTGTCTGCCCCCACGACACGGCCAAGAATCTGCTTGGCTGGTTCACCCTCAACACCTACCTCCAGCGCAATCTGGGCATCGGTATCCACTTCGACCCCCACGACAGCTTTCTCGAAGAGCGCCAGGCGGTGCTCGACCGGCCCCACCATGTGGTCTATGCCAATCCCTACAGCGTCCTGTGCTTTGCCCGTGAGCGGGGCTTTGTGCCGGTGGCCCGGCCCACCGGTATCGTTGACGAGGCCATCGTGGTGGCGCGCCCGGGCGCGCTGCGGGGGGCGGCCCTGCGCATCGCCAGCGCCACCGACAAATTGATCATCCATGACCTGGGGCTGAAGGTGCTCGACGGGCTGGACATCGATGTCCGCCAGGCGGACTTCCGTTTCGTCGGCAATCACCTCAACGCCGCCAAGGCGGTGATCGACGGAAGCGCCGATCTGGGGATCGTCTTCAACGAGACCTGGAACGGCCTCAACCCGAGCACCCGCGGCCAACTGGAGGTGGTGGGGGAAAGCCACGACGGGCTGGCCTTCCATTGCTTCATGGTATCCCCCGACTGGGCCGACAAGCGCGAAGCCATCCAGCGCATCCTGTGCGCCATGCATGAAGACCCGGCCGGTCTGCGGGTGCTGGACGACCTGCGCTTCACCCGCTTCGAGGCGGTGGGCGAGGAGATCCTGAAGCCCCTGGCCGCGCTGCTGGGCTGTTGAGCTCAGCCGAACTGCCTGCCGAAGCGGCCCATGCCAGCCCCGAACACCAGTACGCCCAGCAAGCCCATGGCCAGCACCGAGTCCCACAGCAGATCCATGCCGGTGCCCTTCAGCAGAATGCCGTAGGCTGCGTCGAGGAAGTAATGGAGTGGTGAGATCCACGCCAGGATGCGCATCCAATCGGGCATGGCCTCGATGGGTGTCCACGCCCCCGAGAGCAACAGCATCGGCATCAGGATCACCACCGTCAGCATGCCCACCTGGGCCAGGTTGCGGGCGACGGTGGCGGCCAGCAGGCCCAGCCCGGCGGTGGTGAATACGTAGAGGGCGGTGATCAGGAAGAACAGCACCAGGCTGCCGCGCATGGGCAGGTCGAAGGCCGGGCCGAGCACGCCGAACAGGGCGATGGCGGTGCCGACGAGGATCACCAGGGTCATGGCGATGACCTTGGGGAAGAGGATCTGGAAGGCGCTCAGGGGGGTGACCATCAACTGCTCGATGGTGCCCCGCTCCTTTTCGCGCACCATGGCCGCGGCAGGCAGCAGGATGGCGAACAGGGTGATCACCGTCAGCAACTCGGAGATGCCCATGAACCAGGCGTCGTTCTGGTTGGGGTTGTACCAGATGCGGGTATCGGCCTGGATGACCGGGCCGCTGATCCCGCCGCTGCCCAGGCCTTCACGCAGGGCGGCCACCTCCAGGCCGTAGCGGCCGACGATCTGGGCGCCGTAGCTGGAGGCCAGGAAGCCGAGCACCGAGTTGGAGGTGTCCACCTGCAGTTGCACGGCCACCTGTTCGCCCCGGGCCAGACGCTCGCCGAAGCGTGGCGGAATGTCGAGAACGGCCATCACGTCGCCGTCATCCAGGTGGCGGATGGCCTGTTGCGGGGTGCCGGCGCTGCCTGCGGCCTGGAAGTAAGGCGGCTGGAAGCGGCTGGCCAGTTCCCGGGAGGCCAGGCTGTGATCTCCGTCGAGGGTGGCGATGGCGGCATTCCTGAGCTGCATGCTGACCCCGGAGGCGGCGATGTAGATGTCACCGGTGAAGGCATAGAGGAAGAACACCATCAGGGCCACATCGCGAAAGAGCTGGAGCAGCTCCTTGTGGGTCATCACGCGCAGGCGACGCAGGCCTGCGCCGGAGAAGAAGGCGTTCATGATGCCGGCCTCTTGCTGAACAGCAGGTAGCCCAGCCCGAACAGGCTGGTGGCATAGGCCGCGAGCACCAGCATGTCGGCCCACAGGGCCTGCCAGCCGACACCCTTCAGGAAGCTCCCGACCACGATGTTGGTGAAATACATGGGGGGCAGGGCATGGGCGATGGCCGAGGCGCCGGGTGCCAGGGACGACAGGGGCAGGAGCATCCCCGAGTACAGCACCGCCGGGATGATGCTGACGATGCTGGCCACGATCATCGCCGCCACCTGGGTCTGCACCAGCATGGAGATCACCAGCCCCAGGCCGGTGGTGCACACCACGTAGAGCAGCAGGGCCAGGGCGAAGAAGGCCGGGTCGCCCTTGAAGGGGGTGCCGTACAGCCCCACCGCCAGAGCCCACAGGATCAGCCCGTTGGTGAAGGAGATCGCCACATAGGGCGCGAGCTTGCCGATCAGGAATTCGCCCGGCGATACGGTGGACGAGTAGATGTTGAAGATGGAGCCGGACTCCTTCTCCCGCACCACGCCCAGGGCGGTGAGGAAGGGGGGCGACAGCATCATGATGAGCATGATCAGTTTGGGGGCCAGGGACCAGATGCTCTTCACGCTCTGGTTGTAGAGGTAGCGCACCTCCAGCTTCACCGGCTGGACGCGGGCCTGGGCCTCGACCAGGGGGACGCCCCGCCCGGCCGACAGGGCTTGGGCCATGTTGTCCAGGCTCACCGCGCTGTTGATGGCGGCCACGTAGCCCTGGGTGGTCTGGGCGCGCATGGGGAAGGTGCCGTCGATGAGCACCTGCACCGGCGCGGCTTCGCCCCGGGCCAGGCGCTCGCCAAAGCGTGGCGGTATCACCAGGGCCAGGCGGATGCGGTTGTCGGCCAGCAGGGTGTCGAGCTGGGGTTCGTCGCCGGCCTGACCCTTGAAGTCGAAGTAGCGGGACGAGATGAAGCGATAGGTGTAGTCACGGCTGGCGGCGCTGCGGTCGTGGTCCACCACGGCGAAGGGCAGGTTCTCCACGTCCAGGGTCAGGCCGAAGCCGAACAGCAGCATCAGCATGGTGGGCACGATGAAGGCCAGGGCGAAGAACAGCCGGTCCCGGACGATCTCGCGCCATTCCTTCCAGGCCAGGGCGACGATGCGCTGAAGTTTCATGGTGCCTTCCTGTCGGCAGCTTCCAGGGCGGTGATGCGCTGCACGAACACATCCTCCATGGACAGGGGGCGCAGGGCCGCCGATTGCACGGTGATGCCGGCCTCGGCCAGCAGCCCCGGCAGGCGGGCCAGGTCGGCAGCGGCGTCCCGGGACAACAGGTGGACCGCCCGCCCATGCAGGGTGGCGCTGGCAAAGCCGGTGGCCCGCAGGGCGGTCTGGGCCGGTACCGGACGATCCACGCGCAGCTCCAGCAACTGGCCCGACCCGGCGCTGATCTCGGCCTTCATGGTCTCGGGCGAGGCGTCGGCCACCACCCGGCCGGCGTACATCAGGGCCAGGTGGTCACAGTGTTCGGCCTCGCTCATGTAGTGGGTGGTCACCAGGATGGCCACGCCCTCCCGCCGGGACAGGTGAAAGAGGATGTCCCAGAACATGCGCCGGCCGATGGGGTCGACGCCGGAGGTGGGTTCATCGAGGAACAGCACCCGCGGTTCATGCACCAGCGCGCAGCCCAGGGCGAGGCGTTGGCGCAGGCCCATGGGCAGACGCCCGGCGGCGTCATTCTCGAAGCCGGCCAGCCCGGCCATGCCGATCACCCAGTCGCTGCGGTGCCGGGCCTGACGGCCGTCGAGGCCATAGATGCCGGCGTAGAGGCGGATGTTCTCGATCACCGAGAGGTCGTGGTACAGGGAGAAGGCCTGGCTCATGTAGCCGATGCGTTCCTTGATCGCCAGCCCGGCGCTGCGCATGTCGGCGCCGGCCACCCGGCCCTCGCCCGAGGAGGGTTTGAGGATGCCGGTGAGCATCTTGATCACCGTGGTCTTGCCGGCGCCGTTGGCCCCCAGCAGGCCGAAGATCTCGCCCTGGGGCACGCTGAAGCTGACCGCGTCGGCGGCCCGGAAGTCACCAAAGACACGGGTCAGCCCGCGGGCTTCGATGGCCAGGTCGGTGCTGGCGGCGGGCACGCGGCTATCGGCCGGAAAGGCCGATTCCAGCTTCGCCCCACGCTGGCGCAGCATGGCCACGAACACGTCTTCCAGCTCCGGCTCGCGGGCGAACCAGTCCGTCGGCGGGATGCCGGCGAGCGCCTTGTCCACCGCCTCCCGGGCCCGTGGGGCGTCCAGCCCTTCTGCAAACACCCGCAGCCAGGCGCCCATGGCCTCGGTCTGGGGAAACGCCGCCTTGAGTCGCGGCAGGGCTTCGGCCTGGGGTTCGGCGCGGAACAGGGCCAGGGTGCCGGGCACCGTGGCCACCAGCTCGGCGGGGCTGCCCTCGCCCATCACCTTGCCCTCGTGGAACAGGGACACCCGATGGAAGCGGTCCGCTTCGTCCAGGTAGGCAGTGGACACCAGGGCCGTGACGCCCTTCTCCTCCAGCAGCTTGCCGAGAATGGCCCAGAAGTCGCGCCGGGAGACCGGATCGACGCCGGTGGTGGGCTCGTCGAGGATCACCAGCTCGGGCTCGTGGATGAGCGTGCACACCAGCCCCAGCTTCTGCTTCATGCCTCCCGACAGCTGGCGCATGGGCCGGGCGCGGAAGCTGTCCAGGCGGGTCATCTCCAGCAACTGGCGCTTGCGTTCGAGGAGTTCAGCCGCGGGCACGCCGCGCAGGCGGCCGAAGAAGTCCACGTTCTCCTCGATGGACAGGTCGGGGTAGAGGTTGAGGCCCAGCCCCTGGGGCAGGAAGCCGATGCGCCGCTTGACCTGCTCGGCGCTCCGTTCGGAGTCCACCCGGGTACCGAAGACCTCGACCGTGCCTGCGTCAAAGGCCAGCACCCCGGCCACCGCCTTCATCAGGCTGGACTTGCCGGCACCGTCGGCGCCCACCAGCCCGTAGATCTCGCCGGCCTGTACGGTCATGCTCAGCCCGTCGGCCGCCACGCGCTTGCCGTAGCGCTTGGTGAAGCCTGCGACGCGGATGGCCGGGGTGTCCATGGGCCTACCAGCGGGGTGCCTGCCAGGGCACCTCGTCCTTCCAGCGGATCACCGCATCGGCCGGCACGCCGGGGCTCAGCCGGTGCTCGGGGTTGCTGTCGAAGTAGAGCTTCACCGCGTAGGTCAGCTTGACCCGCTCGTCCGGTGTTTGCACTTCCTTGGGGGTGAACTCGGCGCGGGAGGCGATATAGCGGGTGCGGGCGGCAAAGGCCTGGCCCGGGAAGGCGTCGGTGTACACCTGGGCGGGAAGCCCCAGGCGTAGCTGGCCAATCTGCTTTTCGGGGACGTAAACCTTGAGGTAGAGCTTGTCGAGATCCACCAGGTCGAACACCGGCGTGCCGGCGGCCACCATCTCGCCGTTCTCCCGCAGGCGGTTCAGCACTACGCCGCTGGTGGGGGCGCGCAGGTTAAGGTCGTCGATCAGGCCGGCGACTTCGCTTGCCGCGGCCTGGGCCTGGCGCAAGCCGGCGGAGAGGGCGGCGATGTCGTTCTCGCGGGCCTTCACCTTGTCATTGCCCAGGTGGGCCGCGCTGACCGACTGTTCCGCCTGGCGCAGGTCAGCGGCGGCGGCGGTGTGGGCCAGGCGCATCTGCTCGGCGCGGCGGGTTTCCACGGTGCCCCGGGCGGCGAGTTCGTCGAAGCGGCGGGCGTCCTTCGCGGCCTGGGCTTCGGCGGCGCGGGCCTTGGCCAGCAGGGCGCCGGCACTGGCCTCAGCCAGGGGCACCTCGCGACGGGCGATGGCGAGCTGGGCGCGGGCGGCATCCAGCTGGGCCTGCACGGTGGCCACGGCGGCATCGGCCTGCTGCTTGCGGGCGGCAAGCTGGGCGTCCTCGAGGCGGGCGAGGAGCTGGCCGGCCTGCACACTGTCGCCTTCCCGTACCTTCATCTCGGCGATGCGCCCGGGGAGCTTGCTGGCCACGGTGGTGTGGTCGCCCTCGATGCGCCCGTTGGCCTGGATCAGGCCTTCGGGCAGGGCGGTGGTGCCGGCGAAGTGCTGCCAAGCCCAGGCACCGACGGCCAGAATGGCCACGGCGGAGAGGGCAAGGGTGAGGGTCTTCCGGTCGAGTGGCATGGCGTGACTCCCTTACAGCTCACCCACCGCCTTCTTCAGACGGTAGCGGGCGAGGTGCAAGTCGTAATGGGCATTGAGGTGGTTGCCGTCGGTGAGGGTGCGCAGGGCTTCGGCATCCAGGACTTCGGTGTGGGTGCCCACCCCGTTGCGGTAACGGTCGCGGGCCACGCGCAGGTTTTCGTCGGCCTGGCGCATGGCTGCGGAGGTGGTGGTGAGGCGTTCGGTGGCTTCATCCACGGCCAGCCACTCGCGGCGCACCTCCAGCTCGATCAGGCTGGCGGTGTCGGCCTGACGCTCCCGGGCGGCGCGGGCCCGGGCGGAGGCGGCGTCGGCACGTTGGCGCTGGATGCCGCCGTCGAACAGCTCCCACTGCACGCCGATGCTCACCTGGGCCATGTCCTGATTGACCCGGTAGCGGTTGTCCTCATGGAGCAGGGCGGCGCTGAGGCCCACCTGCGGGCGGCGGGCGGCGCGTTCCAGTTCGGCCTCCTGGTCGGTGGCCTCGGCCCGGGCGCCCAGCAGGGACAGCTCGGGGCGCAGGCTCCGGGCGCGGGCCGCGAGGGCGGAGAGCGCGTCACGATGGGTGTCCACCGGGGGCGGTTCGGCGACGTCCACCGGCGAGTCCAGGGGGCGACGCAGGAGGCGGTTGTAGGCCGCTGCGGCGAGATCCACCCCGTGGCGGGCGCGGGTCAGTTGCTGGCGGGCGTCGGCTCGGGCAACGGCCACCGACAGTAAGTCGTTGCGGGGTACCAGGCCCTGCTTGTGGAGGTCGTCCACGTCGAGGGCATGGGCGTCCAGGGCCGCCAGGTGGCGCTCGGCGGCGGCCAGGGCGCGGCGGCTGCGCAGCACGCTCAGCCAAGCCTCGGCCACGTCCAGCTTCACCGCCTGCTCGCTGCGGCTGCGCTCGAAGGCGCTGGCCTGCACACCGCTGTCGGCGGCATTGATGGCCGCCGTGATGCGTCCGCCGGTATAGACCGGCAGGGTCGCCTGCAGGGCGTGGGTGGCGTAGGTGCGCTCCGCCAGCGGCATCTGATCGGGCAGGGCGATGCCTGGCAGTGTCGGCAGGCCGATGCGGGCGGCGGGCTCCTTGCTCAGGACGGTGTAGCTGGAGCTGGCGGTCGCCTTGGGCAGGGCGAGACCCCGGGCGGCTTCCAGGCTGGCGCGGGCCGCGTCGGTGTCTGCGTCGGCGGCCCGCAGGCGCCCATCCACGGCAAGTGCCGCCCGCCAGGCATCCGCCAGGGTTTCGGCGGCCGACACGGGAAAGGCCGTGGTGAGGAGCAGGGGTAAGAGCAGATGTGCCAGCCTGCGCGCGCCGGACACGCATGTGTGGCCGTTCGGGGAGAGGGCGGAACGGGGAGATCTCATCGCATCCATCTCGGTAGTTTACTGACCAACTGGTCAGTAAACTACGCCTAAGGGGGGCGTCCGTCTTGCGGGAGATCAAATTTCGCTCAGACTGAGGCTAGAATCCCGGCCATCTTCTCCTGGATCCGCCCCATGCCACTTGCGGCCCCATTGAAGTATCTCCATGCCTATCCGGAGCATCTGGTGCGTCCGGTTCGCGTGCTGCTTGCCGATGGACGGCTGGGCCCCCTGCTGCTCCGCAAGTATCCCCAGGCCCACCCGGTGCGCAATGACGGCGCCCTGTACGCCTATGTGACGGAGCTGAAGGCGCGCCACCTGCGCAATGCCGAGCCCCTCAGCAAGGTGGCCTTCGATGGCAAGCTGCAGACCATCCACAACGCGCTTGGCACCCACACCACCGTGTCGCGGGTGCAGGGCGGCAAGCTCAAGACCAAGCGCGAGATCCGGGTGGCGACCCTGTTCAGGGAGGCACCACCGGAATTCCTGCGCATGATCGTGGTGCATGAGCTGGCGCACCTGAAGGAGCGTCAGCACGACAAGGCCTTCTACCAGCTTTGCTGCCGCATGGAGCCGGACTACCACCAGCTGGAGTTCGACGTGCGTGCGTGGCTGTGCTGGCTGGAGGTGGGCGGAGAGAACTTGTGGGGGAGTGGTGCGCGGGAGGATGGGCCGGGCGCCTAGGCAACGTTCGTGGGACGGCCCTTGGGTTGGGGCGAATTCAAGCTGATTTCCTCAGTCTGACGCGTCGTCTGACGATCGGAGCAGCCGCTCCCGTAGGGGCGACTTCAGTCGCCCACCACGCGCAGATCACAGGCAGGCCGTTGTTTGAAGCCCGCGGGCGACTGAAGAGGGTGTCGCGAAACCCTCTTCCCTGGCGTTGAGCTACGATTCTCCCCGGTGATCATGAGATCGGTGTGGCAATGGGGCATAAGAAGATCAAGCGGCG
>WBZV01001538.1_pt1 | contig 10197 bp, 9 predicted proteins | sample 5204221 | NCBI WGS metagenome assembly WBZV01 (sample SAMN12344360, study PRJNA552823) | activated sludge metagenome | biome: Activated sludge suspended growth; feature: Nitrification reactor; material: Wastewater; isolation source: activated sludge from nitrification reactor of wastewater treatment...
CTGTTGGTGTGCAGCTACGGCCTGCTGCAACAGGAAGTGGAACGACTGGCAAAAATCCAGTGGCGGACCATCGTGCTTGACGAGGCTCAAGCCATCAAGAATCCGGGCACCAAACGCTCTCAGGCCGCCCTTTCTCTACGCGGCGACTTCAAGATGCTGCTAACCGGTACGCCCATTGAGAACCACTTGGGCGAGTTGTGGAATTTGTTCCGCTTCATCAATCCAGGCTTGCTCGGCTCCTTGGAGGATTTTAACCAGCGCTTCACAACTCCTATCGAGCGGGACCAGGACGCGCGGGCGCGGCACCGGCTCAAGAAATTGATCCAGCCTTTCATCCTGCGTCGGCTGAAATCCGAAGTGCTGGAAGCGCTACCGCCGCGCACCGAGATATTGCGGCGAGTGGAGCTGGGCGCGGAGGAAATGGCGCTGTACGAAGCCTTGCGGCAACAGGCATTGGCCCGACTGGCCAAACAGGAGGGAGACGACCATCAAAAACCGCTGCAAATCCTGGCTGAGATCATGAAACTACGCCGGGCCTGTTGCCATCCCAGCCTGGTGCTGCCGGACACGGATCTGGGCGGCGCCAAACTGGCGGCATTCGAGGACATCCTAGACGAACTGCTGGAAAACCGGCACAAGGCGCTCGTGTTCAGCCAATTCGTCGACCATCTCGCCATTCTCCGCGCCACGCTGGAGCGGAAAAGCATCGTTTACCAATATCTGGATGGCAGCACGCCGGGGCCGGAGCGTAAACAACGGGTGGACGCCTTTCAGGCCGGACACGGTGACGTGTTTCTGATCAGTCTAAAAGCCGGCGGATTGGGATTGAATCTCACCGCCGCCGACTACGTGATCCACATGGATCCCTGGTGGAACCCGGCGGTGGAAGACCAGGCGGCGGATCGCGCTCATCGGATCGGCCAGCAGCGGCCGGTCACCCTCTACCGGCTGGTGGCCAAAGGCACCATCGAGGACAAGATCGTCGCCCTGCACCATCACAAACGGGATTTGGCGGAGCGCTTGCTGGAAGGTACCAGCGCCACCGGCAAGATTTCGGCAGAAGAACTGCTGGAACTGTTACAACGAGCTTGAATCTCGAACGCGGGCCGTGGATTTTTCGTCACGTTTGCGAAAGAGGCGGTATCGATTTTTCGTACCATTCCTTTGAAGCATTGACCAGCGCGACGACCACCAGCATCACGGGCACCTCGATCAGCACCCCGACCACCGTGGCGAGCGTCGCACCCGATTGAAAGCCGAACAAGCTGATGGCAGCGGCCACGGCCAATTCGAAGAAATTGGAGGCTCCGATCAGGGCCGACGGACAGGCCACATTGTGTTTCTCGCCGACCCATCGATTCAATCCGTAAGCCAGCGCGGCATTGAAAAAGACCTGAATCAGGATCGGCACGGCCAGCAAAGCGATAATGAGGGGCTGTTGAATGATCGCCTCGCCCTGAAAGGCAAAGATCAGCACCAACGTCGCCAGCAGTGCCGCGATCGACCAGGACCCGGCCGCTGCCATGATCGCGTCGAAGACATCCTGCCCCTTGGCCAGGAGCGACCGACGCCAGAGTTGCGCCAGAATCACCGGAATCACGATATAAAGCGCCACCGATGTCACCAACGTATCCCACGGCACCGTGATGGCCGACAGACCCAGCAGAAAACCGACCAGCGGTGCGAAAGCGAACACCATGATGGTGTCGTTCAAAGCCACTTGCGATAGCGTGAACAAGGGATCGCCATGAGTCAGCCGGCTCCAAACGAACACCATCGCCGTACAGGGCGCGGCGGCCAGCAGGATCAATCCGGCGATGTAGCTGTCGATCTGTTCGGCGGGCAACAGCGGCGCGAACAGCTGCCGGATGAACAGCCAACCGAGCAAGGCCATCGAAAATGGCTTGACCAGCCAGTTCACAAACAGCGTCACGCCGATGCCTTTGACGTGTTGGCGCACTTCATGGAGCGCACCGAAGTCCACCTTGACCAGCATCGGAATGATCATCACCCAGATCAGTAAACCCACCGGCAGGTTGACGCGGGCGATTTCCCAATGCCCGATGGCCTGAAAAACGCGGGGTAGCCACTGACCCAACAAGATGCCAGCCACGATGCATAGCAAAACCCACAGGGTCAGGTAGCGCTCGAAAAAGGTCATGGGAGCGGGCATCGAGCGGGCGACGAGCGTGTCGGTCGTCATGAGCGAACTCCGTCAGCGACGGGCAATGGCAGTCAGCGCAGCTTGCAACTGGCTTTGGTCCATCGTCTCCAGAGGCAGGGCGAGCAACTGCAACAAGCGATAACCGAGCGCTTGGCGGGTCAGTTCGAAGGCTCGACGTTTGCCCTCATCGCCACCGTCGGCATTGGAAGGATCCGGATACCCCCAGTGCACCTTCACCGGTTGCCCATACCCGCCGTGGAAGATCGGACAGGTCTCAGCCGCCGCGCTGTCGCAGACCGTGATGACGGCCGCCAGGGGTGGGCCCTCTGCTCGGGTGAACTCATCCCACGACTTGCTGCGGAAACTGCCGCATTCGACGCCAGCAGCCGCAAGCGCTTCCAGGGCGAACGGGTTGATTCGCCCGCTCGGTGCGCTACCGGCGCTGTAAGCTTTGACATCACGACCCAGCTGGGCGGCAAGATGGTTGAGCATCCCCTCGGCCAGCACGCTGCGGGCGGAGTTATGGGTGCAGAGGATCAAGATATGCGTCGTCATAGTGAATCCTTAATGATCATGAACGGCGCGGGCGACGCCGCATCGAAATCCGCCGTTACCCGCTTGGCATGAGGGTAGCCGGCTTATCCGGCGAACCATTGTTCGACTTTCTCGCGACCGGGCACGCCGCCCGCGTGGACAACCTGACCATCGATGACCACGCCGGGCGTGCGCAGCACCCCGTAGCCGGCGATATCGCGCGGGTCTTCCACCTTTTGCACGGCGACCGCCACGCCCTTGGCTTGAGCGACTTGTTCGATCAGGGCGACGGTGTTTTTGCAATTGGCACAGCCTGTTCCCAATACCTTGATTTCTTGCATGTTGATGGCTCCTGGAGAAATCCGATTGAAGCCGTTATAAAACGGCGTTGAACACATAACCGACCAGCAGGATGCCGATGGCCACGATGCCGGCGAAGGTGGCGATCAGCCGGAGCTTGAGCACCTTGCGCAGGATGATCATTTCCGGGAGCGAGAGCGCGATGACGCTCATCATAAACGCCAGCACCGTGCCGAGCGCCGCCCCCTTGGCCAGCAATGCCTGAACGATGGGAATGACACCGGCGGCGTTGGTGTACAGCGGAACGCCGATGACGACCGCCAGCGGTACCGCCCACCAGGCGTCCCTACCCATCAGCGACGCCATCGCATCCTGCGGCACATAGCCGTGAATCCCCGCTCCCACCGCGATGCCGACGAGAATATAGGGCCAGACCTTACCCACGATCTCGCGCACGCCTTGCAAGCCTAGTTCGATGCGATCGCCCAGCGTCAGGGCTTCCGCCGTGAAATCGGCTGAAGCTTTGGGTAGTTCGCGCACCCAGTCTTCCAAATAAGGCTCCAGGCACAGCCGGCCGATTAACCAACCGGCAGCGACGGCTACCGTCAAACCCAAACCCAGATACAGCACCGCGATTTTCCAGCCGAACAGACCAAACAACAGCGTCAACGCCACTTCGTTGACCATCGGTGCGGCGATCAGAAAGGAAAAAGTCACGCCCAAGGGGACACCCGCCTGGACGAATCCGATAAACAGAGGCACCGCCGAGCAGGAACAAAACGGCGTGACCACCCCCAGACTGGCCGCCAGGACATTGGCGACCCCTTCGTGTCGCCCCGCCAGCAAGGCGCGGGTGCGTTCTGGGGTGAAGTAACTGTTGACCATGCCCATTACGAACACGACGCCAGCCAGCAGCAACAATACCTTGGGTGTGTCGTAGAAGAAGAATTGCAACGCGTGGCTCAACCGGCTTTCAGGCGTCACCGGCAACGCCACCACCAGCGCTTCGGCAGCCGGAGCCAGCAATTGATAAAGGCCCCACCACAGCACGGCGGAAATCCCCAGGAACCCCCACGGATTCCGGCGTGACCATCGGATCGCGAGCGCCGTCATGGTTTCAGTCTCCACGGTTGGAGTGAAGAGTCGCAACATACCCAAACACGGGTTTCATTTTAAAATTCCATCTATCGTTCAAATAATTTTCGTTCGTTGATCACACACAGCCCTATGAACCGTCGTGGAAAAACGGTTATCGTCAATCCTGGCGTTGGGTAACCGGCAGTGGTGGCAACAGTGCATCAGAGCAGGTCGAAGCCGCCCGCAGTTCGGCGCAGGCTTCCGGATGACCGGCGCAGCACTCCTCCGTCAGGTACGCGATCAGGTCCAGCATCAAGGGAATATTGGCCCGGTAGCGTTGAAAGCGCCCTTCCTGTTCGACGGTCAACAAACCGGTCTGCGTCATCGCGCGAAAGTGAAACGACAAATTGGTCGGCGGCAGATCGAGCGCGGTGGCAATCTCGCCCGCGACCAGCCCTTGGGTGCCTTTTTTGACCAAGAGCCGATAAATATCCAATCGCACCCCCGATGAGAGGGATTCAAAAATCGCAGTTGCTTCCTGATTTTTCATATTTTCATTATAGAACAAATATTGAAATAAAAGCACATGATGATAAATTTTATGAAAAAAACATATACTTGAGATGATCAGCAGCTTGGTGGCAAAACGCTCAGGCCAGCCCCGGCACAGGAACAGCATTGCCACGTTTCAGGGGAATGCCCGCCGGCAAAGCGATGGCGACGCACAGCCCTCCCCCCTCGCGATTCATCACACGGATCGTCCCACCATGCATTTCGATGGCTCGCCGCGCGATAGCCAAACCGAGGCCGAAGCCAGCAGTTGCGACACTGGAATCGCTGCGGAAAAAAGGCTCGAAGACGGTTCGCAAGTCGCTTTCGGGCACGCCGGGACCTCGATCCGCAACGGTCACGATCAAGCAGTCCGGAGCAGTTCGCCGTTCGACCTCAACCTCGACCTCCGTGCCTTTGCGCGTGTACTTCACCGCGTTGCGAATCACATTGTCGAGCGCGCGGTGTAGCAACTCGGCCCGCGCCTTGACGACGAATTCGCCGTCACCACAAAACCGCACATGACGCCCGCTCGCTTCCGCTTCGAACCGCGCGTCGTCGGCAATGCCCGCCACCAATCCCACCAGATCCACTTCTTCGTCCATCGCACCGCTCATGCCGGCTTCCAGCCGCGACAAAGTCAACAACTCTCCCACCAACTCGTCGAGCCGGCCGGATTCGCGCTCGATCCGATCCAGCGAAGCGTCCAGCTTTTCTGGTTGCTGGCGGGCCAGGCCGATAGCAGCCTGCAAGCGCGCTAACGGCGAGCGGAGTTCGTGAGAAACATCGTGCAACAAGCGCCGCTGGGAACCGACCAGAATTTGCAGTTGCTGGGCCATGCGGTCGAAATCCCGGCCGAGATCGGCGATTTCATCCCGCCGTCGCCCCATACGCGGTCCGATCCGCGTTTCCAGCTTCCCCGCCGCCACTGCGTCAAAAGCGCTGCGCAGGTGACGGATCGGCTTCGACAGATACCAGGCCAGCAGCGCACTAAAGCCGAGGCTGGCTAGAATGCCGATACCGATCGGCAGGAGCGGTGACGGTGGCGAGGAGCGCCGCGACATCTCGCCTTCGGCGGGAATGAATAACAGATAGTGTTGCCCATCCGCCGCTTCCAGTCGGGCAATGCGTGACTCCTGATCCACTTGCGCCAGCTGGCGAGCCTGTGTCAGCGCCTCGGTAGAAACCGCGCGACCCAGCAGCTCGCGTCCGGCGTTATCGACGACGTACACATGCGCGCCACCCCGCTGGGTGTTCCACTCCCCCAATAAACCACGCAATGCCGCCATGCCACCATACCGGAGCATTGCCGCTGTCGCGTTCACCAGAAACGTCGCGCGCGGGCCGCTTTCCAATTCCTGGCCTCGTTCGTCGAGCGTCCGCTGATGGAGCCAGACCGTCGCCCCCACGCCCGCGCCAGCCACCAGCAGCGCCAGCCAGAAAGCGAAAAAGAACTTCCAGAATAGCCGGCCCATGGCGATCATTCCCGGACGTACTGATAGCCGACCCCACGCACGGTTTGAATCGGCGAGCGCCCGACACCGTCCGACCCCAGCTTGTGCCGGATACTACTCAGATGCACGTCGATGCCCCGATCATAGCGTGCTAGGGTCCGGCCCAGGCCTTGTTCCGATAGCTCCTGCTTGCTCACCACCCGCCCCGCGTTGCGGACCAGTACCTCCAATAGATTGAATTCGGTGCTAGTCAGTTCGAGCGGTTCACCGTTCCACTCCGCACTCCGTTTTTCCGGCCACATTACCAGCGAACCCACGGTCAAGGCGCCGGACGGTAGACTGGCCAGCGTCGGCGACTGGGTGCGCCGCAAGATAGCCCGGATACGGGCGACCAGCTCACGCGGCGTGCAGGGTTTAGGCACGTAATCGTCCGCACCGAGTTCGAGGCCAACGATACGATCCACATCATCCCCCTTGGCGGTGAGCATCAGCACGGGGATACGGCTGTCCCGCGCACGGATACGACGTAAGGCTTCGATACCGTTCATACGTGGCATCATCACATCCAACACTACGATCCCGTACTGACCCGACAGCGCGCAGCGCACGCCCGCTTCTCCATCCGACACGGCCATCGCGTCGAAACCCTCGCGTTCGAGGTATTCCGTTAGCATTTCACCCAACTCGACATCATCATCCACCAATAACACCTGGGTCATCGCCGCCAACCGCCCTGCTTAATTTTCATAATGGCCATCATAGCGATCCACGCCCGATAACCAAGCGTATTTACCTGTTTTTTCCCGTCTTTACCTTTCTTTACACGATGCTAACCCGCATTTACCGAGCGCGAGGATACAGTAGTGACCGCAATAACGCTCTCGCTTAGTGGCGTGTGCTGCTAGCTGTTATTCGGAGTGAATGATGAAATCCCTAGGACGTATTTTCTCGATCTATCTACTGCTTCTCACCGGTCTTTGGTGGTTCGCCGATCAGACGGTGTGGTCCAGCCTGGACAACTTTTTTCGTTGGCGCGCGGTATGGATGCAATATAGCGGCGTGCTGGGAATCGGGGTCATGAGCCTGGCGATGCTGCTGGCCATCCGCCCCGTCGTACTGGAGCCCCATCTGGGCGGACTCGACAAGATGTACCGCCTGCACAAATGGTTGGGCATCTCGGGGCTGGTGCTCTCTCTGAGCCACTGGCTGATGGCTCAGGGCCCCAAATGGCTGGTGGGCTGGGGTTTGCTGGAGCGCCCGTCGCGTTCGCCACAGCCTGCCTTGCCAGCGGACTCGATCCAGCAGTTTTTCGCGAATCAACGCCATCTGGCCGAGAGCATCGGCGAATGGGCGTTCTATACGGCGTTGGCGTTGATGGTGCTGGCCTTGGCCAAACGCTTTCCCTATCGCTGGTTCTTCAAGACTCATCGCCTGCTCGCCGTGGCCTACCTGGCTCTGGTCTGGCATTCGGTGGTCCTGATGAAATTCGATTACTGGAGCGGCGTGCTGGGGCCGGTCATGACTGTGCTCATGGCGGCGGGCAGCGTGGCGGCGGTCCTGGTGCTGTTTCACCGGGTGGCGGTCAGCCGGCAAATCGTGGGCGAGGTGGGGGCCATCACCCGCCACGATGCCTTGAACGTGCTGGCGCTGGATATTCAACTCAAGGGGCGCTGGCCCGGCCATGAATCAGGACAGTTTGCCTTCCTGACCCTGCACGAGGACGAAGGGCCGCACCCTTTCACTATTTCGTCGGCCTGGACCGGCGATGGCCGGGTTCAGTTCATCATCAAGGCCTTGGGGGATTACACGCGCACCTTGGCGGATCGTTTGCGGGTCGGAGATCCGGTCAAGGTCGAAGGTCCGTATGGGTGCTTCAACTTCCAGGGGGAGCAATCGCGGCAGATTTGGGTGGGTGGCGGCATCGGTATCACGCCCTTCATCGCGCGGTTGCAAACCCTCGCCCAAACGCCCGACGGCAAAGCCATCGACCTGTTTCACACCACGGCGGTCTACGACGCTGAAGCCATCAATCTGCTCGAACGCGACGCGCAAGCCGCCAACATTCCCCTGCATGTGTTATGGGACAAGCGCGATGGCCGACTGGATGCGGAGCGAATCTGCAAGACAGTACCCGACTGGCGCGATGCCGACGTGTGGTTTTGCGGGCCTGCCAGATTTGGCCAGGCTTTGAAACGGGATTTGACCGCCATGGGTCTGCCCGAGAGGCGGTTCCATCAAGAATTGTTCGCGCTGCGTTGAATCCTCTCGGACAAGCCCCTTTTTGATCAGGAGCATGCTGGTGAAACCCTCTCTTTCCATCACCCCCGCCACGCTGCTGGCGCTCTTGCTGCTGCCCGGTTGCGCGGCAGTCGGTCCGGACTACGTCGCACCCGAACCGGCAGCGCCGGCCACCTGGCAAGGCGCGGCGGCGGCCAAGGTTACCGTCGTGCGAACCGCTCCGGACAACCTGGCGAGCTGGTGGCGGCAGCTTGATGATCCAACCCTCACCGGATTGATCGAACGGGCTTTACAAAACAGTTTCGACGTCCGCACCGCCCAGGCGAAACTGCGCGAGGCGCGCGCCCGTCGCGCGCTGGCTGGAGCCAATCTGTTCCCGACGGTCACGGCTTCGGCCACGGCCACGCAAACCCAAAGCAGCGCCGAAATCGGCGGCGGCACGACACGCAATTTATACAACGCTGGCTTCGACGCCAGTTGGGAGCCGGACGTGTTCGGCGGACTTCGACGTAGCGAGGAAGCCGCTCAGGCCGATCTGGAAGCCAGCGAAGCCAGCTTGCACGACGTGCAGGTTTCGCTCGTCGCCGAAGTCGCGCTTAACTACGTGGAGCTGCGCAGTTTCCAGGCCCGGCTGGAGATCGCCAAGGCTAATGCCGCTTCCCAGACCGAAACCTTGCAGCTCACTCAGTGGCGCGCACAGGCTGGTCTGACCAGCGCTTTGGATGTGGAGCAAGCCCGCGCCAATCTGGAACAGACTCGTGCGCAAATCCCAACCCTGGAAACCGGCCGTACCGAGGCGGAACACCGTCTGGAAATTCTGCTCGGCCAACGACCGCGTACCTTGACCAATACCCTGGCCGATTCAACCGGTATCCCGCATCTGCCCGCACGGGTGACCGTGGGCATTCCGGCAGACACCCTGCGCCAACGGCCTGACGTGCGTACCGCCGAGCGCAAGCTGGCGGCGGAAACCGCGCGAATCGGCGTAGTGGAGGCCGAACGCTATCCGAACTTCAGTCTGAGCGGGTCGCTGGGTTTGGAAGCGTATAGCCTCGGCGCCTTGTCCAGCGGCGATGCGGTCGCGCGAACGTTGCTGGGTAGCGTCACCGCGTCGATTTTCGACGCCGGGCGCATCCGCCAACAGATCGAAATTCAGAACGCTGTGCAGGAGCAAGCTTTTATCAACTACCAATCGACCGTGTTAAACGCGCTGGAAGAAGTGGAGAACGCACTGGTCACCCTGACCAACACCCAAAAACGGCAGGAGAACCTACGCGATGCCACTCGGGCCGCGCGTCTCGCCGCGTTGCTGGCCCGACACCGCTATACGGCTGGCGTTATCGATTTTCAGACGGTGCTGGACACGGAACGCACCGTACTCACCTTGGAGGATAACCTCAAGTCCAGCGAGGCCGAAAACGTCTCCGCCTTGATTCAGCTTTACAAGGCGCTGGGTGGCGGCTGGTCGTCATCGGTACCGGCCAACAACATTGCCACCAATCAGCAAGGAACATCGCCATGAGCAACACATCCTCCGTCGCGGATACCGAGTTGGCGAAAATCCTCGAATCGGAATCGACGCACGGTCGCTTCCGAGTCCTCCGCTGGCTGATCGCGGTGCTCGCGCTTGCCCTGATCGGCGGCGGGTTCGCATGGTTCCGATCCGGTTCCACCGTGGACGCCGCGCCCCGCTACCAGACCGAGTCACTCAGCCAGGGCAACCTGCGAGTCACGGTGTCGGCGACCGGTAAATTAGAGCCGATCAATCAGGTGGATGTCGGCAGCGAGTTGTCCGGCACCATCGAAACTGTATTGGTGGATTACAATGATCGGGTCAAAAAAGGCCAGATACTCGCCCGCCTCGATCTCGCCAAACTTCAG
>WBZV01001541.1_pt1 | contig 10186 bp, 6 predicted proteins | sample 5204221 | NCBI WGS metagenome assembly WBZV01 (sample SAMN12344360, study PRJNA552823) | activated sludge metagenome | biome: Activated sludge suspended growth; feature: Nitrification reactor; material: Wastewater; isolation source: activated sludge from nitrification reactor of wastewater treatment...
GGAGGAGAAGGGCTTCGACTTCCTCTTCCAGGCCGTGCCCGCCGTCCTCGCCGCCCGGCCCGATGCCCATTTCGTCTTCGCCGGGGTCAAGGAGATCCATTACGAGGGCTTCTTCGCCCGCCACCGGGAGCAGCTCGAGGCCCTCGCCGACCACTTCAGCTTCCTGGGCCTCCTGACCGAGCCGCAGGACCTGGCCGACTTCTACGGCATGATCGACTGCTTCGCCCTGCCCAGCCGCTCCGACTGCTTCCCCTCCACCCAGATCGAGGCCGTGCGCAGCGGCGCCCCCCTGGTCACCGCCGACATCCCCGGGGCCCGGGAGATCGTCCGGGTGACCGGCATGGGCGTGATCGTGCGGGCCGGGGATCCGGAAGCCTTGGCCGCGGGCATCCTCGAGGTGGCGGACCATCTGCCGGCCTACCGCGCCCGCCGCGGCCGGGCCCAGTCGCTCTTCGATCCCGAAGCCTGCTTCGAGGCCTACGAGGCCCTCTTCGCCCTGTCGCGGGAAACCGGCGGCGCCCCCCTCACGGCCGAAGCCGCCCGCCGGAGCCCCGTCCTGGCCCGGGCCGCCGATCGGGTGGCCCCCGCCGTGAGCACGGCGGTGGGGCCGGACGGGCTTTACCTCCCGCATCTGGACGAGGAGGCGACGGACGGCGCGGACCCTGCTGCGCAAGACCGCTCCTCACCCGACATCGGGCCTTCCGAGCCCGTCACCCGCGAGGTCGCGCCAGTCGAGGCCGAGCCCATCGACCCGCCCGCCGCCCCCCCGCCCTCGGCCCCCCAGGAGGCCCCTCATGCCTGAGCAGGTCGTGCAGCCCCGCATCCGCGGCTTCGTCTGTACCACCGCCCATCCGGCGGGCTGCGCCGCGCAGGTGGCGGCGCAGGTGGCCCAGGTGCGGCGGGATCCGAGCACTTGGCCCGGGGGCAAAGCCCTGGTCCTGGGATCCTCCACCGGCTACGGCCTTGCCACGCGCGTGGCCGCCGCCTTCCGCTACGGCATGTCCAGCCTGGGCGTCTGCTTCGAGCGCCCCCCCAAGGGCGACCGCACGGCTTCGGCCGGCTGGTACAACACGGTGGCCTTCCACCGCCAGGCCAAGGAGGCCGGCCTGCCGGCCGAGACGCTCAACAGCGATGCCTTCACCCAGGAGACCCTGGACCAGGTCATCGCCCGTCTGAAGGCCGGCTTCGGGCCGCTGGACCTGGTGGTCTACAGCCTGGCCGCACCGCGGCGCACGGATCCCGAGACCGGGCAGGTCTACCAGTCGGTGCTCAAGACCGTGGGCCGGGAGCACAAGGCCAAGACCGTCAACCTGGCCACCGACGAGGTGGAGGAGATTCTGCTCGAGCCGGCCAGCCCGCAGGAGATCAGCGACACCGTGGCCGTGATGGGCGGCGCGGACCTGCGGCGCTGGGTCGAGGCCCTCCTGGCCGAGGGCCTGCTGGCGCCCGGCGCCCGGGTGGTGGCCTATTCCTACCTCGGCCCGGAGGTCACCTGGCCCATCTACCGCCACGGGACCATCGGCCACGCCAAGGCCGACCTGGAGGTGACCTGCGCCAGCCTCAACGAGATCCTGGCCAAGGAGATCGGCGGCGGCTGCTACGTGTCGATCAACAAGTCCATCGTCACCCAGGCCTCTTCGGCCATCCCGGTGGTCTCCCTCTACCTGAGCCTGGTGGAGGACGTGATGCAGCGGGCCGGCAGCGCCGAAGGCCCGCTGGAGCAGGCCGTGCGCATCCTCGACGAACACCTGGCGCCGGGTCGGCGGCCCACGACCGACGAGGAGGGCCGCATCCGCCTGGACGACCGGGAGATGGCGCCGGCCGTCCAGGCCGAGGTGCTCGAGCTCTGGTCCAAGGTCACCACCGAGCGCCTGGCCGAATGGGGCGGCCTGGAGCGCTTCAAGCGGGCCTTCCGCCAATGCTTCGGCTTCGATGTCGCGGGCGTGGACTACAGCCTGCCCGTGGAGACCGACCTGGCCTGGGAGGGCTAGGCAGCCGCGGCCATGGACCCCGAGACAACCCCCCGCGCCATTCCCGACCCCGCCACCCTCCGGCAGGACTTCCTGCTGGACAAGGACGTCGTCTTCCTGAACCACGGCTCCTTCGGCGCCTGCCCGCGGCCGGTGCTGGAGGCCCAGCAGGGCTGGACCCTGGAGATGGAGCGCCAGCCGGTGCTCTTCATCGCCCGCCGCTATCCCCAGCTCATGGCGGAGGTGCGGCGGCGGGTGACCGCCTACCTGGGAGCAGGGGACCTCGACCTGGTCTGGGTGATCAACAGCACCGTGGGTGTCAACGTGGTGGCCCGCAGCCTGGCCGCCCGCCTGGGGCCGGGCGACGAGGTGCTGGGCTGCGACCACGAGTACGGCGCCTGCGACCGCACCTGGCGCTTCCTGGCAGCGCGGAGCGGCTTCGCCTACCGCCTCGCTGCCCTCCCCACACCCGCTGCCTCGCCCGAGGACCTGGCCGAGCAGTTCTGGTCCCAGGTAGGGCCGGCCACCCGCCTGATCTTCCTCAGCCACATCAGTTCGCCCACCGGCCTGGTCTTTCCGGTGGCGGAGATCTGCCGCCGCGCCCGCGAGGCCGGCATCCTCACCTTGATCGACGGCGCCCACGCGCCGGCGCAGCTGGACCTGGACCTGACGGCCCTGGGCGCCGACTTCTACACCGGCAACTTCCACAAGTGGGCCTGCGCCCCCAAGGGCGCGGCCTTCCTCTACGCCCGCCCGGAGGTCCAGGCCCTGCTCGAACCCCTGGTGGTCAGTTGGGGGTGGGAGCCGGAGATCGCCGGGCCCTCGCCCTTCGTCGACCACCTGGAGTTCTGGGGCACGCGCGACATCACCCCCTTCCTCGCGGTGCCCGCGGCCCTGGACTACCAGGCCGCGCGGCAGTGGCCGGCGGTGCGGGAGCGCTGCCGCCTGCTGGTCCGCCAGGCCCGCGCGGCCCTGCTGGCCCTGCCGGGCGTCCGCCCGATCCAGGCCGATCACCCGGAGCTGTTGGCCCAGATGGTGGCGGTGGAGCTGGCCCCGGACACCGATGTCCTGGACCTCAAGGAGCGGCTCTACGACCGCCACCGGGTGGAGCTGCCCCTCTACCTCTGGCAGGGCCGCCCCCTGCTCCGGGTCTCGGTCCAGGGCTACAATGGCGAAGACGACCTGGCCGCCCTGATGGCGGCCCTCAGGGCGGAGTACCGACCCGAAGGAGCTTGACGATGCGCGCTGGAGCAGCCGGGGCAGGGGCTGAGCACGTTCGACACCGGGCGCGCGGCGCCCGCTGGCTGCTGGGCGCCCTGGCGCTCGCCGCGCTCGCCGCATGTTTCGCGGCGGTGGATCCGAGGGGCAGCGGCCGCGCCGGCCGGCCCCCCGTCCGCGCCGCCGTGCCGGATTCGCCCACCAACCTGGCCGTGGACCTGGCGGGAGATGTCTGGGTGACCATGGCCACGGACAACGGCGACATCGGCCTGGACCGCTACAGCGCCGGCCTGTCCTGGCGGGGCGGCTTCATGAGCCTGGGCGACATCCGCGACCTGGCGGGCCGGCCGGGCGGGGGGATGGTCATGGACCTGTCCATCCCCATCCCCGACGAGCCGGACCTGCCCTCCCTGGCCTTGATCAGCGTCCTCAGCGACGGCATGGAGCAGACCCTGGCCTGGGACCTGGGCCTGGGCGAGGTGGACTACGTGCGCAGCATCGCCGTCGAGGGCGACGGGACGGTGGATGTGCTCATCGCCGGCGACGCGGGCTTCACCACCATTCGCCGCTACAGTCCCGAAGGGCGCTACCTGGACCAGATGACCATCGAGCCCTGGGCCCTGGACATGGCCATCGGCCAAGACGGGCTGCGCTACGTGGTCTACGACGACCCGGACGCCCCCCGCGTGCTGCGCTACGGCGTCGACGGCGGCCTGGCCGGCTCCTTCGCCCTCCCGTCCACGCCCACCGGCATCACCATCGCCCCCGACGGTCGCATCTTCATCCCCAGCCACGAGGGTGTGGGCGACAACAGCAGGGTGGAGCGCTTCAAGCCCGACGGCAGCTCCGACGGCGGCTTCCGGGTGACGGGCCGCTGCTGGAAGCTGGCCGCCGGCCCCGACGGCAGCCTCTACGCCGTCATCGAGGAGCGGCCGAGTTGGTCCATCCAGCGCCTGAGCGCCACCGGCGGCCAGCGGGGCAAGGTGGAGTGGGGAGCGATGCAGCGCCGCCGCGCCGCCCACCCGGCCACGGTCACCGCCCTGCCGCCGCCGCCCTCGGCCACGCCCAGCCCAACCGCAACCCCCAGCCCCTCGGTCACCCCCCGCCGTCCGGCCACCCGCACCCCCTCGCCGACGCCCGACGGCGGCGAGCCCACGCACACCCCCCCGACCGGCCCGGCCCCTGGCAGCGCGACCCCGCCGCCCCCCACCGCCACCGCTTCGGGCGCAGCGCCGCAGGGGCCGCACACCTACCTGCCCAGCCTGAGCCGCTGAGCCCCGCCCGATGGCCGGCTTCCTGACCCCGGCCGCCCTGGGCCTGGGCGCCCTGGCCGCCCTGATCCTGGCCCTGCACCTCCTGCGCCCGCGCCTGGAGGAGCGGCGCCTGCCCTCGCTCCTGCTCTGGCGCGAGATCCGGCGGCAGCCGCCGGCCGCCCGCCCCTGGCAGCCCCTGCGCCTCAGCCTGCTCCTGCTGCTGCAGCTGGGGGCCCTGGCGGCCCTGGTGGCCGCCTTGGCCCGGCCTTGGCTGCGGGATGCGCGGAGCATCGGGGGCCGGGAGGTCTTCCTCATCCTCGACCGCTCCCTCGGCATGGCGGCCACGGACCTGGCCCCCAGCCGCTTGGAGGCCGCCAAGCGCCGCATCCGCGACCTGCTGCGTGAGCGGCCCGAGGCCCGCTTCACCCTGATCGCCTTCGACGCGCAGGCGGAGATCCTGCTGGCCGGGGAACGCGACCCGGCGGCCCTCGACCGGGTCCTGGCGGCGTTGACGGTCCGCCCCGTGCCGGGCGACGCCACCGATGCCCTGAGCCTGGCCGCCGCCTTGGCCGAGGGCCTGCCGGACAGCCAGGCCCTGCTCCTGACCGGCGGGGACGTGGCCCTCGGCGGCCCCCCGCCGCCCGGCCTGCCCCTGCGGGTGGAGGTGTTGGGCCGGACCACCGAGAACCAGGCGATCACGGCCCTCGGCCTGAGCCGGGGCGAGGGGGCCGAGGACCGGCTCTTCGTCGAGGCGGCCAACAGCGGCGCGCGGCCGGCGCGGCGGCGCGTCCTGGTGGAGGGCGACGGCGCCCTGCTCGACGCCCGGGACCTGGAGATGGCCCCCGGCGGGCGGGCCTCCTTCCACCTGGATCTGCCGCCGCTGGCGCTGGTCACGGCCCGCTTCGCCGAAGCCGACGCCCTGGCCCTGGATGACCAGGCCTGGCTGACCACCGAGGGCGAGCGGGGCTTGGAGGTGGGTATCGTCGGGGAGGGCAACCGCTTCCTGGAGGCAGCATTGGCTCTGTTGCCGGCGGTGCGCGAGGTTCGGGTCGGTGAAGCGGGCACAGAAGGACTCCCCGCCGCCGGCCCGGGGACCGCTGCCGGTGCGGCGGCGGACCTGGTGGTCTTGAACGCGGTCCTTCCGGCAGCGCTGCCGGCCCGCCCGCTCCTGGTCATCGCGCCGCCCGGCCCGCTGGGCGAGGGGGCGGAGGCCCTGCGGCCGGCCGGGCCGGACCTGGAGCTCCCCCTGGCGGCGGTGGAAGTGGAGGCCGAAGGGCATCCGCTGCTGGCGGGCGGGGGTTTCGCCGAGGCCTCGTTCCTGCGCGCCAAGGCCCTGGACCTGGGATCGGCCTGGCGCCCCCTGGTCTCGGCCCGGGCCCAGGGTCGGAGCTGGCCGCTGCTGGCGGAGGGGCGCCTGGGGGGCCGGCCGGCCATCCTCCTGGCCTTCGACCTGCGCGACACGGACCTGCCTCTGCTCCCGGCCTTCCCCCTCCTGGTCGCGGGCGCGGTGGACCGGCTGGTGCCGCGGCGCCTGGTCGAGGCCCCGGCCGGCGCCGCGGCGGGCGAGCCGCTGGCCCTGCGCCTGGCTCCCGGCGTCACCGCCCTCACCGTGCAGGAGCCGGGCGGCCGACGCTGGGCGCCGCCCGTCCGCGGCAGCGAAGCCCTGCTGGAGGGCGGCCTCCTGCCGGGGCTCTACCAGGTGGAGGCCCAGGGCCCCCGGGGCCCGGAGCTGTCCACCTTCGCCCTCAACCTGCTGCGCGAGCACCCGGCCGACCTCCGGCCGCGTGACCCCTTGGCGGTGGCCGCCGGCGCGAACGGCCCGGCCGCCGGCACGACGCGCCCGCCCGCAGCCCCTGCACCCGGACGCCGTGAACTCTGGCGGCCGCTGGCCTGGCTGGCCCTGCTCCTCCTGGTTCTTGAGGCGGCCGTGGAGCGGCGGCCGGACTTCTGGCGCGGCCGCCCGGGGGGCTGGGCGTTGGGCCGGCGCCGCCGCGCGGTCCGACCGGGCCGCTCCTGATCGGAGACGATCGATGTCCGCGACCGTGACCGTGACCGACCCCGGGGCCGCCCCGCCGGCCCTCCTCCTGCCCTACGGCCGGACCCGGCCTCAGGTGGCCGAAGGGGTCTACCTGGCGCCGGGCGTGGTCCTGGTGGGCGAGGTGCTGATCGGCGCCCGGGCGACGGTGCTCTTCAACAGCGTCCTGCGCGGGGACATCCACCGCGTGGAGGTGGGCGAGGGGAGCAACATCCAGGACCTCTCGATGCTGCACGTGGCCGACGAATGGCCCTGCATCGTGGGCAGGTGGGTCACGGTGGGCCACTGCGCCCTCCTGCACGGCTGCGTGGTGGAGGACTTCTGCCTGATCGGCATGGGGGCCCGGGTGCTCAACGGGGCGGTGATCGGGCGCGGCAGCATCGTGGCCGCGGGGGCCCTGGTGCCGGAGGGGATGCAGGTGCCGCCCGGCAGCCTGGTGGCGGGCCTCCCGGCCCAGGTCAAGCGCCCCCTCCGCCCGGAGGAGGCCGACCCGGGCCGCCGCTGGGCGGAGAAGTACCAGAAGGTGACGGCGGCCCTGCGAACGGGACGGGGCTTCCGGCCCAACGAAGGGGTGGACGAGGTGGGAGACGTCGGGTCCTGAACGCAGCCCCTTCCGAAGGCACGCGCCGCGACATGTACCCAGCCCCTCGGCCTCAGGGGACCTGCAGCCGATAGCCCACGCCCGGTTCGGTGCGCAGGAAGCGGGGCCGGGCCGGATCGGCCTCCAGCTTGTGGCGGAGCTGGGCCATGTAGAGGCGCACGTAGTGGACCTCGGTGAGGTAGCCGGGGCCCCAGACCGCCTTGAGCAGTTGCCGATGGGTCAGCACCTTGCCGGCATGCTGGACCAGGGTGGCCAGCAGCTTGTACTCGTTGGGGGTGAGGTGCACCTCGCGCCCGCCGACGAAGACCTGGCGACGGGCCAGGTCCACCCGCAGGTCCTCGACGCTGAAGGTGGCGGGTTCGGCCGAACCCGCCGCCGCCCGCTGGCCGTGGCGCAGGGCCACGCGCAGGCGGGCCATGAGTTCGCCCACCCCGAAGGGCTTGGTCAGGTAGTCGTCCGCGCCGGCGTCCAGGGCGGCGATCTTGTCCTGCTCCTGGCCGCGGGCCGACAGCACGAGGATGGGAACAGCGGACCATTCGCGCAGGCGCCTGACCACGTCGAGACCGTCGATGTCCGGCAGGCCCAGGTCGAGGACCACCACGTCCGGCGCCTGCAAGGCCGCCGCCGCGATGCCCTCCTCCCCCCTGCGGGCCTCCAGCACCTCGAAGCCATGGCTGGCCAGGGACACCCGCAGGAAGCGCTGGATCTGCAGCTCGTCCTCGATCACCAGCACGCGAGCCGCTGAAGCAGGCAGCCCGGCGGGCGCGGCGGGCGGGGGCGTGGTCATGGCTGCTCCGCTCCTTCTGCCTCCGGCTCGGACAGGGGACCCATGGTCGGCGGCTCGCCCACGATGGGCAGGGTGAAGCCGATCTCCAGGCCGCCCTCTGGCCGGCCGGCTGCCCAGATCCTGCCGCCGTGGGCCTGCACGATGCCGCGGCAGACGGCCAGGCCCAGACCCGAACCCCCGCCGGCCGCCCCCGCCCCCCGTTGGAAGCGATCGAAGATGCGCTCCTCCTCGCCCGACGCCACCCCCGGGCCGGCATCGCTGACCGTCACCACCATCCCTTCGTCCGACACGGACACCGCGATGTCGATCGGCGTTCCCGGCGGCGTGTGCTTGGCCGCGTTGTCGAGCAGGTTGATCCACACCTGCTCGATCAAGACCCCGTCGATCGGGACCAGGGGCAGGTCGTCCGGCAGCCGCGTGCGGACCGGATGCCGGGCCAGCGCCGTCTCCATGCGACCGAGGGCGCTGCCTAGCCCCTCCTCCAAGGGCTGCCATTCGCGCCGGACCTCGATGCGCCCCGACTCCAGGCGGGTCATCTCCAGGAGGTTGCCGACCAGGCGGTTCAGGCGCTGCGCCTCGTCGTAGATGGCGGACAGCAGCTCCCGCTGGGCGCCGCCGTCCAGGGCCCCGGGAGGATCGGTCGGGGCCGATCCCAGCCCTCGGGTCCCGATCGCCTCCGGTCCGACCTCCATCGACCCCTCCTCCACCCCGGCCAGCAGCAGGCTCGCCGCGCCGGTGATGGTGGCCAAGGGGCTGCGCAGGTCGTGGGACACGGCGCTCAGGAGGGCGCTGCGCATCTGCTCGGTCTCGGCCTGCACCCGGCGGCGGGCCGCCTCCTCGGCCAAGGCCGCCCGCTCCACCGCCGAGGCCGTCAGGTCGGTGAAGGCCTCGAGCAGGTGGAGCTGTTCCGGCGCGAACAGGCCTTCCGGCCCGTCGCGCTTCAGGCCCAGAACACCGGCGCTGCCCAGGGCGCCGCGCAGCGGCAGGTAGAGGGCTTCGGCGCCCGGCAAGGTGGCGGTGCCGCGGCCCGCCCGCTGGCCATGGGCGAAAGACCATTCGGCCACCGCCAACTCGGCGCCCGTGGGGGGCGGGAGGTCGGCGGAGGCGGCGGCCACCTCCAAGGCGCCTGCGGGGCCGGGAAGCAGCACCCGGACCCGCCCTTCCAGCGCCTCGCCCACGTGGTGGACCGCCGCCGCCAGCAGCTTCGGCAGCCCGCGGAGGTTGGCCAGGTCCCGGCTCAGGCCCAAGAGCGCCGCCGTGTGTCCCTCGCGCCGCCGGGCGGCCAAGGCCTGCTGGCGCAGGCTGGCGGTCAGCGAGCTGATGATCAGGGCCACCACCAGCATCACCGCGAAGGTGATCAGGTACTGCGTGTCGGACACCGCGAAGGTCAGGTAGGGCTGGACAAAGAAGAAGTCGAAGGCCGCCACCGCCAGCACCGAGGCCAGCACCGAGGGTCCGCGGCCGTAGCGCAGGGCGACGAGGACCACCCCCAAGAGGTAGGTCATCACCAGGTTGGACAATTCGAACCAGGGGAAGATCAGCCGGGCCAGCAGGGTACACAGCAGGATGACCCCCACGCTCCTGGCATAGGCCGGCCAGCGGCTCTGCGACCGCAGGGCGGTGAAGGGCGGCGGCGGCGGTTCGTCGACGTCGCCGGTGATGACGTAGACGTCGATCGCCCCGCTGCCGCGCACCACCTCGTCGCCCACCGAACCCAGCAAGAGGTCCCGCCAGCGCGGGTGCAGGGGCTTGCCGATGACGATCTTGGTGACGTTGCGGCTGCGGGCGTGGGCCAGCAGGGCCTCCGCGGCACGACGGCCGGCCAGGATGGCCGTGTGGGCGCCCAGGCTCTCGGCAAAGCGCAGGGTCTCGTGGATCTGCACGCGCTCGCTCTCCGAGAGGCGGGCATGGGCGTCCGTCTCGACGTAGGCCACGATCCATTCGGCCTGGAGGCGGTCCGCCAGCTGCCGGGCGGCGCGGATCAGACGCCGTCCCAAGGGTCCGGGACCGATGCCCACCAGGACGCGCTCGGTCACCGGCCAGGTCTGGGCGATGGCATGGTCGTCGCGGTAGGCGCGCATCTGGGCGTCCACCTGCTGCGCTGTCCGCCGGAGCGCCAGCTCGCGCAGGGCGATCAGGTTGCCCTTGCGGAAGAAGCGGCCCAGCGCCGCGGTGGCCTGATCGGCGACGTAGACCTTGCCCTCCCGCAGCCGCTGCAGCAGGTCGTCCGGCGGCAGGTCGATGAGCGCCAGGTCGTCGGCCATCTCCAGCACGGCGTCGGGCAGGGTCTCGCGCACCCGCACCCCGGTGATCTGGGCCACC
>WBZV01001543.1_pt1 | contig 10182 bp, 10 predicted proteins | sample 5204221 | NCBI WGS metagenome assembly WBZV01 (sample SAMN12344360, study PRJNA552823) | activated sludge metagenome | biome: Activated sludge suspended growth; feature: Nitrification reactor; material: Wastewater; isolation source: activated sludge from nitrification reactor of wastewater...
GGAGGAAGATGATCCAGGGTTGACGACTCGACGAGGGAGAACCCTGTGACCACTGAGACGACCGCACCCGCCCTGACCGGCCGCAAGCGCTGGGTCGCCCTACTCTTCCTCGCCCTCGGCGTCGCGATGATCATCCTCGACGCCACCGTGGTGAACGTCGCGATCCCGACCATGGTCGAGGATCTCGGGCTGAGCACGACCGACGCCGAGTGGGTCAATGCCATCTACGCTTTGTTGTTCGCGTCCCTGCTGCTGTTGTCCGGCCGTCTGTCCGACATCATCGGTCGGCGGCTCATGTTCGTCGGTGGTGTCGCTCTGTTCGCCGTGGCCAGCGTGATGGTCGCGATGTCGGACCAGGCCTACGAACTCATCGGAGCCCGCGCCTTCCAGGGTGTGGCCGCCGCCATGATCCTGCCCGCCTCGCTGTCGGTGCTCAACGCCGTGTACCGCGGCAAGGACCGGGCGATCGCCTTCGCGGTTTGGGGAGCGACCATCGGCGGGATGGCCGCCCTCGGCCCGCTGGTGGGTGGCTGGTTGACCACCTACGCCTCGTGGCACTGGGCCTTCCTCATCAACGTCCCGATCGCGATCGCTGTCGTGATCGGAGTCCTGTTGCTGGTCCCGGAGACCAAGGACACCGTGGACAAGCGCGGGATCGATCCGAGTGGCACGCTGCTGGGCACGCTCGGACTCGCCGCTCTGGTGTTCGGTCTCATCGAGGGTCAGAACTACGGCTGGATCTCTCCCAAGAAGCCCTTCACGATCGGTGGCTGGACCTGGCCCCTGGACAACATCTCCGCGCCCGGGGTGGCCCTCATCCTCGCCGTGGTCCTTCTCGCGGCGTTCGTGTGGGTCGAGGCGCGACGCAAGGCCGCGGGCAAGGTGGTCATGGTCGACCTCGGCCTGTTCAACATCCGCACGTTCGGAGTGGGGAACGCGGTGGCCGCCATCGTGAGTCTCGGGGAGTTCGGACTGCTGTTCATCCTTCCCCTGTTCCTGCAGTCGGTCGTCGGCTACGACGCCCTGGAGACCGGCGTCATCCTGCTCGCGCTGGCACTCGGCTCGTTCATCGCCAGCGGGGTCGGTGCCGGACTGGCGCGCAAGATCGGCCCGGTGCCCGTCCTGCGACTCGGCATGGCCCTCGAGGTCATCGGCGTCCTCGCAATCGCGCTGGTCCTCAACCCGACGGTCAGTGGCTGGGCCATGGCCCCGGGGCTGTTCATCTACGGGCTGGGCGTCGGCTTCGCGACCGCGCAGTTGACCGGGGTGATCCTCGCGGAGGTCCCGGTGGCCGAGTCCGGCATGGCGTCGGCGGTGCAGTCCACATCACGGCAGGTGGGTGCCGCGATCGGCACCGCACTGCTCGGCGCGGTCCTCGTGACCGGCCTCGGAAGTATCACCGGCGATCTCACCGAGCGCGGAGTCCCGCAGGCGGCGGCAGAGCAGGTCACGGAGGTCGTCCAGACGACCGCGGGCACCGCTGTGGCGAAGCTTCCCGAGCAGCCCAACGGGGACGTCCTGTTCGCGGGCGCCGGTGAGGGTTTCGCGAACGCCGCCCGCGACGTCGGGTTCGTGGCGGCGTTCCTCATCGCACTCGGACTCGGCGCCGCGTTCTTCCTGCCCCGCGACGCTGCCCGCACTGAGGCTGCGGGCTACGCAGAATAGGACCGGCTCACCGGTTGCGATAGGTCAGCGCCCGCCCGTCGCCACGCTCCTTGCCCCACTTGGCCGCGACCTGCACCTTGTAAACGCCCTTCTGCGGGGTGCCCACCACGATGGCGTGGGACGTGCCGGCCTGCAGCCAGCCCTTCCACGCGCGGCCCGGCGTCTTCAGCCGATACACGAAGCGCATGCCCGGCTGAACCGCGGCGGGATCCTCCCAGCGGACTTTGAACGCACGCCTGGTGAACTTCTCCTTGGTCAGGTTCCGCACCTTCCCGGGCGCAGTGCCCGCGGGGTTCTTCTTGCTCGCGAAGGACATCAGATCCATTCGCGGCCGGCCGTTCTTGTCCAGCCCTGTGCCGCCGTACAGGCAGGTTCCGCCTATGACCGCGGTGCCGTCGCCGTAGGCCTGCGTCAGGCAACTCTGGTAGGCCAACTGCGCCCAGTAGTTGGGGTGCAGCGACTCCTGCGTCTTGAACGGCCAGATGACGATGTCGCTGTGGACCACCTGCCCCAGCGCCCGGATCGACTGCACCCACTCGGAGCTGTCGACAGCACCTTTACGCCGCCAGTTCCACACCGGCGCGAACGGCTGATCCAACGGGTAGACGTTCTTCTCACACAGCCGGTGTCCCTTCAGTGCCTCCTTCAACTCCAGGAACTGGATGTTCTGCGTCGGGTGATCGACGCGCTGCGTGTCCACTGCTTCCCGTACTGTCCGGTCGATGTTGGTCAATGCCACGTCGTTGGCCCAGTCCAGGTCGACGTTGTACATCGGACACCCGCCGTCACCCCAGCGCTGGTTGTACGTCTCGCCATACCGGATGGTGCTCGACGTGGCGACCGGCGAGGGGTAGTCCTGGACCATGAGCGTCCAGTTCGGCGCTCCCTTGTCACCCACGGCCGAGATCAGTCGGTCGATGGCGGCAGCGATCTTGTCGCGCTGCTTGGAGATGTTCGGCTCATCGACCTTGCTGGTGACTTCCTTCTTCTTGGAGCACGGCCCACCCTTGATGAAGCCCTCCACACACGTGCCGACGATCGTTCCGAAGTCGAAGTCATTGCCCCCGATCGACAACACGATGAACCCGATCCGTCCCGGGTTGGCCGCGGCCAGGTTCTTCAGCAGTTGCGCCTGGCCCACACCCACCGCGCCACTGCGCACCTTCTGTTGCGCGAAGTCGATCCCGGGCTTCCAGGTGTTGGACTTGGCGCTGTAGTCGCTCAAGGCGGTCGCTCCCGAACACGCAAGGTTGACCGATGTCGTACCGGCCGGAGTGAAGTTCACCTCTGCCTGGCGCGAGCGGTGACAACCCTTGATCGCCTCATCGGCGCCGACGTCGTCGTACGCCGTGTACCCCAAGGCATCGGTCACCCCGTAGTCGCCGTTCTTGATGACGTTGCCCGCCCAGCGGCCCGCCTCGCCGGAGATGTAGGAGTCCCCGAGGCTCACGACGATGGGCCCGTCGCCCGGCACCTTCGCCTTAGCGCCGCTGGCCGTCAGGTCGACCACCCCGCGTTTGCCCGCCGAAGTCAGATACCCGGCGCTGTTGATCGTGCTGCCGTCTGCCGACGCCGGCGCGACGGCCACCGTCACGGACGCCGCCATGGCGATCGCCGCGGCCGCTGGTAGTGAGCGATGCATAGAAATCCCCTCCCACAGAAATGCCTCTGATCACGCCATCGGGAGGTTCCGGGCTGCTGTTTAGGGCGAAACGGTGGGTGTCCTCGGCGACACGCCGCCTCTCAGCACATGATCACGGCGTGTCGCGCAATTCTTTCCGTGGCGACACGTGCCCCGGGCTCACCGGTCGTGCGGGCACGGTGCCGGACGATGGAGGGGTGCTGGACGACATTAAACGCCGCGTGCGCACCGCCGATCTGCCCGACCCAGTATTCGCGGTGCTGGGTGCCCTCGACCTCGCGGTCCGCACCCCCACCGCCGCCGGTAGGTACTACGCCCAACTCGTCGAGCACGGCCACACCCGTCTGGTCGAGGTCGGCACCGAACGCGCCGTCCGAAAGCGAGTGGGGCGTGTGGAGCAGGCCGTCACCCCCGCCGCCCGCCGGTGGGCGGTGCGGCATTCACAACGCCAGCGGCGGCTGCGCAAAGAAATCTGAAACCGCTCCAAAGTCGTTGCATCCAGGAAGAGCACTTCCTGCGAACTCCCTTGTGTAACCAGCGCGGCACCGGGTCGCCGCTGATGACGAAGGGAACCACTCATGGGACTACGACGCCGCATCGCCACCACCTTTGCCGCTACCGCCGCCGCGACCGGCATGGCCATCGGACTGGCCGCTCCCGCCAATGCACTCTCCGAGGGTGAGACCAACGAGTTCCTCGGCAAACTCACCGCGACCTACAACGACCCCACCGTCTCCAGCGACGGCAACCCCTACGACTTCGACATCGTGACCAAGGCGGCCTTGGTCACCGGCGCCGACAAGACGCTCGCCAGCCTCGGATCGTTCACCCTGTTCGCGCCCAACGACCGCGCCTTCGAGGTGACTGCGAACAACCTCGGCCTCCTGGGCAAGAACTACCGGTACTCCGCCAAGGTCGACGAGACCAGGGTCTTCAACGCCATCGCCAACAGCGGCGTGGACGTCACCGAGATCCTGCTCTACCACGTGATCCCGAACGCCAAGGTCACCGGAAAGCAGGTCCTCTCCGGCCCCTTCACCCAGCGCATCGACATGGCCAACCAGGAGAAGCTGCGCGTGACGGTGCTGTCGCGCAGCGCCCGCTTCCCGGTGATCGTGCTCGGCGACAAGGATGGCCGCGTGTTCAACGACCTGGTCGTGCGCCCCGACGTGATCTCGACGGAGAACACCGTCGTCCACAGCGTCAGCGACGTGCTCTTGCCAGACCTGACGAACTGACACCCCCGAAGGGCGGTGGGCTTCGGCTCACCGCCCTTCGGCATGTCCGGAAACCGTAGGGTTCACGGGTGACCTCCGCGCCTGCCCCGATCGATCCCGCCGACTACCCGTTCCTGTCCGGGTGCTTCGCACCCATCGCCGACGAGTGCGACGGGCGCGAACTCGCCGTGGTACACGGGGAGATCCCGCCGGAACTCAACGGCGTCTATATGCGCAATGGCGGGAACCCGCGGTTCACACCCCTCGGGGGCTTCGTCTATCCCTTCGAGGGCGACGCCATGGTGCATGCGGTCGAGGTGTCCGACGGCAGGGCGACCTACCGCAACCGTTTCCTGCGCACACCCGCGCTGGAACTCGAGGAGAAGGCGGGCCACGCCATCTGGGCGAGTCTGATGAGCGGGTACCAGCCGGACCCTGAGGTCGTGGGCCCCGACCTCGCCTACCGGCCGAAGGATCTGCCGAGCATCAACATCGTCCGCCACCACGGCCGAATCATCGCGCTGGCCGAGCAGTCGCGCAGTTACCGCATCACCGAGGACTTGCGCACCCTGGAGGCGGAGACCCTCGGCGGCGCGTTCCCGATGGGGTTCTGCGCCCACCCCAAGGTCGACCCGCAGACCGGCGAGATGATCGTGTTCCAGTACGCGCTGTGGGCGCCGTTCCTGCAGTGGGCGGTGGTCGACGCAGCGGGCACCGTGGTCTCAGGACCCAATCCGGTCGAGGGGGTCGACGCCGCGCACATGGTCCACGACTTCGTGATCACCGCCACGAAGATCGTGCTGGTGATCAGCCCTGCGGTCTTCGAACTCGAGCGCCTGCTGCGCGGCGAGGGATCGCCCCTGGACTGGCGCCCGGAGCTCGGCACCCGGATCGCGGTGATCGACCGCGCGGGGATGGAACCGACCCGCTGGTACGACACCGACGCCTTCTGGACCTGGCACTTCGGCAACGGTTTCGACGACGGCGAGGAGGTGGTGTTCGACGGCGTGCGCTGGGACCACCTCGGCATCGACCTGGCCGGCGACAACGGGGAAAACGCCGGGGACTATGCGCGATTCAGGCTGCGCCCCGGAACCACGCAGGTGCAGGTGGACACTGTGGTGGATCGGCAGATGGAGTTCCCGCGCATCGACGACCGACAGATAGGCCGGCGGCACAGCGCCGTGGCCGTAGGTAGCAGGACAGGCACCCGAGACATCCCCGTCGGCCAGTTCGACGCGATCCTGACGCTCGACCCCGAGACCGGCCGCACCGCCGAGTACGACGCCGGCGACCTCGCCGTGGGTGAGCCCTGCTTCGCTGGTGACCACCTGCTCACGTTCGCCATCGATCGCACCGACTTCAGCAGCTACCTGCTGATCCTGCGTGCAGACGACGTATCCGCCGGGCCGGTGGCCACGGTCGCCATCGGTTCGCGCGTGCCGCTCGGGCTACACGGAGCCTGGCTGCCTGCCTGAGCACCGGCGTACGCTGGAGGTGTGGAAGAGCCGGACATGGCTCTGCGGCTCCAGGGCCTCACAAAGTACTACGGGAGCCAGCGCGGCATCGAGGATCTGACCCTCGATGTCAGACCCGGCGAAGTCTTCGGGTTCCTCGGCCCTAACGGGGCCGGCAAGACGACAACCATCCGGATGATCCTCGGCCTGATCCACCCGACACGTGGCCGTGGTGAGGTGCTCGGCCTCGACATCGTGGGCGACAGCGTGCGACTGCGCGCCCAGGTCGGATACCTGCCCGGCGACCTCGCACTGTACGACCGGATGCAAGGGCGCGACCTCCTCGAGTTCGTCGGCAGGATGCGCGGCGGCGTACCGCCCGCACGCTACGAGGACCTCGCCGAGCGGATGCACCTCGACCTCGACCGGCGGATCAAGGACCTCTCGCGCGGCAATCGCCAGAAGGTCGGTGTAGTCGCAGCGTTCATGCACTCCCCCCGACTGCTTGTGCTCGATGAGCCGACCAGCGGTCTCGACCCGGTCGTCCAGCAGGAGTTCCAGCGCCTCGTCCGGGAGACGGTGGAGGCGGGGGCGACGGTGTTCCTGTCTTCACACGTGCTCGCCGAGGTCGAGCAGATGGCGGACCGGGTCGGCATCGTCGTCTCCGGTCGCCTGGCCGTCGTCGACAGCGTCGACAGCCTGCGTGAGCGTGCGGCGCGGCGTATCGAACTCGACTTCCCAGCGGCTCCACCGGACCTGAGTTGTGCCTCGGGCGTGCAGCGGGTCGAGGTGCGCGGACCCACGGCGACCTGCTGGGCGGTCGGCAACGCCGGTGCTCTGCTCAAACTGGCGGTGGACCACGGACTTGTGGACGTGCACACGCACGATCCTGATCTTGAGGATGCGTTCCTCGGATTCGTCGAGGGAGGCGAGCAGACATGAGTACTGCAGTCCTGCCCGTGCCGCGCGCGGTGCCCCAAGTGCTGACCCTCACCCTGCGCACCATGCGGGAGCGCTGGCGTTCCACGTTCGGCTGGGGTCTGGGCCTGGCGCTCATCGGCGTCATGCAACTGGCCGTCTACCCGTCTGTGGCCAACTCGTCGGAGGGAATGCAAGCCTTCGTCGACCAATGGCCGGAGGCGCTGCGGGAGGCGTTCAGCCTCGATGCGTACACCACCGGCGCGGGTTTCCTGAACGCGGAGATGTTCTCGATGATGATTCCGCTGGTGCTGATCGCAGTGGCCACCACCGCCGCTGCAGCCGCCACCGCAGGGGAGGAGGAGCGCGGCACTGCGGATCTGCTCCTGTCGCTACCGGTCAGTCGCGGTCGCGTTGTCGCCGCGAAGGTCCTGGCCGGTGTCGTGTCGGTGGTGCTGGTGGCCGGGGCCACCTGGCTGGTCATCGTGCTCGGCGCACCGATCGTCGACCTGGACGTCGGGGCCGGCGACCTGGCGGCAGGCATCGTCATGACGACGCTGCTCGCGTGGTTCTTCGGCGCGGTGACGCTGCTCATCGGTGCCGCCACGGGCAAGCGCGCGATCGCGCTCGGCGTCGGGGTGGGTCTGGCGCTCGCAGCCTTCCTGCTCAACGCACTGGCACCCATGGCCGACTGGCTCGAGCCGTGGCAGAAGGCCTCACCGTTCGATTGGGCACTCGGTGGCGAACCGTTGCTCAACGGCATCGACTGGCCCATGGCATGGCTGCTGCTCGGGCTGTCGATCCTGCTCGTCGCGATCGCGGACGTGCTCTATCACCGGCACGATATCGGTGGCCGCTGACGTCAGGGAAGGTAACGCTGCCGGCCCCCGGCACTGGTCAGGAACGAGTCGCCCACGGGTCCGAAGAGGAAGTACTCCCACCGCTTCAGTAGCGGTGCGGGCTTGGCGCCGATGCCCTTGGTCGGCTTCTTCCGGTCGACGTAGTAGACGCCATAGGAGTGGGCGTAACTGCGGTCCCGTGTCGTCTGTTCAGTGGGCGCCACACCATCGATCGGCACGGCGCACACTCCACCGGCTGCGACGTACCTGGCGGCATACGACAGCTTCTGCACTGCGACGGCGCCACCGGTCACCGAGAGCGTCCCGCCGTCGGTCGTGGTCTGCGCTCCGGGGTACACCTTGCGCCCGAAGAGTATGCGTGGCTTGCCCAGGTAATCGACCGGGACACGCAGCGACACCGCTTGGGCCTGCCCACCGAACACCTGCTGCCAATCGGTGACCGACCCGTCGAGGACACCGGTGAGTTGGGCAGTAGTCAGCCCCTGACACACGGGGGAGCCGGCGTCTGCGAGCAGCACGTCCGCGTCGAGCCAGAGGAGCCGCTGCTTGAGTGTGAACTTCGTCAACTGCTTCTTGGTGAGCGGGCGGTCGTACAAGCCGGCGGTGGTGGTCCCGTACTTGCCGCCCTGTTGCCGAAGCATGTACTTGGGCAACTGCCGGACGGTGGCGTTCGCCCACCGGATCCGGTACTTCGTCGTGCCCACGGTGAAGGCGTCGATGCCGTCCCCGGGGATGTTCCCGAGCGAAGCCGCGTCGTCCCACAACTGCGGAGGCATCTGCAAGGAGATCTGCCAGGTGTCGGTGACGGTCTTGGCCGGGGCCGGTGAAGCCAAGCCCGCTGTGCATCCGAGTGCCAGCGTCCCCACGACAAGGCCGCGACGCACGTTGATCATCGTCCGACTGTACCCGGGGCCCGAACGCGCGGACATGGACCGAACCTACGATTGAGGAGTGCGACGCGTGGCTGTGGTGTTCGCCGCGGTCCTGGTGCTCGCGGCCTGTGCGAGCAACCCCGATCGGGTGGTGCCGCGGGAGTACCGCAAGCCCATCAAGCAGGCCGCGAAGGAGTGCCCTGAATTGACGCCGAAGCTACTAGCGGCGCAACTGGACCAGGAGTCCGGGTTCGACCCCGACGCGGTGTCGAAGGCCGGCGCCGAGGGTATCGCGCAGTTCGTGCCCGACACGTGGGCCGTGTGGGGTGAGGACCTCGACGGCGACGGAGTGGCGTCGGTCTACAACGCTCGCGAGGCGATCGACGCGCAGGCACGGCTCATGTGCTTCCTCATATTCGAGGCCAAGGCCTCAGAGATCGACGGGGATCCGATCGATCTGGCGCTGGCCGCCTACAACGCGGGCTGGAGCCAGGTGGTCAGATACGAGGGCATACCGCCCTTCCGCGAGACCGAGGCGTACGTCGAGCGGATTCGTGACCGGGAGTCGTCCTACCGATTCAAGGGCTGAGGTGTCGCTGCCTCACCCAAACCGCGGCGCGCGCCGCGGTTCGGGTGCCTCACGGGCAACAACCATCCACCCAGCGCAGGACCCGCATCGCCCGCAGGGTGTTCCACCGACTAGGTCGACCCGGCTGCTCCATGTCGAACCAGGTGCGTCCGGCGTGCTTGTTCTGCAGGTTCCACCGGCCATCACGGCCTTTCGCGCGAACAAGGTCCACCGCGCCGGTCAAGCGGTCGTCCCAAGGGTGTCCGCGCCAGTAGTCCAACGCCCGCAGCACGTCGTAGAACCAGTAGTACGGGAACGAGAACCGTGTGAACCCCGCACTGATCACCTCTCCGGTCCGGTGGCTGCGGTATAGGTGGTGGGCGAGTAGGAACTCGCGTCCCCGCCGCGCAGCCGCGGCGACGTCGGAACCTCCCTCGAATCCCGCGAGGCCCTCCAGCACGCTCAGGGTCGTGTGCAGGGACGAGTGGGAGTCCGCCCGACGGCAGTTCCAGCCACCGTCCGGCGACTGGGTGCTGAGCAGCCGATCGATCGCGCCGGGCATCTCCACCCCGGCGAACCGGGACATCCCGAGCATCATCCCGGTCACACACAGATCGTCGTGGCGCGCGGACCACGGAGTGAAGATCCCACCGTCGTGCAACGCGAAGTCCCGCAGGGCCCGGACCGATTCGGGGGCAGGAACGCCGAGCAGTTGTAGCACCTGCATCGAGTAGAACGTCGAAGTCCATTTCGGGGAGTACCAACCCGTCGGCCACGTGCCGTCGGACTCCCGATGGCTCAATAGCCGCGCACCCCAGCCCTGCGTCTCGACCTGGGCGAGGGTCTGCTCATAAGGGTCGTCGAGCAGGTCACGCTGCACCTGCCACCCGATCGCGGGGTCGCCGTCGAGAAGCCAGTCGATGACCTCAGCCACGGTTCGGGCGCAGTTGGTAGTACGCCGTGCTGCTCACCACCGTGCGGCC
>WBZV01001545.1_pt1 | contig 10168 bp, 5 predicted proteins | sample 5204221 | NCBI WGS metagenome assembly WBZV01 (sample SAMN12344360, study PRJNA552823) | activated sludge metagenome | biome: Activated sludge suspended growth; feature: Nitrification reactor; material: Wastewater; isolation source: activated sludge from nitrification reactor of wastewater treatment...
GGCTTCGTGGGGCGTGCCAATCTTCGCCGGCTTGTCGGCGCTCAGGTGTTGCGCTTTGACGGGCATGGCGGTCGGTGGAGCGGTGCCAGTGCGTGGCGGGATGAGCGCTGCCGGTTCATGGCCTCACTTTCCTTTCCTTTCGCCGCCCAGGGCCGCCCGCACCGGCGCCGGCACGAAGGGGGCCTTGAGCAGGTCCACGGTGAGAAACACGCCCGCACCCGCCGGCGTCGCGGCGCCCCCTGCGGGGTCGGGCACCGATTTCATGACGGTCGCGCTTTGGCCGTCCGGGCCGGTGACGACCGGCTTCCACGCCGGGGTCGCTCCGCTGCCCAGTTTCAGCGACACACCCGGCATCACGCCCCACACCGCGCTGGCCGTGCTCAGGCTCACCGCGCCGGAGGGGTCGACGCTCCAGCCCAGGTCCAGGCTCAGGGTCATGGGCGGCATCCAGGAGATCTTTTCGTGGGCCAGGCCCAGCAGATCGTCCCCCGAGAAGCTGGCCTTGAACAGGGTGGGGCTGCCCGGGGTGGCGGGCAGCACATAGCTGAAGCCGGTGAGCGTGGAATAGGGGATCAGCCCCAGGGGCGCCACCAGGTTCACATCCGACAGCAGCTTGCGCCCGGCCGGGTCGGCCAGACCGGCGCCCAGGGCCAGCCCATAGGTGCCGACACCAAAGCCGGCCACGCCTACCTTCTCGGCGGTGCCCAGGGGGTTCCACTGGCGCAGGGCGTAGTTCTTGGCCGGGTCGAGCAGGGCGCTCTTCACCCCTTCGTTCTCCTTGGCCTGTTCAACGACGGTCTTCACGCCCTCGCTCAGGGCGTCGGCGGCCTTGTCGGCGTCTTCCGGTTTGGCGGCGTCCTCCAGTTGCACGGCCGGCTGCCGGCTGCCGCCTTGCTCCAGCACATGGGCCAGCTCGTGGCCCAGCAGGCGCCGCCCCTCCGCCGTGCCCGGCTGCCAGCGCCCCGGGGCAAAGCCGATGTCGCGGCCGGCGGCGAAGGCGTTGGCGCGCAGGCGGCTGGCGGCTTCGGCATCGGGATGGATGCGCACCCCCGTCAGATCGGCGCCGAGGCGGCGCTCAAAGTAGCGCCGCTCGGTGGCGGGAAGGGGCTGGCCGGTGCCCAGGTCGAGGCTGGCCGGGGCGGCGTCGCGGGCAACACGGCCGCCGCGGGCCGGGCGCTCACCGCGGGCAACGCGATCCGCGCGTTGTTCGGCCGGATGGTCGCGGGTGATGGGCAGGTGGCGGATCGTTGAGCGGCCCATGATGGTTTCACCAGGCAGGTTGATTGGGGGTGGTCATCGCAGGGCCTATTCGAAAGCGCGCCAGACGGCGATGACCGGGACGCCATCGGCGCGGGTTCTGACCGTCAGGCGCTGGAACTCCGCGTCATTGGCATCCCGGCGGCGGATGATCCATGAGGTGCCGTCCGAGCTGCGCTGGCGGATGTAGTCGGCGGGCAGGGCCGCGGTGGCGACGGGCTGATCGATGAGGTGCTGGACGCTGGGCCAGTTGCGGGCCTCGACCACCGGGGCGCTGCCGGCACCGCCCGAGCGCATCGCAAAGCGCGAGCGCAGGCGCTGGGGAACATCCACCATGTCGGCAAACTGGGCAAGGTCCGGGTCTTCGGTGATGTTGGCGAGGCCGTGGTTAACCTGAAAGGGCGCTTCACGGCCCACGGTGATCTGGTATTCAAACAGAAACTCCGGGCTGCCACTGCCGCGCTTGACCTCCACCCGGTAGCGGATCTCGGCCAGCCGCTTGGTGCCCGGGTGGGGCTTGGTGAGGGTGGACACGTGGAAGCTCTCGCCTGGGCGCGCACTGTTGTGCAGGCCCCGCAGCATTTCCTCGACGCCGTTGTTCTGGATGATCTGATTGACCTCCCGGGGCGCGTAGAAAATGGCAAAGGGGCTCTCGAAGCCGGTGCCCTGGCCCAGGGTGTGGGCGCGCTCCATGCCGGCCACCTCGGGGCGCCCGTGCTCGGAGGCGCTGGGCATCTCAAGCTCGGTCTGACGCCTGCCCGTGGGCGGCCCGAGCACCGTGTCGTGGCGATAGATGTCGCCCTCCCGCCAGACCTTGTTGCCGCCGGGGAATTCATACACCATGCCGTCGGGGATGTGCGCGATGGAACCGTCCGGGTTAAGTGGCAGCTCCGAGATGTCATTGAAGCGTTGCCTCCCGAACGTGATGGGGGGCTCGGACGACACCCGCACCGGTGGGCGGAGGGTGTCGCCCGAGTTGCGTCCGCCATACCCGGCGATGACGCCCTCGGGAACGCCAAACCCGCCCAGACGGGCTTGAAGTGCTTCCGCATCGCCTCGCAGCACGGCAATTTCCCCGTCGAGGCGGCGGGCGGTGTCGCTGCCGGGGGTCAGACCCGACAGGGCCTGCTCCCGGGCCTCGATCATGTGGGCGTGCTTTTGCAGTTCGAGGATGACTTCCTCCTCGTTGGAAAGCGTGCCGCCCCGCGCCCAGGCCCGCACCCGTTCGAGCATGCCACGCAGGTTGGCGGTGTCTTCGCCCCAGCGGCGCAGGGCGTCGGCCGTGGCTTGGTGGATGGTCACGTCGCCCATCCGGGTGCCGCGGCCCACCCACAGCTCCAGCTTCTTCACGCCGTCCAGGCCCACGGCGTAGCGGATCTGGGCGGCGCCCGCGGGCAGATCCGGCGACACCATCACGTTGCCGACGCGCAGCCGTTCGGCCAGGGCCGGGTCGTCGATGGACATACCCATCTCGGCGGCCGCCTGCTCCACCAGCTTGCGTCGCGCCCGGAAGGCATCCAGCAGCTCGCCGGCCTTGCCCTCGGGCACCACGTTCATCTGCTTCAGCAGGGCCACGGCTGATTCGTCGTCGCCGGCCAGGGCCAGCCGGCGGGCGCGGAAGAGGGCTTCCAGCTGGGGTTCGGACAGGCCGGCGAGGTGGTCGGCCTTGCCGATCGAGATGTGGTCGATGGCGCTCAGGACCTCGCTCACCGCCTGCGGGCCATGGCCGCCGGCCACGCGCCGCCACGCCGCGCCCAGGCCCGCCGTGGCCAGGCCGCCGACCAGTCCGGCACCGGCGCCCATCGCCGCACCCCGGGCCAAAGCGGCGAGCAGGGCCGCCAAGGCGGAGGCCACGCCCCGGTCCCAGGTGGCCTCGTCGATGGCTGTCTGGAAGAGCTCGCCCGCGGCGCCGCCAATGGCCCCGTCGATGACAGCTTCCGCCACGGCGGCCCCGGCGCCGCCCGTGGCGGTGCGCACGGCCTGGCCGCCGGCCATGCGTGCCGCCTGCCCCGCCGCACGGCCGGCGGTGGCGCCATGCACGGCCTTGGCGGCCAACGCCGAGCCCACCACCGAAACAGCCCCTTCCACCGCGCCGGTCGCCACGTCGGTCAGCACTTCGCCAGAGGTGGAATTGCCGCGGATGGCAGCACCGGTGAGCCCCGCCGTGGCTCCGCCGACAAAGGCCGCGAGGGCGCCCACAGCCACCGGCCCGAGGCTGCCACCGCTGGCGGCGGAGACCACCACGGTGGCGGCCACCGCCGCCACCAGTTGCGCGGCCGTGGAGGCAAACGCCCGGTTGGCCGGCGCAAAGGCATCCAGCGCCGCCATCGTCCGGTAGTAGAAGTCCGCCAGTTGGGCCAGTTCGGGGCGGCCGATGCCGCGCAGGCGCACCTGGTCGTAGTAGACGCGGAAACGGGCGGCGTTCTCGTCCACCGTCGGGCCGGCCCAGCTCACGACGTCGGTGGTGGCCTTGGAGCCCTGGGTGCGCACGGCCGCGAGGCGGGCCTCCAGCCGGTAGTGCATGAAGTCGGCCTCGACCGCCGGGTCCTGGCCGGGCCGGGCGCCCTCCAGGTCCGGCTCGCCGAAGGCCACGTTCTCGAAGGCTTCGCGCAGCGCCGGGTCCTTGTCGCCGATCTGTTCGGCGGCCTGGCGCGCGCCATCGTACTTGGCGGCAAGGGCGCGATCGTCGGCCGAGACCGGCAGGCTCGGGTTCTCCGTGAGCCGGCGCCGGATCACCAGGCCACGGCGAAGCTCGGCCTGGGCTGCCGGCGTGTTGATGACGCTCTCGATGTAGGCCCGGGGGTTGTCGATCTGCGCTGTGTTTGCGCTGCCGCGGATCTTGATGGCGTCTTCCCGGAGCAGCGTGGCGCCCTCGCCGGCGAGCCCCCGCCGCAGGCGCGTGGCCAGGATGCGTTCCCGCGTGACGCCGGCTTCCAGGTGCTGGAGCAGCGCATACAGCGGTGGGGGCGGCTTTGCCTCCTTTTGCTCCGGGTCGGGCTGAAACTTCATCAGTTCCACCAGGGCCTGGCAGCGAGCGGGGGTCTTGCGGGACAGGATGATCCACGCCTTGACCGGATCATCCGGATCCCATGCCCGTTCAACATCGTAGGCGTCCAGCATGGCCTGCTGCCGGCGCAGGAAATCGGTATCGGCGAGCTGCGGGTTGCCCTCATAGAGGGCGGCCAGCAGCAGGTTCATGCGCGCCGTGCCCGGGTTGAGGCCCATCACCTGGGTCAGCTTGGATTGATACCAGGGCGACTGGGTGATGGCGAGGCGGCGCGCGGCCGGCACCTTGCGGATGAAGGCAAGGAGCTCGTCGAAGTTGTTCACCTTGTTGATGGTGAATTGGGCGGCCTGCTCTTCGGGTGTGCCGAGGGCCTTGAGGGTCTCGCTGCCGGTCTCGTGGGACGCGAAATAGAGGGATTGGACCAGGGTGCCTTCGTGGAAGCGCCGCTCAAGGCTTTCCAGCTCGGCGGTGAGGCGGTTGCGCTCGTCGCTGGACGTGGGTGGCAGGGCGGCAAGGCGGGCACGGGCTGATGCAATCATGCCGCCGGCCCGCCCGGCGGCATGCTGGAGCATTGCCGGCGAGATGTCTCCGCTGCCTTCGCCCGCGGCGCTCAGGGCCCTCGCTAGGGCGGTTGCGTCGTCGGGTTCGCCGGCGATGGCCCGGACCCGACCCATCACCGCACGCATCTCCGGCACGCTGCTGTGTTCCAGGCGTGGGCGCAGTGCGGCCCGCTCGGCGGCATTCAGATCAGCAATGGCGAGGAAGGCATCCCGGGCGCGCCCCGCCGCTTCGGCGGCAAGGATGCGGGTATGGGCATAGGCCACCCGCTGCTTCGATACAGCGTCTTCCCGCGCGGGGCTGCCTGGTGGGGGCGGGGGCCGGTTGGCGCGGGCGCGTTCGGCCTTGCCCAGGAGAATCTGGGTGGCCCGGTACTGGCCGTCGGCGTCGAGCGCGTGGCTCAGGGCATCCTGCACCTCGGCCCAGCTGGCACGGGCAATGGGTGCCGGCGCCGCCGCGCCTGGGGCCACGCCGGGGGCAGGGGCGGCGACGCCCTGGGCGTCCTCGATCATGCGCAATGCGTCGTCTTCCGGCCAGCGCTCCAGGGTTTCGAAGACGCCGGCCTGATCGTCGATCAGGATACCGGTGCGGGTCTGGATGTTCTCGGCCAGGGTGAGCTGGGCGCCCAGGTAGGCGCGGGCTTCGCCCCAGCTGGTGTCGTCGAGGCTCTTCTTCAGATCGGCAAAGAAGTTGGCGCCGTAATCCGCGCGCAGGCGGGCCATGTCGGCCGGGGCGGCGTTCTCCCGGAGAATGGCCAGCACGCGCACGCTGGGGGGGCCATCCGTGGCGGGTGTTCTGATCGCCGTGCGCAGGGCCTCGGCCCCCCGGGGAGAGGCGGGGGCGTCGTAAAACCAGGCGTCCGGTGCGCGGCCCTTGACTTGCATTGGCGTGCCGCCGGATGCGCTGCGGGCGGCCCGGCGGGCTTCGGCTTCGAGGGTGCCCCGGCTGTCGCCGGGAAGGCCGGCGCCCCGTCGGGCCTGCACCGTGTGGGCCAATTCGTGGGCCAGCACGCCGAGGGGGGGCGCCCGGTCGGCAAACTCCACGCGGTTTCCGCGGGCCGCTGCGTTGGCATCCCGCCGCCCGCCTGGGGCGGGTACGCCAAAGGCGAGATCAAGCCCGCCTAGGAGCTCGCCGAACAGTTGCTCAAGCCGCTGACGCTGGGGAAGGGCGGGGCCAGGATCGCCCGATCCAAGCCGGCGTTGCAGGTAGTCCGCGTGGTTGCCACCCCGGGGAGGAGTCGTCGGCGCGGCGGCCCAGGCGGCATCCAGGGGCCCGGCAAGGGGCAGGCCGCCCGCCGGATGGGTGGCCTGCGTTGCGGACGTTGCGTGGGCGGATTCCGCCGCCGAGCTGTCTTTGGGCCGGGCGGGCCTGGATTCCGCCAGCGGTGCGCTGCGGCTCATGGCGTGGGCAGCTTGCGGGTCGCGACGCGGGCCTGCCGATCACGGCCCCGGCGGCGCAGGCGGCGGGTTGAGGACGGTATCCACCGCCAGGGCGGCGACGCCATCCCGGGTGGCGAGCTTGGCCATCATTTCTGCGCGCTTGCGCGCCAGGGCGAGTTGCCCCTGGATGACGGCCACCTGGGCGGCGAGCAGGTCGGCGGCGGCGGAAAGCTGATCATCGCGGGCGGTGTTCCAGTCGGTCTGGAGCTTGGTGGCGGCTGAGGCGGCCGCGGCGGCGGTGAGGCGGGCGCGGGCGGCCTGGTAGTCCAGGTAGGCGAGCACGGCGCCGGGCTTGTTGCCGGCGGCGGCCAGGGCGGCGGCGGCCTCGCGCTGGATCTGTGCCTTCTCCAGGTCGTTGGCGATGACGGCGGCGGCGGCTTCCGCGGCGGTGAGGGCGGCTTCGGCCAGGGCCTCCTTGTCTTCGTAGACCTGGAGTTTGGTTTCCAGCGCGACCAGGGCGGCGGCGAGGTCGCTGATGGCCGTGTCGTCCAGGGCAGCGATGGCGGTATCAACAGTGCCGACGGCGGTCTTGTAGTCGGCGCCGTCGAGCTTGCTGGCCGGTGTGACGCCGGCGGCGGTGGCCACCGTGGCGCGCAGAGCGGTGGCTGTGGTGTCCGCCAGAGGCGGGGTGGTGCCGTCGCTGCGTGCCCGCTCCGCATCGGCGAGGGCCGCGGCACGGGCGGCCAGGGCGGCGGCCAGGGTGTCGTTGCGGGCCAGTACCTGGGTGCGCAGACCCTCGGCATGGTTGGTGGCGGCCTCGATGGCGGCCACCGCGTCCCACGCCGCATCGGCAGACTGGGTCTGGGATGCGCCGTTGGCGGCGGCGCTGGCGGCTTCGGCCTGCCAGGTGGTGAGCTTGGCCCTGGCCTGGCTCAGGGTGGTGGCGATGTCGGTCATGGATAGGCTCCCTGCCGGCGTGGGAATGGCCGGCCCAGTTTGCTGAACTCTTCGGCCACGGCGGCATCGATCATGTCTTCCGTGACCACGGTGCCGCCGTCGGCGGCCATGTAGGCTGCCGACAGGGCAGCATTGCGGATCTCGCCGCCGGTGAGGTCGAAACGCTCGGCCAGTTGCTCGATCGAAATCTGTGCTGACAGGTGCTGCGCGGGGAGTTGTCCGTGCCAGATGGCGACCCGTTCGGCCACGCCCGGGCGGGGGAAGTGCACCACCTGGTCAAAGCGGCGCATGAAGGCGTCGTCCACCCCCTGCATCAGGTTGGTGGCCAGCAGGGCGCAGCCCTCGAAGGACTCCAGGCGCTGAAGCAGGTAATTCACCTCGATGTTGGCGTAGCGGTCGTGGGCGTCCTGCACGTTGGTGCGCTTGCCGAACAGGGCGTCGGCCTCGTCGAAGAACAGGAGGGCGGCGTAGCCCTCGGCGGCAGCGAAAAGTTCGGAGAGGTTCTTCTCGGTTTCACCGATGTACTTGGACACCACCAGGGACAGGTCCACCGACAGCATGGGCAGGTGCAGGCGCGTGGCCATGGCTTCGGCGGCGAGGGTCTTGCCGGTGCCGGATTCGCCGTACAGCAGGCCGATCACCGAACGGCCGCGCCCGCCCGAGTCCATGCCCCAGCGCAATTGCACGCTCACGCGCCGCCGCACCCGCCGGATCAGGTCTTCCAGGCGGACGCGGGTCTGGGGCGGCAATACCAGCTTGTCCCAGGGCACCGCCGGGGTCGACCGGGTGGCCAGGCGCAGGGCCCGGGGCGGGGTCAGGCGCGACAGTTCGTCCAGGATCGCCGGCATGTCGGCGGCGGAGGGCAGCGCGGCGGCAACGAGGGCGGGCGTGTCGTCGTCGATCCAGTTGCGTCCGGCCAGCTCGTCGGCGTCGGCCTGGCTGCAGCCGAGGATCTGGCGCCAGGCGTCGGCCAGCTCGATGGGGTCGCTGCTCCCCACTTCAAGCCGCCGCAGGTGGGCGCCGGGGCCGTGCAGGGAGAAGCTGGGGGGGGCGATCACCATCGCCGGTGGCACGGCGCCGGATACGGCGAGCTGCCCGGCGTCCGTGCGCAGGGCCACCCGGGCGCCGGTGGCGAGGCGCAGCAGGTGGGCCTCCGCCCAGGGGGCCGGGGTGGTGTCGTCGGGGGCATCCAGGACCAGGGCGGGGGCCGGGTCCGCCGCGACGGCCAGCACTTCTTCGGCGCGCTCCGCATTGCCCGAAAGGTGCAGGCACACCCCCGGTATGTCCATGATCAGGCCGGCGGCGCGGCGGATGCTGGCCGCGGGGCGGGCGGGCGGCGCCAGGCGGCGGACCTGCCACCCGGTGCCGGCTTCCGCCGGCGCGAGCCCGTCGAGGCCGGCCAGCAGCGTCTCGGTGGGGTCGAGCCGGCGCTCCAGCAAGGGCCGCCGGCCTTCGTCGGGGCGGATCAGGCCGGTGTGCCACAGGGGCGAGGCGCGCAGGGCGCTGCGCACGGCCTGTGGTTCGGCCAGATCGCCGAACAGCAGTTTGAGGGCCAGACCGACGGTGACGCGCCGCGGCCCGCCGGTAAGGGCGGCAATGGTGCCGGCGGCATCCTCGTCGAAGCAGGGCAACACGGCGAGGCCCAGCAGATCCAGATCAAAGCCCGACAGCTGGCAGCCGCCGGCGATGCGGGCGAGGGGCTCGGCGTCGGGCAGGGCTTCGAGGGCGGAGAACAGACTGTCGGCGCTGCTGGCAATCCCTTCGGCCAGTTGCTGGGGTGTGCCGGTGGGCAGGTGGCGGGCGGCGAGGCGTAGCAGGCCCGGGTCATCGGGCCGACGCAGCAGCAGGCGGCCGGCGGCAAGGGCGAGCCACAGGTCCAGCAGGGGGCTGCCGCGGCGGCCGGTCACGACGGGTCTCCGAAACGGAAGCGGATTGTCCGCCCCAGCCAGGGTAGCCAGCCCGGGTCCTGGTCCCAGCCGGCACGGCGCAGGGCCAGATCGATGGCGGCGAGGGGCCAGCTCAGCTCGGCCTCCCAGGGGGTGGCGCGGAGCGCGCCGGGGCGCAGCAGCAGACGGGCCAGTCGGGTGTCCGCCTGGGTGCCAAAGCTGGCCGGCTGCAGCCCGAAGACCTGGCGCAGGGCGCCCGGGGCGGCGGCGATGTCGGCGGGGATCGCCGCCACCAGGGCGTCGAGGCGGGCGTTGGCCGTGGCCGGGTCGCGTATCGGGATCAGCGCGATGCGTTCGCGCCAGTCGCATTCCGGCGCAAAGACGGCGAGCAGGGGGCGCTCCCGCTCTTCGGCCACCGCCCTTTCGCCCGGGGGAAGGGGCGCCAGCACACGGCGCAGGGCCGCCAGGGCCAGATCGCCCAGGTCGGTGCCAAGCTGCTCGGGTGCAGGCAGCAGATCCAGGCGGAGCAAGGGGCGCAGAAGCAGGAGCAGGCCACCGGCATTCACCGGGTGGGGGGCGAGCTTGGCGGTTTCGGAATCGTCCGGCGAGGCGGCAGGCGGGGTGGGCCCGGGCTCGGGCGGATCGGCGCGGGATTGGCCCGCTGCGCCAGCCTCGGCCAGTGCGCGTGCCAGGTGTGCAGCCGGCAGGCCGGTGGCGGAAGGCGCCTCGGCCAGCAGCAGGGCGGCGAGCCAGGGCGCGGCCTGCTCGGTGTTGCCCGCCGCGGCGAGCAGGCGAGCGTGAATGCGTGGCAGATCACCGACGCGATGCCGCCGCATCTGCACCGCGAGCACGAGGAGATCATCGTCGTCCGCACCGGACGCGCACGCGCGCGGATCGGCGATCGCGACGTCGACCTGAAGCCCGGCGACGTCTTCCTCGTGCCGAAGAACACCGTGCACGCGGCACGTGCCTACGGCGAGGAGCCGTTCACCGGAGTCTCGATCTTCGCGCCCGCGTTCGACGGCAAGGACCGCGTCGCCGTGCCCGCGCCGGAAGCCACGCCCTGACCACCGCGGATGAATCCGATGCGCCGAGCAGGTAGCGTGAGCGACGGAGGACGGGCA
>WBZV01001547.1_pt1 | contig 10164 bp, 10 predicted proteins | sample 5204221 | NCBI WGS metagenome assembly WBZV01 (sample SAMN12344360, study PRJNA552823) | activated sludge metagenome | biome: Activated sludge suspended growth; feature: Nitrification reactor; material: Wastewater; isolation source: activated sludge from nitrification reactor of wastewater...
AAAGCTTTTCCCAGATGCTTTATTCTTAAGCCCCAAAGTACTCACTTTATCAAAATCAGCATTCCAAAATGAGACCTTTTTATCTGCGCAATCTTGACAAAAAATCATTGGGATTGGTTCTCCCCAATATCGTTGACGACTAAACACCCAATCACGCAAATGATAGGATTTTACTTTTTTCCCAATACCCTGTTTTTCTAAATGGTCCATCATGGCAATTGCTCCTTCATGGATGTCCATAGTATCAAGGAATTTTGATTCGAAAATTTTTCCGCCCTCTTCTTGAACTTGATCAATATTTTTGATTTCTGAACGATCTCCGTCAGGGCCTTCAATAACTCTTTTAATCTCTAGATTAAATGTAGCAGCAAACTGATAGTCTCGCTTATCATGCGCCGGAACGCCAACCACTGCTCCTGTACCAACGTTCACCAAAACGAAGTCTGAGATGTATACAGGGAGCTTTTTTCCGTTCAACGCATTTACTGCATAGTAGCCAGTGAAAACACCCGTTTTCGTTTTTTGGTCGGCCATTCTTTCTCTGTCTGTTTTTCGCAATGCATTTTCGACATAATCTTTAATATCTTTTTCTGATGCCACATCTGCAACTGCGATTTCTCCACTGATAAGCTTCCCAACAAAAGGATGCTCTGGAGCAAGGACTATAAAGGTGGCACCAAAGTTGGTTTCTGGACGAGTGGTGAAGCAGGTAATTGTTTCCTGAGTTTCAGCTCCATCAGCCTCAACCACAGGATAGGTAATCTCAATTCCCTCTTTCTTCCCAATCCAATTTCGCTGCATCTCCAAAATGCCCTTTGGCCAATTTAAGCCATCAAGTCCCTCAAGCAAGCTATCTGCATACTCTTGGATTCTAAAGATCCACTGGGGCAAATTACGACGTTCTACGACATTTCCACAGCGCTCATGCGTCCCATCCCCTTGAACTTCTTCCTGAGCAAGTCCGGTCTTACAGAATGGACAATAGTACACAGCTGTATCTTTCTTATACAAAAGGCCATTTTTGAAAAAATGAATGAAAAGCCACTGTGTAATTGCATAGTACTTCGGATCAGTTGTGTTGATCTCTTTTTCCCAGTCGTACGAGTTTCCCAGAAGTCTATATTGATTCTTGAAGTTTGCAATATTGCCTGGAACAATGTCCTGAGGAGTCTTTTTGAGCTTGATCGCAGCATTTTCAGCGGGCAACCCGAATGCATCCCAACCCATTGGGTGCAAAACTGTTTTTCCTTGCATACGATAATAGCGAGCTAAAACATCAGTTCCACCAAATATTCTGGCATGACCTGTATGCAATCCAGCTCCTGACGGATACGGGAACATAGCAAGGATATACTCCTTATTTTTCACGTCAGTTAGTTCATGAGTTTTATATGTCCCTTCTTTTTCCCACGCTAATCGAATATCTTCTTCAAAAGAAGCAGGATCAAATCGAGGAGTTTTTTCAGTCGCTTTCATAATGATAGTATACAACAGGAGGCTCTAACGCGACATGCCAATTGCATCTTTCACTTGCTGTATTTTTTTACTTGAAATTTCGCACGCTTTTTCTGCACCTGCATCTAAAACACTATCAATGAAGGAACGATCTGCAGTAATCTCAGCATAACGAGCTTGGATAGGCTTGATGAAAGCCACGACAGCCTCAGCGACATCATTCTTAAAGTCACCATATCCAGACGTGGTATATTTCTCACTTAAGGCTTCAACACTATCCCCCGTCACACCACTCATTAAAGCAAGTAAGTTAGAAATCGCAGGTTTCTGAATTGGATCATAGCTCACTCTATCACCTGAATCCGTTACTGCACGCTTAATTTTCTTCATAATTTCATCTGGCGAGTCTGCAAGTCGAATGACACCACCTTGCTGAAGATCAGATTTACTCATCTTTTTTGAAGCATCTTGTAAGCTCATCATACGCGTAAAGTTTTGTTGAGAAACGAAATTTGGCGACTTGAAGATCTCACCAAAAAGCGTATTAAACCGTTGTACAATATCACGCGCAAGCTCAACATGTTGTTTCTGATCATCCCCAACTGGCACTTCATCTGCGTCATATAACAGAATATCTGCGGCCATGAGTGTTGGATACGAAAATAAACCGGCTGATGCCCTTTCTTGCTTCTGGCTTTTATCTTTATACTGGGTCATTCGCTCTAACCATCCCATTGGTGTTATGCAGTTAAAAATCCAAGCCAAGTATGAATGGTCCGGATTATCAGATTGGGCAAATATTGATACCTTCTTTGGATCAATGCCACAGGCAATATACCACGCAGGAACGTCTCTCCTGTACTGCTGAAGAAGTTTTGGATCATAGGCGACAGTTATTGCGTGTAAATCAGCAAGCATAAATAAAAATTCATCTCCTGCCTCCATTTCACTTTGCTTATGCACCCATTGATTTATCGCGCCAAGATAGTTTCCAATGTGCAAATCACCTGATGTTTGCATTCCTGATAAGATTCGTTTTGAGTTTGACATACCCCTTTATTATACACGACCAACCTATGGCTCAATCTATATTGCCTCTTTTTCCTGTCGCAATCTTTTTACTTCATTCATTGATAAATCGGAAAGCTTTTTTTTGACCTCATCCATTTTAACTGTCGTCACCACTTTCTCCATTGTGCTTATTATTGCATGAGCTGTATCTTCTGCCTCCTGCAACGTAATTGACTGGATGTTATCTGGAAAATAATGAAAGACTTGATTACGTCCTCTTTTCCAGGCTTTCCAGATAAGATCGCTGACTTCACAACCTACGCTTTGACAAATTCGCTCATAGACCGAATTTCTGCCTAAACGTTTGCGCAAATTAGGTGACATAACTTTCCCTATTCTGAAGTACTTCGACAGATACTCTTCTCGTGAAATATACCCGGCTTGCAAGAATACAATCTTAAGAAAACCCTCATAGGCTTTTGCAAAAGGGAAAACAGTGAAAGAATAATCATCATACTTATGGGATTTATCATCATTTGCATGCTTCAAGATGGTAAAACCTTGTTCAATCAGTTCAAGCTGATCTTGGGGCAATTTTGAACGTAATGGCGAATCCGGATGTAACATGCTTTAAGTATACATATCCACATCAATTATTGCTATATCTGGCCCTCTGTTCTATACTTTGGCTAGAAAATATGAAAGATTCAACAACCCAAAAGCTTCTCTCTCTCGAATTGGAACGCCAGAAAAATACGCTGATGTTAATTCCATCTGAGAACTATGCTTCGCTTGATGTTATGGAGGCCGTCGGATCAGTCCTGTCAAACAAATACTCTGAGGGATATCCTCATGCGCGCTACTATCAAGGGAACACATTTGTTGATGAGATTGAACTCCTAGCAATTGAACGTGCAAAAGAACTTTTTGGTGTACCATACGCCAACGTTCAACCATATTCTGGTTCACCTGCAAATAGCGCAATATACTTTGGGCTTTTGCAGAAAGGAGACACCGTTATGGGACTTCGGCTTTCAGGTGGCGGCCACCTAACGCATGGTCACCCAGACATTACTTTTTCTGGGAAATATTTCAATTCTGTGCAATTTGATGTTAAAGAGGATGGATATATTGATATGGATATGGCTTATCAAAAAGCCCTGGAAGTGAAACCTAAAATCATAAGCGTTGGGACTACTGCATATCCTCGAAATCTAGATTGGCAAAGATGGTCAGAGATTGCTCAAGAAAGTGGTGCCATTTTGCATGCTGATATCTCCCATATCGCAGGTCTGATTGCGGCAAAAGAGCTTGATACACCAGTCCATTTTGCAGATGTTATTATGTTTACTACTCATAAAACGCTACGTGGGCCTAGGGGTGCAGTTATTCTTGTAACAGAGAAAGGTATCAGTCGGAACGCGAGTCTGCCAAAAGTGATAGATCGTGCAGTCTTTCCGGGTTTACAGGGAGGCCCACACAATAATTCTATCGCTGGTATTTCAATCGCATTGTGGGAAGCCCAGCAGGAAGAGTTCAAAGAATATGCTAAAGCAGTCATTTCAAATGCGCGCATCCTTTCTTCTGAGCTGATTACGCATGGATTTGAACTGGTAACGGGTGGCACAGACAACCATTTAATGGTGATTGACCTCCAAAAGAAACATCTCGTCGGGAATATTGTTGCTGAAGCTCTTGAAGCTGCCGGAATAATCGTCAACCGCAACTCTGTACCCTTTGATCCCAATCCTCCTTTCTATCCATCAGGTATTAGACTTGGAACTCCTGCAGTTACAACTCGAGGAATGAGCTCAGAAGAGATGAAAAAGATAGCTACATTAATCGCAGACGTAACTGGTCACGTTCAAGAATGCAGACTTCCCGAAGGCAAAGATCAGAGAAGAACATATATTAAAACCTTCCGAGCTCAACTTGAAAATGATACATTCTACTCAGACGTGAAGAGAGAGGTTCAAAAAATGTGTAATGCCTTCCCTATCTATTAAATAGCTTCGACATCTACCTGCACTGAAGGAGTCATCGTTGCAGAAAGATACATTGAGGAAATGTTCTTCTTTTTGAGAGCATCGACCAATACGGATACATTCTTCACTAACTGTTCATCAGTAAATGAGAGCTTTCCTGCTGCTTGGTGAATCAAAGGGAATTTTGCTTCTGTCTGGTAACGGACTGACCCGCCTTTGAACTTTTTGACTGCATCTTCTGGCTTATCTGTCACAGTACCATTTTTTGGATTTGGCATAAGACCTTTTGGACCAAGAACACGAGCATATTTTACCAATTGAGGCATATTAGCTGGGGTTGTGATGAGAATATCAAAATCAAAAACACCATTGTCGATTGCTTTTAATACTGCATCATCGACAACCGCAACTTTAACTTCCTTACCTGTACCATGAGGTAAGACAACTTCACCTTTGATTCCATTCTCTCGGGTGTTAATGTGGACCTCTAAAGTTTCATCAAACTTTGTGTATGCCATTTCTCGCACTTTCTTGACGGCATCAATAAGTGTATACAAAGTGCTTTTATCACGCAGCGCCTGTGAGATCTTATACTTCTTACCAGTATGTCTGTGCTGCTTGGTAGCACTTGCTTTTTCATCTTTTTTTGAAGATTTTTTAGTAGATTTCTTATCAGTTTTTTCAGATGACTCAGTCATTGGAACTTCTTGTGATGCGGCATGAGCAGTCTCTTCAACCATATTCGCTTCAGCGGTTTCAACCTTCTTGCTTTTCTTTACTTCCTGTCTTTTTTTAGCACTATCAGCCTGCTTCTTCTCGACTTCTTCATCCCCAATTGTTTTCATTCTGATTTTTCCCATTATGTCTTACTTGTTTGAACTTATTTTAACTTGTTTCAACTTCCACGCCCATAGAACGAGCGGTTCCAGCGACTACCTTCATAGCTGCTTCTACTGTGTAGGCATTAAGATCTGCCATTTTTTCCTCTGCAATTTCTCTCAGTTGTTGATTACTGAGCTTACCGGCAACTTCACGGCCTGCTTTTCCAGATCCTTTCTTGCCTCCAATTTTGCTTTTAATCATTTCTGCAACAGGAGGAAGCTTGGTAATAAAAGTGAAGGTATTATCTTCATAGACTGTTACAACTGCAGGAATGACCTGACCTCTTTTGTCTGAGGTTGCATCATTATACTGCTTGACGAATTCCATGATAGGAACACCGTGCTGACCCAATACTGGTCCAACAGGTGGAGCTGGAGTCGCTGCTCCGGCTTGCAAGTTTAGTTTAAATTGTGTTTTTACTTTTTTTGCCATATGTTTATGAATTTCTTCATGCGGTATTATAAATCATTTCCACACGATTTCAAAATGAAGTCATTTCCCACCTCAAAACCGAGCTTCTGATAAGTTGTGATTATTTATATTCGAACTGGCTTTAAACTCAGTTTTCGACAGTGAAAATATAAAATTACAACTTGTTTACTTGTAAAAAGTCGAGTTCGACAGGAGTTTCTCGTCCGAAGATTGAAACCAACACTGTGACTTTACCTTTGTCCTCATCCATAGCGCTAATCGTACCGACAAAGTCTGAAAATGGACCGTCTGTGACTTTAACTGCTTCGCCCTGTGAGAATTTCGCTTTGAACTTTGGTTGCTCTTGCCTCACGAACTTCATGATTGCTGCAACCTCTTGATCTGATATAGCGGTTGGTTTTGTACCTGCACCAACAAATCCTGTAATGCCCTGTGTTGTTCGTACAACAATCCAAGAATCATTATCAAGAATCATTCTGACAAGAATATACCCAGGAAAAACCTTTTCCTTCTTTGCCTTTTTCTTTCCTTTGTTGATCGTCACAATGTCTCGCATTGGAACAATAATCTCGAAAATTTTGTCTGAAAAGCCTAATGACTTGATTCTTTGCTCAAGAGCTTCCTTAGCTTTCGCTTCAAATCCAGATTGCGTATGAACAACATACCAGCTTCCTGGTTCCTTCACTGCTACAGGAGCAACAGGTTCAACTGCAGAAGTTTCCTCAACTTCTTCATCCATAGGGACATCCAGAGCCTCTTCGGCTTCCAGTTCTTCCTGTTCATCAGCTTGATCAAGTTCATTTACTTCATCAAGTTCATCTTTCTTGTCTGAGGACATATTACTGTTGGGAAAGAATTTCCAAAATCTTTGCTAACGAGAAATCTATTATACCCACAAAGAGCGCCACAATCAAGGATATTGTGATTACAGTGGCAGTCAATTGGACTGCTTCCTGACGTGTTGGCCACGTTACTTGTTTTATTTCATCCTTCAATCCGGAGAAAATGTTCATCTGAACTTTTGCGGTAGAAGAATGACCCTTTTTCTGTGGTGCCATGACAGTATTGTATCACACACCGTGGAATTCTGTATACTGATAAGATGCCAACATCTCGGAGTCTATTACATATATTTGTACTCATTATTGTTCTCAGTTCTGCATTTATTGTCTCTCTCACACCAATAAAGAACTGGTACTTAGAGATAAGTGCAGTATTGGTACTGGTGTATATTTTAGTCCGACGATTTCTTGCTCGTTCTAGCATAGCATATGATATACGAGGATTAATACATGCAAGCATCTTCGCCTTTATCGCCATGTACACGGTGCTTTCTAGCGGGGGCTTACAATCTCCGTATTTTTTCCTACTCTATTTCCTGATATTTTCACTCTCAATTCTGCTTGATCCTATTGTGTCATTAGTCACAGCAATTGCCGTTATGTTCCTCTTTACCTGGCATATTTCCACTAGTTTCTCGCTGGAATCAATAGTTCCATTGATCTCTCTTCCCTTCCTCGTTCCATTTGCTGTGTTTCTTGGAAGGGAACATCAAGATTTGATCGCCACAACTTATAATAAAGAAGAGGAAGAGTCCAGCACGTTCTTATTTTTATCTGTTGTGATTAAAGGTCACCTCGATAGCCTGCATAATATTGTAATGAACTTCAAAGGGGACCATGATTTGCATGCAATGAGTAGAATTCTAAAAAGGACTCGAACGTTGATTGATCAGTTCGAAGATCAAATAAAGCGCTAAGTAACTATGAAACATCTATCACTATCTAGTTTGCTCTGTATGATTGTTTTACTCACCGCTGTTTCCTCTGTTATGGCCGATGAGATGAAATCAGTGCAGTATAGAATCGATTTCGGAAATGTCAACATAGGCTCAAATCAAGAAAATTCAACGAATTACAGTCTTGGCACTACGCTAGGACAATTAGCTGCTAATGAATTTGCGTCATCAGGATATATAGTAAAAGCAGGTTTTCAATATTTACACAGCATTATCCCTTTTTCATTCACCATATCTGACACCTCAATTGCTCTTGGTACATTAACGCCAAATACTCCATCAACAGCAACAACAGACTTATCAGTCTCATTTGGAGGTGCTGGACAATATCAAGTAACAGCCGAAGAAATCGGGCCTCTTGATACAGCATCAGGTTCGGATGTTATTGTTGACACCTCGTGCAATGGTGGAGCTCAAACATGCAGTGAAACAACTGCGAACGTATGGACGTCAACAAGTGCATACGGATTTGGCTACAATATGTCAGGAACCGGGGCTCCTGCTGGATTTATTAATGCAACGTACTTTAAGCGCTTTCCAGATAGCACTGCTCTTGAGTCGCCAGAAGTCGTAATGAGTTCATCAGGAATAACGACTTCTAGCACGTCAACTGTCACCTTCAAGGCAAATATCTCACCAGTTCAAGCGGCTGGATCATATCTGACACTTATTCGTTTTATAGCAACACCAAGTTACTAGTATGAAAATTGCGGCATACATGTTGATAAGCGTGAGCATGCTCTTGGTGTTTCCAAGCCTAGTTCAAGCTCAACAATTCAGTTTTTCAGTCTCCCCGCCTTTGGTTGAGATGACTATAAAGCCGGGAAAATCCGTTCTGATTGCTTATACAGTTACAAATGGCGGTGATCCGACGGTTATTTCGGCTGATGTTCGACCATTTAGGCCAGTTGGCGTTACCGGAGATGTACAACTAGAGAAAGATCTGCAGGGGCCTATCCGATTTTCTTTGGACAATAGCAATATTCAACTTGGCAAGCCATTTATGCTGCAATCTCGTAAAGGTCAACAACTTTTAGTTAATATCCGCGTTCCTGAAGGTACTCCAGAAGGCGATTATTACTACACTTTTTATGTACAAAATGAGCTTGGCAAGCCTCTGGAAGGACAGAGCGCCACCCAGACCCAAGGGCGAGTTGGTGCACATATTTTAGTAACAGTGACGCAATCTGGAAAAATTGACGTGGGAGGTTCAATAGGCTCATTAGAAGTACGACCACACTACTCTTTCAAGATTCTCGGTTCACAATTTGATGTTTTCGAGTCTACAGACATCATACCTATAGAGTTAATCGTTCAGAATAAAGGAAGAAATTATATAAAACCAAACGGTGTTATCAACCTGAGAGGCTCACTGGGCGAGAATACAGATTTTGCTGTATTACCACAAAACATCCTCTCGCAATCATCTCGAAGAGTCACCGCAACTCCTTCTGCTGAAATTACTCCCTCAGAGTATACTGGCCCATCTTCACTCTTACTATCTGGTTTTTTTGTTGGTAAATACACAGTTAAAGCCGATCTCTCCTTTGGACCGAACACAGGTTCACACACTGCTGTAACTACATTTTATGCCTTCCCTTTCAAACTGATTATGTCCGGTGGACTCGCTATGATAGTTGGGCTCGTGATTATTCAACAGCTGAAAACAAAAAAACAAGAATGACGAAGAATCCAATCTCCCTGTTTATAATCAAATGTAATTGAACTGACTTCTGAGGTCAAAAATATAGGGACTTCATGGACTTGAAGCATGTTGATTATTTTTTCTGAGGGATGACCATATCTATTCTGCTTTGCTGCTGAAATCAGTGCTATTTCAGGAGTTAATATGCTCAATACTTCATCATGCAATCCAGTATCAGAGCCGTGATGAGGAACCTTCAATATATCGACCGTCTGAATATTATGTTTGCTAAGTACATTTAAAAGAATATCTGCCGAAACATCCCCAGTAAAAAGTACGTTCGCATTATTATATGTATATATTTGAACTAAGGAAAAGTCATTTGGGTTGATAGACGAAAAACGAACGTCATCGTAATATGGGTATGATGATGTATTTTGCTGAATATATTCATTTGTTGGCCAAAAAGTACGAATCGAGGAACCTTCTCCAAGATCAACCTCTACTCCAGCAGTGAGCATTTCAAGATGTGACGACTCACGAATTGAATTAAGTAGCTTTGTGAACGTGACACTTTTGGTCGCAACCGGCGGAATAAACACTGTTCCAACAGAATACTGCTCTAATATATATGGCAGCCCACCGTAATGATCCAGGTGTGGATGCGAAACAAACACATAGTCAATTCGTTTATCAGTGAAGAGCATTGCCTCCCCAAGACACTCAAGCACCGATTGATTCGGCCCAGTATCTATGAGCATATCTATCCCGTTTGACTGATGAATATAGAAAGCATCACCTTGGCCGATGTCACACATCGTAACAAATGTTTTTGGGAACACTAATGGCGGGATTGTTACGAACGAAATAATTACACACGCAAATATTGTGGCATATATTAGCCCCTTTAGGCTAGCTGGGCTAGTCTCCATGGAAAGAAAAGAAAATGTATGGAA
>WBZV01001548.1_pt1 | contig 10160 bp, 8 predicted proteins | sample 5204221 | NCBI WGS metagenome assembly WBZV01 (sample SAMN12344360, study PRJNA552823) | activated sludge metagenome | biome: Activated sludge suspended growth; feature: Nitrification reactor; material: Wastewater; isolation source: activated sludge from nitrification reactor of wastewater treatment...
CTCAAGGGCTTTGAGCAGGACGTCTGCCTTGGCCTGTGCCCGGGCTTGGTCGCCGCGTTCGTCGATGATGGCCTCGTGGTAGGTGACCTCGCGGCGCAGCGGTAGCTCTTCTTCGTCGTACTCCGTCACCAGGGTGTCCAGGATGTCGTCCAACAGGTCCTCGATCACCTGCGGGAGCGCGGCATCGTGGTTGCGCACCGCGGCATACCGGTCGATCATCTCGGGTAGGGCTGAGGCGGACTCCAACTGAGACTTGACCGCATTCCATTGGGGGGACAAAGCGGCGAGAGCCTGGTACTTGCTCGGGTCCAACTGTTGCGACCTGGCCCGGATCTCTTTCACCCACGATCCGATCTGTGCCTCGACGATCTCGTTCCGGTTGCGCAACTCGGTGCACCACTGGGTCATTCGGTCACTGAGCATCGCCTGCCCCTGGGCGCCGAACGCGTCGTAGGACGTCGCCTCGAGGATGACCGCGAACTCGCGCGTCAGCGCGGACGGGTCCAGGGAGGTGAGGTAGTGCCGCAGCCAGCGAACGGAGGCTTCGACGCGGCCCTGCCGACGCATCACCAAGGCGAAGAACAGGCTGGTCTTGTTCTTATCCCGAGAGAAGGCCTCCCCCACCGACTTCTCGGCGATGTCCTGGTTGTCGCGCGACCAGGCAGCGAGCGCGACGAGGGCCGGGGCCAGCCAGTACCGCGGCGTCTGGATCATCAGCTCCTCGCTGACCGACCGCACCACATCGTTGGAGACGTTGCCCACGTCGAAGGCCTGCAGCATGCCCGTCGACGTCCGCCGGACCAGCTCGTAGTGACCGAACTGTCGATCGAGTTCAGCCTTGAGGTTGACGACCTTGGTCTCGGACTGCTGGACGAGGGCGACCTTCGCAGACTCGTCGACGAACGCCTGGAACTCCCGGCGCAACGCCTGCAGCTGGTCTGTGGTGAGGCGTAGGTCTGACCGAACCTGCCCCACTTCACCGCTCACGACGGAGATTTGGCTCTCCAACGCACGTTGCGCATCGAGGACCGCGGAGGCGATCCTTCGATGATCAGACGAGGCGAGAGTGACGCTTTGACTCACTGGGTCTCCTTTGTTGGACTATCCATCGTCGCTAGACAGCGCTCGTACCGTCATGACGAACAGGGATGATCGCCCCGTCCGCGTAGATCTCGATGAAGGCGTAGGAATCGGATCGGGCCAGCGGGCGGGCGACCGCGAACGGTGGGGGCGGGTCCTCGTCGTGGCGGTAGTGATGCAGGATCGCCAACGAGAGCGCCATGCGATGGTCGACGTAGGGATGCCCCAGGAAACACCGACCGAACAACCCGAGCAGCTCGCCGCCGCCACGCTCCTCGTACATGGCTCGGATCGAGTCGACAAGGGCCGCCAGGACTGCGGGGTCGGTCGTCGTGTCGATCCGTTGGATCGCGTCGAGAAGGTCACGCGAACGCACTTTGCGCCGGTTCTTCGCGGTGTATGCCGTCGTCTGGGGGCCAGCCTCGGCGTCCCGTGCGGTGATGGTGGCCCTGAGACTGTCCGGACTCAGGCGATTGCCCGGAACCTGGCCCGCGGTGAGTTCCCGTTCGCGGGAACGGTGCTGGTTGGAGCGGGGGGTCAGGTCCATGTCACCTCACCACCGCGATGACGATGCCCACAACGACGACGAGCGCGACCATCGCGGCAACCAGGGCTGTTCGGAGGCGCCGCGGCGGGGTTGACTGACTGCGTGTCGCCTCAAGCTGCCCGTCCGTCCCAACCGGGTCCACGGGAGACTCCACCATCGACGCGACCTGCCTGGGAGGACCATCCCGTCGAGCTCGCTCCACCCAGGACCACGCCGACTCGGCGGCCTTGAGATCGGCCCCCACGCCGCGCAGGAACTGCTCGACATCAGCGGGATCGGTCCAGCTCAACGATGCCGGCGTAGGGGTGCAGTCCCCGATCTTCGTCGCGAGCTGGACGGTGTGACCGTGCAGTCGAGTCAGTCGCTCATCGACATCCCGCAACAGCTGACCGCTCTCCCGCTGAGCGCGCAGTGCGGCGTTGAGCCGATCCTTGCCGGCCGACTCGGCAGCGGTGGCGGCCACGGCATACTCCCGCTCCAGGCCGAGCAACGCACTGACGGACGCCAGGTAGTCCCGGTACTGCGCGTCGGCGATCGCATCGGTCATCGAGCACCTCCTTGCTCGGAGCCCATCGAGGTGAATTGGCTGAAGGGCACGAGGACGACCAACCCGGCGTCGCCGTTGCGGTCGAGCAACCCCAGTCGTGGCCCGCCCTGGGGGCGCGTCACGTGGGGTCCGGCGATGGTGCGCAGGTCTTCCAGGCCCAGTTCTGCGGTGACGAACCGACCCACGCCCGGGGCCCCCGGGCCGAGGTCGTTCTCCAACCCACGCAGATTCGACCACCACCCGATCAGTGGCATTCCGACCAGACCGCCGTCCTTGGCCAACCGTTGCAGGACAGAACGGGGCGTGACAGGTTCGACGTAACTGAAGTCATCGTCGTCACTGGCGAGCGCCGCGGCCTGGTCCATGCCTCGCGCACGTTGCAGGGCAATGCCGATCAGTAGGGTGGGTGCTCCAGGAACGCCTGCGTCGAGCACGGGGGCCACCTGATCCAGCAGGTATGCCGCGATCCCCTCACGGGGGACCACGTCGACAGGCACGTTGAGTTGGGCGGCATACTCTCCCACCTCGGCGAACCACGCCTGCGAGGTCTCTTCGGACCCGTCGAGGACCACCAGCCGACCACCGTCTCGCAGCTGGTGCAGGGCAGTAACCATCAGGGCCCCCAGGGCCATCCGGGCCACAGACTCACCGGGCCCGACGACGGCGACGGTCTGATCGATGTCGTCAGTCAGCTCCAGGACTTGAGGCTCCCGCCGCAGGGCGATCGGTTGGCCGAGCCACAACCGCAGTCGGTCCGACGGGCCCGCTTCCTCGCGGTGTGCAGTGAACGCCGCGTCGTCCCAAGGCGCCGCGGCTGACGCGACAAAGGTCAGGGGCGCATCTCCATGACCCAAGCGCCAGAGCCGCTTCTGAACCTCCCGGAAGACCTCGGGAGCGACGTATGCCGCCAAACCGCGCACGTTGGACCCCGCTGGATCATTCCCGAAGTTGCGGTTGACGATGACCTCGCCCCGATAGGTGAGGTCGACCGCACCGGTGTTGCCCTGGGCCAAGATGGCCTGCGACTCCGCGCTGGTGTTCTTCAGTGACATCCGCAAGGGGAACTGGGCGAAGATGCCGTCGCCCTTGGTTGCGAGCGCCGAGATGCCCGACGTCGTCTGCGAGGCCAGAAGGAGGTGGATGCCATAGGCCCGGCCCTGCTTGGCCAACAGGCCGAGCAGCTCGACGGCCCGTTCCACCCCGTTGGCCTCTCCCTCGAAGATGACGTGGAACTCGTCAACGATGAGCAACATTCGGGGCAGGGGTTGACCGGACAGTCGGCGATAGGCATCGAGCGAGCTGGCCCCGACCTGCTTGAACAGTTCGGACCGGTGGGTCATCTCCGCTTCGACGTGCGCCAGGACGGCGAGCCCGAAGTCCTGGTTGGACTCCAGCGACAAGGCTCGGACGTGGGGCAGCCAGTTCTCCCCATCGTCGTCAGCCGCGAACCGGTTGAACTCCAGGCCTCGTTTGAAGTCCAGAAGCAACAGTTCCATCTCCGCGGGTGAATAGCGCACCGCCAAGCTGTAGATGATGTCGAGCAGGAGGTTGCTCTTGCCCTGCCCCACTGCACCTCCCACGAGGAGGTTGGGATGCGGGGGGTTCTCGGTGCGCAGGCTCACGGTGAGCAGCTGCTGCTGAGCGACCCCGATCACGGCGTCGAGCGACTCTGCGGCGGATTCCATCCACGGCGCCTCGAGAGACGCCGCGAGAAGTTCCTCCAAGGCGACGACCGGCCCTTGCTGCTGGGCGGAGACCTCCGCAACCGAACTCACGAGCCGACTGATCTGGGTCGGCAACAGCGGCGGGTCGGGGACAACGACGGCTCCCTTGGGAAGGCCCGTGCAGGACCACCCGTCTTTGCCTTCCACCACCTGCATCAGACCGCTCGCCCATCGCCCCGCGGCGCTGTCCGCGGGGAGTGACCGTTCCGATTGGACAAGCAAGATCGTGCCGGAGCTTCCATTGATCGAAGACAGCGCGCTCAGTCGGGTCAGCAGGTCTTCGTCGACGCCCGTGGGGAAGTCGAGCACCACAACGACGTTGACGACCCCCTCGGGGACGGCCCGCTCGCGCCAAAGGTTCATGAAGGACCGGTAGCCGCCGGAGACCACTGCTTCGGCGTTGCGCGCTGCCGAGGCAATGACCGTGCTGAGCCGATCGGTGAAGTCGCCAGCAACCTGTGCCGGCGGGGGGAAGGCGCTTCCCTCGACGCTTCGAAGGGGCGCCAACACGCCGAGCGACCCTCTCACCAGGGGGTCGAAGACATGCAGGGCAAGATGCTTGGGTGGGGTGTGCGCAATGACGCGGGCCACCACATTGAGCAGGACCGCCCGAGACTGCTCGGCATCACCGCGGATCAGCCATCCACCGACATCGGCCATCGGTAGGAGGGCGGGTATGCCGTCAAGCTGAGCATCCTGGAATCCCCCGACCCGCACCCACCCCGCCGGGACCGTTCCGACCTCATCCAGTGACACCTCGTCGGGCCACGGCCGACCCCACAGGCCAGGCGCGAGTGCAGCGAGGGACTCCGCGGCCGCGTGCAGCGCGTCGGTTCGAGAGGTCGTCACCCGCTGTTGGGCCTCAGTCAGCCGTTGCGCGGTCTGTTGCTTGGCTGCAGCACTGGTCGAAGCAACCGTCGCCGCGTGACGTTCGCTTAACCCGTGGCTCAGCTCGGCCAGCGCCGGACCAGCCGCCGACGTGCGGCCCAGCAGGCTCGCCACCCTCACCCGCACGTCATCGATCGCCTTGCCGATCCTGCGCTCGTGCTCGATGAGAGCGGCCGGGCTGACTCCGACGCCATGGCCGCTTCCGGAGGGTGTGCCCGGCCGGTTCGGCGACTCAGCAACGTTGGAGGACTGCCCTCCAGACGCGGGCGTCGAACGCGGCCCGTCCTTCCACTGCTCCGGCGACCCTTCTACGTGAATGCGGCGCCCACCCATGTCGTCTGCCTTCTCTCAGGAGTGCGGGGCCGAAGCCTGCTTGGGATAGCAGACATTCGCCAGGGCGGAGGCGGTGAGCCCGGGGAAGCTCGCCCGGCACCAGGACCGTGCGTCCTCGACCGAGCCCAGGTTTCCGGGGTCGTAGACGACGACCCAGAGAGGCTCCCCGGCGGGCTTACCGGCATACGAGATCTGTTTTCCGAGATCCACGGACTGGACCAACAGCACCCGGTCACCAAACCTGGACCGCAAGTCCTGGTATTGGATGAGGATGTCCGAGTAGAAGAACTGGTGAGTCCCGTTGGCCGCGGTCTGGGCCGGGTCGACCAAACCGTTCCACTTGCTGTTGAGCTGGATGAGCCACTGCCCGTTCGTGCTGAACCGCGAGAGGTCAGCGGCGCGAGTGTCAATCAGAACCGCCTTCGCGCTCGCCTGTGGATCGACCGCGGGCGGTGCAGTCGGGAGCGTCGTCGAGGGGGTGATCGGCGGTGGGGGAGTGGTCGGGACGGGTGCCATGGGTGCGGTTACCACCCGGCTGCCGACCCCCCCGGGCACGGCCTGCGTGACCGGGGCCGGTTCTCCGAACTTGGCCAGCACAAGGAATGCCACCACGCCCAGCAGCGCTGCTCCGATAACCCCCAGGAGAACGAGTTTCGCCGGATCCCGCCGTTGCGGCGCCTGCGGCAACCGACCGTCCGGCACCTGCGGTAGCACCGGGTTCTGGACCAACCCTTGGTCATCCGCGCCGCAGAAGGGGCACGGCGTGCGTTGAACACTCGCGCCGCATTGCCCGCAATAAGCCACAACTGTCTCCTCTGCAATCCCGGTTGCCGGGAGGTACTGTCACCGTCATCTGACGGACAGAGGTCGCGGAGGGGACCGAGAGTCTGCCAGATGCGTTCTCCTGACGGACGAGCGCCATGACGGTGCGCCACGCGGGAGGACCTTCCGGCGCGCCTCACGGGTCACCTGCGACCCATCCGTCACACTGGAGGTTCATCGGGGCGCCGATCCAGCACGCCCCAGCCCAGGGCGCCGAAGGAGAAGGAACCGTGAAGAAGTTCTGGAACATCTTCAAGTGGTTCCTGCTCGCCTACTTCGTGTATGCCGTCGTCAAGTCCCCGGATGCTGCGGCCAATATCGTCAAGACCCTCTTCCAGATCATCGGTGACGCGTTCCGTGGCATCGTCGGGGTTTTCGACGCCATCTTGGGCCGCACGTAGCGCCGTGGGCCACGCTCAGCTCGAACTGGAGCGCGCGCGACGCCATGACGGCCTGCGCGAGCACTTGACCGTCGGCGAGGAGATTCGACTGGCCGCGCGCCAACACTGGATCGTGCTGGTCAAACCGCTCCTGATCGCGGTCGCGGCCACAGTTTTCGTGGCTTGGACGTTCATCAAGGCACCCAGCCGGATGGGGGACACTCTGCCGTCGATCCTGCTGGGTGCTCTGGCCCTCGCCTGGCTGGCCTTCCTCTGGCGGGTCATCGTCCGTCGACACGACATGTTCGTCGCGACGGACAAGCGCATCCTCAAGTATCAAGGCATCTTCATCACCGATGTGCCCATGATGCGCATGAGCAAGGTGACCGATATGCGATTCACCCGCTCGGTGGGCGGCGAGATCTTCGGCTACGGCACCATCGTCATCGAGAGCGCAGGCCAGGATCAGGCAATCCGGGACGTGAGGTACCTGCCCGACCCGGTAGAGAACTATCGCCGACTGTGTGAGGTCATCTTCGGTGACAAACACGCTCCCGGCCACCGCAAGAAGCCAAAAACATGGCGACGCCAGCTGGACCGTCTCACCGCGAGCCGGCGTGGAGGCGGTGACCCGGACGACTGGGACGACGATCCCGCCCCTGAGCCGACAGGACCGATCCACACGCCGGTGAATGAGCGGCGCTCCCGCGCGATTCCGACCGCCCCCTCCAACGACCGGACCCACCGGCCGACATCAGAGGGGGAGGTCCTCTTCGAAAGCGAGGACATCAAGGCTCGGCGTCGCGCGGCCGACACCGGCCCGATCCACTACTACCCCACGAACAACCCCGACTGACCTGTCGCTAGGTCCGGTGGACGGACAGGACTTATGCACTAGACCACCGGCAGTGGTGCGCCAACCACCCACCTTGCGACCGGCCGATCGGCGGTCCTGGCCCAATCGACATGGCGCGGCCCCGGAGCCCGAGGGTGACCTGCGCGACGCGTTGTCGGCGCCACTCCAACCCGTCGATCTCCGAGATCGAGATCCCCGCCACGCAGACGGCGGATCTCCGCCCGGTCCTTCACACTGATCACCCGCTCGGCTCACGACCAAGTGGTCAAGATTCACCCGTAGATACCTGATCAGTCTTCAGCCGTCGCCGACATCCACAATCATGTTGAGCATTTCACTCACCTTCCACAACTGCGGGGCGTGTGCGAAGATCGGCAGCGCCCAGCATGGGGGCAAGCCAACTCAAATCCAGGGGCGCAGACTCCTCTGCGGCCGAGCACGCGAGTTCAACAAAGGGGAAAAATGGACGAGTCCATGTTGACGGTGATCATGCCGAGTGCCCTTGAGAACCTCTTCCCAGGTAACGTAACCGAGCTCATGCCCGGTTCTCCGTTCTGGGTGGTACAGCGCCAGGGCCTGGCGGCCCTCGTGGCGATCCTTGACAATCCTCTCCATGCTCGAATGACTGCTGGCTGCGCCGTGGCAGTGCCGCCCTCGTCCGCGCTATTCCAGACACTGTCGGACCTAAACCGGAACCTCATGGTGGGTCGCATCTACGCCGAGGAGGTCAACGAGTCGAACGTCAATGTTGTTGCTCAGGAGAACGTCTTTGCAGACGCGCTTTCAATGGACCACCCTCCGAGCCTCGCGGATCTGTTGACTCGTTTCAGAACCCTGGCTACGGAGGCGCAGAGGGCCGCGCAGGTCATTCTCACCCAGGTCGGAGGGAGGCCCTGCACCCCCAGCGACGTGGGCGCCCTTCACGGCTGACTTGCGTCGGCCGACAGACCCCTGGTCTGGCCCAGGACGACTCCATTCGGGAAGGCACACCACATCCTTTGCCCGGCACTGACGCGTTGACCAACGGCGGCCCCGGTATGCCGCGTGAACGGCATACCGGGGCCTCGTGGCCTTGCGCGGGTGGTGAGGCTAGAGCGCCTTGACGATGTCTTCGACGCGGTCCTTGGCGTCGCCGAAGAGCATCGCCGAGTTCTCCTTGAAGAAGAGCGGGTTCTGCACGCCGGCGTAGCCGGTGTTCATCGAGCGCTTGAAGACGATGACCTCGCGGGCCTTCCAGACCTCGAGCACCGGCATGCCAGCGATCGGGCTGGTGGGGTCGTCCTGGGCGGCCGGGTTGACCGTGTCGTTGGCGCCGATGACGAGCACGGCATCGGTCGAGGGGAAGTCCTCGTTGATCTCGTCCATCTCCAGGACGATGTCGTAAGGAACCTTGGCCTCGGCCAGGAGCACGTTCATGTGCCCCGGAAGCCGACCGGCCACCGGATGGATGCCAAAACGGACGTTGACACCGCGGTCGCGCAGCTTGCGGGTGAGGTCGGCGACGGCATACTGCGCCTGCGCCGTGGCCATCCCATAGCCCGGGGTGATGATGACGTCGCTGGCGTTCTTGAGCAGGTCGGCGACCTCGACGGCGCTGGTCTCCCGGTGCTCGCCGTAGTCCTTGGCCTCGCCGACAACGGCGCCGTCCGAGCCGAAGCCGCCTGCGATGACCGAGATGAACGACCGGTTCATCGCCCGGCACATGATGTAGGACAGGTAGGCACCGGAGGAGCCGACGAGCGCACCGGTGATGATGAGCAGGTCGTTGTTGAGCAGGAAGCCAGCCGCAGCGGCCGCCCATCCGGAGTAACTGTTGAGCATCGAGACGACGACCGGCATGTCGCCGCCGCCGATCGAGGCGACCAGGTGCCAGCCGAGGAACAGGGCCAGCACCGTCATGATCCCCAGCAGCAACTGGCGCAGGAACATGTTCTCGTGCGGCACAAGGACATAGACGATCGTCATGACGACAAACGCGATGATGATGCCGAGGTTGACGACATGGCGGCCCGGCAGGACGAGCGGGGCCGACTTCATCTTCGCCGACAGCTTGAGATAGGCGACGATCGATCCGGTCAAGGTCACCGCACCGATGAAGACGCCGACGAAGACCTCCACGTCGTGGATCGCCGGATAGGTCGACGTCTCGTAGGAGGAGTTCCAGCCGACGATGACCGCAGCCGCACCGACGAAACTGTGCAACATCGCGATCAGCTCGGGCATCCCGGTCATCTCGACCTTGCGGGCCAAGGTGATGCCGATGAGGGCACCGATAGCCATCGCCACAGCGATGATGCCCAAGGCGTCGAACCCCGCCGACTTCGTGGCGAGCCACAGGGTCGCGGCCAGCGCGATCGCCATGCCGACGATGCCATATTTGTTGCCCATGACCGCGGTCTCGTGCTTGGACAGCCCGGCCAGGGCGAGGATGAACAGCAGACCGGCGACGATGTAGGCGCCCTGGATGAGGGTCTCGTTCATCGGACCGCGTCCTCTCGCTTGAACATCTGCAGCATCCGCGCGGTGACCGTGAAGCCACCGAAGACGTTGATGCTGGCCACCAGCGCTCCGATGAAGGCGATGATCGTGATCGCCCACCTGTTGTCGTAGCCGATCTGCAGCAGGGCACCGACGACGATGATGCCGCTGATCGCGTTGGTCACCGACATGAGCGGTGTATGCAGCGCGTGGTGGACGTTGCCGATGACGTAGTAGCCGATGACGACCGACAGCATGAACACCATGAAGTGCCCGAGGAACGGCGCCGGTGATGCGTTGGCCAACAACAGGAACAGCAGCGCCCCGACGAGCATCCAGGTGAGTCGGCGCTTGGGGTTGGGCGGTGGCTTGGGTGCCTTGGGCGCGACCGGCGCTGCCACAGCGGCGGCCGGTGCAGCCGACACCTGCACGGGCGGCGGCGGCCAGGTGACCGCACCTTCCTTGGCCACGGTCATCCCGCGGACGATGACGTCGTCCCAGTCCA
>WBZV01000606.1_pt3 | contig 10153 bp, 9 predicted proteins | sample 5204221 | NCBI WGS metagenome assembly WBZV01 (sample SAMN12344360, study PRJNA552823) | activated sludge metagenome | biome: Activated sludge suspended growth; feature: Nitrification reactor; material: Wastewater; isolation source: activated sludge from nitrification reactor of wastewater treatment...
GGCGCGCTGCACGAGCCGCGCCCAGCCTTCGTCGATCTCGCCTTGCAGCGCGGCCACGTCGGCCGCCGGCAGGTTGCGGTAGCGGCGCTGCAGCGCCAGGTAGTCGGCCACCGGCCGCGTCGGCGCGGCCGAGTTGACGGTCCAGCGCACGCCGTCTTCCACCTCGAGCAGCGGGAAGGCGCCGCTGGCCACCGCCAGGCGCGCCGCGCCGAGCGCGCCGTCGTCGGCCAGGCCCCAGCCGTCCAGGCAGGGAATCAGCAGCGTGATCAGGCGCAGCCCGCACATCGCCTTGGCCTTGGCGACCTTGCGGCGCAGGTCGTCGAGGTGGCCCACGCTGGCGGTGGCCACGTAGGGCACGCCATGTGCGGCCATGATCTCGGTGAGGTTCTTCTTGCGCGTGGTCTTGCCCGCCGGCGTGGAGCCGGTGCGCGCGAAGTGCGGCGTCGACGAGGACTTCTGCGCCCCGGTATTCATGTAGCCCTCGTTGTCGAGGCAGAAGTAGAGGATGTTCTCGTTGCGCTCGGCGGCCGAGGACAGGCACTGCAGCCCGATGTCGTAGGTGCCGCCGTCGCCGGCCAGCACCATCACCTGCGTGTCGCGCTTGCCCTGCGCGTCGAGCGCGCGGCGCAGGCCCGAGGCGGCGGCGGCGCTGGCTTCCAGCGTCGGCTGGTAGACCGGGATGCGCAGCGAGCTGAAGGGCTGCGGCCCGGCGATGATGGCCATGCACGAGGGCGGCACGACGGCAACGGTGTCGGAGCCCAGCACGGCCAGGATGTGGCGCAGCGTGATCGGCTCGGCGCAGCCCGGGCAGGCGGCATGGCCCGAGCACAGCAGCTCGGGGGCACAGGCCGCGCTGGCGGCTTCGATGGCGATGGTCTGCATGTTCACCTCACCCAGCAGGATTGCGGCTGCGGCGCCTCGGCCAGCGCCTGGCGCGCGAAGCCGACGATCTGTTCGGGCGCGACGTTGACGCCGCCCACGCCGGCCAGATAGCCGTGCACGCGCGGCGCGCCGTCCATGCCGTACAGCGCCGCGCGCAGCTCCTGGTGCAGCACGCCGCCGGCGCCGGGCGAATGGTTGCGATCCAGCACCAGCACCTCGGGCACGCCGGCCAGCGCGGCGCGCAAGGCCTGCACCGGCAGCGGGCGGAACAGGCGCAGCTTGAGCAGGCCCACCGCCAGCCCGGCCTCGCGCAGCGCATCGACGGCGTCGCGCGCGCTGCCGGCCATGCTGCCCATGGTCACCAGCACCAGGCGCGCATCGTCGCAGCGGTAGCGCTCCAGCACGCCGTGGCTGCGGCCGCTCAGCTCGGCCCACGTGCGGTCGGCCTGCGCGGCCAGCTCGGGCACGCCTTGCATCGCCGCCTCGATGGCCTGGCGGTGGCGGAAGAACATGTCCTGCGTGATCACGTTGCCCCAGGATTCGGGCTGCGCCGGGTCGAGCCGGTGCGGCGGCGCGTAGTCGGGCAGGTAGGCATCCACCGTGGCCTGCGCCGGCACGGCCACCGGCTCGAGCGAGTGCGAAACGTAGAACGCATCGAGGTTCACCAGCACCGGCAGCAGCGACGCTTCGGCGACGCGAAAGGCCTGCAGCACGGTGTCCAGCGCCTCCTGCGGGCTCTCCACGTAGTACTGGATCCAGCCGGTATCGCGCTGCGCCAGGCTGTCGGTCTGGTCGGGCCAGAAGGCCCAGGGCGAGGCCACCGTGCGGTTGATGTTGGCCATCACGATGGGCGCACGCGCGCCGCTGGCGTAGTGCAGCAGCTCGTGCATCAGCAGCAGGCCCTGCGACGCGGTGGCGGTGAAGACGCGCACGCCCGCCAGCGAGGCCGGGATGCAGGCCGACATCACCGAGTGCTCGGACTCGGGCGTCAGCACCTCGGCGTCGAACTCGCCGGCGGCCTGGAACTCGGTGAGCTTCTCCAGCACCGGCGTCTGCGGCGTGATCGGATAGACCGGCACCACCTTGGGCCGCGCCAGCCGCGCGGCCCAGGCGACGGCGTGGTTGCCGGTCAGGAGCATCGTTTGTGCGGGGCTCATGACAGCCCCTCGTCCGACGAGTACGTCGGCCGATCCCCCAAGGGGATGCGGGCCGGCTTGGGAGCGGCCCGGCGCTCGGCCCGCGCGAAGGTTGACACGGGGTGTCTCATTTGGTGTCCTCGCTCATGGCCATCGATCCGGTCGGGCATTCGCGCACGCACACGCCGCAGCCCTTGCAGTAGTCGGTGTTCACGCGGTAGCCCTCGCCGATGCGCTGCACCGCCAGGTCGGGGCAGTAGATGACGCACTGGTCGCAGTGGATGCAGCTGCCGCAGGAGAAGCAGCGCTGCGCTTCGGCCAGCGCCTTCGCGACGTCCAGCCCGAGCTGCACCTCGTCCTGGTCGGCCATGCGTTCGGCGGCCGGCCGGCGCGGCGATGCGGCGCGTGCCTGCTGCGGGTGGTAGTGCAGGCTGATGGCCGACAGCGGCACCACCGGCTCGCTGCTTGGCGCAGCGTCGGCCGCGGGGCCGACGCCGGCGCGCTCGCGCAGCGTGCGGTCGATGGCGCGCGCCGCGCGCTCGCCCATGCCCACCGCTTCGGTGACGAAGCGCGCCATGCTGGCCAGGTCGCCGCCGGCCCAGATGCGCGCATCGCTGGTCTGGCCTTGCGCGTCCATCCACAGCAGCGGCCCGCTGCGGCGCAATGCCGCGCCCAGATCATCCAGGCGCGGATCCTGCCCGATGGCCGTGAGCACCGCATCCACCTCGAGCGTGAACTCGCTGCCTTGCAGCGGCCGCAGCTCGAAGCGGCCACGCTCGGCGCCTGGGAGGAATTCGACGCGCTGGCAGTGCAAGGTCAGCGCTGCACCTTCATTCACCGAGCGCAGCATCGCGCCGTCGACCAGCGTGATGCCTTCTTCGAGCGCCTCGACGACCTCGTCGCGCTGCGCCGGCATCTGCTTCTCGCGCTCGAGCGCCAGCAGCGTCACCGCGTGGCCGGCGCGGCGCGCGCTGCGCGCCACGTCGATGGCCGCGCTGCCGCCGCCCACCACCAGCACGCGAGCGCCCAGCGGCGGCGGCTCGCCGCGCGCGCTGGCAGCCAGGTAGCGCGCGCCGTCCATGAACCAGGGCCGCGTGGCGTCGATCTGCGGCAGCGCCTTGGGCTGCTGCGCACCGAGCGCCACGAATACCGCATCGTGCGTGGCGGCCAGTTTCTCCAGCGCCTCGGCGCCGGCCACCGCATGGCCGCAGTGAACCTCGACACCCGATGCCACGATGCGCGCGATCTCGGCGTCGAGCACGCTCCGCGACAGCCGGTAGGCCGGGATGCCGTAGCGCATCACACCGCCGAGTTCTTCGCTGGCTTCGTACAGGCTCACGCGGTGGCCCATGCGGCGCAGCTGGTAGGCGACAGACAGCCCCGCCGGCCCGCCGCCCACCACCGCCACATGGCCGGCGGCCGGATGCGCCGCAGCTTGCGGCACGGCCCAGCCCTGCTCCAGCGCCTGGTCGCCCACGTAGCGTTCGAGCCGGCAGATCGACAGCGCCTCGTCGTGGCCGCCGCGGTTGCATGCGGCCTCGCAAGGGTGGTGGCAGATGCGCCCGGCGATCGACGGGAAGGGGTTGTGCTTCAGCAGCGTGAGCCAGGCACCGTGCGTATCGCCGTTGCGCGCCTGGCCGATCCAGGTGGCGATCTCGCCGCCCACCGGGCAGGCCTGGTGGCAAGGCGAAGGCGCGGCGATGTGCCGCGGCGTGGCGGCGCGCCAGGTGCCGGTGTGGATGCCTTCGGTGGTGCCGGTGGTCCAGATGGTCGGCACAAGCAGCGGTGCATTCATGGCCGAGCCTCCTGCAGTTGCGCGGCCATCGCGTGCCAGCCGGCACGCACCGCGGCGATGTTCTCGTCGTGCAGGCGCGGCGCCTGCGCCACCACGGTCTGGATCAGCACTTCGAGCTCGGGTGCGCCCAGCGCCTGCGCCAGTGCGCCCAGCAGGGCCGAGTTGACGATGCGGCCCAGGCCGTGTTCGCGCGCGATGCCCAGGCCATCGACCGGCAGCACGCGGCGCCCCGGCAGCAGCGCGGCGAAGTGCGCCGCGCCGTGCGCCGAATTCACCACGATCAGCGTGCGCTCGTGCGCGGCTGCTAGCAGCCGCCCTTCGAGCAGGCTGGCATCGAAGCACAGGATGGCGTCGGCGCGTTCGATGTCGCAGCGCACGCGGATGGGTTTCTCGTCGACGCGCAGGTAGGAACTCACCGGCGTGCCGCGGCGCGCGCCGCCGTAGCTGGCGAAGCACTGCACCTGCAGCCCTTGCGCGAAGAACGCCGCCGCGAGCAGGTTGCCCGCCGTCTGGGCGCCCTGCCCTCCACGGCCCTGCACGATGACCTGCCGCATGCCTTGTCTCCTGTGTTGATGGCTCTGTATCGGGCCTGCGCGAGGGCAATCTAACGAGCGTGTTGGCGTTCGTCGAATGAATTGTGAGAATCGCCGGCATTCACGATTGAAATGCCACCCGGCTGCACATCAAGATGAACTTCCGCCAGCTCGATCTCAACCTGCTGCGCGTGCTCGGCGCGGTCTATCGCAGCGGCTCGGTCACCGAGGCCGGGCACCAGCTGGCGCTGTCGCAGCCCGCCGTCAGCAATGCGCTGGCGCGGCTGCGCCGCTACTTCGAGGATCCGCTGTTCGTGCCCTCGCCGGGAGGCCTGCACCCGACGCGACTGGCGCGCCGCATCGCTCCCGGTGCGATGTCGCTGCTGCGCGAGCTGGAGGCCGAGTTGCTCAGCGGCGAATCATTCGACCCCGCCACCGAAGCCGCGCACTGGCGGCTCTCGTTATCGGACCTGGGCGAGCAGTTGTTCCTGCCCCGGCTGGCGCACCGCGTGCGCCGCGAGGCACCGGGTTGCCGCCTGTCCAACGTGTCGGTGCCGGCCGACCGGCTGGCCACCGCGCTGGAAGCGATGGACGCCGACCTGGCGATCGGCATCCTCAATCCGCAGCACCGCGGCGTGGCCAGCGAGAGCCTGTTCCGCGAGCACTTCGTGGCGCTCAGCGCGGCGCACTGGAAGCCGCGCGGCTGGCGTGCCGGCAGCATGCTCAGCGCGCGCCAGCTGGCAGCGGCGGCGCTGGTGGTGGCCGACCCCGCGGCCACCACGCACAGCGGCGTGACGCAGATGCTGGCGCGGCTGCAGATCAGCGACAGCGCGATGCTGCAGGTGCGCCACTACGCGGCGATGATCGATCTGGTGTGCGACAGCGATCTGGTCGCCATCGTGCCGCAGATGTACGCGCAGACGCTGGCCACCGGCCGCGCCGTGCGCGTATGGGAACTGCCGGGCCACGGCCCGCACTACGAGGTGCGCATGGTCTGGCACCGCAGCGCCAGCGCCGACCCGGCGCACGCCTGGCTGCGCGATTGCGTGCGCCAGCTCTATGCGCGGCCTGCGGCGCGCCGCGGCGGAGGCTGAAGCTCAGCTGCGCAGCGCCTCGTACTTGGCCTGCAGTTCCTCGGGCGATTCGACGAAGTCGGGGTGCTGCTCGATGCAGTCGGCCGGGCACACCAGCTTGCACTGCGGCTCGTCCTCGGCGCCCACGCATTCGGTGCAGCGCAGCGGGTCGATCACGTAGATCGGGTCGCCGACGCTGATGGCTTCGTTCGGACACACCGGCTTGCAGGCATCGCAGGCGGTGCAGTTCTCGACGATCTGAAGGGCCATGGTACTTCTCTCCTCGCGTTGCTATGGTTCAGGCGGTTGCGGCTTCGAGCTGCTCGAGCTTGGCGTGGCGGTAGGCCCCCCACAGCGCCGCGCCAATGGCGCCGGCATAGATCGAATCGGGGTGCGAGCGTGCCTGCACGTTGACCTTCTCGTTGACCATCTCCTCCTGGATGGCGGCCAAGAGGCCGGTGTCCAGCGCCAGGCCGCCGGTCAGCAGCGCCACGCCGCCCTTCACGCCGGTGACCTTGAGCAGCTTGACGATGCGCGAGGCCATCGAGAGGTGGATGCCCTTGAGGATGTCGGGCGTGGCGATGCCGCGGCTGACCATGTTGATGACGTCGGTCTCGGCCAGCACGGCGCAGATCGAGCTGACCTTCTCCGGATCCTGCGACGACTTGGACAGCGGCCCGATCTCCTCCACCGCCACGCCCAGGTAGCGCGCGATGTTCTCCAGGAACTGGCCCGAGCCCGAGGCGCACTGGCTGGTCATCTTGTAGCTGAGCACCTTGCCGCGCTCGTCGACGCTGATGGCGCGGCCGTTGAGCGCGCCGATGTCGACCACCGCGCGCGCCTCGGGGTCGAGGTAGACGCCGCCGCGCGCGTGCGTGGTCATCGAGTAGAAGTGGCCGGTGGAGAACTTGACGTTCTCGCCCTCGCCGGTGGTGGCGGTGTAGGCCACGTCGCCGGGCTTCACGCCGGCATCGGCCAGCACGCCTTCGTAGCCCTCGCGCGCCAGCGTCATGGGGTCGCGGCGGCGGATGCGCTCGCAGCGTTTGGCCAGCCACTCGGGCCGGCCCTCGCCCTCGCTGCGGAACAGCACGCTCTTGACGGCGCCCGAGCCGATGTCGATGCCGATGGTGTAGGTCATGGTGATGTTCTCCTGCTCGCTGCGTTCAGGCGCGGGCTTCCGCGGTCTTGCCCTCTTCCACCACCGCGCGCCACGCGAAGGTGGCGCCGCCCAACGCGCCGGTGTAGATGGAATCGGGGTCGATGTTGAGCGTGAGCTTGCCGTAGTTCTCTTCGACGAGCTCGTTGAGCGCCTTGACCGCGGCCTCGTTCTTCGCCACGCCGCCGGTGAAGGTGAACTCGTTGCGGATGCCGCCCGAGCGCGCCAGGATGGACATGGCGCGCAGGATGATGGCGCGGTGCAGGCCGGCCATGATGTCCTCGCGCTTGTCGCCCAGCGCCAGCCGGTCGCGCAACTCGGCGCCGGCGAACACCGTGCAGGTGCTGTTGATGCGGATCGCCTTGGTGCTCTGCATCGCCAGCGGGCCCAGCTCGTGCAGGCCCATGTTCATCTCGTCGGCGATGTAGCCCAGGTAGCGCCCGCAGCCGGCGGCGCAGCGGTCGTTCATCTGGAAGCTCTCGACGATGCCCGCCGGATCGACCTGGATGGCCTTGGTGTCCTGCCCGCCGATGTCGAGCACGGTGGCGGTGCCGGGGTACATCACGTGCGCGCCCAGGCCGTGGCAGAGGATCTCGCTGCGGATGTGCTCCTTGCTGAAGGGCAGCCGCGCGCGGCCGTAGCCGGTGCCGACGACGTAGGTCTCCTCCATGTCGGTGTCGAGCACCTGCTTGATCGGCGCGGCCACCGCATCACGCTTCGATTGCGTCTCGGGCAGTGCGGTGAAGGTGCGCTCCAGCGCGGCCATCAGGTGGCGGCGCACCGAGTCGGCGTAGACGCGGTTCTCGACCTCGATGATCGAGCGGTCGAACAGGTTGAGCAGGTAGTCGTAGCGCATGCCCAGCGACTTGGCCACTTCCTCGCCGATGGCCAGGTACTGGCTGCCGGCGATGTCGCGGAAGAAGTCGCTCTTGCGCCGCGCGCCGGGCGCGAACAGCGCCGGCGCCTCGACGGTCAGGCGCTTGAAGACCTCGTCGAGCGCCTCGGCCACCGGGCCGCTGAAGTTGGAGTGCGCCAGGTTGCGGCGGCAGGTGGCCTCCAGGTCGACGAGCTGCTCGAGGTACTGCTCGGCGCGGAAGTCGCGTTCGAGCTGGCCGATGAAGCTCTCCAGCGAACCGTTGAGCGCGCCGCTTTGCTGCAGCGCGCCGCGGAACAGGTGGAAGCGGCCGTTGATCAGCGCCTCGGTCTTGGCCACCGCCGCGGCGGTGTCGTAGTTCGAGCGCGAGTTGGTGATGCCGCGGCCGATGATGTTCTGCTGCTCGTCGATCACCACCGCCTTGGTGGTGGTCGAGCCCAGGTCGATGCCGATGAAGCAACGCATGTGGTGGTTCCTTTCGCGGTGCGGCCGGCTCAGTTGGCGTGGATCGGGATCGCGCGGGCCAGGTTGCCCGGATCCGGATGGCCGTAGGTGCGCTTCTGCTTGACCATCTGGAAGTAGCTCTCCAGGCGGTTCTTCACGTTGGCGGCGGAGAAGTAGCGCGGGTCGACCAGATCGGTCTCGATGAAGGCGGCCGGCTTGCCGGTGCGCTTCTCCACCTCGCGCAGGATGAGCAGCTGCCCGGCCGAGAAGCTGTTGCAGCTCTTGATCGAGTTGATCAGCAGCCCGTCGGCCTGGTACTCGTCGATGTAGCGGCAGATCATGTCCACGCGCGAGGGCAGGTTCAGGTTGGTGTAGCAGCCCAGGCAGTACTCGGCCAGCGATTCGAGCGGGTGGTCGGGGTCGTGGCGGAAGCCGAAGTCGTACAGGCCGCCCACCTTCGCGTAGGTGGACGACACCACCACCGCGCCTTCGTCGTAGAACATCTTCCAGAAGTCGCGGAAGCTGGTCCAGTTGGGCGGGCCTTCGACGATCAGGCGGTACTTCTCCTCGCCCATGTCGCCGTCCGGCGTGACCGGCCCCTTGCCGAGCCGCACCCGCTCCTCGATCTCGGCGCGCAGCGTGGCGTAGTACTGCGTGGCCTCGGGCGTGCCGCGGAAGGCGGTGAAGATGGGGCCGATGTAGTACACCGCGCCGAAGTAGCCGTCGATCGGGCTGGGCCGGTTCTTGGCCGATTGCAGCACCTTGACCAGATCCTCCTCGGCCTTGACCGACTCGCGCATGTACTGGCGCAGCCGGTCGATGTCGAACTTGACGCCGGAGATGCGCTCCAGCGTCGGGATCACGGTTTCCTTGAGCTGCTTGACCACATAGTCGCGCATGTTCGGCGCGATGTGGCCCTCGCCCTGGTAGGGCACGTGCAGCATCACGGTCTCGCAGCCGTACTTGTGGCGGATCAGCTCGAACCACTTCATGAAGGTGAAGCAGCCGGTGTAGCTGAGCAGCAGGATGTCGGGCCGCGGCATCGGGTCGCCGGTGGGGCCGATCTCGCCGCCCATCATCATGCCCAGGTCGGCCTTCACGTAGGTGCAGACGTCTTCGCTCTGGCCGTCGCGCTCGGCGTCCATGATCATCTTGCCGCTCTTCTTGCGCATGCCGTTCTGCAGCGCATTGGTCTCCGGCAGGCTGCGCGCGAAGTCGAAGCACATCAGCAGCTCGTTCAAGTTGCCGGGCACGAAGGTGGCCGACACCTTGCGGTTGTTGGCCCGCGCCGTGGCGAGCTCCATGTAGTTCTTGTTGATCAGTTCCTTCTGCAGCCACATCGCGTCTTCCTTCTGGACGTTCTGCGGCTTCTTGGCCGAGCCGGTGGGGCTGGGCATGGCGATGGTCTGGCTGTTCATGGGGTGCTCCTCAGGCGGCGTTCCACAACTTGATCGAGTCGGCGAAGGTGCCGGCCTGTTCGCGCACCGGCGCCATCTGGCCGGTGTTCTCGGCGTACTTGAAGGCGGTGTGCGGGATGCCGTTCTGCGAGAGCACGTCCTGCAGCATCGGCCGCTCGAGCAGCGCCGGGTCGCAGAACGAGGGCGCGGCGAAGATCACGCCCTCGGCGCCGCGCGTCTTGACCTGCTTCATCAGGAAGACGCCCTTCTCCTCGCGGGTGGCGTCGTACTTGGCGGCGGTGCTGGCGCTGCGGTGCAGGAAGGCCTTGGAGAGCTCCTCGAGCGGCTTGGCGTTGGCGGGCACCTCGTCGAGCAGCCAGCGTGTGACGAGCAGGAAGTCGTCGTCGACCACGTAGCAGCCAGCCATCTCGATGGACTTGATGAGCGCCAGCGGCGGCTGCTCGCAGAAGCTGCCGTTGATCACCACGCGGGCGTTGTCGCGCTTCGGGCGGCTCACCTGCTCGGCGGCGACCAGATAGTCGCGCACCAGCTGCGTGTGCTGCTCCACCGGCAGCACCATGCCGGCGCGCAGCAGCAGGTAGACCTCGGAGGTGGGCGCCTGCCAGGGCTTGGCGGCGCGGTAGGCGTAGAGGTCGCGGATCGCCTGGCGGTTCTCGTTGTAGACCGCGATCGAGGCGTTCAGCTCTTCGTCGGTGATCGGGCTGCCGCGCATCTTGCCGAGGTCGTCGCGGATCTGCTGCATCTCCTGCTGGTAGAACACGCCGCCGACGTTGTCCTGGTAGTTCTGCGGCACGTCCACGTAGCGCACGTACTTGTCCTTGAACAGCATCTGCCACATGCCC
>WBZV01000446.1_pt2 | contig 10151 bp, 13 predicted proteins | sample 5204221 | NCBI WGS metagenome assembly WBZV01 (sample SAMN12344360, study PRJNA552823) | activated sludge metagenome | biome: Activated sludge suspended growth; feature: Nitrification reactor; material: Wastewater; isolation source: activated sludge from nitrification reactor of wastewater...
CCTGGGCAAAGGCGGAGCACCCTCGGCCGTTCTGGTCACTGGGCATGCCGATCCCAGCGGCAATGCTGCCATCAACGAGAAGCTGAGTGGGGCACGAGCCGAAGCGGTTCGGGCGGCCCTGGTTGCGGCCGGGGTTCCGGCTGACAAGATCACGACCTCGGCGAAGGGGTCCTCGGACCCGACGGCCGACAACAGCACGGCCGAGGGCCGCGCGCTCAACCGTCGCGTCGACATCAGCGTGAAGTGAGGGACTGACATGACCTGGCTCGTCATCCACCTGTGGCTCTGGTGCCTGCTGGCCTTCGTTGTGGGCGCGCTTGTCGCGTGGTTCGTCGTTCGAGCGCTGTATCGACCCATCCGTGAGGTGTCCGCGGACCTGTCGGCCGACCTCAAGGAGCGTGTCGCATGACCTGGGTCGCCGGGCATTCGTGGGTGTTGCTGCTGCTGTCGGCATTGGCGGGTTTCGCGTTCACGTGGTGGTGGATGGTTCGCAAGATCCGCGGACGGGTGCCGATCACCAAGGAGGTCGCTGCCGTCGCCGCCAGCTCTGGCGCGGCCGGTGCCAGCGCGGCTGGTGCCGGAGTGGCCGCAGGCGCCGCCACCTTGGCCGGTGGCACTGCCGCGCGGGAGTTGAAGTGGACGTCGGAGACGCCCGTCGCTGAACGTCCGGACGTCGAAGCCGAAGGGCCTGCGGCCGGTGTCGGAGCCGACGCGCCGACGGCCGACCTGGATGCTCCCGAGGTGGACCTAGACGACTCGCTGATCGGGGCCGCTGAGCTCGACGGGGCGGACGTGGGCCTGACCGAGACGGACGCTCACGCCCCCGAGGTGGGCCTGTCGCTCCCGGCTGGCGACGTTGTCGCCGCCGACGCCGTAGCAGTCGCCGATCCGCTCGACGGCGCCGAGGCTCCCGCGCGGGTCGACCGAGACACGGACGCGGACGTCGACCCGCACGTAGGTGACAGTGCCAGTGCCCGTGACGGTGACACCGCCGGTGACACCGCCGGAGACACCTCCGGAGACGATGCCGGAGACAGTGCCGGAGACAGTGCCGACCGCGAGAGCGAGGCGCACACTGAGACCGACGCGGCCGCGGACCAGGGCAGTGACAACAACCCTGTCGAGGCCGACGGAGAATCGGAAACGGCAGCCGCGGCCGCAGGCCTGCTAGGTGGGACCGCTGCGGCGTCGTATGCCGTGGGGTCGTTCGGCGAGGGGTCGGTGGACCCGTTGCCGGATGGCTCCATGCCGGTGGGGTTCGACGTCAAGGGCAACGCCGACTCGATGCTGTATCACTCGCCCAAGTCCCCCTGGTATGCCCGCACGAAGGCCGAGGTGTGGTTCCGGGATGAGGAGTCGGCGGCTGCGGCTGGCTTTGCGCGCTGGGATTCGCGGGGTCGTGGCACTCGCGGCAGCGCCGGTGCTGGGGGCGACGCCGCGACCCTCGCGGCACCGTCGTATGCCGTGGGGTCGTTCGGTGAGGGGTCGGTGGACCCGTTGCCCGATGGCTCCATGCCGGTGGGGTTCGACGTGAAGGGCAACGCTGATTCGATGCTGTATCACTCGCCCAAGTCGCCCTGGTATGCCCGGACAAAGGCCGAGGTCTGGTTCCGCGACGAAGCGACCGCAGCGGCGGCCGGCTTCAAGCACTGGGATCCGGCCAAGCGCTGACCCGGACTGATGCTGAGCTGACGTGGGCACTGTCACCGACTACTTGGCCACGGTCGACCCCGACCGACGGCCAGCCCTGGCGCGCGTGGTCGACCGCGCGCGCCAGTTGGTCCCCGGGTTGGAGGAGGGCACGGCATACGGAATGCCGGTGCTCCTGCACCGCGGGAAGCCGCTGCTGTCCGCGATGGCAGCCAAGGGGCACCTGGCGATCTACCCCTACAGCGGGACGGTTGTCGGCCTTGTCGCCGCAGACCTCGACGGGTTCAGCCTGTCCACGGGCACGATCCGCTTCCAGGTCGACCAGCCGGTGCCCGACGCCGTCCTGGACCGGGTGATCCAGTTGCGACGGCTGCACATCGACGAGGCGCTCGACACACCCCGGCCCCGGCGGCCCCGTAGCGGCGCCTGACCGCCCCTGCCGTTCGCGCGTGCTCACCCGCGATTTCGGGTATGCCGCGCGCTTGCCGTAGGATTGTCCGTTGGGTGTCGTGTGCTCGCGGCACCCAGGTAATGCGTGCTCTGCGATCGTTTCGGAGTGTGCGCTGACCCGTGACCCGGGCACACGGACAACGGAACGACGGAGGACATGGCCAAGAAAGACGGGGTCATCGAGATCGAAGGCACGATCGTCGAGGCGCTCCCCAACGCGACATTCCGCGTGGAGCTCAGCAACGGTCACAAGGTGCTTGCACACATCTCGGGCAAGATGCGCCAGCACTACATCCGGATCCTCCCCGAGGACCGAGTCGTGGTGGAGCTCTCGCCATATGACCTGTCCCGTGGGCGCATCGTTTTCCGCTACCGCTGACCGACTGCACCACCCGCCCTCGGCGTCCGCCGGTGGCACTCCCGATCCCATCGCTTCGGATCTCGGGCAGGCCTGTGCCTGACCGGCCCGAAGCACCGATCTGAAAGACACAAGGCAATGAAGGTCCAGCCGAGCGTCAAGAAGATCTGCGACAAGTGCAAGGTGATTCGCCGCAACGGGCGGGTCATGGTCATCTGCGAGAACCTGCGCCACAAGCAGCGCCAGGGCTGATCGCGGCCGACCAGCCGAGCATGACATCGCGGGCTTCGACAGCACGCAGCAACAACTGAACACGATACGCAGCACCCGGCCCCTGCCGGAAGCCTGACCGCCACCCATCCGGGTGCCCCGGCCAGGACCCCGACAGGACGTCACCCCCGGCACGGAGGCCGGGGACCGGACCAGCGCGGACCCGCGAAGGCGACGCGCACGGCATACCGGATCGGTGTTGCACCAGACCTCCGCTATCGATCAGGAGCACAGCACCAGATGGCACGTCTCATCGGCGTGGACCTCCCGCGTGACAAGCGCGTGGAGATCGGCCTGACCTACATCTTCGGAGTGGGTCGCACCACCGCGAGCAAGGCCCTCGCGGCAACCGGGATCAGCCCGGACACCCGGGTCAAGAACCTCACCGACGCCGACCTTGTCGCGTTGCGTGACTGGCTCGAGACCAACGTCAAGATGGAAGGTGACCTCCGCCGTGAGGTTGCCGCAGACATCCGTCGCAAGGTCGAGATCGGCTCCTACGAGGGCCTTCGGCACCGTCGTGGCCTGCCTGTTCGCGGGCAGCGCACCAAGACCAACGCGCGCACCCGCAAGGGTCCCAAGCGCACCGTCGCCGGCAAGAAGAAGGCCGGCAAGTAACCCCACGCACGGGGGCGCCGCTCCCGTGAACCCCCAACCCTGTCGGGTTGGGTGGGGTGCCGATCCACACAGAGACCTCGTAGGAAAGAAGAGACCACATGCCTCCCAAGAGCAGGACTGCTCAGGGCGCCGCCAAGAAGGTTCGGCGCAAGGAGAAGAAGAACGTCGCCCACGGGCACGCCCACATCAAGAGCACGTTCAACAACACGATCATCTCGATCACCGACCCCACCGGAGCGGTGATCTCGTGGGCCTCGGCCGGCCAGGTCGGCTTCAAGGGCTCCCGCAAGTCCACCCCGTTCGCGGCCCAGATGGCGGCCGAGGCCGCTGCCCGTCGTGCCATGGAGCACGGCATGCGCAAGGTCGACGTCTTCGTCAAGGGCCCCGGGTCCGGTCGTGAGACCGCCATCCGGTCCCTGACCGCCACCGGCCTGGAGGTCGGGGCGATCAGCGACGTCACGCCCTCGCCGCACAACGGCGTCCGCCCGCCCAAGCGTCGTCGCGTCTGAGCGCCGGATCAGGACCAGGAGACAGATAGATCATGGCTCGTTACACCGGCCCCATCACCAAGAAGTCCCGTCGCCTCAAGGTTGACCTCGTCGGCGGAGACAAGAACTTCGAGATGCGCCCCTTCCCGCCCGGCCAGCACGGCCGTCGTCGGATCACGGAGAAGGAATACCTCACCCAGCTGCAGGAGAAGCAGAAGGCTCGCTTCACCTACGGCGTCATGGAGAAGCAGTTCCGTCGCTACTACGAGGAGGCAGCGACGCGTCCCGGCAAGACCGGTGACAACCTGCTGCAGATCCTTGAGTCACGTCTGGACAACGTCGTCTACCGGGCTGGCCTGGCGCGCACCCGCCGCCACTCCCGCCAGCTGGTGTCGCACGGTCACTTCGAGGTCAACGGCCACCGCGTCGACGTCCCGTCCTACCGGGTCGAGCAGTTCGACATCATCACGGTGCGCAAGCAGTCCGTCGAGAGCTTCCCGTTCGAGCTGGCCCGCCAGACCTTCGGTGACCGCACGCCCCCGGCGTGGATGCAGGTCGTCGACGGCACGCTGACCATCCTCATCCACCAGCTGCCCGTCCGTGAGCAGATCGACACGATCCTCACCGAGCAGCTCATCGTCGAGCTCTACTCCAAGAACTAACCGGTCGGTATGCCGTGTGCGCACCTCGCGCACACGGCATACCGAACGCACACCCGCCCACAGACAGAGGTGCGGCGGGTCTGGTCATGAGCGTCAAATAGCGGTCGCTCATGGGAAGGAAGAGAACATGCTCATCGCACAGCGTCCTGTGCTCAGCGAAGAGACGGTGGCCGACAATCGGTCGCGCTTCGTCATCGAGCCGCTGGAGCCGGGCTTCGGCTACACCCTCGGCAACTCGATGCGTCGCACCCTCCTGTCGAGCATCCCCGGTGCCGCGGTCACCTCGATCCGCGTCGACGGCGTGCTGCACGAGTTCCAGACGATCCCGGGCTGCAAGGAAGACGTCACCGAGATCATCCTCAACATCAAGAGCCTGGTCGTCTCCTCGGAGCACGACGAGCCGGTCGTCATGTACCTGCGCAAGCAGGGTCCTGGCGTCGTCACCGCTGCCGACATCGCGCCCCCGGCCGGTGTCGAGGTGCACAACCCCGACCTGCACCTGGCCACGCTCAACGCCAAGGGCCGGATCGAGATGGAGCTGACCGTCGAGCGTGGCCGTGGCTACGTCTCGGCCCAGCAGAACAAGTCCGGTGACCAGGAGATCGGCCGGATCCCGGTCGACTCGATCTACTCGCCGGTGCTCGCCGTCACCTACAAGGTCGAGGCGACCCGTGTCGAGCAGCGCACCGACTTCGACCGGCTCATCGTCGACGTCGAGACCAAGTCCTCGATGACCCCGCGGGACGCGATGGCCTCGGCCGGCAAGACCCTCGTCGAGCTGTTCGGCCTGGCCCGTGAGCTCAACGTCGAGGCTGAAGGCATCGACATGGGCCCGAGCCCGACCGACGCCGCACTGGCCGCCGACCTGGCCCTGCCGATCGAAGACCTCGACCTCACGGTTCGGTCCTACAACTGCCTCAAGCGCGAGGGCATCCACACCGTGGGTGAGCTCGTCGGGCGCAGCGAGGCCGACCTGCTGGACATCCGCAACTTCGGCGCCAAGTCGATCGACGAGGTCAAGGCCAAGCTCGCCGGCATGGGTCTGACCCTCAAGGACAGCCCGCCCGGATTCGACCCGGCCTCGATCGTCGACAGCTACGCCGACGACTACGACGACCTCGACGAGGGTCGCTCGCTGGCCGAGGACGAGCAGTTCTGACCCCCTAGCCGCCGACCGGGTGCCGTGAGCGCGGACTGCGCCACACGGCATACCGGACGCACAACCAAGGAGAAACCATGCCAACCCCTTCCAAGGGACCCCGCCTCGGTGGCGGGCCGGCACACGAGCGGCTGCTGCTGGCGGGTCTGGCCACGGCGCTGTTCGAGAACGACCGGATCACCACGACCGAGGCCAAGGCCAAGCGGCTGCGCCCCCTCGCTGAGCGGATGGTCACCTTCGCCAAGCGCGGTGACCTGCACGCGCGTCGCCGGGTGCTCACCGTCGTGCGGGACAAGGGCGTCGTGCACCGCCTCTTCACCGAGGTCGCGCCCGACATGGCCCAGCGCGAGGGTGGTTACACCCGCATCATCAAGATCGGGCCGCGCAAGGGCGACAACGCCCCCATGGCCGTGATCGAGTTGGTCCGCGAGCCGCTGTCGGCGAAGAAGGCCACCGTCAAGGAGGCCGAGGCCGCCACCAAGCGTGCCGCGTCCGACAAGAAGAAGGCCGACGCCGCCAAGGCCGACCAGGCCACCAAGGCCGCCGACGTCGAGGCACCCAAGGACCTTGAGCTCGACGACGCCGCGACTGACGCGGCTGCGACCGAGGCGAGTGGGCTCGTCGACGCGCCGGAGGCGCCCGCCCTGCCCGAGGGCGCTGCGGCGCCGCTGGCCGATGGCTCCGCCCCCGAGGGTTACACCGTCAAGGGCAACGCCGACTCGGGTCTCTACCACGAGCCGGACGGCCGCTGGTATGACGCGACGGTTGCCGAGTTCTGGTTCAAGACGGCGGCCGACGCGCAGGCTGCAGGCTTCAAGAAGGCCGGCAGCAAGTCCGAGGACTGAGCCGCCGCGCGGTCACCCCGCGCAAGGACACGACGAAGGCCCCCACCCCCTGGTGGGGGCCTTCGTCGTTGCCGTTGCCCTGAGGTCAGTTCCAGCTGCGGGCGCGGTCGAGCTGGATGGTCGCACCCGTCTGGTATGCCGCGCAGTCGACCATGCCGCACGCGAAGGCCACGGAGACGTTGGCCGCCTTGCCGCCGGAGAACAGCCCCGTGTCGCTCACCACGAAGGCGTCCCAGGGGTGGACCGCCCCGTCGCACTCCAACGGGTAGGAGAAGAAGTAGCCCGTGATCTTGGTCCGCCCCACCCGTTGGGTGAGCATCCCCTCGATGTCGCTCTGGTAGCCGTCGGCGTTGCTGCACGAGTAGGTCCCGCTGATGTGTGCCGTCCCGGCCTTGTCTGCCGTGCCCCTCGGGTCGATGGTTAGCGTCACCTCGGGCGCCGGGGGAGGCTCGGACAGGGTGACCGACAGGTTGCCGCCCAGGGTGGCGTTGTCGGAGAAGGCGACGAGGTAGTAGGTGGTGCCTGCGGTGCCCCGAACGGCCACCGCGTCCGGGCCACAGGCGACAAAGTCACCGGTGGCCGGATCTCCGGCGGTGACGATGAAACCGCCGGAATAGTCGCTCGCGGTCATGTCGGCGAGGAACCCAGCTCCGGTCGGGTCGGTGTAGGTAAACCAGACGCTCGCGTTCGTGACTGGCGCCCCGCATGTGCGGTTGAGGGTGGCGTCGAGGGCGTCGGTCGTGGCCTCGGTCGTGTCCTGGGTCCACGTCTGACCGAGGGTGAGGGCGACGGCCCCGGCGGGCACGTCGTTGGTGGGGGCGGCGGCATACGAGGCCGGCGCGGTGAGGGGGAGCAGGGCCGCGGCTGCGACGAGCGCGACGAACATCCGGGAGTGCTTCATCAAAGAACCCCTGTCGGGAGAGAGCGGCCCCCTGTGAGCCGCTATGTCCCGTATGACGCGGGCCGGGCGGGTCAGGTTGCCATCGTGATCGCTCGACTGCCGGTTTGGTCTGGTGACCTGCGTCACTGGGCGGGAGTTGTCCTGGGCGCCGCGTCGGTCGGCGGGAGGGCACGGGGCTTGCTCGGATGCGCGATGATGGCGGCCGTGCGCGTGTTGCCGTTCCCCCTCCCGCGCGGCGCAACGCGTCGCGCGGCGTGGCCTACCCTCGTCACGGACGACGGCGGCACCGTTCCCGCGGACCTCACCGTCGAGGTCGGTGAGCAGCCGACGGTCAGGGTGCAGGTGGCTCTGACCCACCGAGGACGCACCGTGCAGGGACGTGGCACCGGCTCGCTCGGATCCGCCCTGACCGATCTCGCCGCCGCGCTGCGGCCGGCCTATCTGCGCGCGTGCGCCACCTGCCGGTTGGCGACCCCCGGTGGTGACGGCGCCGCGGGGTCCGAGGGGCCGGGCGCAGTCTGGGACCTGGACGGGTCCGGCTTGAGCGTCGGGCGCATCTGCCATCGGAGCCCGACACCGGAGCCCGTCCTAGACACCCACTGGTGTGACCGCTACGAACGCGTCGGGTCACCGCGATGAGCGATCTTGGGAGCCCGTCGGTCCGGCTGCGGATCGACCTCGGCTATGACGGCACCGACTTCTCCGGCTGGGCCGCCCAACCCGGCCTGCGGACAGTGGCAGGTGAGCTGTCGGTCGCGCTGACGACGGTGCTCCGCGCGCCCGACCCGGTGCGGCTCACCGTCGCCGGGCGCACCGATGCCGGGGTGCACGCTCGGGGACAGGTGGCGCACGCGGACGTGGCCGAGACGGCATACGTCGCCGCGGTGGGACGCACTGGCCGGACTCCAGACGAGGCACTCGTGGCGCGCCTGCGCGGTCTGTTGCCTCCCGACGTCGTCGTCCATCGGGTATGCCGTGCGCCCGCCGGTTTCGACGCGCGGTTCGCTGCGGTGTGGCGACGCTACTCCTACCGGATCGCTGACGGCCGTGCCGAGCGTGATCCGCTGCGGCGCCGGGACACCGTCTGGATCGGCGAGCAGCTGGACGTTGACGCCATGAGCGCGGGCAGTGCACAACTGTTGGGGCTCAAGGACTTTGCGGCGTTCTGCAGGCGGCGTGAGGGCGCGACCACGGTGCGGACCCTGCTGGAGTTCGGTTGGTCGAGGGGCGCTGACGGGGTGGTCGAGGGGCGCGTGGTCGCCGATGCCTTCTGTCATTCGATGGTGCGCGCTCTCGTCGGCGCGGTGGTCCCGGTCGGTCTGGGCCGAGAGTCGGTCCACTGGCCGGCGCAGGTGCAGGCGTCCGGGGAGCGCAGCAGCCGGGTCAAGGTCATGCCGGCACACGGGCTGTGCCTGGAGCAGGTGGGCTACCCACCTGACCCGGCGCTCGCCGCCCGCGCACTCGAAGCCCGGGCCCGCCGCGATGTGCCGCTGGCAGCTGATTCCGACGCAGGGACGGTCAGCGACCGGTGAGCTCATCGCCGATCCGGGCCACGGCGTCGGCCAGCCCGGCGACGTGCTCGACATCGGTGCGGGGGTTGGTGAAACACGGCCGGATCGCCAAGGCCCCGGCGACGCGGGTCGTGCTCGGCACGTAGGGCGTCGTCCGCACCAGGCGGTGGTAGATCGCCTCGGTCAGCGCGTCCGCGTCGGACGGGGAGGTCGCGGGCACGGCATACCGGAAGCACGTGATCGACAACGTCGGCTCGGCGAGCACTTCCAGCCGGGGGTGCTCGTGGGCTAACCGCGAGAGGTATGCCGCGAGGTCCCGGTCTTCACGCACCCGAGCCGCGACGCCTTCGCTGCCGAGCGCGAGCAGGGTCGCCCAGACGGCGGTGCCACGCGCGGGGGCCGAGAGCTCGACTCCCATGTCGCCGTAGTGGATTCCCATCGACTCCACTGAAACTTGGACGTCAGCGGGTGCGTCGATCGCGGCGAGGTAGGCCGCTGGCTCCTGGGTGAAGGCCCGCTCGAGGATGGTCGGGTCGCGGACGAACGTGGCACCGATGCCGGTCGGGGCGGAAAGCCATTTGTGCGGGTCGACGATCGCCGAGTCGGCCAGGTCGAGACCGTCCAACAGTGGCCTGACCCGTTCGTCGGCCCAGGCGACGAGGCCATAAGCGCCGTCGACATGGAACCACGCGCCGTGCTCGTGGGCGAGCTCGCCGATGGCTCGAATCGGGTCGATGGCACCGGTATTCGTCGTCCCGGCGTTGGCGACGACGGCGATGGGGACGACGTCGGCAGCGCGGTCGGCGGTGAGCCGCTCGGCGAGGGCAGCCACGTCCATGCGCTGCCGATGGTCGACAGGGATCTCGCGGACTGCGCTGCGGCCGAGCCCGAGGACCGCGGCAGCCCGCAGGACGGTGTGGTGGGTCTCGCTTGACGCGTAGATCGCGCCGGGACGCCCGGTTGCGGCCATGCCGTCCGCGGCCACGTCGACGCCGCGCTGCTCGTAGGACCACTGCCGCGCGGCGCCGAGGGCCACGATGTTGGCGACCGAGCCGCCGCTGGAGTAGATCCCTTTCATCCGCTCCGGGTCGAGGCCGCACACCTGCGCGAGCCACCTCAGCGACACCTCCTCGACGAGGTTGTATGCCGTGAGCAGATAGCGCTGCGGGCCAGTGACCGCGGCCGCCGCGGTCGCCGCGAGGACGCTCGACTCGGCCGCAGAGAGGATCCATCCCGACC
>WBZV01001552.1_pt1 | contig 10139 bp, 8 predicted proteins | sample 5204221 | NCBI WGS metagenome assembly WBZV01 (sample SAMN12344360, study PRJNA552823) | activated sludge metagenome | biome: Activated sludge suspended growth; feature: Nitrification reactor; material: Wastewater; isolation source: activated sludge from nitrification reactor of wastewater treatment...
GCACGGTGGCCTGGTAGCTGGCGCTGGTGCAGCAGTCGGCCCCGGCCCAGTAGTAGTCGAGATGTACCTGGCGGATGAGCGCCGGGTCGTCGGCCAGCAGCCGCGCCGACCACAGGGCGTCGGCCAAATCCGCGCCGCGCCGCTCAAGCTCCGTGGCCAGGCCGCCATCGAGCACCAACGCGCCCTGGCGCTCAATGAAGGGCGTGATCGGGTTGGTCGTGGGCATACGCGCGACCGGCCTACTCCATCGGAATGACGTGCGACGGGCGCTTGGGGAAGAGCACCCGCATGAGAACCCGCGTGGTGGTATCGCCTGTGTAGCAGTCGGCGTAGTGGGCGACCAGCTCCTCGAAGCTGCGATAGCCGAACAGCACTTGCAGGAACGCCAGATCGGGGAAGATGGCGTCCCCCTCGTCCAACCACTTGTAGGGATAGCTGTCGCCCACCTCGCGCAGGCGGCCGTCCTCCCAGACCAGGGTGAAGCGCTGGCGGAACATATTGACGCGCATCGTGCCCGTGTGGCCGGCCATGACGCTGGCGGCCAGGCGCGCCTCCAGCGCCGGAGTGATGTGGCGCAGGAAGGCGGGCAGGTCGGGCACACGCACGTACCAGGCGTAGGGCCGGGTCTGCTTCTCCAGGTCGGGGTCGAGCGCCTCGTAGACCGGGTGGGCCTGTCCCAGGTTGAAGGAGATGTTGGTCAATTGCTCATTGGCCGCGCGTGTCGGGTTCAACACGTTGGCCTCTTCGCGCAGGTAGCGCACCAGGAAGCGGCCGACCGCCCGCCACGAGTGCCCCGCCCGCACGCCCAGCTCGGAGACAATCATGCCCGTGCCGCTCGGGGTGGTGTTGGCGTAGGCGACCGGCTGCCCGTCGGGCGTGGTGATGATCTTCAGCTTCAGCCGCCAGGCCGACTCCGGGTGCATGTCGAACAGCTCATACTGCCAATCAGCCGGGCCACGCAGACGGGCGATGGCGCTGCGGCCGAGGTGGGTGGCGTACAGTTCGCCCAGCAAGGGGATGTCGTCGGCCGTCGCCGCGCGAACCCGATACGGCTCCTCGGCCACGGTCTCGTCGTTGCCCGGCCGCGCCCAGAAGAGCTGCCGGCTGCCGCCCAGGTCGAGGGCCATGTCGTAGTCGAACTGGCGGTAGTACCAGGGGATGCCGGTGATGGCGGTCACCAGCTCGCCGCGCGAGGCGCTCAGGCGGTGGATGATGTCCATCTGCCGGCGCACCAGACCGCGGCGGCGATACTCCGGCCGCGTGGCCACCAACTCCGGCCGGCCGACCGGGAAGGGAATCCCCTCGTAGGCCCACGTCTGCGAGATGAGGTTCAACGACGAGATGATGCGCCCGCCGGCGTCCGTGACGACGGTGAAGTCGCTGGCTTTCGTCGTCGGGTGGCGGCCATTCATCAGGTCATGGACCCAGTGATAGAGGAACATATCCGGCTTGTCCGGATCGTCGGAGTGCATGGCCAGGTTGAACTGGGCCAGCGCTTCGGCATCGTCGGGCGTCGCCCAACGCAGGGTCAGGCCATCGCCCAGGTCTTGGGGCAAACCAAAGGTCTCGGTCGGGTTCACAGGTATCGTTCTCCAGAGTTCACAACGGCGCGGCCCATTATGCAGTAGCTTGCCGGGGCGGGCAACCGGCCAGGCCCTATCAGCCGCTCCTCACCTGGGCCACCCTTTCGTAAGACATTCGTTGGAAACGGCTCGCGGTCGTTGACTTCTCCCAGAGATAGCGCAGAATAGCGATGTATTGACACGTATAGGCACAAGGAAGCGCAAATTATGCTAGAATTCGTACTCGACTACTGGCTGACCGTTGGCCCCAGCTTTCTGGTTGGCCTGATTCTGTTGCGCGTTCTGCGGCAGCAGCGGGCGGCGAGGGCCGCGCGCCGGGTCGCCCCCGCGCCCATTGTCATCGAGAGGTAATCACACAAAAGGCGATGTTCTACCTGGACCCTCTTTACTTAGTTCTGGCTATCCCCGGGTTGTTGTTGGGCCTGTGGGCGCAAATGCGCGTCAAGGGCACATTCAACAAGTACGCCAACGTGCGGACGACGCGCAACCTGACGGGCGCGGAAGTGGCCCGCTACTTGCTGGACAACCAGGGTCTACAGGACGTCCGCATTGAACAAGTGCAGGGCATGCTGTCCGACCACTACGATCCGCGGGCGCGCGTCCTGCGGCTCAGCCCGGCCGTCTATGGCACGCCCAGCGTTTCGGCCGCCGGCGTGGCCGCCCATGAAACCGGCCACGCCATCCAACACTCGGTCGGCTATGGGCCGCTGCAAATCCGCAGCGCCATTGTGCCCGTCGTCCAGTTCAGCAGCAGCCTGGCCCCCATCCTGATCATCATCGGCCTGCTGCTGCGCTTCACGACGCTGGCCTGGATCGGCGTGATCTTCTTCGCCGGGGCGGTGGTCTTTTCGCTGGTCACCCTGCCGGTCGAATTCGACGCCAGCCGCCGCGCTAAGGCGCTGCTGGCCCAGTGCGGGCTGATGGCCAACGACGAACTGAAGGGCGTGGACAAGGTGCTCGACGCCGCCGGCTGGACCTACGTGGCCGCCGCTGTCGCCGCCGTCGGGCAGTTGCTCTACTACGTGCTGCTGCTAACGGGCGGCGGCCGGCGACGCGGTTAGCGCCCGCCGGAGCGATATTCCGCTAGAAACGAAGACGCCAGCCTGATCGCTGGCGTCTTTTCGTTTCTATGAGGCGCGACCGTCAGTCCAACAACATCTGCGCCTGCGCGAACGCGCCCAGCACTCCGGCGCGATTGCCCAACGCCGGCGGCACGATGTAGCTGTCGATGTCCTCCAGGATAACCGGCGACTGGACGTAGCCGTTCAGGTAGGCCTGCGTCTTGCGCCGCACCAGCGGGAAGAGCTGTGGCTGCTCCATAACCCCGCCGCCGAGGATGATACGCTCCGGCGACAAGGTACAGATGAACGTCCGCAGCGCCAGGGCCAGGTAGTGCGCTTCCAACTCCCAGGCGGGGTGCTCGGGCGGCAACTCAAAGGCCGGCCGCCCCCAGCGCTGGCCGATGGCCGGGCCGGCGGCCATACCCTCCAGACAATCGCCGTGGTAGGGGCAGAAGCCCTTGTAGGGGTCGGCGGCCCAGTCGTGGGGCAGGGCGATATGGCCAAACTCCGGATGCACCAGGCCGTGCAGCAGCTTACCGTTGATCATCCCGCCGCCGCCGACCCCCGTGCCGATGGTCAGGTAGATGAAGTTCTCCAGCCCCTGCGCCGCGCCCCAGCGCCACTCGCCCAGCCCGGCGATGTTCACGTCCGTGTCGAAGCCAACGGGCACACCCAATGCGCCGCGGAACGGCCCGACCACGTCGGCGTTGGCCCAGCCCGGCTTGGGCGTGCTGGTGATGGTGCCGAAGTGGGGCGAGTCGGGGTGAGGGTCTAGGGGGCCGAAGGCAGCGATGCCGATCGCGCCAACGGGGCCGTAGCGCGCTTCCTGCTCGCGAAAGAAGGCCAGGGCGCGGCCGATGGTCTCCGCCGGCGTCGTCGTGGGAAAGCGCGCCTCGGCGCGCACGTCATCCGGCCCGCTGCCGACGGCGCACACGAACTTCGTGCCGCCGGCCTCAATCCCGCCCACATATGCGTCCATGTCAATCACTCCTTATCCCAGTTCCGCCTCCGGCGTCAGCCATAGCGCTTCGTACCCCTCCAGGGTGATGCCCGGCGCGCTGTCCATGACCCGCCCGGTCAGGCGATCCACCAGCCGGCCGCCGAAAAGCATCTCGTGCAGCCGGTAGCCGGGCACGGTCTGCGGCCGGTCGCTGAAGTTGGCCAGCACCAGCACGCGCCCGCGCGGGCTGTCGCGCAGCAGACCGAAGACGGCGTCGTTGTGCGTCCACACGGGGAACGCGCCCGCCTGGGCATGCAGCGCGGCCGTGTCGCGGCGCGCGGCCAACTGGTCGCTCAGGCCGCGGAAGATGCGCCCCGTCACCGTCCACCAGTCCCGGCGCTCCTCGGCCCGCGCCCAGTCCATGCGCGGCCGGTGCATCCAGCGGTTGTCGTCGGCCAGGTTGGGATCGTCCAGGTAGCCGGCATCGTTGAGCAGCCCCAGCTCATCGCCCATGTAGAGCAGCGGGATGCCGCCGAAGGCGAAGATGAGGTTATAGATCAGCAGGATGCGGCGGATGGCCGTCTCGGCCGCGCGCGGGTCTTCGCCCTCCAGCGCCCGCTCCAGCCCGGCCAGCGACGCACATGAGCCGCTGATGCGCCGGTCGTTGGTCTTGGGGTTGAACTGGAAGGTCGCGCCGCGGGCAAAGGTGTTGGCGAAGCGCCCGCTGTAGAAGTCGCTCAGGAAGGCGCGATGACCGAAGCCGGATAGGCCCACCTCGGCGGCGTCCTCGTCGGTGACGGCCCAACCGATGTCGTCGTGGCAGCGCACGTAGGTGATCCACGCCGCGCCGGACGGGATAGGCGGCATATTTTGCAGCGCTCGCGTCATCAGGGCCACGCGCCCCTCGGCCAGCGCGCTCCACAGCAGCACCATGAAGACGTTGTGGTAGGCCAGCTCGCATTCCTTGTTGGTCGCCTCGCCTCGCCCCAGATAGGGAATGAGCTTGGGCGGCGAGACGATGGCCTCAGCCTTCAGCAGCAGCCCCGGCGCAGCGATACGGCTCAGGGCGCGCCAGGCTTGCAGGATGTAGTGGGCCTCGGGCTGGTTCTGGCTGTCCGTGCCCAGCCGCTTCCACATGAACGCCACGGCGTCCAGCCGCAGCACTTCAACGCCCTGATTGGCCAGATAGAGGATGATGTCGAGCATCTCGGCCAGGACGGCCGGGTTGCCGTAATTCAAGTCCCACTGGTATTCGTTGAACGTCGTCCACACCCAGCGGTCGATGTCGGGGTAATGGGTGAAGTTGCCCGGCGCGAAGTCGGGGAAGACCTCCGGCAGCGTGCGCTCATAGGCGTCCGGCTCGGCGCGGTCGGGGTACATCAGGTAGTAAGCCTGATAGGTCGGGTCGCCGGCCGCGGCCCGCCGCGCCCACTCGTGCTCCTTGGCCGTGTGGTTGCAGACCAGGTCGATGCACAGGCTGATGCCCTCGGCCCGCAGATGGCCAGCCAACCCGGCCAGGTCGGCCATCGTGCCCAACGCCGGGTTGACGGCGCGGTAGTCGGCCACGGCATAGCCGCCGTCGTTGGAGCCTTGGCGCGGCATCAGCAGGGGCATCAGGTGCAGGTAGGTGACGCCCAACTCGACCAGATAGGGGATGCGCTCGGCCACGCCGGGCAGATCGCCGGCGAAGCGGTCGGCATAGGCGACGTAGCCCAACATCGACGGCTGCTGGAACCAATCCGGTTCGCCCTGGCGCTGCAAGTCGAGCAGGCGCAACTCGGCCGGCCGGGCGGCGTAGCCCGCGGCGACGATGGCCAGCAGCCGCCGGCAGCAGTCATCGAAGTCGGGCCGGTCGCCATAGAGGCGGCGCAGGGGACGCAGCACGTCGGGCCAGTACAGCCGCAGCCGCGTCAGGAAAATGTCGCGCTCCAGCGGCGTCAGCGCCGCCAGCGGCCCGGCCGCTAACTCCGCGGCCCACTTTTCGTCAATCGGGTTCAACTCCACACCAGACTCTCCCCACTCAAGCGCCCGCGCCCACCAACCACAGCGCGGCATAGGGGGCCAGGGCGATGGCCTGGCCGGCCGGATAGACGCGCCCCTCGCGCGAGAGCAGATCGCGCATGTCGCCCTCCGGCATAATGCCGGCCGGCCGCGCGCTGTCGCTCAGGTTGAAGACGCACAGCACCGGCGCGCCCGCGCCGCGCCGCCAGTAGGCCAGCACGGCCGCGTCGCCCGTCTCAACCCACTCCCGTTCGCCGCTACGCAGACTCGGCTGCGACTGGCGCGCCGCCACCAGGAAGCGCATCCAGGCCAGGTAGGAGTCGGGGTCGTTCTCCTGGGCGGCGACGTTGACCTGGCGATAGTCATAGGGAGCCTGGTCGAGCACGGGCAGGTAGGTCTTGCCGGCGGTCGAGAAGCCGGCATTGAGCGCGTCGGCCCACTGCATCGGCGTGCGCACGCCGTCGCGGTCGTCCAGCCAGATGTTGTCGCCCATGCCGATTTCGTCGCCGTAGTAGACGATGGGCGTGCCCAGTAGCGACAGGAACAGCGCGTTCAGCGCCAGCCAGCGGCGCTTGTCCCCCTCCAGCAGTGGCAGCAGCCGGCGGCGAATGCCCAGGTTCAGCCGCGCGCGCGGCTCGGCGGCGTAGTTGGCCCACATCCATTGCCGTTCCTCCGGCGTCACCATCTCCAGCGTCAGCTCGTCGTGGTTGCGCAGGAAGGTCATCCACTGCGTGCCCGCCGGGATGGGCGGCGTGTCGGCCAGGATGTTGACGATAGGCGTCTTGTCGGCCGCCTTCAGGGCCATGTACAGCCGCGGCATAATCGGGAAGTGGAAGCAGACCTGGAACTCGTCGCCATCGCCGAAGTAGGGCAGCAGGTCGTGGGGCCACTGGTTGGCCTCGGCGATGAGGACGCGGCCGGGATATTCCTCGTCCATCATCGCGCGCAGCTTCTTCAGGAAGGCGTGGGTCTCCGGCAGGTTCTCGCAGTTCGTGCCCTCGCGTTCGTAGAGGTAGGGCACGGCGTCGGCGCGGAAGCCGTCGATGCCCATATTGAGCCAGAAGCGCACGATGCGAAACATCTCCTCATGCACATCGGGATTGTCGTAGTTCAGGTCGGGCTGGTGGCTGTAGAAGCGGTGCCAGAAGTACTGCCCGGCGATCTCGTCGTATGTCCAGTTAGACGACTCCACGTCCAGGAAGATGATGCGCGCCCCCTCGTATTTGTGCGGCGTGTCGCTCCAGACGAAGTAATCACGGTAGAGCGAATTGGGCAGGGCGCGCGCGGCCTGGAACCAGGGGTGCTGGTCGGAGCAGTGGTTCATCACCAGGTCGATGACGACGCGCAGCCCGCGCGCGTGGGCCGCGTCGAGGAAGTCGCGGAAGTCGTCGATGGTGCCGAAATCGGGGTGAATGTCGGTGTAGTCGGCGATGTCGTAGCCGCCATCGCGCCACGGCGACATGTACATCGGCTGAATCCAGATGCAATCGACGCCCAGCGAGCGGATGTAGTCGAGCTTGGTGATGGCCCCGCGAAAGTCGCCGTTGCCGTCGCCGTCGCTATCGACGTAGGCGCGGACGTTCAGCTGGTAGAAGACCGCCTCATGGTACCAGGGTTTTTCAGGCATGGAGTATTGCTCCAGATGGGGTTAGGGATCATGGGCAGGGGAGCAGGGGGCAGGGGAGCGGGGGTGAAAGAAGCTCCCCCTGCTCCCCCGCTCCCCTGCTCCCCCACGCTTTTCTAGCCCTTCACCGAGCCGGCCAAGAGGCCGCGGATGAAGAAGCGTTGTAGCGAGAAGAAGACGATCATCGGCAGCAGCATCGTCAGGAACGCGCCGGCCGTCAGCAGATGCCAGTCGTTGCCGCGCGAACCGACGATGTCGGCCAGCCGTTGGGTGATGACCTTCGTCTCCGGGTTGCCGCCCAGGAAGATGAGGGCCACCAGGTAGTCGTTCCAGACCCACAGGAACTGGAAGATGGCGAACGAGGCCAACGCCGGCACCGACAGCGGCAGGATCAGCCGCCGGAAGACGGTGAAGTGCGATGCGCCATCGATGAACGCCGATTCCAGCGTCTCCCGCGGCAGCGTGCTGATGTAGTTGAACAGCAGGTACGTCGCCAGCGGCAGACCGAAGCCGGTGTGGGCCATCCACATGGCCAGGAAGGTGCCATTCAACTCCAGGCTGCGGAAGTCGCGCAGGATGGGCACGAGAGCGATCTGGAGCGGCACAACCAGCAGGGCCACTACCAGGATAAACAGCAGCCGCCGGCCGGGGAAGCGCATCCAGGCGAAGCCGTAGGCGGCGAAGGCGGCCACGAGGATGGGGATCACCGTCGCCGGCACGGCCACCGCCAGGCTATTGAGGAAGGCGCTGACGAAGTCGTCGCCGGGGATGACCTCGATCGTGCCGTCGGGCCGCTTGTACTCAAAATCCTTGCCGCTGAGCACCTGGCTGTAGTTGCTGGTGGTGAAGTCCCAGTCAACCGTCCAGCGGCGCTCCTGCACCTCGATGCGGCCGAGGCGGCGGTTACCGATCCAGACGTAGTAGCGGCCGTCGGGGGCCTGGAAGCCCTCGCGCAACGCCTCGAAGGTGACTTCGCCGCCGCCGACAAGCATTGGCCCGGTCGGGTCAAGCCCTGCCTCGCGAGGATCGATCGTCTGATCTTCCAGGGTCACGTAGGCGCGATGGGGGAAGATGTTCCACCAGCCGGACGACTGGATAGCCTCGCGGGTGCGGAAGCTGGAGACGAACAGGCCCAGGGTGGGAATGGTCCACAGGAGTACCAGTAACAGCAGCGCGCCGTTCACCAGCAGCTTGCCCATGCGTTGTTGTCTTTCCAAGCTGGCCATGTTAAAACGCCTCCTGTTCCCGGAACTGCCTCAGGTTATAGATCATGACCGGGATGATGGCGATGAGCAGGACGATGGCAATCGCCGAGCCATAGCCGGAGTTTCGGGCGGTGAAGGATTGTCGGTAGAACTGGGTGGCAATGACGTCGGTGCCGAACTGGCCGCCGGTCATGACCCAGACGACGTCGAAAATCTTCAGAGTAAAGATGAGCACCGTGGTACTGACGGTGATGATCGTCCCCATGATGTAGGGCACCATGATGCGGAAGAAGATCTGCACCTCGTTGGCCCCGTCGACGCGGCCGGCCTCCAGCAGGTCGCCGGGGATGCCCTTCAGGGCGGCCGAGAAGAGCACCATGGCGTAGCCTGTCTGTAGCCAGATGACGATCACGATGAGGAACAGGTTATTCCAGGGAGAGATGGCCGTCCAGGCCGGGAAGGGCTGGGGCTGGCCCCCGGCAGCGACGACAAGGGCGTTCAGCAAGCCGATCTGCGGCGCGTCGACCGGCCGGACTTCGTAGATGAAGTTCCAGATGACGCCCGCGCCGACGAAGGAGATAGCCATCGGCAGGAAGATGGCCGACTTGCCGAGCCGCTCAAAGCCGCTGCGGTCAGCCAGCACGGCAATGAGCAGGCCGAAGATGACCGTCAGCGTCGCGCCGAAGACGATCCACATGATGTTGTTGCGGAACGCCTCCAGCATCAGCCGGTCGGTGAAGACGGCGATGTAGTTGTTCAGGCCGACGAAGCGCTCGCCCAGGGCGGCGAAGCTGCCGCCCAGGTCGCCCCAGTTCAGCCAGCCATCCGGCGGGCCGTCGCGGTTGAACAGGCTGATCCAGAACGTGCGCAGCACCGGCAGCGCCAGGAACCAGATCAGCATGGCCGCGGCCGGGCCGACGAAGACGAACGGCTGCAAGCGGCCGACCCACGGGTCGCCCATGCGCTCAACGATCCAGTTGAAGATCCAATAGAGCGCGGCCACGCCGCCGACGCCCCAGGCGATGGCCACCACGACGACCAGCCACTTGGGCGCGTCGCCGGCCCGTAGGAAGTTGAAGCCGGCCAGCATCACCATGAAGGCGATGGCAAGAATGGCAATCGGTAGGGCCAGTCGTAGGATGAATGTCAGGAGCCTGGCTCCAGCGCCAGGAGCATCCTGTGGTGTAGTCTGTTGCACGCGCCACCTCCTTAGTTGTGGTAGGGACGGGGCCGGAACCCGGCCGATCCCTGTGGTGATGGAACGATATAGGGGTGGATCAAGCGATCCACCCCTATATGCTAACGAATGACTATCTCGGCCAGGAGGCGTCGATCTCGGGCAGCACTTCGTCGAGGGTCGCCGCGCCACTAACGTAGTCGGTCATCCCCTTCCAGAAGGAACCGCCGCCAACCTCGCCGGGCATCAGGTCGGAGCCGTCGAAGCGGAAGCTCGTCGCCTGGGCGACCAGTTCGGCGATACCACGCTCCAGGTCAACACCGTACATGTCCGGCGTGGCCGTCAGATGCGCCGCCAACGCGCCGCCCGTCTCCAGCCAACCGCTGGCCGACTGCGGAACGGTGAAGTACTCCATCAACGCCCGCACTTCGGGCCGGTCGTTGAACATGGCCATGATGTCGCCGGCCACCAGGAACGGACGGCCGTAGGCTTCATCGATGGGCGGCAGATAGAAGAAGTCGTAGTCCACGCCCGCTTCCGCCCCTTCG
>WBZV01001553.1_pt1 | contig 10132 bp, 7 predicted proteins | sample 5204221 | NCBI WGS metagenome assembly WBZV01 (sample SAMN12344360, study PRJNA552823) | activated sludge metagenome | biome: Activated sludge suspended growth; feature: Nitrification reactor; material: Wastewater; isolation source: activated sludge from nitrification reactor of wastewater treatment...
ACCATCCATTGAGGCGGGTGGTCATGCGGAAGGTTAGGATCCTCTGACGCTGTTCCTTCACCTTCGGGGGCCGGATGCCTGCGAAGGCCCAAGCATCTGCCGGCCTCTGCCAGCAGCCTTCCGCTTGAAGGCCCGCACGGATAGGGAGTCTTCCCCCTCCCAGGGGGAGGACAGCCGCGGCGCTCCGCGCCGCGGCAGGTAGGGGCCTGCGGCCCCCCCAGACCCCGCCGCATCCCAGTCGAGCGGCCACGATCCATCCGGCTCCACCCCTCGCCCGGCCCATCCAATACCGTCGTTCCAACGGAACTGCACCCAGTTCATTCCCCGGGCGGACGGCGACATGCTTGGGTTCGACTTCGAAACGCTACGTCTGTTTGATCATCGCGCTGGATCGCAGCGTCCGCGCTGCGCGGGAGCCCCACCCGCCCGGCACAGGAGCGCCGACCCTGCTTGACTCCCTGGGCACCCCGACTATCGTTGGGCGCCTGCCTGCCCTGCCACCCGGCCCCTCCTCGCTCCCAGGAGCTCCGCTTGCTGCAGCCCGTGCTCTGCGGCTGGTACGTCTACATGGCCGTGCTCGCCCTGCTCCTGGCCCTTTCCGCCGGCCCCGCCAGCCGGGGCGGCCGGCTGGCCCTGCTGGCCCTGGTCGCAGCCATCCTGGCCAACGTCATGACCTGGCGCCCCCTGCCCTGGACCTGGTCCGTGGCCTGGCCGCCGCTGGCCGGGGTCAACCTCCTGCGCCTGCTACCGGACCTGGCCGACTTCCTGGTGGGTGCCGGCCTGCTCCTGTTCCATCGGCGGCAGGACACGCGCCTGATCGCCCTGCTCCTGGCAGGGGCCGCCCTCTTCCCCATGGCCCTCTTCTTCTGGCGCCCTTGAGCCGCCCCGCGGAGCCTTCATGAGCCCGAGCATGCCTCGCCGCGGCGCCGCCGCACTTCGCCTGACCCTCGCCTGGCTGCTGCCACCGGCCCTGGCCCTGGCCGCCTTCCTCCTCTGGAGCCGCAGCCAGGCCGGCCGGGCCTTCCTGAGCGCCGGCACCGGGGAGGAGAGCTGGTGGGAGGGCCTGAAGGGCACGGTGGCCCTGGCCGGCCTCGGCCTGCGCGGCCGGCCGCTGGAGCTGGCGCCCGAGGAGCCCCTCCTGCACCGCGGCAGCGCCCCCTACGGCGTCAACAGCTTCCTGCAGCTGGAGGCCGACCCGGAGATGGTCCGGCGCAGCTTCGCCCTGATGCACGAGAGCGGCATCGCCTGGGCCCGGCAGCAGTTCCCCTGGGAGGACATCGAGGTCCACGCCCGCGGTGACTTCCAGGACCGGCGCAACCAGCCGCCCCGCTCGGCCTGGGACAAGTACGACCGCATCGTCCAGGAGGCCTGGAACCACCAGGTCCAACTGCTGGTCCGCCTGGACGATCCGCCGGAATGGGCCTACACCGACCCGGCGGCGGCCGGGGCCCAGAAGGGGCCGCCCAGCGATCCGGCGGATTACGCCAACTTCGTCGCGACGGTGGTGCGGCGCTACTGCGGCCGGCTGCGCTACTACCAGCTGTGGAACGAGCCCAACATCTACCCTGAATGGGGCGGCACTGAGGAGCAGCCGGCCGTCGTGGACCCGGCGGCTTATGCCGCCCTCCTGAAGGCCGCCGCCACCGCCGCCCGCGCGGCCTGTCCGGACGTGGTCATCGTCAGCGCCGCCCTGGCTCCCACCACCGAGCCGGGGGGACGCAACATGCACGACCTGCGCTACCTGGAGGCCCTCTACGCGGCGGGCTGGCAGGACGACTTCGACATCCTGGCGGTGCAGGGCTTCGGGCTCTGGACCGGCCCCAGCGACCGTCGGGTGGCCGAGAATCGGACCAACTTCGTGCGCCCGCTCCTGGCCCGCGACATCATGGTCCGCGCCGGCGACGGGGCCAAGCCGGTCTGGATGACCGAGTTCGGCTGGGACAGCCCGCCGCCGGAGATGGAGGCCCCCTACGGCCGGGTGGACGAGGAGACCCGCGCTGCCTACACCGCGGCCGCCTACGAGCGAATGGCCAGGGAGTGGCCCTGGATAGGAACCGCCTTCCTCTGGTTCTTCCGCCGCCCCAACCCGGAATGGCATCAGCGGCCCGAGGGGTACTTCCGCCTGGTCGAGCCGGATTGGACCCCTCTGCCGGCCCTCGAGGCCCTGCGGGACCTGGCCCTGGCCGCCCCCATCCTGGAGGCCGGCCGTCGGACGGTGGACCACCACGCCCTGCGCTACAGCGGCCCCTGGGAGGAAGGCCCGCCCGGCGCCGAGGGCGGCCCCACCCGCGTGGGCCTGGAGGGGGCCGAACTGGACCTGGCCTTCCGCGGGCAGGGATTGGAGTTGCGGATCCGCTCGGCCGAGCCCGACGCCGCGACACCGCCCCAGGTCTACCTGGTGTTGGATGGCCGCGACGACCTGACGCCGGAACTCCGGCCGGCCGATGACGCCCAGGTCCTGCGCGTCGACGGCCTGGCCTTCGGCGAGCACCGCCTGCAGCTTCGGGTGGATGGCCCGGCCCTGTCCCTGGAGGAGCTGCGGGTCCTGGCGCCGGCCTCCCGCCCCCTGCCCCGCTGGCCGCGGGGCGCCCTGGGCCTGGGGCTGCTCGTCCTCGCGCTCGCGGCTCTGGGCCGGCGCCTCCTCGCCCGGCGCGGCCCGGCCGCCGATCCGGCCGCCGATCCGGCCTGGTCCCCTCCCCCGCCCGCTGGCCCTTGACCGCGTCGCGCACCGTCGGCCCCCGCCGCAAGGTCAGCCGGCAACGCCAGGCGGCGGTGGCCACCTTGGCCCTGGCCTTCGGCCTGCGGGCCTGGCAGTTGGGCGCCAAGTCCCTGTGGTGGGACGAGGCCCTGGCGGTCTGGGCCCTGCGCAAGCCCCTGGCCGACCTGACGGCCTGGACTGCGGGGGATGTGCATCCGCCGCTCTTCTTCTGGTTGCACTGGCTCTGGCGGCCCCTGGCGGGGGAGAGCCCCTTCGCCCTGCGCTTCCCCGGCCTGCTCTGGGGCGTGCTGACCGTCGCCCTGGCCCTGGCCCTGGGGCGCCGGGCGGCAGGTCCGGCGGCAGGGGCCTGGGCCGCGCTCCTGGTGGCCGTGGCCCCCTTCGCCGTCTGGTGGTCGCAGGAGCTGCGGATGTATGCGCTGGCGGGCCTCTGGACGGCCTTGGCCGCCTACGCCGCCTGGCGCTGGCTGGACGAGGCGGGCGGTCCGGCGCGGCCCGCGCCGGCGGGAGGGGCGCAGGTCGGCATCCCCAGCCCCTCGGCGCCGACCGGCGGCCCAAGCCGGGCCTGGCCCTGGCTGGCGGCCTACACCCTGGCCGCCACGGCCCTCCTGCACAGCCTCTACCTGGGGGCGGCGGCCCTGGTGGCCCTGAACGTGGCCGTGGGCCTCCGCTGGCTGCGCCGCCGCCCCGGCCGCGGCGGGTTCCTGGCCTGGTCCGCGGCGCAGCTGCTCGTCCTCGTCGCGTTTCTCCCCTGGTGGCGCTACGCCTCCGAGCGGATGCAGAGCTGGAGCTCCATCCGCCATCCGGCCGGCCCGGCCGAGGTCCTGGAGTTGGCGGCCATCCTGTTGGCCACGGGGCGCTCGGTAGACCTGGCGCAGGCGGCCCCGGCAGCGGCCCTGTTCTGGGGAGCCCTGGCCACGGCCGCCGGCCACCTCCTCTGGCGGCGCCGCCTTCCGGCGGGAGCGGCCTTCCTCCTGGTGCCGGCCCTCCTGCCCCTGGCGGCCATCTGGGCGGCCACCCAGCCCCGCTCGCTCTTCTACAGCCCCGGCCTGGAGGCCCGCTACTTCTACGCCTTCGCCTCCGCTGCCTGGGTGCTGATCGCCGCCCTGCTGGCCGCCCTGCGTCCGGCCGGGCGGGGGCCGAGCGGCCTGCTGGCCGCCACCCTCCTGGGCCCCCTCCTGGGCAGCCTGCCGACCTACTATGCCCCGCGCCGCCTGCGCGACGAACTGCAGAGCCTCAGCCTCAGCCTCTGGAGCCAGGCCCGCCCCGACGACGCCCTGCTCCTGGTCAGCGGCGACCGCTATCCCCTGCTGGAAGCCAGCTACGGCCAGGTGCGCAGCCCTGAGCTGCCGAGCGTCCTGCCCTTCCCCGGCCGGGCCGCCGGCCCCCTGCCGGCCGACTGGGAGGACCGCCTGGCGGAGGCCGTCCGCGGCCGGGACCGGGTCTGGCTGGTCGAACTGGAGCGGCACTGGCAGGACCCGGAGGGCCGGATCGGGGACTGGCTGGCGGAGCGCTACCGTCAGACCTTCGGGGCGGCCTACGGCACGGCCGACCTCCGGCTCTTCAGCAGCCAGGAAGCCGCCCCGCTGCGGGTGGAGCGGGTGGATGCGGCCTGGCCGGGCTGCCGGGACCTGTCCGGCGGCGCGCCGACGCGGCCAGCGCGGGGGGGCCGAGGGGCGCAGGACCGCAGCCTGGTGGCCTGCCTGCCGGCCGCGACCCTACTGCCGGGCGATCCGCTGAACCTCAGCCTCTTCGAACAGGGCTCGACCCGCCCGGCCCTCGCCCTGGGTCCGGCGGGGGAGGCGGAGCTACCGCTGGTCCGCTGGCCGGAGGAGCCGGGCGACGCGGCCGGCTGGAGCCTGCGGCAACGGCGCCTGACGGTGGGCGACCGCTGGCCTGCCGGGCCCTATGCCTTCCGCCTGGACGGGCAGGCCCTGGCCCTGCCCCATCCGCCGTTCGTCCGGTCCCCGGAGGCTTCGGTCCCGTCCTGGCCGGTCGGCTGGGAAGCGCTGGACCTGCGCTTCGCAGCGGGCGACGGCCTCCCCGGGCCTCGGCTGACGGGTATCGCCTTGACGGGCGGGCCGCCGCGCCCCGGCGCCCGCCTGGCCATCGACCTGCGCTGGGAGCTGTCTGGTCCGCTGCCCGCCGACCGCCGGCCGACGGTCTTCGTCCATGCCCTCTCCGCGCCCCGGCCGGATGGCTCGCCGGTCTGGGCGGGCAGCGACGGCCTCCCGGCAGGCGGCTCCTGGCCGGACTCCGGCGGCCCGCTCCTGGACCGCCACCTTCTCATCCTCCCCTCCGAAGCGCCGCCGCGGCCTTACCAGTTGGAGATCGGCCTCTACGATGCCGCCGGCGGGCTTCGCTGGCCGGTCCGAGGCCTCGGCGCCGACATCCAGAACAGGCGGGTCCTATGGCCGATCGGCCTCTCCTTCTAAAGCGTCACGACCTGGCAGCGGCGCTGCCCTACGCCGGCTCCATCCTCCTGAGCGCCTTCCTGCTCTTCGCCATCCAGCCCATGGTCGGCCGGGCCCTGCTGCCCAGCTTCGGAGGGTCGCCCGCGGTCTGGAACATGGCCCTGGTCTTCTTCCAGGTCCTGCTCCTGGGCGGCTACGCCTACAGCCACTGGTCGGTACGCCTGTCCCCCCGCAGCCAGGTGCTGGGCCACGCCGTCCTGCTCGGCCTGCCCCTCCTGCTGTTGCCCCCCCGCCTGCCGGAGCTCGACCCCGCCCTCACCGCGGCCCGTCCGGTGAGCCAGGCCTTCCTGGCCCTGGCCCTGGCGGCCGGCCTGCCCTTCCTGGTCCTGTCCAGCAACAGCTCGCTGGTGCAGTACTGGTACCGGCGGGACCGCGGGCAGGCCGACCCCTACTGGCTCTACGCCGCCTCGAACGGCGGATCGGCGGCCGCGCTGATCGCCTACCCCCTCCTGATCGAGCGTCTGGGCGGCCTGGCGGACCAGGCGCGCTGGTGGACGGCGGGCTACGTGGCCTTCCTCCTGCTGAGCCTGGTCCTGCTCCGGCGCGCCTGGCGCCGGCGCTCGGTGGGCCCGGATCCCGGCGTCGAGGTGGCCGCGGACCCGGCCATGGCCGCAACCTCGCCCGCCCCCGACCTGCGTCGGCGCCTGGGCTGGGCCTTGCGGGCGGCCTTGGCCAGCAGCCTGCTGATGGGCACCACCCTGCAGATCAGCACGGACATGGCGGCCATTCCCCTGCTCTGGACCTTCACCCTGCTGCTGTACCTGCTGACCTTCATGCTGGCCTTCGGGCGGCGCGGCGGAGCCCTGCCGCGGCGGCTGCTGGGGCTGCTCGCGGCAAGCAGCACCGCCCTGACCCTGGTGGCCCTGATCGCCAACCTCAAGCATCCGGTGTGGTTCGTCGTGGGCCTGGCGATGGCGGCCCTCTTCTTCGGCGCCTGGTACTGCCATGACGACCTGGCCCGGACGGCCCCCGACCCGGCCCACCTGACCCAGTTCTACCTGTGGATCTCCATCGGGGGCGCCGCAGGGGGGCTGGCGAACAGCCTCCTGGCCCCCATGCTCCTGCGGGGCGTGGGGGAGTACCCCATGGCCCTGGCGCTCCTGGCCTGGCTCATCGCCTGGGCCGGGCAGGGGGCGGCCCCTCCGGTTGGGCGCCCGGGGCGGATGCTGGTCGGCGCCCTCCTGGCCTTGGGCGCCTTGGGGCTGATCTGGGCCGCAGGGGGACGGAGCGTCATGGCAGGCCTCGACGAGTCGCTTTGGCCCCTGCTGCGGCTCATGCCCCTCATCGTCCTCGCCGGCGGCTGCCTCGTGGCCCTGCTCCTGCGGAGGGCCTGGCCCTACGCGGTGGTGATGAGCATGGTCGCTCTCTACGTGGCCGGCGGTCGCCACCTGCCCTTCACCACCGACTTCCAGGACCGCAGCTTCTTCGGCGTGCTGCGCGACTTCCGTTCCCCGCGCGGGGAACGGATGCTCATGCACGGCACGACGGTCCACGGATCGGAGTGGATCTCGGGCCCCCTGGTCGGTCAGCCGGGCATGTACTTCTACCGCGAGGGCATCCTGGCACGCCTGACCCAAGCGCTGCCGGAACAGGGGCGGATGGCGATGATCGGCCTGGGGTCAGGCGCCTTGGCCAGCTACCTCAGGACGGGCCAGGAGCTGCTCTGCTTCGAGATCGACCCCCTGGTGATCAAGGTGGCGCAGGAGCGTTTCGGCTTCCTCTCCAAGAGCCAGGGGGCGGTGACGCTGCGCCTGGGCGACGGCCGCTTGTCCCTGCAGCGCGATCCCGATCCCCGGCCCTTCCAGTTGATCATCATCGACGCTTTCAGCAGCGACGCGATCCCCACCCACCTGCTGACGAAGGAGGCCATCGCCATCTACGCGGGGCGCCTGGATGCAAAGGGCCTGCTGGCCTTCCACGTGTCCAGCCAGTTCTTCGACCTGGAACCGATCATCGCGGCGGCGGCGCGCGACCTGTCCCTCCACGGGCTGCGGGCCGACTGGTACCCCGATGCCCGGCAGAGCGCCGAGGGCGCGGCCAAGCACTGGGTGGTCATCCTGTCGCCCGACCGGACCGTCGCCGACGACTGGCGGCAGCGCCTGGACGGCCGTGCGCTGCGACCGGCCGCCCAGCCCTGGACTGACGACCGGATCGAATTGCTGGAGGCGCTGCTCGATTGAGGGCCGCCGGCGACCGCTCAAGCCTTGCCTTGCGGTGCCGGGGCGATGCCGTACTGCTGGTGCGCGCTCTGCAGGACGCGCAGCAGGGCCTGGGGCGAACCGCGGTTGATGCGCCGGTGGATCTGCACGGCGGTCATGGGCTGGTTGCGGTTCTCGATCAGGGCGCGCAGCACGGCGTTGGTCATGGGCATGGTGCTGCCGATGTAATCCGAACGATGGGCCCGCTGCATGAGGACCTGGGCCCACAGGGGCGTGAGCTGGAAGACCTCGGCGGTCTGGGGGTCGATGTAGTCGACCTTGCCGCCGGTGGCCGTTGCTTCATCGGCCCGGCCGTCGAGGATCTCCAGGAGGTAGCGGTCCAGGCTGCGGCCCTGGTTGCTCCACCAGTCCAGGTCGATGTGAAACGGGGTGTGGATGTCGCTGCGCGGTAGCATGGCGGCTCAGAGTTGTTGGCGGAGGGTCCACAGTGGCTCCTCCAGGGCACCGACGTTGCGGAAGCGCTCGTCACGCTCCAGGGCCAGCTCCAGGGCCATGGCGCGGGTGGCCATGGGCAGCTTGGCATCCAGGTCCAGGTCGGCCAGGATCTGGCTGGCGGGCAGGGGTTCCCCGGCCAGCATGATGATGGCTTCGGCGAGGTTGCGGTGGCCCTGGTTCAGCTCGGGCAGCAGGGCCCGCAGGATCCAACGGTCGCCGTGGCTGACCCAGTCCCGCTCGTCGGCCAGGCGCGCGCCGAGGAGGGGGGCGACGGCGGCGGCGTAGCGCCGGCTCAACGCCTCGGGGTCGAGGTCCACCTCGGTCAGGCTGAGGGGATGCTCCCACTCGATCCCGGCGGCGAACTCCCGCTCCGCGTCGCCGAGCGCCACTCGGATCACCTCGTAGCGGCCGTAGGAGGGATTGTTGCCGGGCCGGACGCCCAGGACCTTCCCCTCCTGGCCATCGAGCGCGGTGAAGAGCAGCTTCTGGCCGGCCTCGTAGCGGTCGGATGGCTGGTAGACCCGCCCCCGGGCCGAGGCCCTGGCACGCCGCCCGTCGATCTCGCGCTGCACGCGGGCGGCGATGACCCGGCGGGCCAAGGACTCCAGCTCCTCCGGCTGGCCGGACTCGATCAGGTGCTCGTAGAGCATCTCCAGATCGCTGTCCCGGGGCTGGAAGGCCTCTAGCCAGTACTCGGGGCTGTCGATGCGGGCCTGCATGGTGGGGGAGCTTGTCCTGAGGGGCCGGCGGCTGCCGGTAGGGGTCGCAAAAGGCGAGTGGAGGAATATAGTATGGGTTATGGTGAGCGTCAAGGCGCCCGACCGCGCCCGGACCGGCGGCGGCGCGCCGGCCATCACCGGCTTGCCCAAGCGGCGGAGCCTCCCTATAATGCCGGCTCACTTTGCCGCCCCGACGTAGCTCAACGGCAGAGCAGTGGACTCTTAATCCATTGGTTGTAGGTTCAAATCCTACCGTCGGGACACCTGAGAACCCTTGCTACGGCGAGGGTTCTCGTCGTTTCGGGGGCATGCGCTTCCCGGTCTGCTGCGACCATCTGGGCGACCATGGGGAGAAGCTCACGCCCTTCGGCTGCGATGAGGAGTGGCGGCACCTCGCCTGGGCAGCTCGCCCGCACGATGAGCGGCAGATGAGTCTTGTGGCCGATCGCGCACCGAGGCGTGCCGTCGGGGGTTCTGATGATTGGAACGATCGAAGATCCGCTGGACCTGCCCCTGCGGCGCGCGAGTTGACGCCGCCGGCCCCGCCTTCGGGGCCCCTGGCCGGGGATGGCCAACGAGGCCGGACCCCAGCGACAACCGGATAGGAACGATCTCAAGCGGCGGCCCTCCAGCGATGGAGCGGTCGCCGCTCTTCATGTCGGGACGGGGTGTGGGCGCTGAATGGGGTCAAAGTCATAGGCGGACTTGGGTCCACTCCCCAGGGAACTTGGGTCAGGTCCGCCTGTGAGTTGGCTGACGGGGTGACAGAACGTTTGAGCAGTGAGGATTGAAGCAGGCATGATAAGGGACTCAGCAGGCGGCGGGTCGGGAGGCGGGGATCCAGATGAAGCCACCGCAGACGGTAAAGGAAATGCCGTAAGCAGTGACCGGATCGGGATCGGGCTTGGGTGGGAGCGAGAGTCTCAGGCGAAGCCGGCGGCCCTGGCTCAGCAGGCCCTGGATGCAGCGGCAGCCGAGCTGGAAGTAGCTGAGCCCCCGCGAATCATGGGGATCGATCTCCTGTCGCCGACCGGCATCGGCGAGAAGGGTACCCTCGGTGACGGCATAGAGGGTGGCGACGGCCATGGCCAGGCAGAGGCGCTCGACCTGGTCAGTGCGGGTGAGGGGGCTGTCCTCCCAGTTCCATCCCCCGGACTTGTCGTCGCGGAAGCTGGCCTCGATCTGCATGCGGCAACGGTAGTCGGCGATGGCGGCGTGGCTGCCATCCTGGTCGGAGGCCAGATACCAAGGCTCCTTGGCCGGCTCAGGAGCGAAGGCCATGTGGACGTGCAGGGGGCCAACAAGCTGCCGATGCTCGTCGAGGACGCGCACGTCGGCAAGGTGCAGGACGCTCTGGCGCTGGGGTTTCCAGCTGTCCAGACGCCGGCGGCTGCCGTCACGAAGGATCACGATGCTGTCGGCCTTCAGGCGCAAGACCTAGTCAGTACTTCCGATTTTCACGAGGTTAGCGGAATGGGTATGCTGAGGACGGCACCATGGATGCGGTCGACAGCGTGACAAAGGAAGTCGCGGAAGCGTCTGAGTCTGAAGCGACCGTGGTCGACTCGG